>ENA-ORDP01001574-ORDP01001574.1-marine-sediment-metagenome-genome-assembly--contig:-NODE-1574-length-12283-cov-3.161678_pt1 | contig 12283 bp, 9 predicted proteins | sample MGYA00248627_ERZ508539 | MGnify/ENA primary metagenome ERZ508539 (study PRJEB26208, sample SAMN05571518) | marine sediment metagenome | biome: deep sea; feature: Hydrothermal vent; material...
CATGTTGAACCCGTACGGATAGGTGGCATTCACCCTTATGGTGTCTGCATAGACCTTTGGATCGGGCAGACACGTGGGTCTGCCCCTACAGGTATTTATATAAATACGTCACTTATTAGTTATCACTAACCAAAAGCGTTGTGGCTAGTGAGATGATTCACTTTGTTTAGAACAAGAACTACCGTGTGGAGCAATCAGCCCAGGCATTTTTCAAATGAATATTATTCAGATAGTTGACTCAGTGTCCAATACAAGTTAATAGCTTTCATCATGTCCAGAAACTTGGCAAAGTCAACAGGTTTAATCATATAACCAGCAACACTTAAGTTGAAGCTTTCAAATCGGTCCTGCTCCTCTTTAGAAGTGGTTAAGACAATAACAGGTATTCTTTTTAAGACATCATCCTGCTTAACGATCTTCAGGAATTCTATGCCGTTCATTTTGGGCATGTTTAAGTCGAGAAGGACGAAACAAGGCTTTTCATTTTCCTCGTTCCTTAGAATATCCAATGCCTCTTCTCCGTTCCCTGCAGTGACCAATCGATTCACGACTTTGAGTTCCTTAAAGGCTCTTTTAACTGTCATGACGTCCACTTTGTCGTCTTCAACAAGCAGGATAGATTTCTGGCTTCTCATAATCAAAAGATACTCATTTATAGATGGATTTAAAGATTATTTTTTCGGTAAAGTGAAATAAAATTGACTCCCCTCTCCCACTTGGGATTTCAGCCAAATGGTTCCATCATACATCTCGATAATCTTCTTGACAACTGTCAGACCCACCCCTGTGCTTTCAAACTCATCTCTAGCCTTTAGGGTCTGGAATATCTGGAAGATCTTGTCAAAGTATTTTTCATCAATCCCTGGACCGTTGTCTGCCACAGTGATTTTCCAGTGATCCGGATTATCCATGGAACTTATCGTTATCGTTCCCTTGGGTTTATCCATATATTTTATGGCATTACTCAAGAGGTTTTGAAAGACTTGTGTTATACGTGTTTCTTCACATTCTATTGTGGGTAAACGATTTTCGATTTTGATGGTTATGTTGTCCGGAGGGGCAATAAAATCAATTACATCTGTGACAAGTACATTGAGATCAATTTCTTTTAATTCCTCTTCACCTTGACTTATTCTGGAATAATGAAGAATGCCTTCAATAAGGTTGTGCATGCGTTCCACTCGATTGAGAAGTAATTTCAGCTGCTCTTTTCCGTCGTCATCAAGCTTATCGGCATAATCGGTTGCTATCCAGCTTGAGAGAGATCCAATGGCTCGTAGAGGGGCTTTAAGATCATGGGAAACGATGTAGGCAAAGTCTTTTAATTCCTTATTGGTGCTTTCCAATTGCTTAAGTACTTGTTTCATCTCCTCTTCAATCTGCTTTCGTTCAGAAATATCAATTAAACCGACCAAAAGGGCCTCATCCTTTTCAAAGTCAATTTGTTGGACTGAAAGGACTACCCATAGAGTTGTCCCATCTTTCCTTTTGCCGTGCAGTTCATAATTGGATAAACTTCCGCATTCTTTTAAAGCCTTCAATAGTTTACGGCGGTCATCAGGATTATTATAAAAATCAGGCGTACGATGATTTAATATTTCCTCCAAAGTATAGCCTAGAGTGGATGCAAAGGATGGATTGGCATATAAAACCTTACCATCAGAGATTCGGCTAACTAAAATTGGGATAGATAACTCCTGAAAAATACCTCTAATCCGTTCTTCACTTTTTATTAGAGATACCTCAATTACCTTTCTTTTAGCAAGTTCCAGTTCTAATTGCTCTGTTCTTAACCGGACTTTATTTTTGAGTTGACGGTTCAGGATTAATACAATGAAAATGCCCAGGGTGATGAGGGTTATAATGATTACAATGATGACTTTTTGTGTTGGGAAAGGACTTTCGCCGCGCGAATCAAGCCATTTCCCGAAAATACGGGCATAGGATCCATCCGAGTGCATTCTGTACAGAACATTTTGCCACTTTTTTATGACGTTATTCGGAGTATTTTTGCTAAAAGCAATGTACATTTGGGCTTCATTCACTAAAAACACGCTTTCTATTTTGTCCGCAAGACCAACTTGTTGTGCCAGATGCATTCCAGTGAGCTCATTAATGGCCCACAAGTCTATTTTACCATCCACAAGTTTTTGCACATTATCCTTGTTATCTATGACTGAGTCAAGATTTGTAAAGCCTTTTTTCTTTAATAACTGCTCACCAAAATCATCCTTATAGACGCCGATTTTATTGATCTTTTTGGCGTCCTCCAAGCTATTTACAGGCAAACCTGCGCCTTTCCTTGCAAAAAAAACTACATTATTCGGCACAAGGGGACCCACCCACTTGAAAAGGTCTTCCCGTTGAGGTGATCGGGTTGTCGAGAATAGAATTATGTTATCGTTTTTATTTATAAGATCGTAGCCACGAGACCAGGACATGATTTCAATATTATCTGGATGACTCAATCTTTTAAGGATTGTACGTACAATTTCAGTAGAAATGCCAGTGATCTTGCCATTTTTTGTGTAATTATAAGGAGGAAATTCTTCAGTGATAATCCTGAAGATTTGTTGTTTCCTAGCCGTTTGTACGGGTGAAGACAGGAATGTTATCAACAATATAGTTGTTACCACAAGAAAGTGCTTAAAACGGATCGTGGGTGTTTTTTCCATGTTAATCGTTGTGTTCGTAAATAGTAGGATTTATAAAATAACACATCGACAAAAGCCAAGACAATTTGAGCAGAAAGCCCGGAAATTACTCTGGATAATTTTTTTAGTAGATTCCTTAAGAGTCTTTCAGGTAAAGAGCAGATAGCATGATGCACCTACTTTCTCGCTCTTAATTTGTGGACTAAATCCTGGCTGATGACCCTTTGGAAGGCCGTCAAGAGATCAGCGTGTTTGCTTAAGAATACTTTGAGCTTATCTCTAGGCCAACACAGGTATTCAGTGGGCTGATCGGCAATCGCCCCAGCGGCTATGGGTTCTCCGGTTATCAGCTTGACCCAGAAGTGGGGGATGCGTTATTTTGGCAGAAGTCACTCATCAACGCATAATCAATCAGTCGTTCAAGACCCTTTGAAATTCGGCCTTGTCCACCCCAGCCTGCCTAAGCATCTCATGGAATAACCAGTTTGGGATGTCTTTTCCATGTTGGTGACTGATTCTCACCCTTAGAATGGTACCATTTAATAGATCTTTACGCCATGTTTCATGCTTTTCTGAGCGAATCTTCTCAAAGCCCAACTTCTTAAGCACCGTCCTGAAGTGATCATACGTGTATGATGCCATGTTTGATTTCCATTAGCATGCGTAAATCCCAGTCTGTCTGGCAAGCCTCAATAGCACGTATATACGGAAGATGGTGGGCTCGATTAGGGCTTTTAGAATAGAGGTCATAGTCATTCAGGTATTCATTAGCATAATCTTTAATAGCTTCAATCATGTCCTCAACGGTTTTCTCCAGGGTATCCATCTCTGCCACTATGTCTAGTTCGGGACAGTAAGCACAATAACTTTCTTTGTCTTTAGCTAAAAGGAGTGAAAGTGTTTTTTCCTGGATTAATATTTTAGGTTCCACCGTTGATTTCCTCACATGATCTGCTTATAATCTATCCTATCGGAGGGAGTAAGTCAATTGGATAGACTCGTTTTCTCAATATACTGAAGGGTTTTTTAAATGTCACCCTGAGCCTTCGGCGTGAGCTCAGTCGAACGCTTGCCGAAGGGCCGTCCTACAGAATGGTTCGACAGGCTCACCATGACTAATTAGTTCAGTATAACAGGATTTGAGGCATATTTTCCTTCCTGTTGGGCGTATGAATATAAGCTTAATGAAGTCGTCAGATCATGTATGCAAATGGAGACTCTCTTCCAATAATGGATGCTTCTTAGGCATGAGGGGGGCCTTGCTCAGGAATCTACCCAAAACCAGCATAAAAAGACCTATATACCCTAAAAACCCTCCTATTTCGAGGTATCCAATACTCGGTGGAAGAGGCATCATTCCTGTTTCACCAATCACCCCTACAGCTGATGGGAATACGGTTACATAAAGATCCAGCCAATATCCGAAGACCAGAACGATACCTATGATGGTTACGTTCATAAGATTCCGTTTGGAATTGCGTGTCATGAGAGCGAAAAATGGGATCGCCCAGTTCACTACGGCGTTAGCGATAAAATAGCCAAGCCAGGGGCCTTCCACACGATGTTTAAAGTAGGCTGTTTCTTCCGGAATATTGGCATACCAGATCAGCATAAACTGAAAATACCATATATAGATCCAGAAGGTGCTGAAACCAAACATCAGTCTACCCAGATCGTGGACGTGATTTTCATTGGTCCCTTTAAGATAACCCTTTCTTTTCAGGAAAACGACGATAATAGCGATAATGGCAATCGTATGGAGGATGATCCCCGAAAAACTATAGACTCCAAACATCGTGCTAAACCAGTGTGGGTCAAGGGACATCAGCCAGTCAAAGCTGGCAAAGGACACGGTGAGGGCGAAAAGGATCATAAAAATAGACCCCAATCGTCGACTGGACTTGTAGCTATCCAGACCGCCTGTTTGATCTTCTTTCATGGATGAGCGCCTAAAAAACCACCAAAAGAAAGACCAGATGGCAAAGAACCCAATCATCCGTATGATAAAGAAAGGTTCATTCAAATAGGAGCTTTTCCCCGCGATAATGGCGTCCGGTACAGTCTTATGGAGTTCATGAATCCAGTGATACAGGTTCTTCCCGCCGGCGAAGTAAAACACAAGCATCAAAACGGCGGCTATCGGTATAAAAGCTCCCATAGCTTCCGGGATACGCTTGATGGCAACGGACCAGCCAGCATTGGCAACATACTGAAGGGCCACAAAAAAAGTGGCTCCCACGGCAACCCCAAGAAACAGGAAGTTATTGACCAGTATATTAGCCCAAAATCGCTGGTGATAGCTTTCAGGCCCGGCATATTCCAAATAGCCAAAGGTTAGTGAAACAATGCCAATAGCTATAAGTATCAAGCATATAAGTTTTAATCTATTAGTAAAATCAAACGTTTCGGACACTCTAAAACCTCTTTTTAATAAGCTAAATCATTTTGTGAAATGCCGTAGGGGCGGGGTCACCCCGCCCCTACGGCAGATTATTTAGACAAATCATTTGATAATTTCTTTTTCAAGATAGTGGACGATCTTCCAGCGATCGTTGGTTGAGACTTGGGATGCATAAGTCGGCATCGTGAGATTTCCTTTTGTGATCACATAATAAAGACGGCCGGATGGATAGCTTTTTATCTTGTCAGAGGTAAGATCAATGGCTCCTACCTGAACTCGTCCCTTCCCTTTCCCCTGGATCCCGTGACACACGGCACAATTTCTTGTATACAGTCGTTTTCCTCTTTCCAAGACCTTATCAGTTATAGGAACAGGATTCGTTAACTCTCTACCGGCTTTTTCGGCATCTTCTTTTTTCTTTGCGTCATCCATTGTAGCAAAGTTCATGGAGTACTTCCCGTTTTTAAGCTTAACACTTATAGACCCGCGATCCGGGAAGTTATCGGGCGTGTAACCCCTTGGAATCGTCCCTTTCACAGGCCGTCTGGAGGTCTTCCCGTCCTTGAAATTGCTATTTGGGTCGTAGGCCTCATAGACAGCGGCATCTGGATGATCACCCGTATACGCCATGTCTGGGAAGTACTCCCAGCCTTTATCCTTCTTTGTTCCCTTACAGGACAGCATGATAAGTATTAAGAATAAAATAATACCAGTCTTGATCAATGGTTTGTAAGAAGTCATTTTGCCACCTCTTTGTCTTGAACGTCACTAGCTCCGTTATCTTTCAGCATGGTCTTGATTTTATCCCCTTCTACACTATTTTTCTGAGGGTCAATAGCAATAATGAATTGATCATTGGTTGCTCTAGGGTGAATCACATCGGTATTAAACGTTGGGAATAATTTGCTCCTGACGAAAAAAGCCCCTACCATCGTGAGTGCGGCCGATAGAATCATCGTTTCAAAAGTTATTATGATGAAGGATGGAAGAGCAAAGCCGGGTTTTCCCCCAATATTAAGGGCCCAGTCCACCACAAGAGTCCAATACTGGAAGTAGAGGGCGGATGCGGCACCGATAGTCCCAGCAATGAAGGCTACAATCGGCAGCCTGGAGGGTTTAAGCCCCATAGCATCGTCCAGACCATGAACCGGATAGGGAGAAAACACATCGCGTAGCTTTACTTCATTGCCGCGTATGCTTTTAATGGCTTTTATAAGGGTTTTTTCGTCGTCATAAACACCAAGAATCAGCTTTTTCATGATTAAACCCCCTTTTCTTCATTCAGTTTTTTCGCTGTCAGGTCCTTCACTTCAGAAATCGCTATATAGGGTCCAAATCGAATAAACAGTAGGAATAGCGTTAGGAACAGGCCAAAGGAGCCTATGAATTCTGTAAACTCAATCCCTGTAGGTGTATACATCCCAAAACCATCGGGATTCTGTGCCCTGTGGAGAGTCATAACGATCACGAACCGTTCAAACCACATACCGATGTTCACGAAAATGGAGAGGATAAATATCAACGGAATACTCGTTCTGATCTTCTTGAACCAGAAAAGTTGAGGAGTGATCACGTTACAGGTCACCATGATCCAATAGGCCCAGGCGTAAGGCCCAGACACACGATTGAGAAAGGCAGACTGTTCAAGAGGGTTTTGTGAATACCAGGCCATAAAGAACTCGGTGGTATAAGCCAAGCCAACCAATGAACCCGTTAAAATGATGATTTTGGCCATCTGCTCAAAGTGATAGAGTGTTATATATTTCTCAAAATTATAGATCTTTCTCACGATGATCATGAGGGTAAGAACCATAGCGAAGCCTGAAAAGATCGCACCAGCCACAAAGTATGGGGGGAAGATGGTGGTATGCCAACCTGGTACATTGGCTGTAGCAAAGTCCGCACTCACCACCGAGTGGACGGATAAGACCAGAGGGGTGGCTAAGCCTGCCAGGACCATACTGATCGCCTCATGCCGGGACCAATGTTTGGCTGACCCCGACCATCCCATGCTTAATAGAGCGTAGATCTTCTTCTTAATAAAGGTTTTTGTATGATCTCTGAGTGTGCCAAAGTCAGGGACCATCCCAAGGTACCAAAAGACCAGTGAAACAGTAAAATATGTCCCGATGGCAAATACGTCCCAGAGGAGGGGTGAGTTGAAGTTCACCCATAAGTGTCGTCCGGTGGGGTATGGAATAAGCCAATAAGCAAACCATATCCGCCCCAGGTGGATGACAGGGAAAAGTCCGGCACAAATCACCGCAAAGATTGTCATGGTCTCGGCCGCACGGTTTATGGAGTTCCTCCATTTCTGACGGAACAGAAGGAGAACAGCCGATATAAAAGTCCCAGCGTGACCAATCCCAACCCAGAAAACGAAGTTAACGATGGCAAAACCCCATCCCACAGAGTTGTTGTTCCCCCATGTTCCGATCCCTGTCTTGATCTGATAGGAGGTGGCGGCGATCCCACCAATTAAAGCTATAACAGCCGGTATGAAAAAAGCATACCAATATATATTGGGCTTTCTGTTTAAAGGATTGGCAATCGCTTCCGTTACCTCTCCCAGGCTGCCCACGTCTTTAACTAATGGCTGTCTTACACTGGATACATATTCACTCATTAATTTACCTTATTATGTTCTTCGTTCGTTTTATTTCTCACTTTTGTCAGATAACTCACTGTTGGTAGAGCTTTGACTTCCTCAAGGACGAGGAATATATTGGGCTGTCTGTTTTCTTTGTAGTCTTTTACACTTAGGTTGTGCTTTTGCTTTTCTTTTTTATACTTCTTTGCATACGAGTCATTAAAATACAGTTTATGTAGCTTGCTCTCAGGATTCTTCCGATCACCAAACACAATCGCTTGAGCCGGACAGGACTGTTCACAAGCCATCTTGATGTCCTCTCCATCCTTTAGGGGTCGCCCCTCTTTTTTGGCTACTAGTCGACCGGCCTGGATCCTCTGAATACACATAGAGCATTTTTCCATCACTCCACGACTCCGAACGACAACGTCGGGATTTAAAACCATCTTTCCAACAGGGTTGTTCATGTTATAATCAAAGTCATCGTTGTTGGGATACTCAAACCAGTTGAAACGTCTGACTTTATAAGGACAGTTATTCGCACAGTAACGGGTTCCAACACAACGGTTATAAGCCTGTTGATTGAGTCCATCAATGGAGTGGGTGGTTGCGGCAACAGGACAAACACTCTCGCAAGGAGCGTGATCACAGTGCTGACACATCATCGGCTGGAAGATCACTTCGGGATTATCAGGACTCTCGCTGTAATATCGGCTGACACGAATCCAGTGCATCTCTCTACGTCTGTGAACCTCTGATTTACCCACAACAGCTACATTATTCTCAGCCTGACAACTGATCACACAGGCACCGCATCCCACACAGGAGTTTAGATCAATGACCATACCCCAATCATGCTCGGAATACTCCCTCTCAGCGCGATCATTCCACAAAGAGACGTAGTGAGGGATCTTTTCAGTATTCCCGGATTTGGGATCCTTTAGATAGTCTTCCAGTACGGTTTCTTTAACAATATTACGGGAAACAGCTTTTCCATCTCTCTTAACAAAAGGATCGCGTATGGAATTATATGTCTGAGTCAGGGCAAAGTCGTCTCTCTCTCCTGTAGGGCTGATCTGGGCAGTGTAATGACTATAGCTCATAGCACCATTGACTACTTTGGTAAATGGAAAAACGTTTTGACCCACTGTATCACCCACTTTACCAATCTTTGTATGGCCGTATCCGAGAGCAACACCAATGGTACCATCCGCCTGCCCTGGCTGTGGAAGAGCCGGTAGCTCAATAGATACTTTCCCAACAGTGAGTTTAACAATGTCCCCTTGCTTTAACTTAAGGTCCTTCATGTTTTTGCTTGAGATACTTACAAAATTATCCCATGTGGTTCTCGCGATTGGGTCTGGGAGTTCCTGGAGCCACGGGTTGTTGCCATGTTTCCCGTCACGCATTCCCACACTTTGGTAGGTGACAAGTTCAAAACTTCCTTTCAGCGTTTTACGTCGACTCAGGATGGAAGATTTACTTTCTTCCAAATTCCCCTGGAAAGGATAGGTTTTCACTGTTTCAGTCCCTTGTTCAAAGACACCGTCACGAATGATATTGTCCCAAAAGTCCTGATTCCCTTTCTTATAGAGCTTTTGGAGGTAGTTATAATAGCTTGTTTCTTTATCCATCCAGACCATAAGACTGTCCTGAGCGGCCCGCGTGTTAAATATAGGCTCAATAGTGGGCTGGGTCATGGTAAAATAACCCTTGCGAGGCTCAGCATCATTCCAGGACTCAAGAGAATGGTGATCCGGACAAAAGTACTTGACCGCTGACGTTGTCTCATCCTTCCTATTAGAAAGAGAAACGGTCAGATCCATGGCCTTTAGCTTATCTGTTGGGAAATCAGGATAATCATAGACGGGATTGGCATTGTAGAAGATAATACCTTTAATCTTGTCACTTTTTATCTCTTCCACAAGGCTTTGCATGTCCCGGTCACTGCCCTGTTTCTGATTGGAATAGTTATCCAGGTCAATGGTATTCCCGTAGCTGCCGATCATACTGTTGATGGCATTGACGACCATTTGAATAGAGAGGTCATTTGAGCCGGATAAGACGAGTGACTGACCTTTGGACTTCGCCAGTTCTTTTGCCGCCTTAACCACTTCTTTTTGTATCCTGTCTGGAAGGGGTGGAACGTTATTAAGAATGGCTTTATTCAAGTTTTTGGCTAATTCATTATATAAGGAAAGTATAGCTATTCCTTCTTCAGAAGGCTTGACAGGGATTCTCAAATCGGCGTTGCTACCTGTGAGAGACAAAATAGACTCAAACTGGATATGTCTTGATTGAGATCGTTGGGATTCAAGATGCTGGACATTTCGCCGTGAGGTGTACTGACGGATAAACCGTACGGGAGCGATCCAGGTTCCCAGAAAGTCCGCCCCGAAATTCACGATCACCTTGGCCTTATCTATCTGGTAATTAGGTAAAACGGCTTTCCCAAAGTTTTTCCCATGAGCCTCAATAATAGCCGAATAGGAGACGGCGTCATACGTCACGTGTTTTACATTGGTATATTTTGCCTTGAACTCATCGATAAGTTTCTTTGTAGCAGGACTTAAAATAGTGGATGATACAATAGCAACCGTTCCTGTAGAGAGTTTTCCTTTAATCAGCTTATCGATTTCCTTCCACTGAGTGTCTCCACCTGAGATCTGAGGGCCTTTTTCATAGGCTTTGAGTTTGGAGTTTTTGGAATCCCCTTTTAGGTAAAGCCGCTCTGAATCATAGAGGTCTAAAACACTGGCTTGACCTTGAGCACAGACTCCGCCACTTGTAAGCTTGGACTGAGGATTCCCTTCGATCTTGATGGGCCGACCTTCACGGGTTTTCACTAATATAGAACAAGATGCCGTACACGAGCTACAAGTACTGGCATACCAGTTAGCTACGCCGGGAGTCAGTTCCTCTGGTTTGAACAAATAAGGGATAGCCTTTCTCACAGGGGCTTTAGAGCAGGCCGCCAGGGAAACCGTTCCAATGCCGAAGCCCATAGCCTTCAGGAAACCTCGTCTGGACGTACTTCCACCGGTCTTTTCTTCGCTCAATAACCGTTCCAGGGTGGACTCCTCAGGGAACTCATTGTCAAAGGATCGTATAAACTCTTGGTCTCCCTCGAGTTCCCTCAAATCCTGCCAGTATACTTTCTCATCTTCAGTATTTGATCTATTCATATTCTTAAGTCCTTAGTTTAGTAATGACATCGTGCGCAGTTTTGCCCACCAAAGTGAGCCACCGTTTCATAGTCCTTTGCATTTTTCTTCCCGGGTGATTTCGTGGACCTGTGACAGTCGAGACACCATCCCATAGAGAGTGACGAATACTGTCTCACTTTTTCCATCGTGTCAATAGGCCCGTGACATTTAAAACAAGTCTTCTTTACGTCTTCATCCGACTTGATGGGGCGCCCCAGAATACGCTCCCCACCCACCATCACGTGCTGTGAGTGATTGAAGTACACGAAATCCGGGAGATTATGAACTTTGGTCCACTCAATGGACTTTTTGTCATAGATTGCCTTATAAATCTTTTGTATTTCGATAGCTGACTTTTTAACACGTTCTTTAACGGCATTCTTAATTTGTTTACTTTTCCCTTTATCTTTCATCTTGTCAACGAATTCTTCAATATCAAAGTCTTCACTCTTGGATTCTTTGGCAATTTGTTTCTTTAAACTCACGTCTTTGATAACGTCTTGATAAATCCCTAAACTTTCACCATCTCTGTGTTTAATTTTCACGTGACAGTTCATGCACACATTGACGGGTGGGATCCCGGCGTGTTTGCTTTTCTCAGCTCCAAAGTGACAATAAAGACAGGATATCTTTAATTTCCCGGCATGAAGTTTATGGGAGTAGGCAATCGGTTGATCTGGTTCATAGCCTTGAAAATTGCCCATCCCCTTCACTTCAAAGGTAACAAACAATAGAATAACTCCTAGAAAAGCCATGACAAGAAGTGTAAAGATTGAATTGGCGATAATCTTTTTACGCCAAAGAACAGCGGCAATAATCAGTATGACTAAAGCAATCAGTATCACTAAAAGGGAAATCCCAAATGGCAGTTCCCCCCCCTCTACAATGGTATCTTTTGTTTGAGCCATAAGCTGAGAGCTGATCAGGGTGAAGAATATAACGTTGAGTAATAATACGAATCGGTTCGACGTTTTTTTATGTATAAAACTTGAGCGACTTCTCATTGTTTATGCCTATTATCCTTAAAATTAATAAACTATCTAATGATTTCAAGCGAATGAAGTAATGTGAAAATCAAATCTACAAGGAGAAGCAAACATATACTATATCTACAATAACAAGGGATACATTTACAACTTCTTATTAACCATCGAAAGTAACTAATTCTAACAGATTTGTCAACTATTCCTAAAGTTTTTATTAACTTTTTTTATGGATGGATTGGGCAAAAAATCTCTATTATTTGGCGTTACAAAAAAGAGGATCACTTTTAGTAAAAACTTAAGTCTTTTAGGACAGTAAACCTAGTGAAGTATTGTTTTATTAGTATTTTACAGGAACCCCATGAAGGCATTTCAATCTCATTATATAACGTGAGTTCGGAATGATTATTTCTTTTGCCACAGAGACACGAAGCCACAGAGATTGAACA
>ENA-ORDP01001575-ORDP01001575.1-marine-sediment-metagenome-genome-assembly--contig:-NODE-1575-length-12282-cov-2.726916_pt1 | contig 12282 bp, 11 predicted proteins | sample MGYA00248627_ERZ508539 | MGnify/ENA primary metagenome ERZ508539 (study PRJEB26208, sample SAMN05571518) | marine sediment metagenome | biome: deep sea; feature: Hydrothermal vent; material...
CGCGTCCAGTACACCCGACCCTTGTTCGTGAACACCAACAAGTAGTCGTGCGTCGAAACAACGAAAATGTGCTGGATGAAGTCCCCTTCTTTGGTCACCCCGCCGCGCACGCCACGCCCGCCGCGTCCCTGCTTTCGATAGGAATCCACATCGGTGCGCTTGACATACCCATCGCGCGTTAGCGTCACCACCACCTGCTCGTCGGGGATGAGCTCTTCGATGCTGAAGCCGTCGATGGGTTCGACGATTTGTGTACGCCGCTTGTCGGGGAACTTGGCCTTGAGTTCGTGGAGGTCTTCGCGAATGATATCCACGACGAGTCGTTCATCGCCGAGGATGGCTTCGTACCCGTCGATTTCCTCGACCAGGGCGACGCTGCTTTTGCCCTTTACCGGCCAGCGCACCACGCCTTGCGCCGCCGGCATGAAGCCGATCGTGATCATGTGGCGCTCGATCACATCGCCGATGGCGGCGATGTTCTCGACGCTCTTGACCGACAGGCCGGAAAGGCGCTCGGCCTGAAGCTGAACGGTCTCGCCGACTTCGCCGATCTTCGTCAAAGTCAGGTTCGAGACATCGATCAGGTCCGAGGAGCGGTCGCGCAGGGCCTCGCCCGCCAATTCCACGCTGGTCAGTACATCGGTAGACAGGCTGGAGAGTTCTTGCGAGGTCAGGCGCAGGGATTCGCCGATGGCGGCGGTCTTGGCCGCGGCCCGGTCCGATGTTTCGCTCAGTTCCCTGTTCTGTTGGCGGAAAGCCTCTCCCGCCGTCTTCACATGCAGGGAAACCTTGTCCGCGGTCGTGACCAGGGAGCGGGCCTGGCCGCGAAGTTCCTCGCCAAGGCCCTTGACCCGTTCGGCGACCGTATCGGAGGTCTGGCGCAGGAACCGGGACTGCTCGCCCAAATTAACCTCGATTTCCGAGGACTGTGCCGCCATGACCTTGCTGATCCCAGACAGGTCTTCGGTCTGCTGTTTCAGGGTTTCGCGGATCAGGTCCGCCTGGGCCTTGGCCCGGTCGGTTCGCCGGGTCAGGTCCTGGGCGTGGAGGGCAAACATTTCGGCGCTGGATTTGGTTTGCTCCGAAGCCTTATTCGAAACTTCGATCAGGCCTCCCAGGCGTTCGGAAAGAACCTCGCCCACGGCGTCGGCCCGATCGACGGTTTGGTCCGAGGCCGCGGCCAATTGGGCAATCCTTTGTTCGAAGGATTCCGATGACTTCGCCGCGCTGGCCACGGCAACTTCCGAGGCCTCGTTCAGGTCTTCGCCACGGTGGCGGAGAACCTCGCAAAGATCCTCGACCCTGGCCGAGGCCCGGTCGGACGAGGTGTTCAGTTCCTGGGAATGGCGGTTTAGAATGTCGCCGGTTTCCCGCGCCCGCACGGTCGCGTTTTCGGCGGCCAGTTTCAAATCCTCGGTTTGCCTTTTTAGGGCTTCGGCGACGGCGCGGGACCGCAGGTCGGCGTCCTCGGAAGCTTGCGATAGATCGAGGGCCCGGTCGCGCATGGTTTCGTTGATGGCCTGGGCCCGCTTGGCGGCTTCGTCGGACGCACGGGTCAGGTCCAGGGTCTGGCGGCGGAGTGAATCGGTGATCTCGCCGCCGCTCGGCATGGCCGGTCGGATAAAGCACCCCGCGAAGATGCCGGCGCAGGGATTCGGTCTCGCCCCGGAGTTGCCTGCCGCGTTCGAAAAAGGCGACGACCATCCACAAAAGAGCGAGAGGGGTAAAAACCCCGGCGGCCATGCCGCCCACTTCGTGGGGCATCAACAGGAAAAGATCCGACCAGGAAATCTGGCGGTTGATATAAGACAGCGACAGAAACAGCCACAAGGCGCTGAATATCACCCCGGCGATGACGGACAAACGATATTTCAGGTAAAGCGGCGGGGGCCAGTCGTCCCGGACCGCACTTTCCATGGCTTCGGGGCCGGTTTCGGAAGCTTGTTCGGACGGAAAGGCGGCCTCAAGAGATTCCCCGATGGGAGAAGACTCCGGTCCCCCTTGGTCTTCCGGGTTGCCGCCTTGGTTTTGCCGCTGCGACCGTTTCTCAGCCATGCTTACCCCCTCCCCTCGTCGTCACCGTCACGAGCCAGGAGAAGCGATCATACACCATCTATATTTTGTCGGCAAACAATGATCCGCCACTAAATATAGTATATGTTCCTAAAAAAGGTGCTGGCCGCCCGTAACCCAGATTTCGCTTCCGGTGACATAGCTGGAATCTTCGGAACAAAGGTAATAGATGGTCGTGGCGACGTCGCGCGGCGAGCCCATGCGGTCGAGTGGGATGCGCGGGATCAGGGCCTCGTATTCCGGCTGGATCATATCGGTTTCGATCTCGCCGGGGGCGACCGCGTTGACGCGCACATCGAGGGCGGCAAATTCGTTGGCCAGTTCACGGGTTAATGCGGACAAGGCAGCCTTGGATATGGAATAGGCGGACCCGGCAAACGGGTGGATTTTATGGCCGGCGATGGAGGTAATATTGACAATCGCCCCCTTGCCCTTGTGCAGGGGCCCGGCAAATCCACGGGCCAGCTTCAGGCCGGCGAAAAAATTGATCTCGAAAACATTGCGCCAGGCCCCGATATCGCCGTTCAGGCAGCCCAGCCTTTCCTTGAACGGTGCTTTTGGCGACATGCCCGCATTGTTGACCAGGGCGTGCAAGGGCTCGCCGTCCAGCGCCTCGGTCGCCTTGGCGATGAAATTCTGCAGGCTGTCATCCTGCCCCAGATCGGTGGCGATGTGATGGGCCCAGTTCTTGTCGCGGCCACATTCGGCGGGAATATCCTGCCGCGAACAACTGATAATGCGCCAGCCCCGGTCGAGGAAACAGATGGCGATGGCATGGCCAATGCCCCGGCTGGCCCCGGTAACGATAACGGTTTTTCGCTCCTGTTTGGCAGAATCACTCATGACCCTGACGTTAGGTCATTTTAAGACAGGTTTCCAGACGCTGATGGATTATGGATAATGAACCATGTGCACCAATTACGAAAACGATGCCGCGCCGAGCGCCATCGCCGATCGCTTCGGGCTCAAGGATATTCCCGGCACCCCGCCCGAAATAAACCTGCGGCCGACCGATCCGGGCCTGGTCATCGAGACCGGCAACCAGGCCAGGGTCCTGACCTGGGGGTTCAAGGTAGACTGGAGCAAGCAGCCCATCGTCAACGCCCGGGCCGAAACCCTGAACAGCAAGCCGACATTCATAGCGCTGCTGGAAAACCGTTGCCTGGTTCCCACTATCATAAAAGGATGGCTGTCATCCTGAAACGAAGCGCCGAAGCCGCCTGGATCGACCCGGACGCCCGGTTCGACGATGTCGCCTCTTTGCTATCGCCCTATTTTGAAACAACATTGCGGGCGCTCGAAGATCAGCCACTGCCTGACCTTTTCACTTAGTGCGCCATCAACACCGGGATTTGCGCTTCGGCCAGGACATGGTGGGTGACCCCTCCCAGTATAAGCTGGCGCATTCGGGAATGGGTGTAGGCACCCATAACCAGCAAGTCGGCCCCCATGGCCTCGCATTCGGCCAGCAGCGCCGCCCCCACATGGCCGCCCGATGCGGCGAGCCTTCTGGTTTTCGCATCAATTCCGTGCCAGGCCAGATAGGCAGCCAGTTCGGCAGCCACATCCGATGTCGTTTTATCACTGTCGGCGGACAGCACCACCATGTCGTCGGCCCAGGCGATCAATGGCAGAGCGGCGGCGACGGCGCGCGAGGCTTCGGCGCTACCATTCCACGATACCGCAATCTTGCGTCCGATGACACCGCCCGACGTGGCAAACGCGGGCGGTGCGATCATCGCCGGTCGGCCCGTTTCAAACAGCGCCGCATTGATGGTCATCATCGAAATGGCCTGATTATCGCCACTCGGCCGGGCCGTCACGATCAGGTCCGACAAGCGGCCCATTTTCGCCACCACTTCATCCTCCCGGCCGTTGACCCGGTGTAATGCAGCACTCGCCCCGCCACCGCTCAGGGGCACATCGGTTGGTACGATGCTATACAAGTCACAGGCATCGCCGAAGGCCGCACGGGCGCGATCGGCGCATTCTTCGGATTCAATTTCGGATAATTGCAGCATCTCTTCGATAATCGCCGCCGACATTCCTTCGCCCAGCAACGGCACCGCGTCCTGGGGATCGGAATTAACGTTGACCACATTGACATGGGCTCCCAAGTTCCGACCGAGGGTGAAAGCGACATCCAGCGCCGGGTGCGCTTCCCTGGTCCCGTTATGGGGCGTTAAAATTGTTTTGATGGACATTGTCGTCTCCTGTTTCACCGAGCGAGATTTCAATGGAGCGAGTCTAGCGGATATTCTTATTTCAAAGTATGCGCCAGATCAATTTACCCATTATAATAGCCCCATGAGCAAGGCCTTTACCAAGGAAAGCGACGGCGAGGACGACGACGACCTGCCCGATGCCCCCGACGCCCTGCCGCCCGGACAAAAAAACTACATCACCCCGCAGGGTCTGCAACGGCTGCAAGATGAATTGCATCAGTTGGCCCAGGTCGAACGACCACAAGTGGTGGAAACGGTTTCGTGGGCGGCGGGCAATGGCGACCGGTCGGAAAATGGCGACTACATTTATGGCAAGAAACGATTGCGCGAAATCGACCGCCGATTGCGTTTCCTGATCAAACGCATGGAAATCGCCGAGGTTATCCATGCGACCCAACAGGCCAATCGGGACCAGGTTTTTTTCGGGGCCAGCGTCACTTACGCCAACGACCAGGGCGATCAAAAAACCGTGCGCATTGTCGGCGTCGATGAGGCGCGATTGGAGCACGGCGAAGTGAGTTGGATTTCCCCCATTGCCAGGGCTTTGATGAAAGCCTGGCAGGGTGATGTGGTTAAGCTGCACACGCCGGGCGGCCTGGTCGAGGTCGAGGTGCTCTCTATTATCTACGAAAGTTAGATCATCTGGCGACGCTGATCTCATAGCAAATGGCTTGGCAGTCGGGATAGACATCTGGCTTGCAGGTGCGCACGGTGGCACCGATGACGCCTTCTTTGGCGAGGCAGATTTGAGCGATGTCTTCGCACAGTCTTTCCTGCAAATTGTAGTGGCCATCGGCCACCAGCTTGAACACTTCGGCGCGGATATAGTCGTAATCGACCACATTGTTGATATCGTCGTTAATGTGCGACTGGGACGGGTCGAGGTCCAGTTCCACATCTATCGTGACTTTCTGTTTGCTGTCTTTCTCGAAGTCGTGGACGCCGATTTCGCAATCGACCGTGAACTGGATCAACTGGATTTTGCGGTGCCGCACGGTAAAGACCGGGTTGGGTTTCCCGGTCACGTCAGATACGCCACGTCACGAGGTAGATTGATCATCGCCTGGCCCCCATCGACGGTCAAAACCTGGCCAGAGGCATAAGTGCCGGTGGCGATAAACAGGGCCGACCCGACAAGATCATCGACCGTGCAGCCTTTGCCCAACGGATTGATGGCTTTTGTTTTGGTGAAGTTTTCCGGGCTTTGATCACCGCTGATCAGGGTGATGCCCGGCGCGATGCCACAGACCCGCAGCACTGGAGCAAAGGCCATGGCCTGCATCCGGGTCGCCGCCAGCAAGCCTGCCTTGGCCACCGTGTAGGAGAAATAATCCGGGTTGAGGGCGAACACCTTGTTGTCCAGCATGTTGATAACACAACTTTTTTTATCGTTTGCCTTGGCAAAAGTATGGAATTCCTCGGCCATGATCACCGGCGCGTACAGATTGACCGCCTGGGCGCTTTGCCAGATGTCACTATCGAGCGCATCTGCAAAATCATAATCGAAGACCGAGGCGCTGTTGATCACACACTGCAAGTTTCCATCGGCCAGACAGGTGGCAATCAGGCCGCGCGCCTCTTGTTCCGAACCAAGGTCGGCCTGAACGGGCGTCGCGGAAATTTCCCCGGCCAGGGACAGGGCCTCATCGCGGGAAGTATTGTAATGGGCGAAAACGTGCCAGCCCGCCGCGGCGAAGCCCAGGGCCAGGCCGCGACCGATCCGCTTTGCCGCGCCGGTAATCAAGACAGATTTCATGGCCTATCATATGGATATCGAGACCCTGTTATCCAGCCATTTCCTTGCCATCATCGCGCAGCACCACATAAACCGCCGGGATCACCAGCAGGGTCAGGGCCGTCGACGAGGCCAGCCCGAAGACCAGCGAGATCGCCAGCCCCTGAAAGATCGGATCAGCCAGGATAAACGCGCCACCGATCATGGCCGCCAGGGCGGTCAGCAGGATCGGCTTGAAGCGAACCGCCCCGGCTTGCAACAGAATATCCCGCAGGGAGCCCCCGGATTGTTGCTCGCGGCGGATGAAATCGACCAGCAGGATTGAATTGCGCACGATGATCCCGGCCAGCGCGATGAACCCGATCATCGAGGTGGCGCTGAACGGGGCATTAAACAGCCAGTGGCCGAAGATAATGCCGATCAGGGTCAGGGGCACCGGGGTCAGAATCACCAGGGGCAACTTGAAGCTGCCGAACTGGCCAACCACCAGCAAATAAATGCCGATCAGGGCGAACACGAAGGCCAGGCCCATGTCGCGGAAGGTGACATAGGTGACTTCCCATTCGCCATCCCACATCAGGGTCAGATTGCTTTCGTCCCTGGGCTGGCCGTAGTAGGAAATAGTCGGCGGGGTCAGGCCCTGCCAGTCGATTTTCCCAAGTTCTTGCTCGACCGCGATCATGCCGTAAATCGGCGCCTCGAACTGGCCGGCCAGTTCGCCCGTGACCAGTTCGGCAAACTGCCCGTTGTGGCGGAACAACGGGTAAGACGCCCGTTCGCGGGTGATGCGAACCACATCACCCAGTTCAACCACCGCACCGCTGTCGGCGGCCTCGCCGGGTGCTGCCAGGGGGGTAGAGAGCAGGCGTTCGCTTAAGGTGAGTTCATTTTTCGGCAGACGCACGGTGATCTCGACCGGGTTGGCCCCGGCCCCCCGCTGGGAATAGCCGACCGTGACGCCGCCGATCAGGGCGTCGATGGTGTCGTAAATAGCCTGTTCCTGGACACCATAGAATTCCATGTTTTCCTGATTGATGCGGATGCGCAGGCGTTCCGGTGGCGAGCCCAGAGAATCATCCACATCAACCACAAAATCAACCGCTTCGAAAGCGGCGCGAATTTTTGTCGCCGCAAATCGCCGGCTTTCCTGATCCGGGCCGAAAACTTCCGCCAACAGGGTGCTTAACACCGGCGGTCCGGGCGGCACTTCGACCACTTTAATCGACGTTCCGGCGGGCGTTTCCAGATCGGCCAGCAACTGGCGCACCTGCAAGGCGATGGCATGGCTTTGCCGGTCCCGGTCGCCCTTGCGTTTCAGGTTGATTTGCAAATCCCCCTGCCAGGGTTCGTCGCGCAGGTAGTAATGGCGCACCAGGCCGTTGAAGTTGAACGGCATGGCGGTGCCTGCGTAGGCTTGAATGTCGGTCACTTCGGCAATATCGCCCAGGCGACCGGCGGCGGCGATCAGCACCCGTTCGGTGGCTTCCAGAGATTCTCCTTCGGGTAAATCGACAACCACTTGCAGTTCCGATTTGTTATCGAACGGCAGCAGCTTGACGGTGACGCTGCTGGTCGCGAACATCGCCAAAGAACCAACCGTCGCCAGTCCGATCACGGCCAGGAAAATCATCGACCGGCGGCGGCCCTTGAGCAGCGGTCGGGCCAGGGCCAGATAGATGCGGCCGAGGATTCCGCCGTCTTGGTGACCGTGATCGGCCTGCCTGTATTGCCTGTTGCCGCCGAAGGTAATTTTATAGAGCAGCCACGGGGTGACGGTCATGGCGATGAAGAATGAGAAGATCATGGCCGCCGAAGCATTGGCCGGAATGGGGCTCATGTAGGGACCCATCAGGCCGGACACGAACATCATCGGCAACAGGGCGGCGACGATGGTCAGGGTGGCGATGATGGTCGGGTTGCCGACTTCGGCGACGGCTTCGATGGTCGAGGCCAGGGGTCGTTTCGAGCCGCCCTTATTCCAGTGCCGGACAATATTTTCAACCACCACAATGGCGTCATCGACCAGAATACCGATGGAGAAAATCAGCGCGAACAGACTGACCCGGTTGAGGGTAAAGCCCATCATCCACGAGGCAAACAGGGTCAGCAGAATGGTTGTCGGCACGACAACGGCGACCACCGCCCCTTCCCGCCAACCCAGCGCCATGGTGATCAGCAGGACAATGGATATGGTCGCCAGGCCCAGGTGAAACAGCAGCTCGTCGGATTTCTCCAGCGCCGTTTCGCCGTAGTTGCGGGTAACCTTGATATCGATGCCCTCCGGCACCAGTCCGCCCTCGACAATTGCCAGACGTTCCATGATGCCATCGGCCACGTCGACAGCATTGGCCCCCTTGCGCTTGGCCAGGGCCAGGGTCAACGCCGGCAAGACATTGGTCGAACCATCTTTGTTCTTTTCAATATACCAGACCCGGTTTTCAGAAATGCCGGAACCGAATATCACCGTCGCCACATCCTTGACATAGACCGGTCGCCCGTCCCGGGTGGTGATCAGCAGATTGCCGATATCGGAAACACCGTCGAGGGATTGTCCGGCGACCACCGGCATGGACTTGCCGCCATCACGCACATTACCCAGCAGGAAGGACCGGTTGGCATTACTGACCTTGTTGATCAATTGACTGAGCGTCACTCCGAACAAAGACAGCCGCTCCGGATTGGGCTCGACCCTGATCTCGGACGGCCTGCCGCCGACGATAAAGCTACGGGTCACGTCCCTGACTTTGACCAGCTCGAACAGCAGTTCTTCGGCCACATTATAAAGCGCGTTGTCGTCCCAGCGGTCGGCCACCTCGGCCTTCGGCGTCAGGGTCAGGGTGACAATGGGCACATCGTTGATACCGCGACCGACAATCAACGGTTCGGGAATACCCACCGGCAAGCGGTTCATGTTGGCCTGGATCTGTTCGTGCACACGGACAATGGCCAGATCTTCCGAGGTGCCCACATCGAACCGGGCGGTGACGATCACCCGGTCGTCCTGGGTCAGCGAATAGACATGCTCGACGCCGTTGATGCCCTTGATGATCTGTTCCAGAGGCTTGGCCACCAGTTCGACCCCGTCGGTGGCCTTGAAGCCATTGGTCTGAACCATGATATCGACCATCGGCACGCTGATTTGAGGTTCTTCCTCGCGCGGCAACGCCATCAGCGCGACCAGACCGACGGCGACCGAGGCCAGCAGCAGCAACGGTGTCAGCGGCGATTGAATGAAGGCCTTGGTCAGCGCCCCTGAAATACCGATGTTTTCGAGTTTATTTGTCATCGATTTCGACCAAGACATCGCCGGGATTTAACCCTGAAAGAATTTCTACTCCCTCTGGCGTCAGCCGGCCGGGCTGAACGACGACATCGCCGCCGTCTTTCAAACGAACGAAAGTCAGGCCATAACGCAGGAAGGCGTAACTCGCGGGTATGATGATGGTCTGCCGTTTGCCGGTGCCGATATATACGCGGACCCGTTCGCCGACGAAAAAATCACCCAGGCCATCGACCGCCACATCGGCGACCACCCGGCCCTGGCGCAGTTCCGGGTAAACCTGAATAATGGTGCCGGACCTGGCTATCGCCCCATCGGCGGCCAGGCCGCGTTTTCCAATTTGCACGGTATCGCCAAGGGCAATAAAGCGGGCATGACGTTCGGGCAACATCAGGCGCAAAACAAATCCTTTGGCGACGATGGTGGCGATGGTCTCGCCGGGCAGCACCACGCTGCCTTCGGTGACATGAACTTTCGTCACCCGGCCATCGACCGGGGCCAGCACCACGCCTTCGTCCTGTTGTTCTGAAATCACCGCCAGGTCGGCACCGAGGGCAACAAATTCCCGTTCGACCACGACCAGGGCGGTTTTTGCTTCGTCCAGGCGTTTCTGCGCAATGGTCCCGCTTTTAAACAGCTTTTCGGCCCGGTCCAGCGCCGTGCGGGCCAGGTCGCGGCGGGATTTAACCGATTGCAGGCGCGCTTTCAGGGCGTTCATACGCAGCTTTAACTTGGCATCACTCACTCTGGCGATGATCTGGCCTTTGCTGACCGGCGATCCTTCATCGACAGATAAACGACTGAGTGTGCCGCCAATTCTGGCCCGGGCGTTGATCACGTCGGCGGTTTCCACTGTGGCGAAAACGGCCTTTAAGTCCTGCACCGTTGATCGCTCGACGGTGATTTCTCCGCCCGCAAACGCCGGTGTGGCCAAGAGCAGAAACAACAATGTAAGGGACCGGTTAGCAAGGGGCGACATGAGCGTCCATCCTGATCAATGAATTCGGTTGACAGATAACATATTAGATTATACTAATTTAGCAAGTCCTAATTATTTAACGAAGGAGAATATTATGTCTGTTGATCGTATGGTTATCGCCTTTGCCGGTGTCTTCATCCTGGCCAGTCTGGCCTTGTCCCAGATACACGACCCCAACTGGTTGTGGTTGACCGCTTTCGTCGGGGCCAATCTGGCCCAGGCCGCGTTCACCGGCTTCTGCCCGCTGGCCATGATCCTGAAAAAATTCGGTGCCACACCCGGTAAAGCCTTTAGCTGATATCGGACCGCGTTTCTTCGACCCCGTCCGGATCCTCGTGGATCAGGACCTCGGCGTTGGGGAAAGCCTCTTCGATTTTGTGCATGACCCGGTCGGCGATCACATGGGCGTCCCGCAATTTGATTTCCGGGTCCAGTTCCAGGTGCAGTTGAATAAACACATCCTGCCCGGAAGACCGGGTGCGCAAGTCGTGCATTCCGCGAACCCCTGATTGCGAAATTGCCAGGGCGACGATTCGTTGCCGTTCTTGCCCAGGCAGTTCCCGGTCCATCAGCAAATTCATGGAAGTCCGGCCAATGCCCCAGGCACCCCGGAATATGTAGGCGGCGATGGCCATGGCGAATAATGGATCAGCCATCAGCCAGCCCAATTGTGCGCCCAGAAACAGCGACGCAATGACACTGATATTAACCAGAATATCCATGCGGTAGTGGACGGAATCCGCGGCGATGGCCAGCGATCCGCTTTTCCTGACCACGTATTGCTGAAAGGCCACCAGTCCCAGGGTCAGGACAATGGACACGACCATCACCCCGTAACCCAGTTCCGTATTGGCGATCAGACGCGGGTTGAAAAATCTCTCGCTGGCTTGAATCAGCAGAAACATGGCCGAGCCGCTGATAAAAGCGGCCTGCATCAATCCGGCCAGGGGTTCGGCCTTGCCGTGGCCGAAACGGTGATCTTCATCGGCCGGCTGCAAGGCGTGATGGATGGCGATCAGGTTGATCAAGGAGGCTCCGATATCGAGCAGGGAATCGATCAGGGTGGACAGCAGGCTGACGGATTCAGTGCCGATCCAGGCGGCAAATTTCAAAATCACCAGGGTCGCGGCGACCCCGACCGCCGCGTAAGTCGCAGCCTTCATCAATCGGGCGTGGTCGTTCATGTCAGGGATACAGGTTTTCGGTCGTCCAGCCACCATCGTTGCGACGGTAAACAAGACGGTCGTGCAAGCGAAAGGGCCGATCCGACCAGAATTCGATTTCCTGAGGATCAATGCGGAAGCCGGACCAGAAGTCGGGCCGGGGAATTTCACCGATGGCAAACCTGGCGGTAAATTCGGCGACCCGTTTTTCCAGATCAAACCGGCCTTTCAGAGGCTGCGATTGTTTCGAGGCATAGGCGCCGATGCGGCTGGCCCGCGGCCGGGTGGCGAAATAGGCGTCCGCTTCGGCGGCCTCGACCGGGCTGACGGTGCCGACAACGCGCACCTGGCGAGCCAACGATTTCCAATGGAAACACAAGGCCCCATGGGGATTGGCCTGCAATTCAAGGGATTTGCGGCTGCCCAGATTGGTGTAGAAGGTAAAGCCCCGCTGATCGACATCTTTCAGCAACACCATACGCGCCGATGGCACCCCGTTGCCGTCGACCGTGGCCAGAGTCATGGCATTGGCATCGTTGGGCTCGGAGTTCTCGGCCTCGGCCAACCACTGTTTGAATTGATCGATCGGGTCATCCTGGGTGACAGTCATGGGGGCTATACTTTACAGTGACAATGCGACTTGGCAGTTTGGTTAATACTGAAATAACACATTGGGGCCGTGCGCCCAATCGGCAATGATTGAAAAAAGCGTCACTCCCCTGTTTATTATGGTCTTTTTTCTCGCCGCCTGTTCGGCTAGGGACCAGGACACCAATGAAAAAATCGGGACCACGACAGGGGCCGTCATCGGCGCCGTATTGGGATCC
>ENA-ORDP01001576-ORDP01001576.1-marine-sediment-metagenome-genome-assembly--contig:-NODE-1576-length-12274-cov-3.053196_pt1 | contig 12274 bp, 7 predicted proteins | sample MGYA00248627_ERZ508539 | MGnify/ENA primary metagenome ERZ508539 (study PRJEB26208, sample SAMN05571518) | marine sediment metagenome | biome: deep sea; feature: Hydrothermal vent; material...
GCCTGGACGACTTTCATGACTGGCAAAGGCCCGGGCAAGCACGGGATCATCGACTTCCTTCGCTATGACCCGAAAACGAATCGGCTGTTCTTCAATGACAACAAGAAGATCAGCACCAAGGCCAAGACGATCTGGCAGATTCTCAGCGACAAGAACTACCGCGTCGGCTCCATCAATGTGCCGATGACCTTTCCACCGGAACCGGTCAACGGTTTCATGATCAGCGGATTCGACACGCCGCCTGGCGAACCCTTCACCTATCCCAGAGAGCTTGAGCAGGAAATCCTCGCGAAACACCCCGACTACACTCACGAGAAGCGATGGGAGCGCCACACGCTCGGCGGCGACGAGTTGTTCGCCGGTTACAACCGTCACCTTTGGGCGGCGCGCCATTGGCCGCGCCAACAAAATATTCCCGCCGCTTTGCGAAGGCTTGCGGCGATGGGCGCCGAGGCCATCCCGCCCGCCATATGGGATCGCCTGGGCGCCCTTATGTCCCTGCGCCAGCCGGGCGAGAAGGCGCACAAACTGGCGGCTGTGCTGCGGCTGAATAGCGCCGACGAAGCCTACCACGCGCTCACCGGACACGGCGTGGATACGCATGGGGTGGTTATGGGCGCCAATGAGCCGCCTGGGCCTTTTTCGCCTGGGCCTTCTCCGCCCGAGGCGTTGCAAAGTCCGCTGGAGCGCATGCAATACATGGACGCCGCCGCCTATCTGCCCGACGACATTTTGACCAAGGTGGACAGAGCCAGCATGTCGGTGGGGCTGGAGGCCCGGGTTCCCCTATTGGACCGCCACGTGGTCTCGTTCGCCTGGAGCCTTCCGGTAGAGCTCAGAATCAGCGGTGGGCGCACGAAGGCTCTTTTGCGCCGGGCGCTGTACCGTCATTTGCCGTCCTCCCTGTTCGAAGGAAGGGCGAAGTCGGGTTTCGCCGTTCCCCTGGATGGGTGGCTGCGCGGACCCTTGCGCGAATGGGCTGACTCTTTGTTGTCTCCCGAAATGTTGCGAAAAAACGGTTACTTTGATCCGACGCTGGTGGGACGCTGGTGGGACGAATGCCTTTCAGGACGGCGCAACCGACATCATGTCCTGTGGAATGTTTTGATGTTCCAGTCGTGGTTTCAAGCGCACGCGTCGTCGAAAGAGGCTCCCAGAAGCTCTCCGTAGACCGTCAAGGTCTTTTTAATCACCATTTCCTCGTGGAAGTGACTTTCAACAAGGAGGCGGCTGTTGCGGCCCATTTCCTTTCGCAGTTCGGGGTCCTTGATGAGTTTCTCCAGGGCGTTCGCCAGCGCTTTTGCGTCCTGCGAGGGGACCAGGAAGCCGTTCGCTCCGTCATGAACGATCTCCCGGCACCCGGGGACGTCGGTGGCGACGATGGGCCGTGAACAGGCCGCCGCTTCGAGAAGTGATTTGGGAAGGCCTTCGCGATAGGAAGGAAGCGCCGCGATATGGGCCTGCCGCCAAATGTCTTGCACGTCGTCGCGGTAGCCCCACCACTGAATCAGGCCTTCGTCGTGCCATTCGCAGAGTTGTTTCCCTGGGATGGATGATGGGTTGTCCGGGTCCGGCATGCCGATGAGAAGGACACGGATTTTTATCCCGCGTTTTTTGAGCATCCTCGTGGCGGACACCAATTCTCCCACCCCCTTGTTCCACAGCATTCGCGAGACCATGGCCACGGTGGGAAACCCCTCGGGGTCGGGAAAAGAATGAAATTGCGTCAGGGAAACGCCCGAACCCCGGATTAACGTCATGTCCTCAGGCCTTCCCAGCCTCGCCTTTTGAAGGGTTTCGGCGTCGTCGGGGTTTTGAACGATGATGTGGCTTTTGCCGTGAGAAAAAAACAAACGCCCAGTAAATCTCACAATTGGCTCCAGGAAAGATTGTTTCCAATGCCCTCTGGTGAAGGCGAAGCCCAGTCCGGTCATGGCGTTGACCACCACGGGAACATTGGCGAAAGTCGCGGCGATGGCGCCGTAAAGGCTGGGCTTGAGGGCCACATGATGCGCCAGGTCGGGTTTTTCCATGCGGTAGATTCTGACAAGATTGACGATCGATTTGATCTCCGAGATGATGGACAGCCGGCTTCTGGGAAGCAGGAAGGAAATCAATTTAAAGCCTTCCTTTTTGATCAAGTCTCCATAGTCCTTGGTCCGGGTGACGACGATGATCTCGCAGCCGGCGTCGCGCGCGGCGCGCGCCAAACCAAGACGGTGCGAGACGAAATACCAGTCTTCGGTCACCAGATAGAGGATGCGAAATTTCTTATTCGGAGCGGCCATGAAATTTAGGATTCATAAAAGTGTTTAAGACGAAGAGTATTTTAGGCGATGAATTCACCGCAATGGACTTCTTTTTTCATGGCGAGTTATGACGGCTGATTCAAACGTCCGGGCGCTCGTCAACGGGCTGCACGCCAAAAGCGGCGGCGGCGTAACCTATTTGCGCCATATCCTGCCGGTCCTTCAATCCGATCCTGAACTCCAGGTCCATCTTGTCTTGCACGAGGATCAGCGTTCTCTGTTTGAAGATTTCGGCGAGAACGTTCGCGTTCATTACGCCACGTTCAAAAACGGCTTTTACCGGCGCCTGCTTTGGGAGCAGATGGTTCTTCCTTTTTTGGCGCGGCGGCTGGGCGTTCAGGTGACGTTTTCTCCCGCCAATTTCGGGCCGTTGCTGGCGCCCGGGCCGGTGATCCTGCTGCGCAACGCGCTGGCCGTGTCCGAGGTGGAGACGCGCCCCGGCAAGCGCCTCTATTGGCTGTTCTTGACCGTGATGACCCGGCTTTCGCTGGCGTTCTGCCGGCGGGCCATCGCGGTGTCGTCTTACGCCGGCCAAGCGCTGGCCCAAGGAGCCGCGCCGAAAGTCCAAAAACGCATCCATGTCATTCATCACGGCGTTGATCCCATGTTTTCTCCGCCGCCGTCCGGCCAGGCGCGCGAGGATTTTCTTTTGTGCGTGGGCGACATTTATATCCAGAAAAACCTGCACACCCTCATTGAAGCGATGAAAAGCGTGAAGGAGGCCTTCCCGGATGTCCGCCTCAAGGTGGCCGGACGTCCTGTTGATGAAGACTACGGCAAAAGGGTGCGGGGCCTGGTTGAGAATGGCGGTCTTGAAAAGCATGTTGACTTGCTCGGCCAAGTCTCCACGGACGGGCTCGTTGATCTCTATCGCCGTTGCGCCTTGTTCGTTCAGCCCTCCACCGTTGAGACATTCGGCAATCCTCTGGTGGAGGCCATGGCCTCGGGCGCCCCCATCGTCAGCGCCAACACAACCGCCATGCCGGAAGTGCTGGGCGACGCAGCCCTGTTCTTCGATCCCAGTGATCCCGGCGCCATTGCCGAAAGCATCGTTACTGTCCTCAAGGACGATAATTTGCGGCGCCAACTTTCTGAAAAGAGCGTCATGCGGTCTCATGACTTTTCCTGGGAAAAGACGGGCCGCATGACGGCGCAAGTCATCAAGGACAGCGTTTAGAGCCCGTCCGGGAAGCTAGGGAATAATAATGTTGCGGTGGTTGATAATGTCTTGGGCGCTCCACACCGCGACTTCCCTGCCGCGGAATTTTTGAACGAATTCCGGGGCGATTCCCCCGGGTAATCCGCGGTGGGTGGCGATGAGCTTGGCGTTGGGGTGATCCTTGGACCATTGCAGCGCACTGTGCTGCCAGGTTATGGCCAGAGGCTTTTTCAGACGGCCGAGGAAGTGATACTGGCCGTGGTACTTGTGCACGTTGGCCACAAGAACCCCCTGATCTTGAAGCTTGGCCACATGGCGGGCCAGGGGACGCAAATCGAAGTTCTCAAACAGATAAGGCCTGAGCGTTGCGTGAACGACAATCAAAAGCAGGATGCAAGCGCCGGCCCAAGCGCGGGACATGGCGCGCGTGTGGGTGCGTGTTCGGGGGCGGCGGTCCGATTCCTCTTCCTTGCTTGAAAAGACGGCGGCGAACAGAAGGGCCAAGGCCGGAATGCTGGGAATCAGGTAATGGGGTTGTTTGCCGCTGACGAAGGAAAGAACGGCCACGGAAACCACGAACCAGATCAGGCAGAAACGGCCGCCAGGCTGGGATAACAGGCCGGCGCTGGTCAAGCTCCTCCAAAAGGAAGGAAGAAAAATCCAGGGGATCATGGCCAGCGGCGCCAAGGAAAAATAAAACCACCACGCCCGTTCGTGAGCGAAGGATTGGCTCATCCGCCCCGCCGTTTGGCCCCACAGGATGGCTTCGGCGTATTCCTTTCCGCCGGCCTGGGCGGCGGGCGCCGCCCAGGCCAAACCGATGGCGGCGGCCAGGGCCAAGGCGCCAGCCAGACCGGCGAACCACTTGATCCAAAAAACGCGGTCCGGCTTTTCGCGGTCCGACCACAGCGGCGCCAGCGCGGCCACGGGCAAGACGTAGACCAGGATCACCGGCCCCTTGGCCAGAACGCCCAAGCCTAAGGATAGTCCGGCCAGGATCCAGCCCCGCCAGCCGCCTTCGCCGTGGACGAGGGTGACGCCCCACAATGCGGCCAGGGTGAAAAAACTAATCATCATGTCAAACATGGTGAAGGTGGCGTAAGCGCCCCAGAAAAGTCCGCCCAACAGCATCAGGGGCGCCAGCTCGCGGGCCTCGGTCCGTTCGGGCCACAGCTTGCGCGCCAGGGCGCCGATAAGGGCCAAGCTGGCCAATGCGAACAGGGGAGAAACCACGCGCGCCCACCAATCGGCGACGCCGAACACGGCCCAGCCCAGGTTGATCAGCCAGAACAGAAGCGGCGGTTTGTGGCTATAAGGTTCGCCGTTGAGGCGGGGCACCAGATAATCCCCGCTGAGCCACATCTCCCACGCCACCGAGACGTAGCGGGTCTCGTCCATGGGCAGCAGAGGCCTGGTGGCCAGCGCCGTCAACAGCAGCGCCAGCCATCCGATGATCCAAAGGGCCGGAGGCCAGATGTTTCGCGAAAGAATCAAGTCTCGAATCACTTTATTCAATGATTAACGCCGACTTGATATATACGCTACGCAGTCCATACAGGAAATTAAGATGAGCTTGCTTCATCGCTTCAAGACCGCGCGGAGTTTGTCATTTTCCGCCGCCGCCTCCAAGGCCCTGCGTCTGGGGCGGCGGACGCTCGCCGGCGTCTGGGGGCAAGCGCTCTATGGCCGGCGCTGCACATACGTGGAGCTTGGCGCGGCGGCGCGGCAAGGACGCGCGCCGGAAATTCCGGCCGGGATTCTCAAGCCCATTAGAGATTCCCTCGCCGCCGCCGCCGGCAACGCTTTGGCGCATCGCTTCGATTTGCTGGGGTCCGGCTTGACGCGGGTGGCGCATGGGATGCAATGCGCCGGGTTCGAGGGCGCGCGTTATGACGCCGTAACGAAGGCGCCGGATGTTTCGCCCGGCAATCGCGCCCGTTCGCGAAACATCAGGGCGTTGATCGGTCCCGGCTATCATCCCATCGACTGGCAGATCGACTTCAAGTCCGGCTACCGCTGGCCGGAGAGCCAATGGTTCAAGGCCGTGCGCTTCGGCCATCTGCCCGGCGTCGACATCAAGGTTCCCTGGGAATTGGCGCGTCTGCAACACCTGCCTCAATTGGCCTTGGCCTATATTCTGGCTCTATCGGAAGAGGCCGGTTTCCAGCCGCCAAAGGCTTACCAAGACGAATTTTGCAACCAAGCCCTCGATTTCCTGGCCGCCAATCCCCCCGGTTTCGGCGTTAACTGGGCGAGCGCCATGGACGTGGCTATTCGCGCCGCCAACCTGGTGTTGGCCATGGATATGTTCGCCAAACACGGCGCCGAATTCGATGACGCCTTCAAGCAAGAGTTCGCCGCCGGAATCCTGGCTCATGGACGCCATGTTTTCGCCAACCTGGAATGGGGCGCCCATGTCCGCGCCAATCATTTTTTGGCGGACATCGCCGGATTGCTGTTCGTCGCCGCCCACCTTGAGCCGGCGCCCGAGACCGAAAACTGGCTCATGTTCGCGACGGGCCAGTTGATTGGCGAGGTGGAGCGGCAATTCACGCCCGACGGCGCCAACTTCGAGGCCTCCACCTGCTATCACCGCTTGTCGGCGGAGATGGCCGCCTATGGCGCGGCCCTGATCCTCGGTCTTGACGGGAGCGAGCGATTTCCGCCCTGGTTTTTCCCGCGGCTGGAGCGCATGGCCCAGTTCATGGTCGACGCCACAAAGCCCAACCGCCGGGTGGTTCAGATCGGCGATACGGATAGCGGCCGCTTCTTCAAGTTGTGTCCCCTTCGCGGAGAATCGGAGGATGTGCTTGACTGCCGCGCCACCGTCGCCGCCATTAACGGCCTGTTTTCAAGGAAAGACCTGGCCGCCTTTTCCGGCCCGTCCGCCGAGGTGGAGTCGGTCATGACGGCGGGGCTGTCGGGCTGGACAAAGGTTGAAAGCTGTGCTCCCGCCGCCGCCGGCGCCGTCACGGGCGCCGTTCCCTCCACCATCCCCAAGGGACGTGAAGTGGTCATTGAGCTTCCCGGCGTTCTTAAAGACCTGAAGGCGGCCGCCTATCCGGACTTCGGACTCTTTATCTGGCGCTCCCGGCGCTTTTTCCTGTCCGTGCGCTCTGGACCCGTCGGCCAGGAAGGAAACGGCGGCCACGCCCATAACGATCCATTGGCGGTGGAGCTTAACATCGATGGCGAGGACTGGCTGGCCGATCCCGGAAGCTACGTCTATACGCCGTCGCCGGGTAAGCGCAACGCCTACAGATCCGTGTTGGCTCACACGGGTCCGCGCTTAGGCGTCCGCGAACCGGCGCGGCTGGACCTCGGCATGTTCCGCCTGGAAGACGCCGCCAAGGCCCAATGCCTGCGCTTCGATGAGGCCGGATTCGTCGGCGTCCATTACGGTTTCGGCGCGCCCGTCTACAGGACCGTAACGCTTGAGAAGGACCACTTGATCATCGCCGATTCCATCGGCGATGCGGAGCGTTTCGTGGTCGGCGGCGCGCCGGCGCTAAGAGAGCTGTTTCCCTGCTCGCATCCCTTCTCTCCCGGTTACGGCGAAATATCCTCTTCGTCGTAATTCTCCCCCTCTTCCTCCTCCTCCTCCAGATCTTTCAGGAACTCCGTCACGGCGCGTTGCGCGCCGCCGATGTCGTCGGCCAGGATGCCGTGGCGGTCCGAGTCGACCATCACCAGCAGATTATCCTTGCTGCCCGCCTTTTCATGGATGATGTCGGCGCCTTCCGCCTCGACCACAGGGTCTTCGTTGCTTTGCAGAATGAGCAAGGGACAGGTTACGGCGGGCAGTCTGTTTTCGGTCTCCTCCACCATCTGGCGGAGTTCATAGAGGGCGCGCACGGGCATGTTCTTGTAATTGATTTCCGGGTGTTCGCTGTCGTTTTCGCTGAACGGCATGACGCCTTCGAAAGACGGCAGCCATTGGGTCAATTTGTTGATGCCGTGGATCAGCGGAACGAAAATCATGCGGCGGTCCTTGAAGCGCATGGAAACGTTGGCGGCGGCGACGCCGGCGAGGCCTTTCGGTTCCTCGGAAGCCAGACGCAAGGCCAAGGCGCCGCCGGTGGAGAAACCGACAATGGCGACCTTCTCGGCGAAAGCCGTCATGATGCTAAATCCCCTGCGCACGGAGTCCAGCCATTCACTCCATTGGCGTTCGCGAAGGTCCCAGGGCGAGGTTCCATGTCCCGCCAGCCGCACCCCGATCACCGGATGGCCCGCCATCACCAGCTTTTCGGCGAAGGGCCTGAGTTCCGCCGGCGAGGCCAGAAAACCGTGGACCATGACGACGCCGGCGCCGGTGATCTCCTTGGGCAGCAAGAGAAAGGGCTCGCCGCTTTCCGTCGCGGTCTCCATATCGTTGATCTCGCTGTAATCCGGTTCACGATAAAGCTCCAAGTTCCATGCGAAAGCGCGTAATTCATCGTCAAACAGGTCCGAAGCGATGACGTCGTCCTGCACGCTTGCGGCGTTATCAAGGGCGGCGGTGATGGTCGCCCGCGCTTCGGCCAAGGGCGCGATTTCGTTGGCGTAGACCAGAATGGGGTTTTCGATGCGGATTTCGTTGAATTCGTGCTCTTGGCGCAGCTTGGTCATGAAGCGGTACGACCTGGGCGTACGGCCGATCAGTCCGGCATTCTTCGAGGTCCTCAAAAAACGCTTCAGCCCCGGGCTCTCCCCTTCCAAAACCCCCCTGTACCTCTCGGGATTGAGCAGGCTTTCGTGTAGGTAAAGGGAGGAGGCGTTTTGCAGGCTTTTGAGGGCCAGATAGAGGGCTTTGTGGAATTCGTCCTTGCCGATGTTCATCCGGCCCCTGCCGATCAACTCCACCACCATGCGCGCCGCCACGTGGCTGAAGTTCATGGTCACCCGCGAATACATGGAGCGCATGTATTCGTCGCGGATGCGAAGGGTTTCATTGCACATGGAGCGGGTCAGCATCTTTTCGTCCCAGCGCGTCGCCCGGTCTCTGAGGGAAAACAGGTCCTCAAGGGAGTCGATATGCTTGAAGATGGCGTTCAGGAGACGCCGCTCCCACCAGCGCCAGAGCATGTGGGCTTTGATGGGCTCGCCGAAGCGGATGTCCATGTCGGTGTCCTTGAGCAGGATATTGCCCTCCACCAGGAGCTCCTCGGATAATCTGTCGGACATGTCCTTGAAAAGCATCTCCATGCTCTTGTTCAGGATATTGTCGGCCACCCGAAGGGGGTAGAAGGTGATGTTGGCGGGAACGATGAGGGTCGGTTCGCGGGCGCGCGCCAGCAGGGTCTCGACGCTGTCAAGGCCGAGCGCGTTCCGCCAACGCTCCAGCCTACTCATGTCTCCCATCTTGTGGACGGAGAGGATGCGCTGTTTGAAGGTGTCCAGAGTTTGCGCGATCACCGCGGCGCCCCGGTGATGCTTGCGGCGCTCCTTGGAGGTGGGGGAGTAAACGTTGTAGTCGCCGCTTGCGTCCAGGACCCGGCGGTCCTTGATCATGCCGCCTTCCGGAAACACCACCACCTTGCGTCCGCGGAGCAACTCGGCGGCTAGGAACGGCATCAGTTGCGGCAAATCGTTGGGTAGCGCGCCCACCCCTTTCAGAAAATTGGCGAAGGACTCGTTGCCCTCGAACAGATGGTGGTCGGCGACGATGCGGCTGTGGGCGCCCGTTTGGCGAAAGATCAGATAGGGCGGGACAATGGTTTCAAAGCGGGCGAAGTGATTAAAGAGAAAAATCTGGCCCTTCGATAGGAGTCCGGGAGAGGAATGAACCTTGATGTTGATGCCCAGGTGTTTCTCAAGCCATGAGAACCCCTTCACGCACCAGTTAAAGACGTCTTCGTTGATTTGAAATCTTTCGATGTCCTTCATGGTCCGCATTCTATCCACATAAATCTAAATAAAATATGGTGAGTGTGCGAATTGATCGCCCCCCTTTATGTAGGATGTTTCTTGACATGAAGCGAATATGTATGGTCCAACAATATATACAATATGGTGTGGCATATACTTTATATTGTAGGATTATCTATCTCTGCTTAATAAATGTCGGGGGTGATGATGGAGTTGAAGGTCTGGACTCCGACCTTCTCGGGGTTTGTGTTGGGCGCGGGTTTTGTTTTGGGGATGGCGGCGTTCGCCGATTCAGCCCTGGCGTTTCAATTAAGCTCGAAAGACGGACGGTTTGAAGCGCCCGGCGGCCCGATTCCCACGGTTTCCATATCGTCTAGCGGAATCTCCTATATGGAGCCCGCCTTCGATGGGGGAAAAACTAAATTTCAGCAGGCTCAAAACAGCAGCCGGAGCCCGGTGGCCCCGGTGGCCCCGGTGGCGAAGGCGCCTCCCCTTCGTTTGCAGCCCCGGGGATACTCTTTGACGGCGCCTTCTCCGCCTCCCTTAAGTGCGGTTGTTCCGACTCCCGTGGAGACTTCTCCCGTGGCGACTCCGCCCGCCGCCGCCAAGGCGACGCCGCCGTCTTATTCTTCACGCGCCGGGGCGCCCTCCCCCGGCGCATCCTCTATTGTCGGCGTCCGCCTGGGAAAGCATCCCGGCATGACGCGGGTAGTGTTCGATCTCAGCGCCAAGGCGGATTACGCTTATGTGGTCAGCAAAACGGGAACGGCGGTGGCCGTCAGTTTTACAGGCGTTGGCTGGCGGGCCGGCGCGGCGTCCCAGCGGGGGAAGGGGGTGGTTTCCGATTATTCCTTCACCAAGGACCAATCCGGCGAAGGTCTTTTCACCTTGAACGCCAATGTTCCGGTCAAGATCAAGCGGGTGTTCGGCCTATTGCCCTCGGGCGGGCGGGGATACCGGGTCGTCCTTGATTTGACCAGCGACCGGGGCTATGCGTCCGCCGGAGAAATGACCATGGCGACGAATTGGCGCCAGGGGTTTTGGCCCAGGTAGGCATTACTTGCTTTTTTCTTTTTTCAAGAAATCGGACAGGCGTTTATTCAGGTTCATGGTCTTGTAGGCGGCGACTCGGTAAGCCCAGCCTTCGGCGCGGGCGTTCAGTTTGCCGGCTTTTTCAGCCTGATCCGAGCCGTCTTTCGCGGCGGCGGCCATCTTGATCCAGTATTCGCCGTTAAGCTTGAGGACGTCGAGGGCCACCCGCAGGCCGTCGAAGGTGGTGATTTTGACGTTCACCGTAGAGTCCTTGGAAAAGGTCATGGCGCTCGCCTTCGCCACATCGTCCAGCTTCAAGCCGTCCAGGGCCGAGGCCAGCGCATCGGCGGCGAATTCGCTTTTCAGTTTGGCTTTCGGCGGAAGGTTCTTGATCACGTAGTGCGCGTCCGTTGCGGACGCCTTTGACACGGTGAGGGTTTCGCCGTCGGGGTGGCGGATGACGATTTTCCGAACCTGTTTGGGATTGATGTCGATGATTTCCGTTTCCAGCCAATCCGCAGCTTGCAGGCTGACGGTGATGGCTGACCTGGACAGCCACGTCTGATCGCTATCGGGCTTTCGGATGTAAACGCCGCTCCCGCCTTCAAGGCTGCGCATGCGCTTTCCAATAATCAGCGAGGATAGGACCTTGCCGTTCTTGTCCTTGAGGGCGACTTTCTTGGATTTGGCGCCCTCCTCGGCGGGGTCGCCGAGTTCAAGCCGGCCGTGGTTTTTCTTGAGCCGCGTCTTTGGGTCGGTTTGCTCCAGTTGCGTCAACTCGAGGAGAAACTTGCGCACCGCGCCGGTTCGCACCGGGTAACCGCTTCTTTGCTCTTCGCCCCACCGGTCCGGGTAACGCACGATGGACAGCTTCTCTCCGGCGCGTTCGATGGAAATTGCGCTTACCTCGTTGATGGCGTCAATAAGCCCGGGAAAGGCTTTTATTCCGGCCCCGGGGGGCGCTTGATATTCGTTGCGGCCGCTTGTGACGGCGACGGCGGCGGCGACGGCGACGACGGTGGCCACGCTGAGGCCGATGAAAGTTCCCGTTTTCATGCGCCGCCTCCTCCTGCCGCCGCCGCGCGGCTCCGGCGGGAGCGTCTGAAGCCCATCAAGACCAGCGCGGCGACGCCGAGAAGAAGGGGGAGCGCCGCAATGTTGAGGAACTTCACCCATGTATCCAGGCGGTCGATGTCTTCGCGCAGGGCGTGCTGGACGTCTCTCAACTCCTTGCGGATGGACACCAACTCCATGCGGCGGTTGTCCATGGCCTCTCTGTCCTCGGCGGAAAGAACAGCCTCGCCGGACTTGCCGACCTTTTCCTGCAGCTGGTTCATTTTCGCCTGCACGTCCTTGAGCTTGTCCAGGAGAAGCTTCTCCTTGGCGCGGTACTTGCGCTCGGCCTCAATGCGGATGCTCTCAACGTAATGGAAGGGACGCTCGGTGCGGCGGCGCCCGCGAAGGCCGATAAGGGCGTCGCTGCCTGAGAGGTTGTCCAGCGCGTTGACCACGAAATCGGCGTTGTTGGCGTAGGGCAAGTACACCTGCTGACCGAGGAAGCTGCTGGCTTGAACCCAGAATCTGTCGTGCAGCATGTCGGCGTCGGAGACCACGATGACGTTGATGGGCGCGGCTGATTGAGACAGGTGGTTGTCGCCGGCGTCTTCGGTTTTCCGAGGTTTTTTTCCGCTTGGATCGCCGGTTTTTTTCTTTTTGGGCGGGCCGTCGGGGAAGATGCTCTTGGCTTTACCCTTTAAGCGCACCGCCAGGGTCAGGGGCTTGCCTTGGGGCTGGAAGTCGCGGAACAGCGCGATCACGTCGGGCGTGAGACGAACGTCCATGGCGTTGATTTTCATGGACCGGACGCCGGTAGCGACGATGGGCGTCATTTCCGTCGCCGCGCCTTCCGCCTTCTCCAGAATTC
>ENA-ORDP01001577-ORDP01001577.1-marine-sediment-metagenome-genome-assembly--contig:-NODE-1577-length-12273-cov-2.513750_pt1 | contig 12273 bp, 12 predicted proteins | sample MGYA00248627_ERZ508539 | MGnify/ENA primary metagenome ERZ508539 (study PRJEB26208, sample SAMN05571518) | marine sediment metagenome | biome: deep sea; feature: Hydrothermal vent; material...
TAAAGAGCCAAAGTTTATCATCCTATCGGGAACTTGATTTTTAACGCCCCCTAAGGTCTATTTCTGCAAAGTTCTTATTCATCTCACCTATCCTGTTTTTTACATGATGAAATTAAAGATCAATAGACCCATATCCGAATTCTTAAGCAGAGGGTAAAAAAAGCATTTACCTTCTGGCAAGGATGCCTAATTCAAGGAGCCGACGGTGACTTTCACCCGGTTTCTCAAACCGTTTTTTGCTTACCAGGACTCGCTACACACAAACATATCCTATATCCCAATTTTCATCAAGTTCAAGGAGGAAGATGATGATAATTAATCACAACCTAAGTGCCATTTTTGCGCACAGGCAGCTCAAGTTTAATAATATCGCTCATGACAGAAGTGTTGAAAAGCTTGCCTCAGGCATGCGTATCAATCGTGCCGGAGACGATGCATCGGGTTTAGCGGTTTCTGAGAAGATGAGAGCGCAAATCCGGGGCTTAAGACGAGCCGCTATGAATGCTGAGGATGACATTTCCTTTATTCAAACAACGGAAGGGTACTTACAAAATACTCAAAACGTTCTTCAGAGGATTAGAGAGCTGGCTATCCAGGCCTCTAACGGTATCTACACAAGTGAAGATCGTACACAAATCCAGGTAGAGGTCTCTCAGCTTATCGACGAAGTCGATCGTATTGCATCCCATGCTCAGTTTAACACTCTGAACATGCTTACAGGACGCTTTGCCCAAAATACCATTACTAGCATTGCCGCTGCCAGTATGTGGTTTCACATTGGAGCCAATATGGACCAAAGAGAAAGGGTCTACATCGGAACCATGACAGCAAAAGCTTTAGGACTCATGAATGTAGCCACAGGAAGTCTCTTAAGCCTGAGTACACAAAACAATGCCAATAAAGCCATCAGTGATTTGGATTCTGCTCTCACGAGAGTGTCCAAACAACGTGCCGACCTGGGAGCCTATCAGAATCGATTAGAGTTTACTGTTGAAGGTCTTCTGATCGGTTATGAGAACTTACAAGCCGCTGAATCACGCATTCGTGACACGGATATGGCAGAAGAGTCTATTAGACTTACCAAGGAGCAGGTATTACTTCAAGCAGCTAATGCTATGCTTGCCCAAGCCAATGTTAAGCCTAAATTAGTACTGCAGCTTCTGTCCTAGACAATGAAGTTATTTTAGAATAGAGTCCCGATTGCCGGGGTTCTTTTCTAAGAGGAGGTTTTATGCAAGTTTCAAATTATCCTGTAGATCAACATATTTCCATGTCCGTTCAATTAATGGCTGATGGAAAGGGTAATTCAAACTCTTTGAGACGACAAGAACGTCTCTCTGACTCTAAGGCAGTACTGTTGCCCGATGAAAGGCGGTTAAACGCCTACCGGGAAACAAAAAACCTTCGTCGACTGCAAGAAGATCATCATAGAACTCAAGTGGCCGATAGTTATTTAGAGAAACTCCAAAGAGTTTTGGAACGGTTTAAGGAAGTGAATCGAGAGATCGTAAAAGAAGCGGTTTTTAATGAAAAAAAAGTTCATGTTCAAAACAAAAAATTGCTTCAGGAACTTAACAAAGTTAAAAAAGAATTCCCTGATTTGGAGGCTGTAACAACCAAATTGGGCAATTTAGAGGTTCAATCGTATATTGGATTGGATCATTCTCAAAACTCTCATGATCTACCAATAAGCCACGAAAATCCTGGAATATCCCATCGGATAAACCAGATGTTAGCTGGACTGGACGGAGAACGACAAACATTAAGCCATGAATTAGAAGGTCTGGAACAAGCCGTTTTATTTCAAGGCTCAACAATGTCATCCGGCCATCATCAATTTGAAGAAGTTTTTAACACCGTGACAGGGGGAAAAGCTCCCTCTAATGTTCATACCTTTTTAAAGTCAGAGGCTGCTATAGAACTTCTCAGCTAAAAAAATGGGAGTCACCCAGGAATGGAGGCTCCCTATTTCTCTTTTCTCACTCTCACATAGGCCTCATTGGATGGCTTACTTTCATGACCATTACGATCCACTGCTGTAATCACAAAGTAATAGACCCAATCCACATTAAACTTGTCCAGAATATAGTTAGGCCGAATGGGATCACTTAGTTGATTGACCTGTACTTCGATGGGCTTGATGTCGCTTATTGTCTTGCCTTCTGGCAGCTGTTTTTTACTTTGATCGATGTAGTTCTTTGTTTTGATGCCATAATAGATGCGATAACGGTTGACATCCTTTTCCACATTACCAATCCATTTCAGGATCACCTGTCCTTCGCTACTGTAGGCCAACAGGTTTTTAGGGGGACTGGGTTTTCTATCGATCTCAAAGTGGAAGGATATATCCTTGAATATGGGAGTGTATTTCCCCTGATGACCAGCTTTTAGAATGGCTCTCCACTGAAAATAGCGCCCTGTTGTCTCATGGTTCAACCGGGTCGATGGGTGATAGGTGTCTAGGCTTACCCAGGGAACTTCTTTGCCATCACCTCTAAAAGGATAATCCCTCATACGATACTCCAGAATAATGAGACTTCCATTGTTCTGTTCAAGGTTTAACTTAACTTTCTTTAGAAAAGATCCAGTGTGCTTCAAATCCTCAACATTGCTTACGACTTCACCTTCTTGGGCTGTGTATTTTTGTATATTAAAATACTTTCCTTCATTATCTTGACCAATGATATGAATACGGTTTTTTCGGGAGGTCTTGGCGATACGGGATATCATGAACTCATCCATATAGCCGTAATATCTCTCGCCAATGGTTAGCATAGACCGGACTTGTGGATAAAATCTGGGGGTCAATATGGTGTCACCCGGCTGACCCGTATCCGTTACAAATTGAGAGACTTTCTCGTCACCATTACGAAAATACGTTAATTTACCGGTTGTCGCATCATAGCTTAGAGCATGATGGGCCCACTGATTGCGTTTAAGTCGTTTGATTCCCTTGATTTCAATAAATTGAGTCAAGTCGATAGGGTGATTTTCTTTCCACCTGAGAGAATGAAAGATGTGATGAAAACTCCATTTGAGACGTCTATTCTCTATCTGACAAACGATTCCGCTGTACTTGGCGATTTTTCCTCTTTCTATAACAGGCCCATAGCGTTTAAAGATAATTTCTCCATTGCTCAAGGTAGAAGGATTCAGCCAGAACTCGATGGTAAAACTCCCGGTGGCTTGGGTTTGACGGAAGAGAGAACCGTGATTGGGACGTATCTCCAGGGTACTATTGGGTCGGGCAAATTTAGCCGATGAGTCTCCAAAGACCTTCGTCCTTGAACTAAAACTAAATCTCTTCTTCTGAAGGAGATATTTTGGATCAGGCTTATCCCTGTCATCTTCCTCTTCAGGTTTTGCGGCAATATACTCTCGCCATGAACGATTGTTCTGGCCATTAAAATGGATCAATAGATCGGTCTTCTGATCAAACTTGTACTCGTTATCTTTTAAAATAATATCATAAGACCCGTCTCGACCAGTGATTTTAGTCGTATTTATGAGACGAATACCTTTTACTAATCGTCCTTTCCCATAATGATAAATACTTTGTGGCCTTTCACCCAACTTGTATGACCAGTTGTTATTGGTCAGTAAAAGCATTATAATAAAATAAAACAGATACTTCATTTTCATAGGTTTACCCAATTCTTGATATTTGGAAGGCTCACGAGACTGCTACCCATCCCATATGTCGGACGTTTTACAATGGATTAAAGTCATTTTTTATACCGGGATAAATGGATTTTCATGATTTCCTGCCACCTGTCCTTGATTTTTCCCGTCATTTCAATATATTTTCCCATCAGTATATACTTGGTTTCTCGCGTTTTATAAAATCATTGTTCTGTAAACTCCTGTAGGGGCGATTCGCCCCTACAGGATTAATGGATAGGCTTTATGGGTTCACTTTCACAGAAGTTAGCAGTTCGAGTATTATTATTCTCAACTTTTATAGTGAGTATTTGCGGACTATCCTATGAACTGCTCATCGGAAGTCTGTCCACCAATCTGGAAGGCAATCCTGTCCTTCAATACTCCCTGACCATCGGCTTCTTCATGAGTGCCCTGGGGATCGGATCTTATGTCTCTCGCTTTATCACACAGAGATTGATCTATCAGTTCATCGTGATTGAAATCATACTGGGTGTTCTGGGAGGCCTCTCAGTCCCCTTTCTTAATTTAGTGTATATTCATATGTATCCGGTCTACAATTTGATGGCCATCCTTGTGCTCACCTTGATTGGTACTCTCGTAGGCCTGGAAATCCCCATCATCACACGGATTCTGAAGGAGTTTGGCGACCTCAAAGAAACCATATCCAACGTTCTCACCATTGACTATATCGGTGGGCTGGTCGCGTCTCTCATCTTCCCGCTGCTGCTTTATCCCTTTGTAGGACTTATTAAAACAGCTTTTGTCATCGGCTTTTTAAACGTGTTGATAGGTATTGTGAACCTTAAGATCTTCTCAAATGAGCTTCGACAGAGAGAAAAACTACCCATATGGACGGCTTCTATTGTTGGGTTGGGTATTCTGTTGAGTGGAATCCTGTTATCTTCCCTACTGACAGGTTATTACAGCAAAGCCATTTATGATGTGGTGATCTACAACCAGCGTTCCAGGTATCAAAGTATTTTAATCAAACAAAAACGTGGGAACACAATGCTTCTTCTGGATGGCCATTTGCAATTTGCCAGCAGCCATGAGTATCGATACCATGAATCCCTTATTTTTCCCCCTTTCATGCTGCGAAAGGGGATCAAGAAAGTCCTGATCATGGGAGGAGGCGATGGTCTTGGGGTGCGACAACTCCTTAAGTTCCCTTCAGTAGAGAAAATTGTCCTTGTAGACCTGGATGCCAAAATGACAAACCTGGCGAAAACCTTTTCTCTTTTACGTCGCGTGAATCACAATGCCTTTGATGATCCCAGGGTAGAAGTGATCAACCAGGATGCTTACAAGTATCTGGGTACTACAGCCCATCAATTTGACGTGATCTACGCCGATTTCCCTGATCCCCACGACGCAATACTCTCTAAACTCTACTCTATGGAGTTTTATCACTTTGTGAAACGTCGTCTCACAAAAGAAGGTATTTTTATCACACAGGCTACCAGTCCCCTCCACGCCAAGAGGATGTTCTGGTGTGTAGGTAAGACTCTCAAAGAGGTTTTCAGGCACGTGAGACCCTATCATATCAATGAACCCAGCATGGGCGACTGGGGGTTTTTCATCGCATCGGATCCCATTGACCTGACACGACAGGGGATCAGTAAAACCTTGAACTCATCAAAGAATATGGAAGCAATCCCAACAGAGTTCTTATCCAAAGAGGTTTTTCTAAATAGCCTGGTTTTTCCAAAAGATAGTCAACTGAAAAAAAACGAGGATATTCAGATAAATCTCTTTACCGACCCCATCATTTATCAGTATTATTTAGAGAGTTGGAAAACCCAATATTAAAGGATTATATAGCGTTAATGATTTTATAACTTAATCAAAAGGAGAGTGACATGGCAGATCAGTTAAACGTTTTCCCATATGTATTGGCCTACATTGTTTTGGGGATAATATTTATCCTCATTGCCAAGTGGGTCTATGATTTAATGACTTATTACAAGTTGGATAATGAGTTAACCAAAAAGGACAATCCGGCCGTCGGGACGGCCCTGACCGGTTATTTTATTGCCCTCATGATCATTATCGCAAAGATTGTCCCCCACATCGATAAGGACATGTCTCTGGATAAATTCCTGAAAGACTTACCCAATGTGGTTATTTATGTTCTTCTTGGGATCGTTCTTCTGAACGTCTCTCGTATGATCGTGGATAAACTTATTCTGTATAAGTTTAAAGTGAATAAGGAATTAATTGATGATAAGAATGTAGGCACTGGGGCCGTCCTGGCTGGAAGCTATGTGGCCAGCGGTTTAGTAATCGCCGCCGCTTTAGCTGGAGATGGAGAAACGACCAAGAGCGCCATCGCCTTCAGCAGTATCTCCAATCCCATTGTGACAGGTGTTTTACTATCACTCATATTCTTTTCACTTGGTCAGGCCACCTTTGTACTTTACAGCCTCATCTATAGCTGGCTCTCACCCTATAAAGTTCACGAAGAGATTGAAAAAGATAATGTGGCCGCCGGTGTGGCCTTTGGAGGAGGCTTGGTAGCCCTCGGGATTATCTTGTATCGAGGCTTGGGCGGCAAATCTAACGGCTGGACCAGTGATTTACTGTACTACGGCTTTTTAGTGGCCTTTGCCCTCATCCTTTTCCCTCTCATACGTCTGTTGGTTAATAAAATAATGCTTCCTAAAGCTGATCTGACCGATGAGATCGTGAGGGATCGTAATGTCAACGCCGCCTATCTTGAGATAGTTGCCTTGAACATGGTGGCCGCCATTATCCTCTTTGTATATTAAGGCTGACAGGATTGAAACGTAGGGACTTCCTTAAGACATCCTTTTCCACCTTGGCCTTACCCCTGTTATCAACCCTTGAGAGCTGTCAATCTGATGGCTCATTGCCCTTTTCGGGTAGGGTTGTTGGAGAAGACTTTCATATAGGCCATCTCTTTCGGGATGGGAAGCTTAAGATCCCGCAAGGACTCATTGAAGCCAGTTATGATCGTCCTGTAGACGCCTCCTGTATTATTATCGGCGGGGGATGCTCAGGAGTTGCCGCGGGTTGGAGGCTTCATCGGAGCGGTGTAAAGGACTTTATCCTATTGGAAAAAGGGAGTCAACTGGGTGGGAACGCTCAATCGTCTAAGGGAAACCAGACAGAGTACTCATGGGGCGCCCATTACATTGAGACCCCCGGCCCTGAAGCTCGTTATTTATACCCCCTTTACGAAGATCTGGGCATCATCCTGGGCTATCAAGAGGACGGATGGCCTGTTATCAACGATGCTTTCACGGTTCGAGACACTGAAGTGATGCTACACACAGGTAAAAAATGGATACCTTACCGCTATCCGCTCTCTCTGGCCAACAAAGAAGAGCAGGATGTCTTTCAAAGGTTCCGCCGAAAGATGTACGAATGGTATCATAGAAAGGGTCAGGACGGTAAAACTGCTTTCACCCTCCCTATACAGGCCTGCAGTCAGGATCCGTCCATCAGAAAACTGGATCAGATCACTATGAAGACCTATCTACGTTCTGAAGGACTAAAGTCATCTTACTTAGACTGGTACGTGGATATGCAGTGTCGGGATAATTACGGCACGGGATTTCATGAGATATCTGCCTGGGTCGCCGTGAATTACTTTGCCACCAACTTCAGTGATTTTGACGTCAAAGAGAGTGAAAAGCATCCTGTAGACATTATCACCTGGCCTGAAGGGAATCAATATCTGGTGAAAGGGATGAGTAAGAACTTCAGTCAAGAAAACGTCCGGACGAGTGCCTTTGTGGTGGATGTGAGAAACCGTGATAACCATGTTCTGGTCACGTATTATGAGACGAAGGAAAAGAAGTTTCATACTCTCAAAGGGAAAACGGCTGTTTTTGCATTACCCAAGTTTCTGCTGACACGGGTCTGTAGCGAGAGTAAGAACAGGTCTAAACTATTATCCTCCTTTGAGTATGCTCCCTGGCTTGTGGCTAATGTTCATGTCAAGCATCCGCCGGGTGATAAGGAGTTATCATGGGATACAATCCAATACCAGCCTATGAATACAAAAGCCAATGGGTCTTTAGGGTATATTCTATCAAACTATCAGGATCGCAGACTCCGGAATAAGCCGTCAGAACCAACGGTATTGACCTTTTATGCCCCGTTATTGCAGTCCGATATTAAGAAAGAGCGACTCAACCTACTAAAGAATGGATGGGACTATTGGGCCAATCAGGTGCTAAAGGACTTGAGCATCATGCATCCCAATATTACAGAGCTGATTGAGAGATTGGACATCTACAAATGGGGCCATGCCATGATCCGACCAACACCAGGCTTTGTATGGGGCAAAGAAAGGGAGAAAATGAAGGAACCTATAGGGCGTATATTCATGGCTCACTGTGATGTAGGAGGGCTTCCTATATTTGAACAGGCGGCTTATAGTGGATTTGAGTCAGCCGAGTCCATCCTAAGCCTTTTAGATATACATCATAAGAAACTGATCCGCTAATATTGTTTATCCAACACACTCAATTGCTTATTTCCCGCCTCGTGCTCTCATTCTACCACGACTATAGATCCACACACCTCCTACATAATAGCCGCCATAATAGTTATTGCGGTAATAGCCACCGTGAGTTTCATCCACACAGGAATGGGTCATCATGAAAGCAAAACCCAGAACAATTCCAATGATAAGTAGCGGTTTAAAATAGGACCACATAATAATTTCTCCATAATAATCAGACTCTTTCAGGGATTTACTGCTTCTTGACGATATCTCTTATAAGCCCTGTCAGATTGCCAATGAACAGGATCAAGAATAGAAAGGTTGCTCCAATATACCATCCATCCTGGCTTTTGCCTTCATTAATCTCAATACGGAAGGCTTTAGCGGATGTTATTTTCTTAACAGAATTGTGTTCCAGAAGAACGTAGTAGGTCCCTGCCTTTTCCAGTTTGATATAGACTGTTTTGTCTGTGTCATTTTCAGCCCATCTCTCACCATCTGCAATTCCTGAAGCGTGCCAAAACTCATATTCAAGGCTATAGACTTCCAAAACCTTTTGCTTGTCTTCCTTAGAGCCTTTCAGGATGCGTAGGATATCATTTTTGGGGAGTAAGTTACCATTGGCATCATGGAATTTCTTGCTTTCTATGAGACTGACTTCACCGAATACTTCGCTGTTGTAAAGACCTGTGACACTAGTGCTCACTTGGGTCTGAACCCCAACATTCTGGAGTTTGACAGGCCCCCACAGGGAATAGCCGGGAGTTGTCCTGGACGTATTGGCTTGTATTTCACCCATGAAGGACACTTTTGATGAAAAACGGCTTTGTCCTTCCGCGATTTCCGGGGTACCCAAGTAAATGACAACAAAAATGGCTAGCAGATAACTTATCGTTTTAAAGATGTGTATTTTAACGTTTTGACTCATGAATCCATCCTAATGGTTGATGAAACAAGCTTTAGACTATCACTGAAAAGACCCTGAGAACACTAAAATCTCAAAGTCCCGTTCCTTCACCCACTCACCCACGGCGCATTCGTACTGACCCGACTCCATCCAGTCACTCACCGAGAAGGCTTTTTTGGGGTCTTCCACACACTGAAAACGCCAGTAGCCTATAGTACCACTCACCGGATTGTCTTTATCCAACACGTCAAACTTGGTACTTCCGCTGGCATCCCTGTTGTAGGTCTGGTTTTCGTATTGGATCGTATCCACTACCTTGCCGTCCTTCATGAATACAGCCTCATCAATATCTGTGAGACGCTTCCAAATGGATATAGACCAGGTACCCAGATCACGAACCACTTCCAACCAGTACTCCATCCCATCATCTTCAATTTTAAACTCTTTGTACTCGAACCCATCTTCATTGTAGCGTATTTCCAGTTTCACCTCAAACTGGAGGCGATCCAGGTCGATAGATTTGCCAATCAGTGAGTTGTAGATGATTTCCGGGAGATTATTGAAGGTGATGACCTTCCCAGGACTTAAGTTTTTAAGGTTTTTTTGGGACACCTTGATGTTAAAACCACCTTCAGAGTCGCCAAACCAGCCTTTTATGTTTTTTATCAAATCACTTATCACAATACACCTCAAAAGGTATCTTTAAACATAAAGGTACTGAGAGGATCACAAGCTGTCAATTATTTTAGGTTTTTTTCTTATAAATTGTATAGAGAAGGCGGATGAATCTATCCATAAAATCCCGTATCGATTCGTCCCATAAAAAAGGCTGTCATAAAAGTATTGACTTTCTTGTTATTTTATGGTTTCTTTTGACCTATACTATAACCTAGGCTTTCAAATGGCAAGAAAAAGTTATAACTTGAGTATCAGTGAAGATTTAATAAAGAACATTCAGTCCATTGCCCAAAAAGAAAAACGATCTCTATCCCATCAAATTGAACTTTTCCTTGAGAAAGCCTTATCCACAGACCTGGACATCACAACAAGAGATATAATGATCGCCAGTCAGTCGTCATTAATAAAATGCTGGGATACTCCTGAAGAGGATGAGGCATGGAAAGACCTATAAAAGGTTCTGTAGTTGTCCTTCCTTTTCCCTTTACTGACTTAACGGATTCAAAACGACGGCCTGCTCTAATCCTCCATAATTTAAAAGGAGAGGAGAGGATGTTATATCCTGTGTGATCACCAGTCAAAGCAAAAAAGATGAATATTCCATCGAACTAACCGATAGGGATTTTAAAGATGGCGGATTAAATAGACCAAGTTTCATTCGAGTCAGCCATATTTTCACAGTAGATAAAAGGATTATTCTTTATTCCATAGGAAAACTCAAGCAAGAAAAGATAAATGAAGTGATGGATAAGATATGTGAGATTCTTACCGAGAGATCATAGTTTTCCTCGATATATAAAACAATGAACCCTAAAAAAGTCTGGTTGCAAAGCAAACGGTTTGATATAACTCTCTGGATCGGTACATTAGCTTTCTCAGGAGCCTTCATCTTCCTCGCTGGACAGGTAGACGCAGCCAATCACCTCTCTCTCTGGCTGTTCATTGCTTTAGTCGTGGCTTTCGACGTGAGTCATGTCTATACGACTCTCTATCGCGTCTATATGGATAAGACTGAACGTAAACGTCGCCCCAGAGTTTATTACGTTAGCATAGTAATTCTGTATCTCATTTCTGTCCTCACTTACGCTATCAGCCCCATGCTCTTCTTCAGCCTTTTAGCCTATTATGCCGTGTATCACTTTATTAAACAGCATTACGGCTTCATCGCCCTCTACAAACACAAGCTGAAAGAACGATCAACCCTTGACTATTACCTGGATCGATGGACTGTATTTGTGGGTACGGGTTATCCTATTCTATGGTGGCACATGCACCTCCCCAGAAACTTCTCCTGGTTCATGGATGGGGACTTTGTAGATCTGATTTCATGGATCAGTAAGCCAATAGAACTTATCGGAGTGAGCCAAAGCACTGTGGAGACGATTAAAGAGATCACTCAGTTCATCTTTAGTGAAGTGTTCTTTGTTTTATACATCCTGGTCATCGTGATCTATATTACCAGACAGGTTTTTCTATATAGTAAACGGGGCTTCTTCAATCCAGGAAAGAACCTCGTGATGGCCGGCGTCTGGATATCCTGGTACATAGGGATTATTCATTACAACAATGACATCATCTGGAACGCATTCATCATTCTATATCACGCTATTCCCTACTTTGCCTTGATTTGGCTTTACAGCACGCGCAAGAGTATGGATCAGAGGGAAGAATCAGGGGGCAGGATCTTAAGGTTCTTGACCACTCCAAGGAATTGGCTGTTCTTCTATTTGTTCCTGTTTGCTTTGGGGTTTGTAGAAGAGGTTTTTTGGGACTTTTTCGTGTGGAAGCAATATCTATCCCCTTTTCTCACCGGTCTATTTCATAGTGGGGCTTTCTGGAATAGCTTTTCAGATAGCCTTTTAGGAAGTAGTAAAGGCTGGAGTCTGAGTATAGCAGATCGATGGCACTTCATCCTATGGGTACCCCTTCTCACAGTCCCCCAAATCCTCCACTATTATCTGGACGGCGAGCTCTGGCGTTTTGACGGCCGTAATCCTGATCTCAGACGGTATCTCCACATGGAGGATTAGCTACCCTATTAGTGGAAGGTTACAAAGATTAGATTAAAAAATAGGTGCAATTGTAATGAATGTAAAGCCTAACATACTAGTTACTTGTGGTAGGAATAAAAGACGTAGCAGAACAGCAGAATATATCTTCAAAAATGACATGAGGTTTAATATTCGTTCTGTTGGTTTTAGCCCAAAAAGTGAACGACTATTATCAGAAAGAGACGTGTTATGGGCTGATCTAATTTTTGTTATGGAACAAGGACATGGGTCAAGAATTTCAGGAATGTATAGACATTTAGATTTACCATCCATTGAAATATTACATATTGAAGATGATTATGAATATTTGAATGAAAAATTAATAGAAATGTTAACCGATAGAATCAATTCAACTTTAAAGATAAAGTATGATATAAAATAAGGGTTTAGACTGGTTCATTCGTACTCATTTTGTTTATTTATACCAAGCTGATTTTAATTGTCAGGTAATAAAACCTGTACCTGTAGAAACGCGATTAATCGCGTTTCTACAGGGCTGG
>ENA-ORDP01001578-ORDP01001578.1-marine-sediment-metagenome-genome-assembly--contig:-NODE-1578-length-12272-cov-4.292871_pt1 | contig 12272 bp, 15 predicted proteins | sample MGYA00248627_ERZ508539 | MGnify/ENA primary metagenome ERZ508539 (study PRJEB26208, sample SAMN05571518) | marine sediment metagenome | biome: deep sea; feature: Hydrothermal vent; material...
TGATTCCCCTACCGCTCAGCATGCTCTCTTTATTAATTCTTCCTGATTCTTCAAATCCCTCCGTTAAAAAAAAGGAACTAAACTATTACGACCCCATTACACCTTACGTAGGTTATCTTTTAATTCAGGAAGAGTTCTTCTTCCTGCTCCTCACCTACTGGCGGGGGGTTGGTTCAGGAGCTGATGCTGATCCATTGACTGTTTCAGTTACAGTAAATCCTTTGTTTGTTGCTGTTGGTGATAGATTACCAGAGAATTGAAACGTCCATTCACCACCCAGTTTTGGAAAGGGCTCCCCATAATAATAGAACAATTTAATAGTTTGATTCGCCGGAAATACATCGTTATTATTGCCAGGGATAGTATAAGGTAAACCGGCTGGAAGACTAACGACTATTTTGGTCAAAGTAACATCTTTATCTGGTGTAGCAAGGAAGATTATTCCGCCTCCATTTGGATATTCTGATGACATCTTAAAACTTGGTGGACTTACCGTTGGTTTTTCTTCAATATTACCACTATCTTTAGCACCGCATCCTAACATGAGTCCACAACTTAGTAATAAAAACAATACAAAAAATGTGTAAAATACTATACTTCTTTTCTTCATAATTTGCCTCCTTTCCATATGTCAATATGGATCATATTATGTTATTTAATTGAGAATGTCAAGTTTTTAGTTGAACAATAACTGAGTGCTTCTCATCAAACTCATACCTTATGCAACCAATCTGGTGGTTTCTATATTATTTTCTTCTTCCGCCTCGATATTCCCGATCAACTCCGGAATCAAAGCATACCCGTTAACTCGTCTGAATCTCTTTTTGCAATACATGTTACGTCCCACCGAAAAGCGATATCCCTTCAGAGAATAATTTTTTAAATGGTTCTCCTTTATCTCCCCAAGCAACAGCAAAATGCCGGATATCCATCCTTGGGTCTTGCGATGAATTTCTTTGAACCGAGTAGTTGAAACAGGGGCATTCAGGCTTTCATCAATCAGCAAAAAAACCCTTTCACGTTCCAATACATTCGATACTTTCGGCAAGGCTGTCTTCGGGCTTGTCATATGAGTACCCTGCCGGGGTTTTTCGGCTTCCCCGGCGTAATAAGACACAAATGTACCCTTACCGGGGAGGCTCTTCATTGTCATTCATGCCGGCATTGTCGCCCGGTATGCTGTATTCTTCCGACGCCCACGTTCCGAGATCAATCACCTTGCACCTTTTCGAGCAGAACGGTCTCCACGGATTTTCCTCCCATGTGGTAAGGGTTTTGCATATTGGACATCTGATCTTCATATCTTCTCTTCCTCTTTCGTTTTTGGGTTTAATTGAGTTACGGTTATTTTTTCACCTAATTTTTTTAAAAGCAGGCCGGAGGCCATACCGTTAAACAGTCCTGTTATTATACCAAGAAACAGGATCAGAGGTGCAACGAAGAGTATGGCCTCTATGCGGCGGATGAAGAGCAGATAGGCAAGGCTGAGCTGTGTAAGGTTATGTGCCATTGCCCCGATAAGGCCTATCCCTACAGGGCTGAATATACCTGAGAAGAGAGAATATGCCCCGCCCATGATTAATGTACTTGCGACACCTCCGCCAAGGCTTAACACAAAGCCGGGACCTAAAAAACTCCCTGTAAGGAGGGAGACTATAAGTACGCGTATCAGGGTTATTGTCATGGCTACCCTGAGGCCGTAGAGGATGAGGGCTGTCAGTGTTATGATATTTGCAAAGCCGAACCTCAACCAGGGCACAGGGGCCGGGATCATTCTTTCAAGGCCATGGAGCCCGATCGCATATGCTGCAAGTATTGCTATTCTTAGTCTATCCTGAGATTGCATCGACCTCTCCGGTATCATCTCCCCCGATTGTAACCACTACCCTGTTGGGAAGACATATAATTGCCCCCCTCTTTATCCAGCCCTGACGGATACAGAGCTTGTTCGGACAGGGTGAGTCCGTTATACGTATCTTTCCCTGCTTCACCTCAACCCTGGTAATGCCTATCGGCCCGTGGACCTCAACTGTTCTGTCTTCATTAAGGGAGAGCCTGTAAAGGAGTTTGCCGTTGACCTCAATACTTGCCGTATTGCCGGATAAAGCAAGCCCTTTGACGAGGAATAACCCTGAAACTGAAAGAAGTATGAGTGCAACTAATAAGGCCCAGTCGTATATTGTGATCTCTTTCAGGGTTTCTTTTAATAGACTCAATTTTGCCTCTTGGATAGTTGCGGGTTGTAATCAATTGGTTTCATTTGTCTTTATTCGTCTTTATTCGTGGCTGGAGAGTTATTTTGTTTTTCAGGGAATCGGTCATGTGTATTTTACCTGCTTTATCAATCATTAATGTATCATAACCAAGGGTGCCGGCGATTTTAAGGCCCTTTTCAATGCCTGATATGAAGAGGGCCGTTGCAAGGGAGTCGGTATATACTGCGAGTGGACCTACAACCGTTACACTCATGACCCCCCCGGCGGGATAACCGGTCTTGGGGTCGATGAGATGGTGATACCTCTTGCCGTTTTCAATAAAAAACCTCTCATAATCCCCTGAGGTGGATATCGCCATATCTCTGAGTTCAAGGGTTGCAATTATGTCATCCATGCCTTTCCCCCTTGGGTTTCTGATACCCACCCTCCACGGTGTTTCCCCAGGTTTTAATCCGTATGCCCTGATGTCGCCGGCCACTGCAACAAGGGCTGCCTTTATCCCCGCTGATTTCAGTACCGCTGTGGCCCTGTCAGCGGCATATCCCTTGGCTATTCCACCGGCATCAACGGACATCCCCTTTCTTTTAAGGAATGCAGTCCGTTTATCCTTGTTGAGTATTAAATCCCTGAAATTGACAAGGGGTAATTTCTCCCTGATAAGGGCGTCTGAGGGATGAGTTTTTTTATGAAAGTCGTAGAGGTTTACCACTACTCCAACGGTCATGTCAAAGGCCCCGCCTGTTTCTGTTGATACCTCAATACCCTTTTCAAGTAGTGTATAGGTATCAGGGGAGATTTTTACTGGTGAAATTCCGGCATTGCGGTTAATTGCCGATATCTCGCTGTCAGGGGAGAAGGAATTAAGCAATTGCCCCAGGCGTTTTATCTCTGCAAAGGCCTTGTCCATGGCATCCCCGGCCTTTTTCTCAGAGTCGGATACTACTGTTATCGTAACAATGGTATCCATTAGAAACTCTGACTTCCTGTACGTTTCCTCCTTCCGCAGGTTGCAGGAAAAAGATGAAAGTATAAGCAGCAGATTAAGGGTTATAAATAAAAAACGTTTCATTTTTCACTCCTTTCCGGGTTTCAGATTACCTTAAGCCGTTACCCCGGGGCCCTGGAATTCCGTCAGTCCTTTCAGTACTTTTTTTAAGAAAAAGCCGGTATAAGACTCTTTGTTGCGGCATACATCTTCAGGTGTGCCTGCGGCAACGAGATAGCCTCCGTCCTCTCCTCCCTCGGGCCCGAGGTCTATTATATAATCAGCACATTTGATAACATCAAGGTTATGTTCAATGACAACAACGGTATTTCCCTTCTCCACGAGACAGTTAAGTACATTAAGGAGACGCTCTATATCAACGAAGTGCAGACCTGTGGTTGGCTCGTCAAGTATATAAAGGGTGTTTCCCAGGGACCTTTTGCTGAGCTCTTTTGCAAGCCGCACCCTCTGTGCCTCTCCACCGGATAGCGTGGTTGCGGGTTGTCCAAGTTTGATATATCCAAGCCCGACATCCACCAGCACCTGTAGTTTTCCTCTCAGCACAGGTATTTGGGAGAAGAAGTCATATGCCTCGGTAATAGTCATCTCGAGGACTTCGGATATGCTCTTGCCCTTAAACCTGATTGCCAGCGTTTCACGGTTATATCTCCTTCCCCTGCACTCGTCACAAGGGACATAAACATCAGGCAGAAAATGCATCTCCACCTTTTTGTAGCCCTCGCCCTTACAGTTCTCACATCTTCCACCCTGTACATTAAAACTGAACCTTGAAGGAGAGTAACCCCTTACACGTGCATCCTGAACCCTTGAAAAAAGGTCCCGGATATGAGTGAAGATACCCGTATATGTTGCGGGATTAGACCTGGGAGTACGGCCAAGGGGTTTTTGATCAACGCATATGACCCTTGAGAGTTTCTCTGTACCCTGTATCGTCCTGAACCTGCCGGGAGTGACCCTGCTGCCGTAGAGTTCCTTTAAAAGGGTTTTATAAAGTATATCGAGGACAAGCGTGCTTTTGCCTGAGCCGGACACACCTGTACAACAGACAAACATACCGAGGGGTATCTTTATGTCAAGGTCTTTCAGATTGTGTTCCGCAATGCCTGTAATCTTTATGTAGTCCTTTGGTCTTCTCCTCTGTGAAGGCAAAGGTATGCTTTTTCTGCCGGAAAGATACTGTCCTGTGGGTGATGATGCTATCTCCTGAATCTCCTCAGGCGTGCCTTCCGCCACTACCCATCCGCCTGATCTCCCGCCACCGGGGCCGAGGTCTACCACATAATCGGCCCACATGATTGTATCTGCATCATGTTCTACGATTATAACCGTGTTTTCCGCATCGCGGATCCCGGAAAGAGTTTCGAGGAGTTTTCTGCAATCCCTTGGATGAAGCCCGATACTTGGCTCGTCAAGTACGTATAGTACCCCGGTAAGAGATGAGCCGAGTTGGGTGGACAGCCTGATCCTTTGTGCCTCACCGCCTGAGAGTGTTGCAGCAGGTCTGTTCAGGGTGAGATAATCAAGTCCCACCCAACGGAGAAAATGCAGCCTGTCCCTGGCCTCTTTTATTATACGTCCTGCAATTATCCCCTCCCTTTCAGAGAGGGTGAGGTTATTTATAAATTCAAGGGCCCTCTTTACGGAGAGCCTTGAGAATTCACCGATGTTAATGCCCTGAAGTTTAATGCCCAGTGCCTCCTTCTTTAACCTTAATCCACCACAGGCCTTGCAGGGTATCAGTTTGTCGGACTCTGATGTCTCCTCAATGAGGTTTTCGTATCCGAGGCCGTGACATAGTGGACAGGCCCCAAGGGTACTGTTGAACGAGAAGAACATGGGGGTAATTTCCGGATAGCTTAATCCGCACTTTATACATGCAAGGGTCCTGCTGAAAAGGATGTCCTCGTTCAGGTCAATGAGGTTGATAATCACTGTGTCTGAAAAATTCAGGGCGCTTTCAATGGCTGATTTCAGTTGTCTTTCAATGCCCGGTTTAACTATTAACCTGTCAACAACCATCTCTATGGTGTGCCGTCTCTGTTTTTTAAGTATGATATCTCCTGTCAGGTCAGCCATCTCTCCGTCAATCCTTGCCCGTACAAAACCCTCCCGTCTCATCTGCTGGAGTTCTTTCCTGTACTCACCTTTACGTTCTCTCACTATTGGAGAAAGGATCTGAAGCCTCGTTCCCCCCGGCATCTGCAGAATTGAAAGGAGTATGTTTTCTGTGTCCTGAACCGTGATTGGACTGCCGCAGTTGTAACAGTATGGTTTTCCGATCCTTGTATAAAGCACCCGCATGTAGTCGTATATCTCGGTTATTGTTCCGAGGGTGGACCTTGGAGACCTTGAGACGGTCTTCTGTTCAATCGCCACAGAGGGAGACAGTCCTTCAATGTAATCAACGTCAGGCTTTTGCAGTTCGCCGATAAACTGTCTGGCATAGGATGAAAGGCTCTGGACATAGCGGCGCTGCCCTTCGGCATAGATTGTATCTATAGCGAGGGAAGATTTTCCTGAGCCCGAGGGTCCTGTTATAACAATTATCCTGTTTCTCGGTATTTTCAGGTCTATGTTCTTTAGATTATGCTCTCTTGCACCCTTTATAACAATAAAATCTTGCATACGTGACATGGTGATGGACATGTAATCAATTAATATAACTCAAAAAGGGGAGGGGGTGCAACGGGACAGCTATTTTTGCAGGGCTATTTTGACAATAGTTAAAAGTTTTTGCATCTTTGGTATATAATATTATGACGCAATTATAAGTCCGGCGGTAAATAGTCTGCCATACCCTGAACCGGATATGTAAGGGATTCAGTATCTGATTGCCAAAGATATACAGATGCCGGGCGGTAATATCCCTGACTTGCTTAATGGAGAAATTGTGATGGAGACAAAAAAGATACTGATAGTTGAGGATGAGAAGGAACAGGCTGATTGCCTTAAGGAACTCCTGACTTTAAAGCCCGGCAATAGTTGGGAATCCGTTGATGTGCTCTATGCCGCAAGCGGGAACGAGGCGATTAAGCAGCTCACTCCTGACATAGATATAGTTGTGCTGGATATAATACTGCCTGACATGAGCGGTCTTGAGGTTCTCAGATACATCAGGGAACGGTATCCCTCTATTTCTGTAATCGTTGTCACAGCTTACGGGACAGAGGATTTGTGCCTGAGGGCATTCAGACTCGGGGCAAAAGACTATATAAAGAAGCCCTTCAGTTTTGATGAATTACTGAAGAAGATCGAGGCAATTCTTTCCGGTAGTTTCTGCCGGATTAATGACGAGCCCGGCGTAAGTGAATCACCTATGATTCCACCGCATATTCTATCAAGATTGGTGAAGGTAAAGACGTATATTGATTACAACTATATGTTGCCTATCACTATTTCAGAACTCAGTTCTGTTTCCGGTCTGAACAGGGTTTATTTGTGCAAGTATTTCAGGGCACTTACAGGCTTTACCTGCAATGTTTATATAAGAAGGTTGAGACTGGATCATGCGATTCAGTTACTGAAGGAAGGCGATAATAGTATATCCGATGTTTCAATGAAGCTTGGTTATAGCCCCAAATATTTTTCCACCCTCTTTAAAAAGACCTACGGTGTTGTCCCAAAAAAGATAAAGAAATGATTTTTTTAACCAGGAGGTGGCGTTGAGCAGTTCTTTCGGTTTTGGGGGAATTAATGCAGCCCTTGTATTGAAAAAAGTTTAGGTTCCTTATATCGTCTTTTCATATATCCGGTACTTCTTATACAAGTTGCTCCCGAACATCTCGATAATTCTTATAACCGGCTCATTGTCTTCCAGAATCCATGACATTTCCACCCGTTTATGGCGTTTCCTTGCGGCCTTAAATGCCTCTTTGAACATCAGGGCATCAACCCCCCTGTGCCTGTATTCAGACTTAACGCCAAGGAGGAGAAGTCTGAGGTCTGTTATTGTTCTCTGGTAGTACAGTGCCTTAAGAATGGATATCGCGGTTAGTCTGCCCTTCATCTTCCTGAGGAGGAAATTAAAATCAGGCAGAAGGCCAAGGAATCCAACAGGCTCACCATCCTTCTCTGCAATCAGTGTCATCTCGGGTGGGGCAATGGGTTTCAGACGTTTTCCGAGGTATTCCAGGTCGTCATCCGTGAGTGGAATGAACCCCCAGTTCGTATTCCATGCATCATTATAAACTTCTTTAAATGCATGGAGTTCCTCGCTGAACCTCTTCTTTTCAATCTGTCTTATCTTTATACCCCTGCGCTCGGCCAGACGGGCGACTCGAAGCACCTTTTCGGGTAATTTCTCTGGAATATCAACAATAAATGCGAGGAGATCCTTTGCCTTTGTCATCCCGCACTGTTGCATCAGCGAGGAATAATAAGGGGGATTGTACGGGGTCATTAGCATGGGTGGTTCATGGAATCCTTCCATCAGAAAGCCGCACTGCTCATTTGTTGAAAAATCCATCGGCCCCCTCATGACTGTCATTCCTGCCTCCATGAGGTCCTTTGATACCGTGTCTAACAGGATATTTGCAATATCGGGGTCATTATGGGACTCAAAGAAACCAAAGAATCCGGCTTTTTCATTATGGAATCTGATGTGCTGTTGATTGATTATTGATGTGACCCTTCCAACTGTTTTTCCTCCCTTCCTGGCAAGAAAGAATCTTACAGCGGCATTCTTGAAGAAGGGGTTTGCAGGAGAGAAGTGTTCTTTCTGGTCCTTTATAAGCTCAGGGCTGTAAAAGGGGTCGTTTTTGTATAATTCAAAGGGGAACTTTATGAATTCCTTTATCTCCCGGTCTGTTTTTGCTTCAGTGACCTCTATCATTAGTTCCTCCCTGGTTTTTTATTGCTATTAAATCAGCCCCAGGCTGTTTCCTACCTTTTTAAACGCCGTTAAGACTATTTCAAGGTGTTCATCAGTATGTGTGGCCATGTAGCTGGTTCTGATAAGTGCCTTTCCATTGGGAACCGCAGGGCTTACAGCCACATTGGCAAAGACCCCTTCCTCCTGCAGCATCATAGCCATCCTGAAGGCGATCTCGTTCTCTTTGACAATTATGGGTATGATCGGTGTCTGACTTGGGCCGACCTCAAATCCGAGTTCCTTAAAAGCCCTGAGCATCTTTGTTGTAATCCGACTCAGTCTCTGAATCCTTTCCGGTTCCTCATCGATTATGTCCAGTGCTGCACTGACGGCAGCCACAGAGGCCGGCGGAGGGCTGGCACTGAATATAAGAGAACGGGCAAAGTGTTTTATAAAGTGTATCACCTTCTCGTCTCCGGCAATAAAGCCGCCTATTGAGGCAAGGGATTTGCTGTAAGTCCCCATAATCAGGTCTATATCATTTTCCACTCCGAAATGTTCGCATGTTCCACGGCCTGTCCCGCCCAGCACACCTATTCCATGGGCGTCATCAACCATCAGCCTGGCCTTGTACTGTCTTGCAAGGCCCAGAACCCCGGGCAGGTCAACTATATCACCTTCCATGCTGAAGACGCCGTCAACAACAATAAGTTTTCCTTTGCCGTTACAATTTCTCAGGACCCTCTCAAGGTCATCCATATCGTTATGGCGGAACTTTTTTATCTCTCCATATGACAGCCTGCAACCATCAATAATACTGGCGTGGTCCAACTTATCGATTATAACAATGTCATCCTTTCCTACGAGGGCGGATATTACACCCAGATTTACCTGAAACCCTGTGGAGAAAATCAGGGCGGCCTCTTTTTTCATGAACCGGGCAAGCTTTTCTTCGAGTTCTACATGTATTTCCAGTGTTCCGTTAAGGAAGCGTGAACCTGCACAGCCGGTTCCATATTTTTCTATAGCCTTTATCGCAGCCTCTTTAACCCTTGAATCATTGGTCAGTCCTAAATAATTATTGGAACCAACCATGATCATCCGTTCACCTTTTAAGTAGACGACAGGGTCCTGGGCACTTTCGATAACGCGAAAATAGGGGTAGAGCCCAAGTTCCATTACCTCCCTTGCCTTATTAAAATTAAAACACTTTTCAAAAAGATCTTCTTTTTTCATAGCCACCTGTTTATTCTGTACCAGTCTGCCGTCCATTTTATCCCTTCCTTTAACGTTACAGTTGATTTATATCCAAGTTCTTGTGTTGCAAGAGTTGAATCACATAGCCAATATGGGTGATGCAACTCCCGTATTTTGTCTCTATTGATTATGCCCCCTTTATTAAACCTCTCACTGATACCGGCAAAAAGAGGCATCACGGCCTTTGGTATCCGCAACTTTATAAAAGACCGTTCAAAAATCCCGGCTATCTCAAAGGCTATATCTTCATTTGTATAGACATTTGAGTCCGCAATGAAATAGAGTTTGCCGGTAGCGGGCTCATTTACCATAGTGAATAGTATACCATTTATCAGGTCATCGACATAAACCAAAGAATAAAAGGTCTTCCCCCAATATGGAAATATCCCCCGTTTTATCATCTTGAAGAGCATATAAAAATCCCGGTCCCTCGGGCCGTAAACCGCCGGAGGTCGTATTATTGTTACAGGTATCCTGTCCCTTACACTGTAAACGACACCCTCGGCCTCGAGCTTGCTCTTTCCGTAAAAAGAGACGGGATGTGGTTCCGTACTCTCTGTAACAGGTCTTCCGTTAAGGCTCGGGCCGACGGCGGCAAGGCTGCTGAGAAAGACGAATCTCTTTAGTCTCCTGCCCGTCCCTGTTATGGCATTAACAAGATTTTCCGTCCCATTAACGTTAACTCTGAAAAAATTATCCGTATCCCCGGTCTTTGTAAGTCCTGCAAGGTGGAAGACATAATCACAGTCCTCGACAGCCCCTTTTAAACTATTGATATCCTGACAATCCCCGTAAAAGAGCTCAACAGAGGAGGTTCCCGGAAGGTTTGTGAGCCTCGCGGGGGAGAGGAGTGTTTCTATCCATCTAAGGTTTGAAGATGACCTTACAAGACATTTAACACTGTAGCCCCGGCCTGCAAGAGCCTCAACTAAATGGCTTCCGATAAAACCTGTAGCACCTGTAACAAGTACCTTCATTGTGGTTATATTTGTGGTTATATTATAGTTAATCCATTAGCCCGGTATTCATGACTAATTGCTGTCGGAGATTAGCTATGGATGATGGACGTAGATATTTTGATGTATAGGCAGGACAAGAGTCAAGTTTTCGAGCCTTGAGAAACTCCACATAGAAATTAAAGTATGTTATAATGATTTTGTTATGGGTGAGATTGCAGTTGTCATAATAGCGGTAGTTGTCATAATTTCGGCTGGTTTTTTAATCCCGGTGCTTATTGAGTTCAGGAAGACGATGAAAAGACTTAATGAGTTTCTTTATACCACGGGAAAAGAGCTTCCGCCTGCGATAGATGAACTTAAACAGACACTTGAAAACCTCAGAAAAATTGCCGGAGATCTTCAGTCGGTAACAGGAGGGATAAGAGAAATCAGCAATGTCCTTACAGATACAGCAAGGAATGTCAGGTCAGTCTCAGGTATAATCAGCAGAGTTGGAACCGAGACAAATGCCGTTATGGCCGGTCTTAAAACCGGCGTTAAAACAGCAATTGGAGTATTTTTAAAGAATTTATTGCGTAAGGGAGGTTGATATTATGGAGGAAAGAGATGGATATGGTGCCGGTTCAATATTTCTTGCCTTTTTAATGGGTGGTTTTGTCGGTGCAGGTGTGGCCTTGATTCTTGCCCCTCAGTCAGGACCTGAGACGAGAAAGCGGGTAATGGGCCTTGCAGAGGACGTCAAGGAGAAGACTGCCGGGATTAAGGAGAAAGTCACTCAGGGGGTTGAGCAGGGTAAGGAAGCGGTTTCTACAACCCTTGAGAAGGGCAAGGAGTTTATAGGGGAGAAGAAATCAGCCCTCAGCTCTGCTATTGAGGCCGGGAAAGAGGCATTTGAGCAGGAAAGGGAAAAGCACCAGAAGACCTGATGCACGAGGTATTCATAGCTCAGAGCATTCTGGATATAGCAATAACAGAGTGCCGGAAGGCTGAGTATACGAGAATAAATTCTATTTCATTACGTATAGGGAAGGTTTCAGGAGTAAAGGTCCAGTCTCTCCTTTTTGCCTTTGATATAATCAAAACAGATACCATTGCCCAAGGTGCAACCCTGATCTGTGAAGAGGTTCCAATAGTCGGGTATTGCTCTGAATGTCATAATAACTTTGAAGTTGCATCCGAGTTGATCCTTGCCTGTCCTGAATGCGGCGGAACCCGGTTCAGTATCACCGGGGAGAGAGAACTTGATATTGCAGAGATTGATGTTGACTGAGGAGGGTTTTTCGTGAAGGTAAAGGTAGTAAGGCGTATACTTGAAGCCAACGAGAAGATCGCAGAAGAAAACAGGAAGCTCTTTAAAGAGAAAGGGATTTTTACGATCAACCTGATGAGCGGACCCGGTGCCGGCAAAACATCTCTTCTTGTAAGGACCATAGAGGCATTGAAAGACAAGGTTTCAATCGGGGTTATAGAGGGCGATATTACCGGGACAGATGACGCCGAACGGATAAATGCCCTTGATATCCCGGTGGTTCAGATAAATACGGAAGGGGCATGTCACCTCGATGCCGACATGATAAGGGAGGCGCTTGGTGAGATTCCCCTGAATAAGATAAGCCTTCTCTTTATAGAGAACGTAGGCAACCTTGTATGTCCCGCTGAGTTTAATGTCGGCGAAGATATGAAGGCAATGGTGCTGAGTATATCCGAGGGCGATGACAAGCCCTTAAAGTATCCCTTGATGTTTCAGGAATCAGGTGCACTCATCATTAACAAGACGGACCTTCTTCCTTATACGGATGTAGACGTGGGAAAGATAAAAAGGAATGCCCTGTCTCTTAATTCCGGTTTAAAAATATTTGAGGTCTCCTGCAGGACCGGGGCAGGCCTTCAGGCCTGGACTGATTATCTGACCACGCTGTTAGCCACATAACAAGCATTAGCCACGAATAATCACGAGAATAACTGAACAATATATTAATCGTCTCAAAATAGTGTGGACATATTATTTAAAAAATCCCTCCCAA
>ENA-ORDP01001579-ORDP01001579.1-marine-sediment-metagenome-genome-assembly--contig:-NODE-1579-length-12268-cov-4.109146_pt1 | contig 12268 bp, 11 predicted proteins | sample MGYA00248627_ERZ508539 | MGnify/ENA primary metagenome ERZ508539 (study PRJEB26208, sample SAMN05571518) | marine sediment metagenome | biome: deep sea; feature: Hydrothermal vent; material...
CCCCCCGCCAATATACAGGGCATCAATCTCCGGGAGAGACTCCTCCGTGATAGCACTTATCCCGATCAACTCTGCACCGGCACGCCGGAGGGCCTCAAAATTGTCGGGGTAATAAAACTGAAAGGCCATGTCCTTGATGATGCCGATTCTTAAACTACGGGTTGCGGGTTGCGGGTTAAGAGAATAAAATACTGTTGCGGGTTGCGGATTGCGGGTTGCGGGTTGCGAGTTGCGGGCTATATCAAGGACCTTTTCGTACTCCACGGCATCCCTGACAATCCTTCCCATTATCTCGATAGACTGCACAACCTCCGGATGCTCATGATGAGGCGTAAGACCCATATGCCTCTCCGGAAAGCGTTCATCCTTCAGCCTCTGAATTGCACCCAGAACCTTAACGGGTGTGTACTTCTCTATGGCGCCCCTTATTACAGACTCATGCCTCATGCCTGATATATTGTTGAGGATAATGCCCTTTATATCAACACCCGGGTCAAAGGCAATAACCCCCTGAATAACGGCAGCCAGAGTCCTTGTAACCTTTGTGCAGTCAACTATGAGAATAACCGGGGACTTCAGAAGTTTGGCAAGTTCCGCCGTGCTGTAAGTGCCCTCCACATCCATCCCATCGTAAATTCCCCTGTTACCCTCTATCAGGGCACAGTCGGCACCATGGGAATGCACAAGAAAGGATTGCAGGATCTTTTTATCAGGAAATAAATAGGGATCAAGGTTGTAACAGTTTGTACCTGCTGCAGATGCAAGCCATCCGGCATCAATGTAGTCAGGACCCTTTTTAAAGGCGCTTATCTTAAGTCCCTTATCCTTAAAGACTTTAATAAGACCAAGGGAAAGGGTGGTTTTACCAGAGCCCCCTCTAAGCCCTGCTATAACCACCCTTGCAACAGTGCCCGACATAAACTTGTCATTGATCATTATATTGCCGGTGCATTAAATGTATCAAATAACCAATGACTATAATTCCTGCAAATCATGCAGGAATTACTCCTTTGGCGGAATCTCTACAAAGCTCCCACCAAAGTAGGTAAAGATCAACTCTCCGGCATCCATCAATTCCCTCAGAGCAGCCTTAACCTCACTCTTCTCAAGACCCTGATCAGCAGCAATTTTCTTGAGAATATCACTCTGTTTTAACTTCTTCTTACCCGTGGACTTCTCTACCAATTGATAGATTATCTTCTTAAGTTCTTCTTTTTCCATATTAACACCTCATTTCTAAAAATATTTAAATTATTTAGGACACAGGCTTCTATGGCTTACACAGATATCTATCTATTTATTTGTGGACTCGGGGAGAGCAAGGATGAAAAAAAACACTTCCACTTCTCAACCTTACTCCCCGCCTCTGCCTTTAATACTTAAAATCATGTTGAATCTGTGTTCATCTGTAACCTGAAATGGTTTACCACTTAAAGGTAGCAGCCATCCTCCATGTTTCACGTGCAAAAGTAAAGTCATCAACATGCTGCAACGTGAACTCAAAACCTGTTATCTTAAAGAACTTCTCCCATCCAATCCTCTCAACCCATTCTCCGAGTCTCTCATGTTTCTTTGCACCGGCTATATAGGTCTCCAGTATCTTCCTGACGGCCGCTACTGTCTCAGTCCACCTTGGAGGGGTGTTCGGGAGCCAGGGAATAGCCAGCTTTGAAAACTTCGGATTACTCCTCAGGTTTGAGACCTTACCGCCGATAACAATGGCTATACCGTCGTTCTTCGGGTCGGCAATCGGCATGGCAGGACAGACGGAATAGCAGTTACCACAATACATGCACTTTTCCAGCTTTATCTTCACACTCTTTTTCTGCGGATCCGGACTGATTGCGCTTGTCGGACATGAAGCGATAGTTGAAGGGATCTCACACATGTTCTTTATCTTGTCATGCTCAATCCTCGGCGGGGTCTTATGCACACCAACGAGGGCTATATCCGAGCAATGAACAGCACCACACATATTAACGCAACAGGCCACTGCAAGTCTGACCTTGTTGGGCAGATCCGTCGTGGTAAAGTACTCACTCAGATCATCCATCAGGGCCTTGACGAGACCGGATGCGTCTGTTGCCGCCGAGTGACAGTGCACCCAACCCTGTGTGTGAACAATATTACTTATCCTGGGCCCGATACCACCTATCATATAGCCCATGTCGGCAAGCTGCTTCATCAGGGGGGCTACCTTGGATTCGGCATCCACCATAAACTCCACATTGTTTCTTGTGGTGAAACGGATATAACCATCACAATGTGTATCTGCAATGTCACACATTTCCTTTATTGTATCAGTGGAAAGCAATCTTGGAGATGCAACCCTGACCGTCCATAGCTTATCTCCGCTTTCAGCAACATGAACCATATGCCCGGGGCTTAACTGTTCATGGTATTTCCATTGCCCGTAATTCTTCTTTATCACAGGGGGTAAAAACTTCTCATAATGCGGTGGTCCAATGTCTGTTTGTCTCTGTGGTAATTCTGACATAACAACCTCCTTGATTGTAGTTTATTATTTTTCCGTTAAATCTAATTCTTTTATACTTCAGCTTTACTTCTCTATGTCCTCTTCAGCCCAGAAGAAGAACGGATCCCTTCTTGGCTCCTTGACCATTGCAGGCTGTGGCTTAAGCCCGACTTCTTTCAGGAAAGTCGTGAAGCTCAGTCTCTCAATCAGCTCTCCAATCCTTTCACGGTTCTTGCCGTACTCATCCCACCATTCCCATATCTTGTCAACAAGCTCAAAGAGTTCCTTATATGGCGGCTCCATCTTCATAAATGGCACAACAACCCATGACATAAGCGCTCCTGTAACAATAGGTGCCTTACTGCCAAGGAGAATCGTTGCACCCTTCTCAGTGCCGGGCCTTAATGCCTTTGTCATCTTTGCTATACAGTGCATACACCTGCTACAGTCATCATTATTTATCTTCAGCTCACTGCCGTCCCAGCTTATGCACTCTGTGGGACACAGGTCGACAATCTCTTTCTGAATGTCCATACCGCCCTGGGCGTAGTTCTTTACCTCACCCTGGTCTATCCGTATATCTCCCTTCCATGTTCCTATAATGGACATGTCGGCACGGGCAATCGATGCGATACAGTCCACAGCACAACCTGCAACCTTGAACTTGAATTTGTATGGGAAGGCAGGCCTGTGCATCTCATCCTGGTAATGCTGGGTAATCTCGTTGGTTATGGCCATTGAATCGATGTTCGCCCATTCACACCTGGCAGCACCGAGGCAGCAGCTTGGTGTTCTCACAGCGGAACCGGACCCTCCAAGGTCCCAGCCCCTTGATGAAAGCTCTGCAAATATGGGTTCAAGGTTTTCCGTCTTCGTACCGAGCAGAACACAGTCACCTGTAGAGCCATGCATGTTTGTAAGACCGCTGCCGTACTTGTCCCAGATCTCGCATATCTCCCTGAGGGCCTTTGTTGTGTAAAAGAATCCCGAAGGCTGGTTTACCCTGATTGTATGAAAGTGCGCTACTCCGGGGAACTGATCAGGTATATCGGAATACCTTCCTATAACCCCTCCTCCATATCCCCTGACTCCAACGATACCACCGTGCTTCCAGTGAGTTACCTTCTCCTTGTAGGAGAGTTCAAGCAGTCCAAGTAGATCCTGGGCATAGTCTGAGTGTTCGGCAGCCCTTTTAATCTCCTTGACAAAGCTCGGAAAGGGGCCTTTCTCAAGTTCATCAAGTAAAGGTGTCTGATGCTTCATGCTCATAATTTCCTCCTCCATTTAAGATTTTCTTTAAAAGACGTTACAAACAACAATTCAGTTTAAAGAATTTAAAGAGAAAAGACTTACATCAAGACCTTTATTAAGGTATAAAGGTACTAAAACCTTAAAACAGTTTGAATAGATTGGTCAAATTAAAAAAATTTATCCACAAATCATGAAATCTTATCAATGGTGCCCCCTAGAGGATTCGAACCTCTGACACCAGGATTAGGAATCCTGTGCTCTATCCTACTGAGCTAAGGGGGCATTTAATAGACAATAATTATTTATGATGAAGTCGTAAAAAGTCTGAAAATGCCCTTTTTGTCATTGCGAGCAGAGCGAAGCAATCTCTAATTGTCTGATTTAAAAACAGATTGCTTCGTCGCTTTACTCCTCGCAATGACAGCTTTTTTACAAAACCGATTTATATTTTAAATTGTCAAAGATCTTCCTGACCGCGTCTTCAGGCGTCTCAGCCCTTATTACACCGTCAATATCCCAAGTCTCTATCCCTATAACCGGTTTTTTCAGTTGCAGGGAGAAGGCAATCTCCGAGAGGGTCCCGTATTGACCACCGATAGCAACAAAGGCATCGGCAGTGCGTGCAATGATAACATTTCTGCCGATTCCCAGTCCAGTAGCCACAGGAATATCAATAAAGGGATTGGCGTGTCCCTTATCATCCTGGGGAAGTACACCGAGGGTGAGGCCACCGGCGTCCTTTGCCCCTTTAGCCGAAGCCTCCATAATTCCACCAAGCCCGCCACACAACAGGACCGCCCCACGCTCTGCTATCAACCTTCCCACATCCTCTGCCATTAGGAGGAGCCCTTTTTTAACCCTCCGGCCACCTATTACTGCAATCACTCTCTTCATTGAGAGATTCTATCATTAGTACGATGCTTTTTTCCTCCTTTAGCGCATGGAGCAGAGCGCGCTAAAGACAAAGCGTAAAATCCCCTGCCCTCTACGCCTTAATCCTTGCTGCCCTGTATCTTAGTCTTTGTCTGCTATGCTCTATGCTCTATGCGTCTTATCTTTGAACGCTATGCCCTCCACTCCTCCACTCCTCCACTCCTCCACTCCCATTCGGGTATTATACTTGATAAAACTCACGGATTGTTATATGTTGTTAAAGAGGAGGCGATGATGCAGATTGAAGAGATCACCATGGAGGAGTTCAGGAAAGGGTTGAAGAAAACAAAGACCCTGATAATCCCCTTCGGGACCGTTGAAGAGCATGGCAGGCACCTTCCGCTCAGCACAGACACCATCATAGCAGTTGAAGTACTCAGGCTGGTGGAGGAGAAGAGAAAGGTCTTTATTGCCCCGCCGCTACATTATGGTGTCTGCACCACAACAAGACTCCATCCAGGCACTATCTCCATCACCCCGGAGACACTGAGGAGGATAACCCTCGATATGGTGAGGGACTCATTCCAAAAGGACATCAAAAATTTCATACTTATATCAGGCCACGGCGGCGGACTCCATATGAATGCCCTCAAGGAGGTAGCCGAGATATTGGTTGAAGAGATCAAGGGGATCAGGATTGCAGTCGTCTCCCCATACGAATTATTATGGAAAGAGCTTTCCGGGATAGCAGAGACCGAAAACGATTCCCACGCAGGAGAGATAGAGACCTCCGTGATGCTCGCTCTCAGGCCTGAACTTGTAAAGGGAAGATCGAAGGAGGAGTATCCCTCGTTCCCCAAACCAATGGTGGTAAAAGACAAGCTCAAATACTGGCCCGGCGGTGTATGGGGGAATCCTGAAAAAGCCTCACGTGAAAAAGGAGAGCAGGTTATAGCCCTGATTCTTGAGAAAATAATAGATATAATCGATATGATAGAGAAATGAAAGGAGCAACCACCCTCTTTCTCATCCGTCATGGCCATACAGTAGGCGGTGAAGAAAAGAGATACAAGGGACATATAGACGTCGAGCTGTCGGAGGCAGGGGAGAGGGTTATACAGAGACTCACGGAAAATCTGCAAAGGCTTGATCATACCCTGGACGCCATCTACTGCTCTGACCTCAAGCGGGCCATAAAAAGTGCCGCAATACTCTCTGCCCCCCTGGGGCTGAAACCGGTTGTAATCCCCGGGTTAAGGGAGAGGAGTTTCGGCAGGTGGGAGGGGATGAGTTTTGAGGAGATTTCAGGGGAATATCCCGGTGAATTCGAAAAATGGAAGGCAGACCCCCTAAAGTTCAGCCCCCCTGACGGGGAGAGTACGCTTGAGGTGAAGGAACGCACCTTAAGCGTAGTTAACGGTCTGTTCAAAAGACATCAGGGAGAGACGTTTTCCATTGTGGCACATGGTGGCGTAAACAGGATTATCCTCTGCCATTTTATGGGGTTGCCGCTTGAAAACATCTTCAGGATCGATCAGGATTATGGATGCCTGAACATCATTGAAATATTTGAAGACGGTTTTCCGGTGATCAAACTCTTGAACGGCGGCGCAGAATGCCTGCCCCAAAAACCCGGGAGCTGATGTGATTGAGAAAAAGTCACTTGAGGCATATTTAAAAAAGACCTTTGAAGGCGCAAGACTCATCAGGTTTGAACGTCTCGGCTCAGGGGTGCATGGCACGGGATTTTCCCTTATATTTGATACCCCGGGGGGACGAAGAGAATACGTCATTAAAAGCCTTGCAACGGAGGGCCTTGGCCATGATTATCCATCCGACAGGGCAGCAGTCTTTCTCCTTGCATTTAACGGATATGGAACCCTTCCCGAACATATAAAACCCGTTGATGTGATCTCCCTGCAAACGGACGGCTCTGTAAAGTCGATAAGCGGAGGGCAGGAGTACTTTCTCCTGATGGAGAAGGCCGAGGGGGTTAATTACTTTCATGACCTCAAGGAGATGAGACAAAAAAAAGCACTTGACAGGGAAGACAGGGAAAAAATCCTGGCACTGAGCGGTTATCTGAAGGATATCCATTCTGTCAAAAAAGAGTCCCGGACCCTCTACTGGAGGAAGCTGCGGGACACTGTAGGCCACGGAGAATGTCTCATGGGTGTTTTTGACTCTTACCCTGACGGGGTTATAAGCTATCAGGAGATGGCGGAGATAGAGAAACTCTGCGTGGATTGGCGGGCAAGATTAAAACCTCTTCACAGGAGGCTCTGTCAGGTACATGGAGACTTTCATCCCGGCAATATATGGTTTAACAACAGCAAATTTGTGCTTCTGGACCGAAGCCGCGGACCATGGGGAGAGGCAGCAGATGACGTGACGGCTCTTACAATAAACTATATTTTCTATTCAATCATGTACTTTAACCATATAGAGGACGTCTTCCTTGAGGCACTGACCCTCTTCTACAACAACTATATAGAAGCTACGGAAGATGAAACCATACTGTCGGTTGTTGCTCCTTTTTATGCATTCAGGGGCGCTGTGGTGGCACACCCTGTATTCTATCCCCAACTGACCCTTGAGCAGCGCATGACTATATTCCGGTTTGTTAAAAATATACTCGCATCCGGAAAATTTGAACCGGACAGGGTAAATGACTACCTTGCCTGATGTGTTAAAATCTGTTCAAGCTAAAAAATGTCTTTATTTTTAGTATATAAGAGAGATGCTGAATCAAGTTCAGCATGACAGATAGAGATTTTAAGGTCACTAAATAGAGTCTGTGTATAAAGTGCAGTCATTTGTCATTCCCGCAAACGAAGTACGTCGGGAATCCTTCTTAAAGAACGATTTCCCGAACGCTTTCGGGAAATGACGGAAAAACGACAACTATTCGACTTTATGCACAGACACTAAATAGAGCCTGAGTATAAAGTCAGTCTCTCTATCTGTCATTCCGGCAGTTCTTAAGCCGGAATCCAGTGTTTTCAATGCTTTCCGGATGCCCCGGATATATCCGGGGCATGACAACATAAAGACATTTATACACAAACTCTAAATACCCTCAGGAGGAAGAGAAGATGAGAAAGGCAAAGATTGAAAGAAAGACAAACGAAACCGATGTCAGCGTTGAGATAAAGATTGACGGGAAGGGAGAACACGAGATCAACACATCCATCCCCTTTGTTGACCACATGCTCTCACTCATGGCCCACCACGGCCTTTTCGACCTTCACCTGAAGGCAACCGGAGATATAGAGGTTGACTACCACCACCTGATGGAGGATATCGGCATCACGATCGGCAGCGCCATAAACGAGGCACTCGGAGAAAAAGAGGGGATAAGGAGATACGGTTTTGCCAAGATCCCCATGGATGAAAGCCTTGCAGAGGTGGTCATAGACCTGAGCGGCAGGCCATACCTTATCTATAAGACACCACCGTCAAAGGGCAGCCTGAGGGACCTTCCGGTGGCCCTGTTTGAGGATTTTTTCAGGGCACTCTCCACTAATGCAATGATGAACTTACACATATCAGTACAATACGGAAGGGACCTGCATCACATCTACGAGGCCATCTTCAAGGCGTTTGGAAGGGCACTGAATGATGCCACCGCAATGGAGGGAGGGAGAAAAGGGGTTCCTTCTACAAAGGGAAAACTCTGAGCGACTCTTTAAATGGTGCCGAAGGGGGGAGTCGAACCCCCACGGAGTTGCCCCCACAAGACCCTGAACCTTGCGTGTCTACCAATTCCACCACTTCGGCATTCAAAAAAAATATTTTACCATATTATACCCAGATACAGGGATAAAAAACCTTGATTATCGGAAGGAAGCGATATGATGGAGTCTGAACGGTTTTATTTTGTCGTAAAATGAAACCGGATGTTTCATAGACAAAATACCTCGGAGTCCCGGCCGGATGCCGGGACGAGAATGAGTGAAGACTCTATCCTGTCGCTTCCAACAGCCTTTTATCACTGCCCTCTGATTATAATATCCATACCGTCAAACCATTGTCAACAGTTTCGGCACAGCCACTGGAAACACAAGCCCTGACATTTTACCACTGACTCACCACACCCATAACAGCCCTCTGACACTCTGCGGCCGCCTCTTTCAGCCTCCATCTCCTCTTGTCCCTGTCCTCCACTATATTGCTTATACCCCTAATCTCCAAAAAGGGCACGCCGTAAAGCATACAGATATGGGCCACTGACGCCCCTTCCATGTTCTCACATATTGCACTGTATCTTCTCTGCAGCTCCGCTGCCCTTGCTGCAGTGCCTGTCACAGTGGAGAGCGTGACAAAGGGACCCTTTCCTGGACTAAAAGAGAGTTTCTTCAATATCCTGCAAGCCTTTTTTATGGGCATGGAGTGTATGGGGATTCTATTAAAGAGATTTCTTTGGGGCCTCTTTGCATTAAGGCCTGAGCACGGCACAGGATTTGATAAAAGCGGAATCCCCATGCCCCTCATATCCATAAATCCATCCGGTGTGACAACCCCTTCATCTCCGTATATCTCCTGGTCGGCAACTGCAATGCCACCCACACTGATGCCCGACTCAGGATACGCACCCCCGACACCAAAGTTTATGATTATCTCAGGCCGGAACTTCTCCAAAAAGAGCGTGGCTGCATGGGCGGCATTGGTCTTTCCCACACCAGAGGCCACAAGCACAAGGGGCCTGCCCCGGAGGAGACCCCTGCAAAAAATCAGCCCGCCATACTCCACCTGTCTCCTGCGGGAGAGACTTTTTAACACTTCTTCATATTCAAACTCTACTGCACAGATAAGACCTGTCATGGTGTGTAGGTTTTTATTTGCATGAAATCCTGCCCCTTACCCTCTGGCAACAGGGGTTACATGTTGACTATCTTACTGGATTGGGTAAATAATATTCCATTACAGTTGACAGCACAAAAAGAGTAATGAGAGATGGAAAGAGACACGGGTACGGAGTTTGAACGGGTTTAGTTATCACCAGGATCCAGCGATAAAACAGCGTTGGGCAATGTAAAGGAGAGACATGATTAACCCTGAACGGTTTTAAGTATCACAAAGTCTTCACCTGGATGGTGAAACGTGATACTTTCCTCGGAGGAGGGCCGGATGCCCGACGAGAATGAGTGAAGGGTTTATCATGTCTCTTCTTAAAGCCCCTTATTGCTGGATTATAGGAAACACTTATAACTCACCCCGACGGTGTTGAACCCTTGTCTCTTTCCAAAAGTTGACGGGTTTTCTATCGGTAATCCTGGAAATAATTCAGGATTTATAAATGCTTGCGAAATTTAAAACACAGAGAACAGTCTGAAGAGGAGGCCTCATGAATGAGCTAAAGAAGATGTACCGTACAATTGTGGAAGACCCCTTTCCATCAGATATGACCATCAAATTCGGAGACCAGACCCTTACTTACAGAAAAAAGACCTGGAAGATTCCGGATGCCTCCACCGGCAAGGTGGTTGAAAAAGGGCTCCGCTACGGTGAAAACCCTGACCAGCCTGCAGCACTCTATGAACTCGCGGGCGGCAATCTCGTTCTTGCCGGATGTGAATTTATCAGTCCCGGCAACGGCCTTGTAAGCAGCATCACTGAAGAGGATATGATACAGGCCGGTAAACATCCCGGAAAGACCAATCTTACAGACATTGATAATGCCCTTAACATCCTCAAATTTCTGACAAAGAGTCCGACCGCAGCAATAATGAAGCACAACAATCCATGCGGAGTTGCCTGCGGAGACAGCCTTGCCAATGCCTATGACAGGGCAAACATGGCGGACAGGATTGCGGCCTTCGGGGGTTGTCTTGTTGTAACCCGGGCAATGGACAAGGTAACAGCAGAGCTTGTGAGTAAAAATTATCTGGAGGTAGTTGCTGCACCTGATTTTGAGGATGGAGTCGTCGAGATACTTGCAAAGAGAAAAAACCTGAGGATCGTAAGGATAAGCAAGATTTACGAACTGCAGAAATACATGGACTTGCCGGTAGTTGAGTTCAAGGCACTTATTGACGGTGGTCTCATAGTTCAGCAGTCCCAGATTAACAGGATGCGTTCAAAAGAAGATTTTAAGCCTGCCGGGACTGTTTATAAAGAAAAGGAGTATGTCATCAACCGTATGCCGACAGAGGGGGAGTATGAAGACATGCTCTTTGGATGGCATGTAGAGCAGGGAGTCACCTCAAACTCTGTTTTGTTTGTCAAGGACGGTGTGACCGTAGGCATCGGCACAGGAGAGCAGGACAGGGTTGGCGTGGCAGAGATAGCAGTATTCAAGGCATATACCAAACATGCAGATGCACTCTGCTTCCGCCGCCATGGCATACCATACAAGCAGTTTGAGATCGAGGCAAAACAGGGCAAGCGTGACCGTGCGGTCCTTAAGGGAATTGACGAAGAGACGCACAGGGCAAAAGGTGGTCTTATCGGGTCCATAATGGTCTCGGATGCATTCTTCCCCTTCCGCGACGGGGTGGATGCCGGGGCGCTGATCGAGCGGATTCACGATCTGGGGGTCAAGGCCGGTATTGTCGAGAAATCCGGCTCCTGGTTCTCCTATGGTTCCGTGCGCATCGGCCAGGGCCGCGAAAACGCCAAGACGTTCCTGAAAGAAAACCCGGACATGGCCGACCAGATCGAGGTTCGAATCCGCGCCGACGCCGCCCCTGATGACCCGGCTGATCTGGAGGCCGTCGGCGATACCGATGACCCTGCGACCGATCAGGATACGGTCGCTAAAAGCGATCAAAAACGACCCGAAGCCGGGGAATAGGGACCTCTTATTTAACCCCTCTCTGTTAACAAAAATCGTTCCCCGACAGGGGCCGGGACCCCGAACCCCGCCCCCGCTAAACGCGGCTTTTCGATTGATCAGGATCGGGGCCGCGTTTTCCTGTTTTGAGGGTTCTGGACAGGGTCGTCGCCAGCCTTTAAAAACGTTTCTGATCTTTCCAAACAAAGCCTACATTTGCCCTCATGAAAACCGTTAACGACATCCGCAAGACCTTCATCGATTATTTTGTTCAGGCCGGCCACACCGCCGTGCCCTCGAGCCCGTTGGTGCCCCTCAACGATCCGACGCTGATGTTCGTCAACGCCGGCATGGTGCAATTCAAAAACGTCTTCACCGGGGCCGAAGCGCGGCATTACAGCCGCGCCGTGACATCGCAAAAATGCGTTCGCGCCGGCGGCAAGCACAACGATCTTGAAAATGTCGGTTACACCGCCCGCCATCACACATTTTTCGAAATGCTGGGCAATTTTTCCTTCGGTGATTACTTCAAGGACGTGGCCATCGAACTGGCCTGGAACCTGATCACCAGGGAATACGGACTGGCCAGGGACAAATTATGGATCACGGTCTATGCCGACGATGATCAGGCCTTCAATTTGTGGAAAAAAATCGCCGGACTGCCGGACGAAAAAATCATCCGCATCCCGACCTCCGATAATTTCTGGTCCATGGGCGATACCGGCCCCTGCGGCCCGTGTTCTGAAATATTCTACGATCACGGCGATCACATTCCCGGTGGCCCGCCGGGCAGCCCAGATCAAGACGGCGACCGGTTTATCGAAATCTGGAACCTGGTGTTCATGCAGTTCGAGCAGATCGCCGCCGATCAGCGCATCGACCTGCCGAAACCC
>ENA-ORDP01001580-ORDP01001580.1-marine-sediment-metagenome-genome-assembly--contig:-NODE-1580-length-12259-cov-11.885693_pt1 | contig 12259 bp, 13 predicted proteins | sample MGYA00248627_ERZ508539 | MGnify/ENA primary metagenome ERZ508539 (study PRJEB26208, sample SAMN05571518) | marine sediment metagenome | biome: deep sea; feature: Hydrothermal vent; material...
TTGTAGGTGCGAATTCATTCGCACAGATATTGTCCGAATGAATTCGGACCTACAATGTAGCCACTGCAGCCGCTCTTGATGTCGGCCTTTACACATAAAATTACTTAATCCAAAACTTCTCATCCGATGCGAATTATCGACCTCCTTTCCCAGGCTCGAACAAGCCTGAATAGCCAGGACCCCGCACAGGAAGCAGAATATCTGATAGAAGCTATCTGCGGCATAAGTCGCAGTCATCAACTCATTCATCCCGATGAAGAGCTATCAGAAAAGCAGTGTCAGCAATTTGACTCTGCAATAAAACGTAGAATAGCAGGCGAACCGCTCGCTTACATCACCGGCAGCCGTGGCTTCTGGGACATGGACCTGCAGGTAACCCCCGATGTACTGATTCCTCGACCGGATACCGAATGCCTGGTCGAGCAGGCGCTACAGCGGATACCGGCAGATGCCAGGTGGCAGATTGTCGATCTGGGGACGGGCAGCGGTGCCATTGCCCTTGTCCTCGCAAGGGAGCGCCCACTGTGTGACATTACCGCCACGGACCTGTCAATGGCTGCCCTGGTCATCGCAAAGGAAAACGCTCGTTTACAGGACGTCAAAAATATCAGTTTTGCTGCCGGCTCGTGGTTCCAGCCAATAAAAAACAGGTTATTTGAAATGATCATCTGCAATCCTCCATATATTCCTGTGGATGACCCCCATCTGAAACAGAGCGACCTGCCTGCTGAACCAGATCATGCACTGATTTCAGGGGGTGATGGGCTGGATGCTATCCGGAAGATCATCTCCGACAGCGTGTTGCATTTGAAGCCCGGTGCCTTTTTGTTACTGGAGCATGGTTACGATCAGGCAATAAAGGTGACCGAACTGCTATGTAACGAGGGTTTTAAAGAGATATTCACCGAAAAAGATTATGGTGGTAACGATCGGGTAACTGGGGGGAGAAATTCAGATGAAAGATGAAGGATGAAAGAAAAACCGATACGATTATTGATAATCCTTAATCAACGACAGGCGCCTCCAAACCATTCCACAGTTTCCCAAAATGTCCACCAAAAAATACTGCTACGATACAAAATACTTTGTCCTGTACAGGGGTTCTCTATAGCGTATATGATATACCATAAGAATATGTTAATATTCTTATGGTACGATGACGCGAAGTGAACAAATAAGGAACTGTTCCTTGAAGGAGAGTTTTATGTCATTGATTTTAAACGCCCTGGTTGTCGTTATGGTTGTTTATGTTGCAAAGTACACCCGTATTCGTATCACTAACAACGGATCGGGTGGGCTTGAATTATTCAAGAATTTTGGTGATAAGCCGATCTAGCGTATCACTACCCGTCCATGCTCGGAGCCAGAACCTCATAGCATCTAACCTTCTGTACCTGTGAACACGCCGGGTACAGACTCTGGCTTCGGGCATCTTTTTACGTTGTGTGTAGGAGGCCCCCTAACTATAGCGTTTTTAATTATCCATAAATAAGCCCCGGCAACCAGGTCGCCAGCTCCGGCCAGTAAGCTAGCAGAAGCAGCATCAGTAATTGAATCGCTATAAATGGCATTACACCGCGATAGATTTGTCCGGTAGTCACCGACTTTGGTGCCACACCACGCAGATAGAACAGGGCAAAGCCGAAGGGTGGCGTCAGGAAAGATGTTTGTAGATTTATGGCGATCATGATTCCCAGCCAAACTGGGTCTATGCCCATGCTGAGTAATATCGGGCCGACGATGGGTACCACGACGAAGGTAATTTCGATGAAGTCGAGAATAAAGCCGAGCAGGAACATGACCAGCATCACCACGACCATGGAACCGACCACACCACCCGGTAAGTTGTCTAACAGTTCTGCGATGAGATCGTCCCCACCGTAACCGCGAAAAACCAGTGAGAACAGGGAGGCACCGATGAGAATCATGAATACCATGCTAGTGACTCTCAGTGTTGACCTGGCGACTTCCTGTAGTATTTTAATAGTGCAGCTTTTTCTTGCCAGGGCGAGCAGCATGGCACCGACTGCGCCGACCGACGCCGCTTCTGTGGGGGTGGCGAGTCCACCCAGTATCGAGCCGAGCACCGAGACGATGAGTAGCAGTGGCGGCAACAGGGCAGACAGTAGTGCTGCCCATGAATTGTTGTCATCTCTGCTGTCCTCCGGTGCTGGCATAGTTTGTGGCCGCAGCCATGCCATCGTCAAAAGATAAATGATATACATAACGACCAGAATCAGGCCGGGTATAATTGCCCCGGCGAACAGATCACCGACGGAAACCGTGTCCGGGGAGAAGATGCCCATATCAAGTTGTGCCTGTTGAAAGGCAGATGACAGCACATCGCCCAACAGCACCAGAATGATTGATGGCGGGATGATTTGCCCGAGAGTACCGGAGGCGCAAATCGTGCCGCAGGCTATCGCAGGGTCATAGTTACGCTTCAACATGGTCGGTAGAGCCATCATGCCCATGGTCACTACGGTAGCACCGACGATACCGGTGCTGGCTGCCATCAGCATGCCGACCAGAACAACCGAGATACCCAGCCCGCCGCGCAACTTACCGAACAGTGCCGTCATGGCATCAAGTAATTCTTCGGCTACCCGCGAACGCTCAAGCATGGCACCCATAAATACAAACAGGGGCACTGCAATCAGTGTCTCGTTAGTCATGATGCCGAATAAACGGCTGGGCATGGCGGCCAGGAAGGTACTGTCGAAGCCACCGGTCATACTGCCAATCAGGGAAAAAATCAGCGCACTACCTGCCAGAGCAAAGGCAACAGGGTAACCGGACATCAGGATAAGTCCTGCGACCAGAAACATGAACAGGGGCATTAATTCAGTCATTTTTAAAAGAATTATTTTGGGGAGGATTACGCAGTAGTCGAATATATGTTGTAGGCGCGTCGCACGGCGCGATTAGACTGAAGCGTGCATAAAAACAATCGCGCCGAGCGACGCGCCTACAAAATTATTGAGATCCCCTGGACTAGTGGTCATTTCGGCATTTCCCGCCCACTCAATAGAAGGATGCTGCGCAAAGCCTGCGCGATGCCCTGCAGCATCACCAGACCTGCCATAACCGGTATAGTCGTTTTCAGCAGGAACACAGCAGGCAGTCCACCAGCATCTCGGGAGCCTTCCAGCAATGACCAGGACAGGCTGACGTAGTTCCAGGAAATTACAATGATAAACAGGCAGAAGGGAACTAGCAGCAGCAGGGCGCCTGACAGGTCAACCCAGGCCTTACCACGGGCGCTCATTTTTTCGTAGAAAATGTCGACACGGACATGACCGTTTTGTTTCAGGGTATAGGCAGCACCCAGCATAAAAACAGTTGCGTGCAGATAGACGACAGACTCCTGCATAGCGATCCAGCCGATACTGAAAGCGTAGCGAAGGACCACAATCAGAAAGGTGATTAGCACCATCGCCAGCGTCAACCAGGCGATACTGCGGCCAGTCACATCATTGATGCGATCAATTATCTGGATAATCTTTTGCATTTTCGGCTAAGGTTTTTTTACTTCGCAGGACCAGGACGCGACAGCGACTTCACTGCCATCGCGAGTCAGAAACCAGCGTGTGCCCTGCTTCATTTTTGTCGAGACCTTGTCCTTGTTCTTCCAGTAGGCAGGCAGGATCGTCGCAGGAGGACAGTTTTTTGCCGAATAGACGCTGCAGTTTTTAAAGGCAAGGACGGCTACTTTATAGACATGATAGGTATAGGGCGTGTTGTGACAGCCCGGGTTGTCGCCCTTACCAAAAAGCATATATTTTTCTGAATGGCCGTCACGGGTCATTTTGTACAGGCGAATTTCAGGTTCACGGGCAAAGGCTAAGAAAGAGACACTCGCCAGGGATAAAGAGACAATTAAAAGAAGTAGAATTTTGTTCATTTAATCAATTGGGAATAAGCCGCAACGTAAACTAAAGGAATTAAAGGGGTCGGAGTCTAAAATGAAAGGGGTCGGAGTCGCACTTAGACTCCGACCCCTTTAATTCTAAGCGCGACTCCGACCCCTTTAATTTTTAATGAAATATCGATTTATAACTACAGTAAATCGCCAGTATCGATACTGGTATCAATATCAGAAAACCCAGTAATATCGGAATAGCAGCTACGATGCCAAGCAGCAAATAGACAAGGCCGAAAACCAGTAGTGGCAGAATGTTTTTAAAGCTAGCTGAGTAACTTGCCTTAATTGATTCAATCGGCGACACATTGTCGAGCATAATCAGCGGTGTGGCATATATAAAACCCAGCATGATAGTCAGTACGACAAGGAAGACCAGTAGCATTGATAATCCCATGCCCGAAGTGATCATCGCCGCAGGATCAACATTACCCGTCTGACTTGCAGTCATCATTAAGGTTCCGCCAACCAATGAAAACATGATGAATATAAAAAGAACCTGCACTAGCAGATATATTCCACCCAGAATAAGCAGCTTGTTCATACGCTCCTTATCTCTGAAACCCTGAAACAAATAGCCGATTTCAATCTTGTTGCCATTATCCATCTCAGAGGCTGCGTACATAAAGCCACCCATCAGGGCCGGGGAAATAATCATCAAAGCCAGTGACCCTATAAAGGGTATAAAACTCAATACAATAGATAAGCCGACAAGTATCAGGAACATAATAAACCAGGTTCCAAAGTCCTGTTTAAACAGATCCCATCCACACTTAAACCATCTCGCACCCTGCTCTGCACTTACGCTATTTACCTGCATAATTTTCTCCTTTGTCTGTATCAAAATGAGGATCTATTTTTTTATCTTTTTTTAAAACGTAAAACATTCTGTTCACCAACGAAACAAAACCCAGTTTGGTGGTGGAGCCGCGGGTCCCATCAATTCACTGACCTGCTCATCCATCCGTCCATCACCATTACGATCAATAAGATAGTAAGGAGGAAATCCTTTCTGCTGAATTTTCACCATATAGACTTTTCCGTTCAGGCTATATTCCTTGAAGGTCATATCTCCTTCAGTAATAATTTTGATTTCGGCACCCCCGGGATCGAATCCTTCAGGCTCATCGGCCACATTTTCCTGTGATCGGCTAGTTGGTGTAGCCTCTTCAGGGTGCTTTATATTCTGGGCGACAGCAATAGGTGGAAAAAAAAGAAATGTGAAAATCAGGAGCTTATGCATTGTTATGTCCTTGCAGGAAGGTTTTCTGATATTACACTACCATCATCCTTGCAACGCAAGACGGAAAGGTAATACATCATAAGTTTCAAGTTTCAAGTTCCAGGCCCCCCTCTCACAAAAAACCAAAGAATATTCCCTTTCCCTTGAAACCTGAAACTTAGTTTACAAATTTAACTGCAATTCTGCTTCTTCTTCCGTGGGTTCAAAGCGGCGATGTTGGTAATAGCAGAATATCGCTTCTACCACCTCGTCCGGATCATCGATAATTTGAATCAGGTTCAGATCAGATTCGGAGATGGTGCCTGCCTTTACCAGTGTGTTGCTAAACCAGTCTACGAGACCGGACCAGAAACCGGAATCGACAAGAATTATGGGGATGCGGCGCGACTTGCCGGTTTGTACCAGGGTCAGGATCTCTGCGAATTCATCCAGCGTACCGAATCCACCGGGCATCACTACATAGGCAGTGGCAAATTTGACGAACATGACCTTGCGCGAGAAAAAGTGCCGGAACGTCAGTTCAATGTCCTGATAGGGGTTGGGGTTCTGCTCATGAGGCAGTTCGATATTCAGGCCAATGCTTGGTGACTTACCAGCGAAAGCGCCCTTATTGGCCGCCTCCATGATGCCTGGTCCGCCGCCGCTGACTACAGAGAAACCCGAATTTGACAGCTTCAGTGCAATTTCTTCAGTTAGCTTGCTGGACGGGTGCTCGGGGTTGAATCGGGCGGAGCCGAAGATGCTGACAGAGGGATGGATTTCTGCCAGTTTTTCATAGCCCTCAACAAACTCGGCCATGACCTGAAAGACCTTCCATGACTGGCGGGAAAGTTTACGCGTCGACGTGCGGGGCAGTTTGGTGACCTGTGGGCTGTTTGTTCTTTTTGTCATGGTTAGAGTTTTAGCATGACCAGTGAGGTTTTAATAGTTCCAGGTTCCAGGTTCCAGGTTCCAGGTCAGGTTCAATGGGGAAAGGTAGTTGTCTTTTGAGGGAGTAGTCAATTCAACAACTGAGATAATTTTTCACATATACTACCTGGATACTTAAACCTGAAACTAAAAAAACATATGCCTAACCCCCCCATCATCCTCGTCGACGGTTCTTCCTATCTCTACCGCGCATTCCACGCCATGCCCGGGCTGAATAATTCCGAAGGTCAGCCTACCGGAGCCATCTACGGTGTGATTAATATGACGCGCAGTCTTCTGAAGCAGTATCAGCCTGAATATATCGCCATGGTATTTGATGCCAAAGGCAAAACATTTCGTAATGACCTGTACGAAGAGTACAAGGCCAACCGCCCGCCGATGCCGGATGAGCTGCGCAGCCAGGTACCTTTTCTATATGAAATTATTGAGGCTATGGGCCTTCCCCTGCTGGTGATTGAAGGCGTCGAGGCAGATGATGTGATCGGTACACTGGCGGCGCAGGCGGTGGAGAACTCGGTTGAGGTGCTGATATCAACAGGCGACAAGGATATGGCGCAGCTGGTCAATGAGCATGTCACGCTGGTCAATACTATGGATAACAGGGTGATGGATGTTGATGGTGTTAAGGCACGCTTTGGCGTGTCTGCAGACAGGTTTATTGATTATCTGACGCTGGTGGGGGATCCTGCTGACAATATTCCCGGTGTGCCCAAGATTGGACCAAAAACAGCAGTTAAGCTGCTTGAAGAGTTTGGCGACCTCGATACATTGATGCAACGTGCCGATGAGGTCAAAGGGAAGCTGGGTGAGAATTTACGTGATTCACTGGAATTTCTGCCACTGTCGCGTGACCTGGTCACCATACGTTGCCAGCTTGATCTGCCGCTCAAGCTGGATGAATTAAAGATTAAACAGGCCGATGAATCACGCCTTAAAGATCTCTATATGCAGCTACAGTTTAAGGCCTGGTTGACGGAACTGGGTGGTGCCAATGATCAGGTGAGTGCTGAAGCAGAGTACGATACGGTACTGGATCAGTCATCACTGGACGACTGGTTAAATAAAATATATCACCGAGGTATCTTTGCCTTCGATACCGAGACCACGGATCTGGATGCCATGCAGGCCGATATCGTTGGCCTGTCTTTTGCCGTCGAGCCGGGCAAGGCAGCTTACGTCCCGCTGAGCCATGATTACCCCGGTGCACCGGAGCAACTTGATCGCGGGCAGGTGCTGCAGCAGATGAAGCCACTGCTGGAAAATGAAGAGATCAAAAAAATTGGCCAGAACCTCAAATATGACATGAAGGTACTGGCCAACTATGCAATTGCTCTTAATGGTGTCGAACACGACACCATGCTGGAATCCTACGTGCTGGACAGCACGTCCTCCCGGCATGATATGGACACCCTGGCAATGAAGCATCTGGGGCATAAAACCATTCGTTTTGAAGACATTGCCGGCACGGGCAAGAAGCAGCTTAAATTTAATGATATTGCACTGGAGCAAGCCTCACCCTATGCCGCTGAAGATGCGGACATCACATTGCGCCTACACGAGCACCTGTGGCCGGCGCTGGAAAAGCGCGAAAAACTGATGTCTATTTATCGCGACATTGAAATACCGTTACTGACGATACTGGCCAGGGTGGAGCGAAACGGTGTCCGCATTGACGCGGGGATGCTAAAACGTCAAAGCTCGGAATTGGCGCTGGGCATAGTGGACCTGGAACGGCAGGCCCACGAAGCGGCAGGTCAGGAGTTCAACCTGGGCTCGCCGGCGCAGTTGCAGGATATTTTGTTTAACAAACTGGGTCTACCGGTTATTAAAAAGACGCCCAAAGGCCAGCCTTCGACGGCGGAGGCCGTGCTGCAGGAACTGGCACCGGATTATGACCTGCCACGTCTTATCCTCGAATATCGCTCAATGAGTAAGCTGCGTTCTACATACACCGATAAATTGCCGCAGATGATAAATCCCAGGACCGGACGTGTACACACCTCGTATCACCAGGCCGTTGCGGCAACCGGGCGCTTATCATCATCGGATCCTAATCTACAGAATATTCCTGTCAGGTCGAAAGAGGGCAGGCGTATACGGCAGGCCTTTATTCCAGATGACGGCTTCCGCATGGTGTCGGCCGACTATTCACAGGTGGAACTACGGATTATGGCGCATTTATCCGGCGACGAAGGTCTGCTGAAGGCATTTTCTGAAGGTGCAGACATTCATAAGTCAACGGCCAGCGAGGTCTTTGCCACCCCGTTGGATGAAGTGACTACCGATCAGCGACGCTCGGCCAAGGCGATCAACTTCGGTCTGATATACGGTATGTCGGCCTTCGGCCTGGCACAGCAGCTAAACATTGAGCGCGGCGAAGCGCAGGAGTATATCGATCTGTATTTCGAGCGTTACCCCGGGGTAAAAACATACATGGATGAAACCCGTAAGCTGGCGCACGAACAGGGCTACGTAGAAACCGTTTATGGCCGCCGCCTCTATTTGCCTGAAATCAACTCCGGCAATGGTATGCGCCGGCAATATGCCGAGCGCACCGCCATCAATGCGCCGATGCAGGGGACAGCTGCTGACCTGATCAAGATGGCCATGATTTCAGTAGATAAATGGATTATGGGTGAAGCACAGGATGTAAGGATGATTATGCAGGTACATGACGAGCTGGTCTTTGAGGTGCCGGATGATCAGGTCGGCCATGCCAGTGAGAAAGTTCAAGAGCTTATGACAGGTGTTGCGGAATTACGTGTCCCATTGTTAGTGGACGTCGGGGTGGGGGCGAACTGGGATGAGGCGCATTAAGTTGTAGGTCCGAATTCATTCGGACAATACCTGTTCGAATGAATTCGCACCTACAGTTTTTTCCAAATTCTAACAAACATTGTACGGGAACTATTTGATAATAACGGTTGTCTGATTTTGTACATCGCTAGATGTGTTCCGCTTTTCCTCCCTGAGCGGATGGTTCTGGCAAAACAGAACCCCATTGACCTCAATCCTAATATACCCCTGGATTGAGGTTTTTTTTGTCGAGTTTGGTAGAAAAGTTCCAGGCTTCAAAAATCAAAAACTATTAATCGCAGAGAATGTAAAGTTTAAAACAACAAAAAATTTCTGCGAAACTCTGTGGTTAAAGATATTTTTGTTTGTTGTTGATTCTACTCCTGGAACCTGGAACCTGGGACTTGAAACCTTTATTTCCCTTCACCGGCTTTCAAGCCTGCTTCTGCTTTTCCTGTTCGGTTATTTCAGCCCTGATCTTGTCCATATCCAGTTGTTTTACTTTATCGATCAGTCCGTCGAGCTCGGGCCCGGCCATCATGCCTGGCTGTGAATAAAGGATGATTTTCTCACGGAAGATCATAAGCGTCGGGATAGAACGTATCTGAAATGATGACCCCAGTTCCTGCTCTTCCTCGGTGTTGACCTTGGCGAACACGATACCCTCATGTTTTTCGGAAACTTCCTCGTAGATCGGTGCGAAATTCTTGCACGGGCCGCACCACTCAGCCCAGAAGTCGATAATTACGATATCGTTATCGTTAACGGTATCGCTGAATGTTTCTTTTGTCAGATTAACTGCTGCCATGATTCTTTCCTAAATAAGTCATTGATAACTGTAGCTTAACAGCCATGCATTGAAAAAGGCGGTGATAAAGTCACATAAAGGCAGTTTCAAGTTTCAAGTTTCAAGTTTCAAGAAAAATCAACACCTTTAACCGGAGCGTTTTTTTATGTTATTTAATCTTTGCATTATCTGTAGCAATATATTTTACTTTTTGAAACTTGAAACTTGAAACTTCATTTCAAATCCATCCTTTCATCTGCATCTAAAAACGCCTGCCGTAATTCATCGTAATTATTGGTAACCGGAAACTGCGGAAATTCATCTATGACATTCTGTGGGGGTGAGAATAATATGCCGGCGTCGGCTTCGTTGAGCATGCTGGTATCGTTGTAGGAATCACCAGCGGCGATGACTTTGTAGTTCAGGCTATGGAAAGCCTGTACTGCTTTGCGCTTCTGATCCGGCTGGCGCAGGCAATAGTTGGCGATGTGGTCATCCCTGATTTCCAGTTTGTGGCAGAAAAGAGTGGGTGAACCTAATTGCCGCATCAATGGCATGCCGAATTCGTAAAAGGTATCGGACAGGATAATCAGCTGATAGCGTTCACGCAGCCAGTCAAGAAATTCTCTGGCACCGGGCAGTGGGCCCATGTCGTCGATGACTGACTGGATAATGGACAGTTTCAGGTCATGTTTGTCCAGCACCTTCAGGCGATGCGCCATCAATTCGTCATAATCAGGTATGTCCCGTGTGGTCAGGCGCAGATCTTCGATACCTGTCAATTCTGCAACCTTGATCCATATTTCAGGGACAAGCACACCTTCCAGATCCAGGCAGGCGAGTTTCATATAGTAACTCCATTATAAAAGGGCAGGTATTTGTATACCCTGATCCATCAACAGGGCGTGGGATTATGTCTGTTTTACACGAAGAATCGTACCTTCCATACCTTCAACGATCACCTGTGCCCCGGAATCAAGATCCGGTCCGCTGACACGCCACACGGTATCATCGATATTGAGTCGGCCTACGCCATCAACGATGGGATCGGTCAGTGTGAAGTGTCGTCCTATATACTGGCTGCCGCGACGATTCAGGGTAGAAGGCAGCTCATCACGGTGATGTTTTGCCAGCCAGATTCGAGAAAGAATAATACTGACAATTGAAAATATCGCAAACAGGGTCAACTGTGTCTGCCAGCTGATACTGGGTAGTACTAACAGAACCAGGCCTACGGCTAAAGCAGAAATGGCCATCCAGAGGAAAAAAGTGCCGGCCACCAGTATTTCCACGGTGACCAGTACCACCGCAAGTACCAGCCAGTTCCAGTAAACGATATCCTCAAGCATAGAGAAGTCCATTATGCGCTCTCTTTACCAAATGCCGCTTTGGCCAGCTCTGAGATACCTCCCAGGGCGCCGATAACACTGGATGCCTCGAGCGGCATCAGTACCAGCTTCTCGTTTTCTGCTGAGGCGATATCTTTAAGGGCTTCGATGTATTTTTGGGCGACAAAATAGTTCAGGGCCTGTACATCACCCTGTGCAATGGCCTTTGACACCACATGTGTCGCGCGGGCTTCAGCTTCTGCCAGGCGTTCACGGCCTTCGGCTTCACGGAAAGCGGCCTCCTTTTTTCCTTCAGCACTCAGTACAATGGCCAGTTTTTCACCTTCTGCACGCAGTATTTCAGATGCCCGGTCACCTTCGGCGTCAAGAATCTGTGCCCGCTTGTCGCGTTCAGCTTTCATCTGTCGTGCCATCGATTCGATGAGGTCAGCCGGCGGTGATATGTCCTTGATCTCAATGCGCGTAACCTTGACGCCCCAGGGTGTCGTTGCATCATCAACCACTTTTAACAGGGCGTGATTGATGACGTCGCGCTTGGACAGTAGTTCATCAAGATCCATCGAGCCCATTACAGTACGAATATTGGTCATGGTCAGGTTCATGATAGCCAGTTCAAGATTATTGACTTCATAGGACGCCTGCGCGGCATCGACAACCTGAAAGAAGACGACCCCATCAACGGTTACCATGGCGTTGTCCTTGGTGATGATCTCCTGCGAGGGCACGTTCATGACCTTCTCCATCATATTCATTTTGTGGCCGATCCTGTCGACAAATGGGATGATCAGGTTCAGGCCCGGATTCAGTGTCTTGCGGTACTTACCGAATCGCTCAATAGTGAATTCCATGCCCTGGGAAACAGTTTTTACACCGGCGACGATGATGACGATGCTGAGTATTACAAAAGCGATGACAAATTCAGTCATGGATTGGCTCTCCGTGGTGGGTTTGTTTAGATGTAGGTATCTGTATTTTATATGATTGTATACCATTAATTCGTATATTTTCTCGCAGGATACTGACTAAAAGTTTAAAGTTTAAAGAAGATCTACAAAAAATAAAGGGGTCGGAGTCGAAGTGCGACTCCGACCCCTTTATTTCGAAGTGCGCCTCCGACCTCTTTATTTCCAAGCTCAAAGCTTAAGGGCACCTCTATTAATTCATGAATATTCATCTTACATCCAAAATCGTCCATCTCTGCGTTAAGAATCTTCGCAATAGCTAGCTATTAC
>ENA-ORDP01001581-ORDP01001581.1-marine-sediment-metagenome-genome-assembly--contig:-NODE-1581-length-12246-cov-14.482733_pt1 | contig 12246 bp, 12 predicted proteins | sample MGYA00248627_ERZ508539 | MGnify/ENA primary metagenome ERZ508539 (study PRJEB26208, sample SAMN05571518) | marine sediment metagenome | biome: deep sea; feature: Hydrothermal vent; material...
ACCAATCCTCAAACGCCTTCCGCGGCAAAAAACTTCGACCGCTCTTCACCACCCGGCCCTCCACCTTGGCATGCTCGAACCACTCCTCCACCGCACCCTTCAGACGCTCGCGCGTTATCACCAGCGCCTGCTCCGCCTCCCGGGTCAACCACAGACCACGGCCACCCGCGGTTTGCGCCACCAACCGGTTCGCGTCCGGACGATCCACCAACTCCGCGCCGACCAATAGCTTCGCCGCGTCCAGCGGACTGTATCCATACCCCTTGATGCCATTCGGGTAGCCCAGGTACACCTTGCCGGCGTCTCGGATGACCTCACCCGGAGAACGCACCCCCTGGCGAATATCTTGCACGAGCGCCTCGAACAACTGCCGGGCCGCCAGCATCTCCTCGCTGTCCCGTGCTCCCACTCCCGTTCCCTGCGTACCGTCTACTGCTTGGCTTGGTTGGCCAGGGGAAACCGGTTGCGCCTCGGGAGATTGCTGCCCGCCAGGGCCTTGCCGCCCGCGAGGGCCTTGCTGTACTGCAGTAGGGGATGCGGAGGATGTGGTGGACGCAGGGACGGACGACCGCACCACGGAAGGATTTCCCTGTCCCTGGGCACTACACTGCCCATTCCGTTGGTCCCCCTCCGCAGGTCCGCCCTCCGCAGGTCCGCCCCCCGCAGGTCCGCCCCCCGCAGGGGGCGTAGGGGCCGCAGGGTACGGGCTTACGAATTGCTCCGGACCCGATACCGGCGGCGGGTCCAATAAACTCTCCACTCGCGCAATTCGTAACACCCGCATCCGTACCGCTTCACCAGATTCCGCTCGCCTCTCCAACATCCAGTACCGCCCACGCCGACCACCCTCCTCCGACGCCGGTTCCGCAATTCCGCAATCCAACAGCAAGTCCGCCAACGAATCCGGCTCGTACGGCACTCCCACCAACCCGGATTCGCGTAACTCGCGCCCAATATCCCGCCCAGCTCTCGGCCACACCAGCGCCAACGAACCCTCCGCCGGTATCGCCACCCCTCCCCCAATACGCCACCGCCCCTCCCGCAGCAGCCGTCTCATCGCGTCCAGCACCCAACGCTCCACCGGCACCTCGCCCGTGTCCGATTCCATCGGACCGCGCTTCAAGTCCGCCGCCACGCTTGCCCGGTCTCCATCCCCAGCCAACTCACTCAGTAAATTTCCCGCACCGCCCTCTCCAGAAATCGCCTCTGACAGGTCCATCAACCACTCCGGTCCACCGGCATTGACCCACGCCGCCGTCCGATCCCCCAACAACCGCAGCAGCAACAAGGCCCCCACCGCCTCGTGACGACCCGCGCGACCATCCCGCCACCGCAAGTAGTACCGGTCTACCTCGTTGGCCGTTGCCCAATCCACCAACTGACACTCCAATGGGTTCCATACCCGCCCACTCGTACTCGTGACCACCACATCCGTCACCGGCTTCGCTACATCGTGCAGTAAACCCGCCGCAAAGACACAAAACCGAAATCGCTCTACATACACCTTTCGCTCGCTCGGCGGAAGATCCAGTCCAACCACCTTCTCACCACCCGCGCGCAACGCATAAAATGCCGCCTCAAGCCCGTGTCTCCACAGTCCGCCCGCCCCACGATGATGGTGATTGCGCGAGGCCGGAATTAAATGCACATGCCCAACATAACGACTCAACAGACTCGCGTAATGCTCCCCCCAACACGCCTCCCCAACCCCCGCTTCCCGACGCAACTTCGCAATCCACTCGCGCTGCGTCTCTAGCAGACAAGCCTCACCGACCGCCGGCAGACCGCGCCGAAATGGCGGCCACCTCGGAATCTCCTCCTTCGTGTACTCGGGCTTCGGCTCCGACTCCACTACATGCGTCAGACCCCCAGTACCACCCCTGTCCGTAGCCGGCCCCCAATGACCGCGCCCGCTCCAAATCCTCAGCCGTTTCCACATACTCCACCACCGTTTTCGCACCCAGCTCCCCCGCAACCCCCACCAACGCCCGTATCGCAATCCTCGATTCCTTACTCCATCGCGCACGCAGGAATAGCTCGCCATCCACCTTCACCCAACCCGGGCCGACCAACGAGATCCGCTCCAGCGCGTCCGACCCAGCACCCGCATCGTCCACCGATAGCTGAAATCCATATTCTTCCCGCAACCTCACCAAATACCGGGCCATCCTCCGGCGGTGTGAAGCATCCTGCGCATCCTCGGTCCACTCCACTACCAGGCGGTTTCCATACCGCCCCAGTCCCGCAACTTCCGCCAGAATCCACGGATCCAGTACCTGCCACCCGTGTACATTCAGCGCTACCCATCCTGGACCCGCCTCCAACCGCCTCGGTATGTACTCCACGCACATCCGCCGGTACCACCACCGCCAATGACCCACCGACCCCGGAAAACCACTGAATCCCCTCCAGCCCGGTCGATAGAGCATCTCCTCACCCACTACACGGCCACCACCTCCCAACTCCACAATCGGTTCCAATACCGGGCGCCCAGGCCATATCCGATTGGCCGCCCCATGCGTCATCGCGCGGCCTACGCGCAATGCCCCAAAATATCCGGCTAGACCCACTACACCTGGAAGCGGCATTCCCTTACCCCGGAGAAGGCACGGATGCCGCCGACCCCGCCGGCTTGAGCCGATCGGCCCGACATCGCAATGGGTGCGGAAGGACACGGGGCGTCCGGCGGCATGTCCGCTACTTCCCCGCGGTTCGCGGATGCGAAAGGGGGGCTCGGTCAGGCATAGTCATAGCCATCGTTCTTCTGGATGAGGGTGAAATTACGCCACGAGGAGGTGATCTTTCCCGCCGGTGTCTTGATGTCGAAGCGCCCGTCCGCCCGGAGGCCGGCCAATCGTCCGACGTGGACCCCGGCGTACTTTCCGCTGAGCCGGGTCAGCCGCACCCGGTCGCCGGTTCTGAATCCCCGGACCTGTTTCACCCTTCCGGCCTTGCCGCGGGGGAAGCCGAAGCGGTCTGTGCGTTGGCCTTGACGGCGGCCCCGGTCCTTGGCCTTGATGACGAGGGGCTTCTGCGCGGGGTCCAGGGCCACGGCGACGCCGCTCTCGCCCACGCAGGCGGCATCGACCCAGTGGGCCTTGGGATGGCTCTGCCGTCCACGGTTGAACTTGGTTCGTCCCCTGGACCAGAACGAGGTTGGCAGACCCAGGGTCTTGAGGGCATTTCCGAGCACATACCGGGTCGCGTTCACCGCTGCCGCGTCCTTGAGCGGAGCCTTGGTGTGGGCCTGGATACGTCGTAGCCGGTCCGGGTCGTGGGCAAGGAACTCCGCCAGGGGCCGGTTGCCCTTGGCCCGGTTGCAGGGAACGCAGGCCAAGGTCAGATTCGAGACCCGGTCGGAGCCGCCCTGGGAGCGGGGAACGATGTGCTCCGCCTCCAGGGGGACGTTCTTGGTTCCGCAGTAGGCGCATTTACGGTCCCAATGCTCCAGCACGTACTCGCGGACCTCGTAGCCGGCGAGCGTGCCCTGCTGGTACTCGACTCCGGTGATGCCGAGGTGCTCCATCGCTTGCGTGTCGAAGCGCGCGGTCTCTACCGCGACGGCGGACAGCGGAGCCAATGCCTGGAGCTTGCGGCCCCAGGCCGCCGTGTTGCCGACGCGGCTTTGCAGCGACGGTGGCAACCATCCGGCGGGCCGGGTGCGGTTATCGAAGCGGGGCGCCCGGTAACGGGTTTTGCGCGAACGCCGACCCCGGCGCAATGCCCGGCGCTTGTCCAGGGCGGCCCGGATGGGCAGCCCGCGATGGACCAATTCCCCGGCCCACATCACCTCCCGGCCTCGGGAAAACTCGGCCACCAGGGCGAGGCCCGTGGTCCGCGACCCCGGACCGGCCTTAAGTTCCACGGGCTGCACCGCGCCCCCCTCCCGATCCTTCAGGACGAGGGTGAAGGGAACCAGGCGGTAGACCGCGGCCTTGCCTGCATCCAGCAGCCGTGCCCGCGCTGGTCGGCAGGGCATCAACGGGCGCTTGTTTCCATCCAGGACGAATACTCGGTTCATCGTCGTCTCCATTGATTTGGCTTACGCCACCTCCCGCGGGGATTGCTCCCCGCGTGAGGTAAAGGTCACCTCGGCAAGGTTGTCCGGGCTTTTTACACCCGCCGCACCGCTCATTGTCCCGAACTGCGCTGTTTAACGGTCGGGCGACAGGACCTGGAACTGGTGAGGCATCCCAGGGTGTCGTGACCCGGACAACGTAGCCACGTCCGATGTGGCTGAGCCTGGTCGAGCCTGCAATCTCTTTCGAGACCGCGAACGCCAACGCGTCGATGACTATGGAAGGCCATCTACCGAGGGCGAGCCGGGGACTCGACACTACAGTTCCTTGCGCGCGATTTCCGCCAACCTGACCAGCACTGCACGCGCATCCTCTCCATACTCCACATCCGCAAAAACCATCAGCCGACTCGCCAAATCCACCACCACACCGCGGCGCATACCCACCACACAATCATCCACCTCTTCGGCTAGCGCCGGCCTCAGCGTGCAAAGCCGTGCAAACTCCCGTCTCCATTCAACGCCAGCTTGCCCTCGCATCATGCCGATAACCTTTTAGGCCGCTGGGTATCTTTCAATCCGGATACAATTTCACTTACCGCCTGCCCCACCGCACCACTTGGCAGTTCGAATCCACCTTTTCCGGGCAAACACAATTGCTCCAAACCGTGGACCATCTCCAACCACGCCTTATCCGAACCCTCCAAATCCCGCAAACCCACCACAATCCCCCGTAGCACCCGTTCGGCCGCTCCCCTCGTTTCCCCGCGATCCGCACTCATCGGTGGGCATACTCGCGCTAGATCATGTGCCACTTGCACCCACCGCGTGTCACTGAACGCCAACACACGTGCCCCGGACATGATGACTCCAACCGCCTGCCGCGGAGACTTCGATACCGATGCATAGACCAGGATCTTTCGTAGTTCGTTCCGCTCACTCATTCTTTTCCACCCATTACCCCGTAGTTGGTCACCACCGCACCACCGGTGACTTGGTACACCATCAAGCCACCCAGCCGCCCATTCGCTCGCAAAACCTTCACGCGCCCCGTCCCCATGTCCTCCACCACAGCCTGGCCTCCCACTACCGCCAATAGCCGGTAACCCATCACGCGCTTCATGTGACGACTTCCCGCGTGCGCTTTCCCCTTCTTCCCGCCCCGAACCTTCGCATGCACCCCAGCCTCTGCATTCTTCAGCAGCTTCTCCAACGCGCCATGCAGCACCACCAACCGCTTGTCCATATCCGGTAGCGCACCTACCGCCTTGCGCTCATTCGCCAACGCCGCCTTGACCCCCGCCATCTCCACCTTCAGCGAACGAATCTCCTCCAGCACCGTATCCTTCGCGGGAATTGCACTATGCCGTACTGTGAAAGCCGGAGTTCTACCCAGCAAGGATTCACCAGCTAACAAGGCCTTGCCGCCCGCGAGGGTAGGCACCGGAATGCCGGCCGGTGCTAGAGGGGTACCCTGTCTCGACAAAACCGTCTTCCCGGCAACCGGCACCACCGTCTTCTCATTCGGAGCCTGCGTTACAGCAGGATGTCGTCCAGATAGGACGGCAGCACCCACAATGGCTTGCTGTACCGCGATGCTTTTACCTCCAGCAGGAGATTGCTGTACCGCAGGGGAGGGTGTCGGATGCCGAATGACCGCTTGGCGCTCAGAACGCAGTACCTTCGCAAGCTCCGGCGGCAACCCCGCTACCGCCACCGAACTCCCCCCCGCCTGCGTTCCACGTGCAACCTCCGTGCGCGCGCGACCGTGCGCCCACCACAAACCTACCACCCCGACAAAACCCAACGCCGCCAGCGCTACCACCAGCTTGGTGCGCTTCGACGGCATCCGCACAAAGGAACTATGACCTTCGCTACTCTCTCGCCCCCTGCGGACCCGATGCCCCGACTCCCGCCCCCGTAGAACGTTCTCTCGAATTTCCCCTCGCTGCCTCCCCTCAAGAATCTTCGCCTCTACTTCCTCCTCACGCCGATGCCCACCCGCTTCCTCGCCCCCACCTTCCGCACTCGCTACCACACGATCATCTTCCGGACCACCATGATCATCTGCCTCCGCGTGCCCCGCCGTCGTACGCCCCACCAACTCATCCTCGTCCAGCAAATACTCACCCTTTTCCATCACTACACCCCCTCCCCAGATACCATCGATCGCCCGCTATCCTCCGCCATCCGCAGTACTCTCTCCCGTAACAACTGCGCCGCCAACATCGCCTCGCTTGCTTCCACCCATCCCTCCATCAACCACTCCGCACGATTGCGCTCGCATACCGCCAGGCTCCCCAACCGCGCCTCAATCTCCCCCGACAACTCCTGGCGTCTCCGATTCCGGTGTACACGATCACGCTCACTCCGCAATCGATCAATCTCCGTCGCCAATCGAACACGCCGGTCTCCTATTCGGCACAACCGCTCCCGAATAAGCCTCAGCCGGTCCACCCGCCTCCGAATCAGCGCCTTGTGCCCATCTACCAAATGCCGCATCACCGGCATCCGCCCCTCCGCCTCCTGCACAAGCCGGTCCACCACCACCAACCACGAGGCCACTTCGTCTTTGACCCTCGATTCAATCAGCCCATACCCCATCAACAGCTTGTTCGGCGCAGACAACACACCACCGCCAACCGACTCGTCCAACACTCCCTCGTCCGCCACAGCATTCATGCGATTAATCCTCGTCCGATTGTGCGGGAAACCCAAACCGTCAAAACTTCAACCGCCGCTTTACCCCTCCACCACGCCGCCCAGCACCCGCACCACCTACATCCCCCGACGGAAGGTCCGTGTCCGGCCAACTACCACGCAATGCCGCCAAACCCACCATGGCCAGTACCCTCAAACGCTCCGCGCGCGCCCGACCATCGGATAATCGTTCCAGGTCCGCACACAACTCCCCATGACTCTCCAGCAGCGTCACACGAATCCGCATCCCCGACTCCAGTATCCACGTACGTTCGCCAGCACCGGCTCCGGCGCTACCTCTACATGGCTGGCCGGGTACGCAACCCGCAACGCACCCTCATAACAGCGCGCACCACCACCTACCACCAAAACCAAATCCGGTTGCTCATCCTCCCCCCTCATCACCGAGCGCATTCGACCCAACGACCGGCTCACCACACGCGCCGATACATCACGCAACGGCACATCCAGATTCACCCACTCCCCACCCACCAGCACCCGCCCATGACCCGTCCGTATCGCCCGCTCCACACGCTCCGGCGACACTCGCACTACACCCCTCAGCCTCCCTACCTCCTTCGCTACCCCCTCCATAATCTGGGACATCGCCTCATGGCCCGTGCCCGATGCCTCATCCCGGTACGAACCCCCACCAAATACCGCCCAGTCAAACGAGTAATACCCGGGATCCACCACGACCACCCGACCCTCCCAAACCATGGCATCCCCACTCCTCAACGCATAGTCCGCCATCGCCCCACCCGGCTGCGGCAATACATCCACCCGCTTCACACTCACCCAGCGGTCTTCACTTACCTGAAACGAACCCACCAACCTCTCCATCAACCGCTCCCGCCGCCCCGCCTCGTGGTACTGACTCACCGGCAGTCCCACCACCAGCAAATCCACCTCATTCCTACCCGCACACGATAACGACGCCGCCAACATCGCCTCCCATCCATCACTCTCCGTATACTCCTCGTGCAGTTCCCTCAGATTCCGCCCCTGCACCTGGCTGGGCTCCACTCCCACCAACCACGGCTCACCTCGCGCCCATACCCGAATCACCGCATCCCCATCCTCATCCTCATCCCCACGCGTAAAACGTTGCGCCGCCAACCGCTCCGGTACCGCCAGCGCAGGCCACGCCCGCAACCGCGGCTTCCCCCACGATACCGCCCCGTGGGCTACCTTCAGGCTGTTGTACCCAATGTCCGCTCCAATCACGTACATCCCAGTCCAATCCTCCGTCCGATTGAAACTACAACCGCACGCCGACAGTAACCCCCACAAACCAATACCCCCGTAACGAATACCCGCACCAAAACCACATTGTTCGTTTCCGGACGGACCACCACCCGAAACATAGTGCGGAGTACCTGGACAGATGGGAGGGGTAATGGGACGAAGAAACCAGAAAGCGCAGACGTCGCTTCAGGAAGACTTGTTTTTCCTATGCCGCCGGCGGTTCGGAGACCAATGCGTCGCAGAGTACCGCGGCGCAGTGCCGGGACGGGAGTTCCGAATCGACATCGCATTCCCAGCCAAACACCTGGCAATCGAGTTCGACGGCTGGGCACACCACGGACGTTTCAAAGCGGATTTCCAACGAGACCGCGAACGCCAAAACCTGCTTACCCTCAACGGCTGGCGTATCTTGCGTTTCACCGCCAAGGACTATCATCGAGACGCGTGGGGCATCCTCGACCTGATTGCCCAATCCCTCGCGGGTGGCAAGTCTACAACAGGCAGTAACACCTCAATAGCCTCCTCTCCACCCACCAGTATCAGACACCCAAACCCCATCGGCTCACCCCGGAACCAGGGCAACACCACCCCATCGCAGCACTAACTTGCATCTTCCTGCAACCGGGCCATACTCGAATTGCAAAGGAGGCCACTCATGAACGCATACGAACGATTGCTCCGCCTCTACTCCCCGGCCTTCATCCCGGCCGGACTCGGGGAAGACGAGAACGAGAACCATGGCGAGAAAATGCTCCAGGAACATAACGCCCGCTACGGGACGTTAAACGCGATCATGATCGCCGTGCTCTTGATCGCCAGCCATTCCGTCCCCCCACCCGTGGGACTGGTCTTTACCTTGCTCATGTTCCCGCACGCCATCTTCCTCGGGTTCGCCCTCCGTGGATTCGTCTCATCCCTCACCCACCACCAGACCGAAAATTAAGCAACTCACGACGCACCACGTTGCGGGATGAACCCCACAGCCTCGTCCGCCACCACATGGCCTTCACCGGGCACATCCCCCCCTTCACCCCCTTCCATCTCCACATCCTCCGATAACACCGCATATTCCCGCTCCAATTTCACCATCGCCCGGTTGAGCCTCCACATCTGCCTCAATACCGCCATCCGGCATTCCATCCGCCATACCTCATCGAACTCCCAAGGCTTCGCGTACCTCATCAGGTCCCACTTGCGATAACGCGGCATAGAGGCACCCCCTTGTTTCCGGACCCGCTCCGCGCGCATCCACTTCCTGCCCCCCACCCCCGTACTCCAAGTCCTGCGTAGCCAGTCAATCGACAGCCGATCCCCTTCCGTGCGTACCCGAAGCACCAGGTCGCTCCACTCCATGCCATCCCCATTATCCCGCCCCGGCCTCCTGCCAGTACGTGACCCCATAAAATCCTTCTGATCCGCCGTCGCCCGGTCAATCAACCAGTCTCGTATCCGCTCACTCCACATCATTTTCCATCCTCCCAATATCCCACTCAACCACGCAAAATGTTATCCACATAGTATTAGAGTTTTTCCGGAAAATGTTAGGTATATGTATATCTATACATGATTAGTATAGTGAAAGAGAGAGTCGTTCCATCCAACCATGAATGCAGCGCCGGCGGGAATGCACCGCTGTTCCCCGATATACCGTAAAACCAATTACCCAAACAGCCTGGCGCAGACGGTTGTGGTGAGACGAACTGCACCGATGTGAACGAGACTTCTTGTCTTGCGCGGGCGGGAATCCAAAGACCAAACCGCTGTGCGGAAGAGCCGCACCGTACTGCACAGCCACTTTGTTGCCGGTGACCAAGGCGGAGGGACGCCAACCCACACCGCTATCGAAATGGATAGACCATGGAAGGCTACTTTGACGCCCCCTTGATGAATGGGCAGTTAAAGGCCCCTGGGCTGCCCGCCTCCGCACGCCCCTCAATGAATGGGCAGTTAAAGACCCCTAGGCTGCCCGTTTCCGCACGCCCCTCAATGAATGGGCAGTTAAAGGCCCCTGGGCTGCCCGTTTTCACACGCCCCTCAATGAATGGGCAGTTAAAGACCCCTGGGCTGCCCGCCCATCGCTGGGTGGTTGAGTGGCACCGGTCTTCCCCTCAAGTCCAACAGAACCGCTTTCGCCAAATTTGGCGAAAGCGATCGAGACTCTCCGCAGCCACCAGCAAAGACCATCAACTCATTGTTTTTCTGTATATCATTCCGGAATGAGTTGAGCCTATCTAATATTTTCGGTGGATCCCCTCAAGCGAAGGGCCTATGCTGCCGCCGTTCAGTGTGTCGCATGCATTGAGGTTGCATTTAAAAATTCGTGCGGTATGATCCGCCCAATTCAGTTTTCGCCCAATCCTGATGGCGAGAGAATTTTGAACAGATTCCTGTGCACAACACAAGCAGACTCACGCTTCGCAAAAAATGCGAGGCCAACGCCAGCCTGCGTCCCGCATGGGACATCCCTGTATTTAGGGAATCAGGGAACACTCATGCGGTAACGCTCTCCAGAATCTGCGGGAGAGCCAATGCAACACCAGACTCTCCACACCCAAAGCCCCGGGGAGTCTGGTAGACGACCCGGGGCTTTTTTATACCCCGCCCCGTGCCTGCGTTGCCTGGGGAGTTATTTGATAATCTGGATTTGTCGTGCGGCGGGTCTTCACCGGCCCGCTGTTCCCCGGGGCCGTAGCTCAGAGGGGAGAGCGCCTGTTTTGCAAGCAGGAGGTCGGCGGTTCGATCCCGCCCGGCTCCACCAAGTTCTCAATTGCGGGGAGGGTGATGGTTCCCGAGCGAGGCCCATAATCCCGTCCACGTCGGTTCGAGTCCGGCCTTCGCAACCAAGCATCGGTAGTTGACGGGTACTTGATGGAGCCCGGCGGGTAGCGAAGGAAAATCCGAAATTTACTTTTTCAGCAAGCAGTTGCGTAGTTGATGGGTAGTTGATCAAACTCTGGGTGTAGCTCAGCTTGGTAGAGCACCCGCCCTGGGAGCGGGAGGCCGCAGGTTCGAATCCAGCCATCCAGACCACCTCGCCGTCGTAGCTCAATCGGTCGAGCAGCGGTTTTGTAAACCGCAGGTTGCGGGTTCGATGCCTGCCGGCGGCTCCAAATTGAGAAGAGGATTAATTCAATGAGCAGGACGCGCAAGGAACCGCCTACAGGAGCAAAGCAATTCGCCAGGAGTTGCGTCAATCACGGGTCCTGCCCCTGGTGTCGAGGCAACCGCACCCACAGCCATCTCCGTCGGGCGCCGGCAGCGTCGGACGAAGATTTTGATCGGGGCAATGGGTGGGAGCCAAACCCATCTCGGCATGACGGGCCTTTTTGTTGAGAACTGCGGGTCTGACTGAGCGGCCAGGTGCCGGTCTTCCAAACCGTCGAGGTGGGTTCGACTCCCACGACCCGCTCCAATTGGCCCTGGTAGCCCAAAGGACAGAGCGCCCGGCTCCTACCCGGGAGGTTGCAGGTTCGAGTCCTGCCCAGGGCGCCAAACGTGCAAAGGAAATCGCTGTGGGCAACATCTTGAGAAACGCACTGTTCGCGACGGATCGATTCCCATCGCTGCTTGCGGTGGACTGCGCTGGTCGGCCCATCCACTGGGTCGGGTGGCGTGAGGCCGTGCGCCATTATGTACTGCAGCAGATCGCGTGGACGGTAGGTGAGCCAGCGGCGGCGGTGCGCGGCGGAATCTCGGCATCCGGGGTGCGCTCCATGGTGTCGTTGCATCCGGTGATCGCCCTGCGTGGAGCGGATGGCGGGGTGTTCGAGGCATACACTCCTCCGGTGTCGAATCCGGCGTTGTTCGCCCGAGACGAGTACCGGTGCATGTATTGCGGGGAGGATCTGGAACATCACAAGACGCTCGCGACGCGCGACCATATTCTTCCAATCAGTCGCGGTGGCAAGAATACATGGGAGAACTTGGTGACCGCCTGCCGGGCGTGCAACTCGCGCAAGGATGACCGCACGCCGGATGAGGCCGGACTGCGGTTGCTTGCGGTGCCCTACGCACCGAATTACGCGGAACACCTGGTTTTGGAAAACCGACGGATTTTGGCCGACCAAATGGCTTTTTTGGCAAAGCGAGTTCCGCGCAGTCGGCGGCGGCAGTGATCTGATTTCTTGGCGAGGTGGCGGAGTGGTTGATCGCACCCGGCTTGAACCCGGGCAGGCCAGCAATGGCCACGTGAGTTCGAATCTCACCCTCGCCGCCATTTTTTGGGCCTGTAGCTCAGTTGGTTAGAGCGCCCGACTCATAATCGGATGGTCCCAGGTTCG
>ENA-ORDP01001582-ORDP01001582.1-marine-sediment-metagenome-genome-assembly--contig:-NODE-1582-length-12233-cov-71.563147_pt1 | contig 12233 bp, 8 predicted proteins | sample MGYA00248627_ERZ508539 | MGnify/ENA primary metagenome ERZ508539 (study PRJEB26208, sample SAMN05571518) | marine sediment metagenome | biome: deep sea; feature: Hydrothermal vent; material...
TCGTCGAGGCTCGCGATCTTGATCTTGGACGCGTTGCCGGCGGTGCCGAAGGCCTCGTAGCGGGCCTTGCAGATCGCCTTCATGCCGTTGGTGGCGGCGGTCAGCCACTTGCGCGGGTCGAACTCCTTCTTGTTCTCGGCCAGGAATTTGCGCACCGCGCCGGTGGAGGACATACGCAGGTCGGTGTCGATGTTGACCTTGCGTACCCCGTGCCGGATGCCCTCCTGGATCTCCTCGACGGGTACCCCATAGGTCTCGCCCATGTCACCGCCGTAGGTGTTGATCATCTCGAGCCAGTCCTGGGGAACGGACGAGGAGCCGTGCATCACCAAGTGTGTGTCCGGGATGCGCGCGTGGATCTCCTTGACCCGGCTGATGGCCAGGATGTCGCCGGTTGGCGGGCGGGTGAATTTGTAGGCGCCGTGGCTGGTGCCGATGGCGATGGCGAGCGCGTCGACGCCGGTCTGCTTGACGAAGTCGGCGGCCTGTTCGGGGTCGGTGAGCAACTGGTCGTGCGAGAGTTTTCCCTCGGCGCCGGAGCCGTCCTCTTCGCCCGCCATGCCGGTCTCCAGGGACCCCAGGCAGCCCAGCTCGCCCTCCACGGATACGCCGCAGGCGTGGGACATCTCCACCGTGCGCCGCGTGGCGTCGGCGTTGTATTCATAGGTGGCCGGGGTCTTCATATCCTCCAGGAGCGAGCCGTCCATCATGACGGAGGTAAACCCGAGTTGGATGGATCGCTGGCAGACCCACGGCGAGGCGCCGTGGTCCTGGTGCATGACGATGGGGATATGGGGCCACTGTTCGGAGGCGGCGAGGATCAGGTGCCGCAGGAAATGGGGCTTGGCGTACTTGCGGGCGCCGGCCGACGCCTGGACGATCACCGGGCTGTCGGTCTCGTCGGCGGCCTCCATGATGGCGTGGATCTGCTCCATATTGTTGACGTTGAAGGCGGGCACGCCATAGCCGTGCTCGGCGGCGTGGTCCAGCAACTGTCTCAGCGTGATCAAGGCCATGGCGATCTCTCTCCCGTGGGTATCTCTTGTATGGAAGGGGGTGGAGTCGAAGGCTGGGGCGCGTATTCTAGCAGGAATGCCCGTGCACTCCCAAAGTCCCCATCCCTGAAAGGCGGCCCCGGATCCGTGCATCGCGCGCGTCCCCGCGCCGGCCGACCGGAAAAATCCCCGTTTTGTTTGAGGGCGCGGGGCCGGATGCCGGCCCGCAATGCGTCAATCATCCGGCAGCACCATGTCGCCGGCACGTACGATCTTCATGGCATTGGTCCCGCCGCTCACTCCCGTCAGATCCCCCTTGGTGATGATCACCAAGTCTCCGTCCCCGCACACCGCCCCGCGGCGCAGCAACTCGTCGATGATTTCGCGATTGACCAGGGCATGGTCCTTGGTGGTGACGTCGAAGGTGATGGGGTAGACCCCGCGGTACAGGGTCAACTTGCGCCGCGTTTCCACGTGTCGGGTCAGCGCGTAGATGGGGATACCCGAATTCACGCGCGACATCCACAGGCTGGTGGCACCAGACTCGGTCAGTGCCGCGATCGCGCGTACCGCCAAGTGGTTGGCCGTGTACATGGTGGCCATGCCGATGGCCTCGTCGATACGGGTGGACTGGCCCTCGGTGCGCGGATCGGCGATGGGGGTGCTGATGCGGTGACGCTCCGCGCCGCGGCAGACACGATCCATGGCCGCTACCGCCTTGGCCGGATATTTCCCGGTGGCGGTCTCGGCGGAGAGCATCACCGCGTCGGTGCCGTCGAGCACGGCGTTGGCCACGTCGAAGACCTCGGCGCGCGTCGGGATCTGGTTCTCGACCATGGACTGCATCATCTGGGTCGCCGTGATCACCACGCGGCTCATCGCCCGCGCTTGGCGGATGATGAGTTTCTGCACCGCGGTGAGTTCCGCGTCGCCGATCTCCACGCCGAGGTCGCCGCGCGCGATCATCACCGCGTCGGTGGCCTGCAGGATGCCGTCCAGCGCCTCCACCGCCTCGGCGCGTTCGATTTTGGCGATGATGGCGCCGTGCCCGCCGGCGGCGCGCAGCAGCCGCCGTGCCTCCTCGATGTCCTCGGCGTTGCGCGGGAAGGACACGGCCAGATAGTCCGCCTTCATCTGCGCGGCGGCCTTGATGTCGGCACGGTCCTTCTCGGTGAGCGCGGTGGCCGACAGTCCCCCGCCCTGGCGATTGATGCCTTTGCTGTTGGAGAGTTCGCCGCCCGCCACCACCCGGCAGATGATGCGCCCCTCGGAGACGTCCTCCACCCACAGGGCGAGCCGTCCGTCGTCCAGCAGCAGGGTGTCGCCGCGCCTCACGTCGCCCGGGAGGGGCTTATAGGTGATGCCGACCGCCTCTTCGGTACCCGCGTCGGGACCGAGGTGGGTGTCCAGGACGAATCGGCTGCCTTCCTGGAGTACCACCTTCTTGTCTTTGAACCGTTCGATACGGATCTTGGGGCCCTGCAGGTCGGCGATGACCCCGAGGTGACGGCCGTGGGCGCGCGCGTGGTCGCGGGCCTCCGCGGCGCGACGCAGGTGCTCTTCGTGCGTCCCATGGGAGAAGTTGAGGCGTACGACGTCCACGCCCGCCTGGATCACGGCGTCGAGCACGCCGGGGCCGTCGGTGGCGGGGCCGAGGGTTGCGACGATCTTGGTGCGTCTGAGCATGATGGGTTGTTTTCCTGGTCCCGGTCCCCGCGACGGAGATCGGAACGGTGTTGGTGAGGTGGCGGTGCGCGCCCTTCAGCCCTTGGCGCGTGCCTCCAGGATTTCCACGGCGGGCAGCTTCTTGCCCTCCAGGAACTCCAGGAAGGCGCCGCCGCCGGTCGAGATATACGAGACTTGGTCGGCGATGCCGTATTTGGCGATCGCTGCGAGCGTGTCGCCGCCGCCGGCGATGGAGAACGCCCCGCTCTTGGCGATCGCCATCGCCAAGTGCCGGGTGCCCTCGCCGAACTGGTCGAACTCGAATACCCCGACCGGGCCGTTCCAGACGATGGTGCCGGCCGTCTCGAGGATCTCGGCGAAATGCGCCGAGGTCTGCGGCCCGACGTCGAAGATCATCTCGTTGTCGGCGACCTCGGCCACCGGCTTGAGCGTCGCCTTGGCGCTCTCTCCGAACTCCTTGCCGACTACCACGTCCTCCGGCACCGGGATCTCCGCGCCGCGCGCGGCGGCCTGTTCGGTCAGGCGCTTGGCCTTGTCGACCAAGTCGGCTTCATACAGGGACTTGCCGATATTGTAGCCCGCCGCGGCGATAAAGGTATTGGCGATGCCGCCGCCGACGATCAGCCGGTCGACCTTGTGCAAGAGCGACTCGAGTACGGTGAGTTTGGTGGAGACCTTGGATCCCCCGACGATCGCCACCATCGGCCGCGCCGGGTCGCCGAGCGCCTTGCCCAGGGCCTCGAGTTCGGCGGCGAGCAGCGGTCCCGCGCAGGCCACCGGCGCGTATTTCGCCACCCCGTGGGTCGAGGCCTGCGCACGGTGTGCGGTGCCGAAGGCGTCCATGACGAAGACGTCGCACAGCGCGGCGAGCCGGCGGGCGAGCGTGTCGTCGTCCTCCTTCTCGCCCTTGTTGAAGCGCACGTTCTCGAGCAGGACGACCTCGCCTTCATCGACCTCCACACCGTCGAGGTAGTCCCGGACCACGCGCACGGGCGCGCCCAGCAGTCCGCCCAGGTGTTCGGCCACCGGCGCCAGCGACGCCTTCTCGTCGTAGACGCCTTCTTCGGGTCGGCCCAGGTGGGACATCAGGATCACCCGCGCGCCGGCGTCGCGTGCCTGCCGGATGCTCGGAAGGCTCGCACGGATGCGGGTGTCGTCGGCCACCTGGCCGTCCTTGAGCGGTACATTGAGGTCCTCGCGGATCAAGACGCGCTTGCCCGCGAGATCGAGGTCGGCCATTTTGATCACGGACATGGGGATCTCCCGAGTTCGAAAGGGTCGGAATGGGAAAGAGGGATTGGATGAAACCCGGGTCTCAGCCAATGCCTCTCGATCGACGGGACGCTCCGGCGGGCGTGGGCCGGCCGTGTCCCGATCGCGTTCGGCGGGCGCGGGGCGTGATGGGCGGGCCCCCGGCGCGCCGGGGGCCCGCCTACGGACTACTTGGCCTCCATGAGGGCGATGGTGGTGTCCAGCATGCGGTTGGAGAATCCCCATTCGTTGTCGTACCAGGACAGCACCTTCACCAGCTTGCCGCCGCTCACTTTGGTGAGTGATGCGTCGTACGTGGAGGACACGGAGCTGTGGTTGAAGTCGATGGAGACCAGCGGTTCGTCGTTGTAGGCGAGGACGCCCTTGAGTTCGCCGTCGGCCGCTTCCTTCATGATCGCATCGATCTCCTCTTTGGAGGTCTCGCGCGCCGCCTCGAAGGTCAGGTCTACCACCGAGACGTTGATCGTCGGCACGCGCATCGCGAAGCCGTCGAGCTTGCCGTTCAGCTCCGGCAGCACCAAGCCGACCGCAGTGGCGGCGCCGGTCTTGGTCGGGATCTGGGACATGGTCGCCGAGCGTGCGCGGCGCAGATCCTTGTGGTAGACGTCGGTGAGGACCTGGTCGTTGGTGTAGGAGTGGATGGTGGTCATGAGGCCGCGCACCAAGCCGATGGAACGGTACAGCGGCTTGATCAGCGGCGCCAGGCAGTTGGTGGTGCATGAGGCGTTGGAGATCACCGTATGGGACGCCTTCAGGATGTCGTGGTTGACGCCATAGACGATGGTCGCGTCCACGTCCTTGCCGCCCGGGGCGGAGATCACCACCTTCTTGGCCCCGGCCTTGAGGTGTGCTCCGGCCTTCTCCTTGCTGGTGAACAGGCCGGTGCACTCCATGACCACGTCCACGCCGAGTCTGCCCCACGGCAGCCGGGTCGGGTCGCGCTCGGCGAGCACCTGGATCTTGTCGCCGTTGACGTTCAGGTATTCGCCCTCGACGGCCACCGTGCCCGGGAACTTGCCGTGCACCGTGTCATAGCGGGTGAGATGCGCGTTGGTGTCGGCGTTGCCCAGGTCGTTGATCGCCATGATCCGGATCTCATCGGTCCGCCCGGCCTCATAGAGGGCGCGAAGCACGTTGCGTCCGATCCGGCCGTAGCCGTTGATAGCCACTTTGATCGCCATTTCCCTGTCTCCGTCTATTTTGAGTGATAAAGGCGGATTACGCCCCGCGAGGCGTAAATTCGCGGCGGGTCCCCCCTTAACAGGGCTCCGCGGGGGCCTGCCGCGCCATGCGCCCGCGCGGCAGGCCCGTCTGCTACAGAATCTCCTCGACGACGTCGCTCACGTGCTCGGCGGTGAACCCGAACTCCTTCATCAGCACGCCGCCCGGGGCCGATTCGCCGAAGCGGTCGATGCCGATGACCCTCCCCGTCGGGCACACGTACTTCTGCCAGTAGCCGCTGAGGCCGGCCTCCACGGCCACGCGCGCGTGCACGTCGCCCGGCAGCACCGACTCGCGATAGCCCTCGTCCTGCGCATCGAACACCTCGCAGCAGGGCATGGACACGACGCGCACGCGAATGCCCTTCCCGGCGAGTGCGCGCGCCGCGTCCATCGCAAGCCCGACCTCGGAGCCGGTGGCGATGAGGATCGCCTGCGGCTTGCCCTCGCAGTCGCAGAGCACGTAACCGCCGCGACGGATGTTGCCGATGACGCCGGCATCGCGCTTCTGGAAGGCGGTGGTCTGGCGGGTGAAGATCAGGCAGCTCGGCCCGTCGTCGCGTTCGATGGCCGCCTGCCAGGCGATCGCGGATTCGACCACGTCGCACGGGCGCCAGACGTTCATGTTGGGGATCAGGCGCAGGCCCGACACGTGCTCGACCGGCTGGTGGGTGGGGCCGTCCTCTCCGAGACCGATCGAGTCGTGTGTGTAGACGAGCAGGTTGCGCACCTTCATCAACGCCGCCATGCGCAGGGCGTTGCGCGCGTAGTCGGAGAACACCAGGAAGGTCCCGCTGTAGGGGATGAACCCGCTATGCAGGGCGAGGCCGTTCATGATCGCGGTCATCCCGAACTCGCGCACGCCGTAGTGCAGGTAGTTGCCCTGTAGATCGTCCTTGGTGATCGTTTTGGAACCGGACCAGTTGGTGTTGTTGGAGCCGGTCAGGTCGGCGGAGCCGCCGAGCAGTTCGGGCAGGGCGGGCGCCAGACCTTCGATGACCGCCTGCGAGGCCTTGCGGGTGGCCATGTCCTTGCCCTCGGCGGCGACCTTCTCGATGAAGGCCCCGGCGGTGCGCCCCCAATCCTCCGGCAGCCTGCCCGCCACGCGGCGTTCGAACTCGGCGGCGAGTTGCGGGTGGGCCTCGCGATAGGTCGCGAGCTTCGCATTCCACGCCTGCTCGAGTTGCCGGCCCTTCTCGCGGGCGTCCCAGGCGGCGTAGATCTCGTCCGGGATCACGAACGGCCCGTATTTCCAGCCCAAGTGCTCGCGTGTGGCCGCGACCTCTTTTTCGCCCAGTGCCTGGCCGTGAACGTCGTGGCTGCCGCACATATTGGGAGATCCGTATCCGATGACGGTCTTGCAGCAGATCAGCGTCGGGCGGTCGGTGATCGAGCGCGCCTCGACGATCGCCTGCTTCACCGCCTCCGGGTCGTGCCCGTCCACACCGGGGATGACGTGCCAGTGGTAGGCCTCGAAGCGCCGGGGCGTATCGTCGGTGAACCAGCCCTCGACGTGTCCGTCGATGGAGATGCCGTTGTCGTCGTAGAAGCCGATCAGCTTGCCCAGGCCCCAGGTGCCGGCGAGCGCGCAAGCCTCGTGCGAGACGCCTTCCATGAGGCAGCCGTCGCCCAGGAAGACATAGGTGTAATGGTCGACGAGTTCATGGCCGTCGCGGTTGAACCGCGCCGCCAGCAGGCGTTCGGCGAGCGCCATACCCACGGCGTTGGCCAGGCCCTGGCCGAGCGGCCCGGTGGTGGTCTCGATCCCCGGCGTGTAGCCGTATTCCGGATGCCCGGGCGTGCGCGAGTGCAACTGCCGGAACTGCTTGAGGTCCTCGATGCCGAGGTCGTGTCCCGTCAGGTGGAGCAGGGCGTAGTGGAGCATCGAGCCGTGGCCGTTGGAGAGGACGAAACGGTCGCGGTCGAACCACTTGGGGTTGGCGGGGTTGTGTTGCAGGAAATCGTTCCACAGCACCTCGGCGATATCCGCCATGCCCATGGGCATGCCCGGATGGCCGGAGTTGGCCTTCTGGACCGCGTCCATGCTCAGGGCGCGGATCGCATTGGCAAGCTCTCGGCGCGAGAGCACGGACTGCTTAGGCTGGCTCATTTTCATGATTCAAGTCCCCGTTAAAGACGAAACCGTCAGGAAATCCGGAAAGACGAAACCGTGTTGTCTGGGGCGCACACGCGCGCGCCGCGGCCCCGGCGCATCGCTCCGGTGGCCTTCTGAGGGCCGAATGACCGCTCGCCTGACGGGTGGGGGTGCGAGGAGTTTCGGCCGTTTTCCAGGCCGCTGGCGGTTCCCGGAGCCCTGAGTACGCAGGCGCGTTATTTTCCCCAACTTGGTCTCGGGGGGCAACCGTTAATTCGCCCGTCGTTGATGCAGGCGCGGCCCCGGGGAGTGGTTACAATAAGAAACCCTACAGACGACAAGAGAAATCCAGGCTGATTATCCTTTTGGTTCATAGGGTTCGTAGGCGCAGGGTCACGGGCTTGGCGGGGGTGCCAACGGCGTGTCTTCGCGATGCCAGATCGTGCAGGGCGCGTGGGAACTCGCTTTGCAGCCGGCGCAGGGTGTCCGCCGCGCCGGGCAGATAGCGGATCAACTCGTAAGGGACCGGATCGTCCAGTGCGGCGCGGTCCTGGGGCCGGAAGGCGCGCCACGCCAGTTCGATCACCCGCCGCCCGGCGCCGTCCACGAACACGAATTCCTCGGCATCCACCACCGCCAAGTATTGCATGCTGCGAATCGGCACGAACAGGCAGGGCCCATCCGCCCGGCGGCGCAGGAGGAAGGACAGGTTGTAGAGCGCGGCAGGCAACCGGCGCGGCTCCCGGGACAGGGCCGCCGGGCGGTAGAAGGTCTCGCGTACCTGCATCAGCGGCGTCCTCGGGGTCGATACCTTCTATGCATCGTATCAGGCATTACAAGGTATTGGACCGATGCGGCGGCGGATCGAGTCGTGGACAATGCGCGCGAAGCCGGTACACTAGGGCCCGTCAGACGTAGGGGTTCGTCGCGAAGCCCCTGGTGAAGAAGGCCCCGGCAGAGTGGGTATACCGATTCCAAGGAGTTGAAATTGAATAACTATCTCTTTACCTCCGAATCCGTGTCCGAGGGCCACCCGGACAAGATGGCGGACCAACTCTCGGACACCATCCTGGATGCGATCCTGGCCCAGGACCCCCACGCGCACGTGGCGTGCGAGACCCTGATCAAGACGGGAATGGTATTGTTCGCCGGCGAGGTCACCACCACCGCGACCTTCGACGCCGAGGCGCTGGCCCGCGAGACCATTGCGCGCATCGGCTACACGAACTCGGAGATGGGCTTCGACGCGGCCACCTGCGCGGTGCTCTCCGGGATCGGCAAGCAGTCCCCGGACATCGCCCAGGGCGTCGACCGGGGCACGGCCGAGGCCCAGGGCGCCGGGGATCAGGGCATGATGTTCGGCTATGCGACCAGCGAGACCGACGTGCTGATGCCCGCGCCGATCACCTATGCGCATCGCCTGATGCGTCGCCAAGCCGAGGTGCGCAAGAGCGGGGTGCTGCCCTGGTTGCGTCCGGACGCCAAGAGCCAAGTGACCCTGCGCTACGAGAAGGATCGACCGGTGGGGATCGACGCCGTGGTGCTCTCCACCCAACACGCCCCGGATATCGGCATGAAGGATCTGCACGAGGCGGTGATGGAGGAGATCATCCGCCCGGTGCTGCCGCCGGAGTGGCTCGGGCGCGACACCCGGGTGCACATCAATCCCACCGGGCGCTTCGTGGTCGGCGGGCCGCTCGGCGACTGCGGACTGACCGGGCGCAAGATCATCGTCGATACCTACGGTGGCATGGCGCGCCACGGCGGCGGCGCCTTCTCCGGGAAGGATCCATCCAAAGTGGATCGCTCCGCGTCCTATGCCTGTCGGTACGTAGCGAAGAACCTCGTCGCCGCGGGCCTTGCCGAACGTTGCGAGATCCAACTCTCCTACGCCATCGGCGTGGCCGAGCCCACCTCGATCGGCGTGCAGACCTTCGGCACGGGCAAGGTGGGCGACGATCGTTTGATGAGACTGGTACGCGAGCACTTCGATCTGCGCCCGGGCGGGCTGATTCGCATGCTCGACCTGCTGCGCCCGCTCTACGCCGCGACCGCCGCCTACGGCCACTTCGGTCGGGAGGATGCGGGCTTCCCCTGGGAGGCCACCGATCGCGCCGGGTTGTTGCGCGATGCCGCCGCAGTGAAGGCCGCCGGCTGAGCCGCCGCGGCACGGATAACCATCGAGGAGTCGATGACGATGAGCGGTCGACCGATTCAGAACCTGGACCCCGATTACAAGGTCGCCGATATCGGGCTTACCGACTGGGGCCGCAAAGAGATCCGCATCGCGGAGATCGAGATGCCGGGCCTGATGGCCCTGCGTGAGGAATACCGGGGCAAGAAACCCCTTCAGGGCGCCCGCGTCGTCGGCTGCCTGCACATGACCATCCAGACCGCGGTACTGATCGAGACGCTGGTCGATCTCGGCGCCGAGGTCCGCTGGTCTTCCTGCAACATCTTCTCCACCCAGGACCACGCCGCCGCCGCGATCGCCGCGGCGGGCGTGCCGGTGTTCGCGTGGAAGGGCGAGACCGAGGAGCAGTACTGGTGGTGCGTCGATCAGACCATCTTCGGCCCGGACGGCTGGCGGCCCAACCTGCTGCTCGACGACGGCGGTGACCTGACCCTGGTCATGCACGAGAAATACCCGGATCTGCTCAAGGACGTGCGCGGGTTGTCCGAGGAGACCACCACCGGCGTGCATCGTCTCTACGATATGCAGCGCGAGGGCACGCTCAGGGCCGCGGCCTTCAACGTCAACGATTCGGTCACCAAGTCCAAGTTCGACAACCTCTACGGCTGCCGCGAGTCGCTGGTCGACGGCATCAAGCGTGCCACCGACGTGATGATCGCCGGCAAAATCGCCGTGGTGCTCGGCTTCGGCGAGGTGGGCAAGGGCTGTGCGCAGTCGTTGCGCGGGCTCGGTGCCACGGTCTGGATCACCGAGATCGATCCGATCTGTGCGCTGCAGGCGGCCATGGAGGGGTACCGGGTGGTCACTATGGACGAGGCCTGCCCGGCGGGCGACATCTTCGTCACCGCCACCGGCAACATGAGCGTGATCACCCACGAGCACATGAAGCGCATGAAGGGCCAGGCCATCGTGTGCAACATCGGCCACTTCGACTCGGAGATCGAGGTCGCGGCGTTGCGCCGGTATCCGTGGGAGAACATCAAGCCGCAGGTCGACCACGTGATCTTCCCGGACGGCAAGCGCATCATCCTGCTCGCCGAGGGCCGGCTCGTGAACCTGGGGTGCGCCACCGGGCACCCGAGCTTCGTCATGTCCAACTCCTTCACCAACCAGGTGCTGGCGCAGATCGAGCTGTGGAACAACCCCGGCAAGTATGAACACCGGGTCTACGTGCTGCCCAAGAATCTGGACGAGAAGGTGGCGCGGTTGCACCTGAAGAAGATCGACGTGCACCTCACCACGCTCACCCCGGAGCAGGCCCAATATATCGGGGTCCCGGTGGAGGGACCGTACAAGCCGGACTACTATCGCTACTGAGCCTCGGCGCCGTCGGGGTGCGGGGCGGCGTGTGCGCATGGAATCCCAGAAGCGGCACAATCCGGTCTACAGCTTCGAGTTCTTCCCGCCGAAGACGCCGGAAGGGGTGGAGAAGCTGCGTCGAGTCCGTGCCCGCCTGGCCGCACTCGGACCGCGCTTCTTCTCGGTCACCTTCGGGGCGGGCGGCTCGACCCGCGAACGCACCTTCGAGACGGTCGCCGAGATCCAGCGCGAGTCCGGCATCGAGGCCGCGCCGCACCTCTCCTGCATCGAGGCCACCCGCGAAGGCGTGCGCGCGATCCTGAGCCGTTACCGGGACGAGGGCATACGCCACATCGTCGCCCTGCGAGGCGACCTGCCCTCGGGCAGCGGCACCGGCGGCCCGCGCGAGTTCCGCTACGCCGCCGACCTGGTGGCCTTCATCCGCGCCGAGACCGGCCGCCAGTTCTTCATCGAAGTGGCGGCCTACCCCGAGGTCCATCCCCAGGCGCGCGGTGCCGGGGCGGACCTGCTGAATTTCCAACGCAAGGTCGAGGCCGGTGCCGACGGCGCGATCACGCAGTACTTCTACAATGCCGACGCCTATCTCCGGTTCGTGGACGAGTGCGAGGCGCGGGGTCTCGACCTGCCGATCGTGCCGGGCATCATGCCGATTACCAACCACAACCGGCTCGCGCGCTTCTCCGATGCCTGCGGAGCCGAGATCCCGCGCTGGATCCGCAAACGTCTCGAGGACTTCGGTGATGATCGCGATTCGATCCGCGCCTTCGGTACCGAGGTGGTGAGCGATCTGTGCCGGCGTCTGCTGGAGGCGGGCGCGCCCGGGCTGCACTTCTACACGCTGAACCAAGCCGTCCCGAGCCTGGCGATCTGGGAGAACCTCGGGCTCGGGCGTCTCAGCGCACCCGACACGGCGGCGCCGGGACCGGTCCGGTAAGAGGAAAGTACCCCGGCGGGCGGCCGATCCCTCCGGAACCGACCCGCGCAGGTCTCTGCATGGACAACGACGAACTGATCCGCCGCGACCTCTCGGTCCTGTGGCACCCCTGCACCCAGATGAAGGACCACGAGACGCTGCCGCCGATCCCGGTGCGCCGCGCCGCGGGCGCCTACCTGGAGGACTTCGACGGTAACCGCTATCTGGACGCGGTGAGTTCCTGGTGGGTGAACCTGTTCGGCCACTGCAATCCGCACATCAACGCCGCACTACATGAGCAACTCGACACCCTGGAACACGTGCTGCTCGCGGGTTTCACGCACCGGCCGGTGGTGGAACTCTCCGAGCGGCTGGTGCGTATCGCGCCGCCCGGCTTGAGCCGGTGCTTCTACGCCGACAACGGCTCCTCCGCAGTCGAAGTCGCGCTCAAGATGAGTTTCCACTATTGGCGCAACCTCGGGCGGAGCGAAAAGACGCGTTTTCTCAATCTGTCCAACAGCTATCACGGCGAGACCCT
>ENA-ORDP01001583-ORDP01001583.1-marine-sediment-metagenome-genome-assembly--contig:-NODE-1583-length-12232-cov-3.792560_pt1 | contig 12232 bp, 9 predicted proteins | sample MGYA00248627_ERZ508539 | MGnify/ENA primary metagenome ERZ508539 (study PRJEB26208, sample SAMN05571518) | marine sediment metagenome | biome: deep sea; feature: Hydrothermal vent; material...
GGGCGCCTAACATGGTCGGGGCAGAGGGATTTGAACCCCCGACTCCCTGCTCCCAAAGCAGGTGCGCTACCAGGCTGCGCTATGCCCCGAAACCGGGTCGCAAGTGTACGCATTGCATCTGAAAGCGTCAATAATAATCCTCAACATACAGGATACAGCTTACCCTCAATCACTCCGCTCAATCAGACCATCTGGGTGCTCATGGAGGCTGCGATATGGCCTGCCCGAATAACTCTTATATCAGTGTATTCACCTGCGTCATCAAAATAACATGGCTATTTATACGCCTGAATTTGTATTAGATAGCGTGATACGCTTGAACAAAATAAAGAACTGTGGTTGTTCCACATTGAGTTTTTTGTGATTGAGTAACACGCTAAGATGATGTGAAGGCTGGATGTAGAATAGCCATAGTGTGAATTTTATTCTCTAACGAGCGGTAGTATGGTCTTATACAGGCGACTTCCATAATTTTGTTCCGCATAGAGAAGTCTGGCTTTGTTCAGTAGCGCCCGGCGTCGAACCGAATCGATATTTGACCCCGTCTGTGCATTGTGGGTAACGGTCCGGTTTAGGCTTACCACACTATAGCCGTGGGCATAAAGTCTGCGTCCAAGTTCCACATCCTCCATGTACATGAAATAATTTTCATCAAAACCACCGATATTGTTGAATATGTTGCGATGGATGAAAAAGCAGGCTCCATGCGGCCAATACCAGTCTGTATCATGGTAGTTCTCCTGTTCACGCAAGACTGGTAACAAGTCATTACAGCGATTATTTGTCTCACACATGTCATGAAGAAGTTTCAGCGACGTGTAACCTGGCTGTTTTCCGTGAACCATGTTTTCTCCCTCCCGCAATTTCGGTACCACACAGGCTGTAGGTTGATTACCGAGTACAGCGAGTGCATCGTTAACGGTTCCTGCATCGATGAAACAATCAGGATTGATGAAGCAAAGGATAGTGCAATGACTGATTCGGGCTCCTATATTTGCAGCTCGACCATAACCGAGATTCTGCTGTAATGTAATGATGCTAGCCCCAAATCGTCCTGCTATGTTGATGGTTTCATCGGAAGAGGCGTTGTCTACAATCAGGACACTTTGGTGTGGTGTTGCTGCAATATATTTCAGACATTTCTCCAGGTGGACCGCAGAATGGTGTGTAACGAGGACGAATCCAAGACTGCAGGCATTCACTCTTTGATTGGTATTGCCACTGATATTGAGTGTGCCAATGCTATTCGAGCTGGTCAGACCGCTTTGCCAAGTCTTGAAGCGCGTCACCACCGCAGGCGGTAATTCCTGTGTGTTAACCAACACCAAAGCATGATAATTACGGGGATGGACCGGGTGAAAATCACGCATAGAAAAGTGCCAATTTAGCCAAACTTTTTCGAACCAGCCATCCTGAATTCGCTCATCCTTCTGGAAAGACAGTAGCTTCTGCCGGATGCGCTCATCCGAATGACGTACATAGGAAAAATGAAAGATACACACCGGTACTTCCACAAATGGCAGATTTACTTCACGAAACTTGGTAAATCTTACTTCGGGTAATAAAGGAAAAAGAACCAGAGGACGATAAGGTTCTACCGGATCGACACGGAAATATACCGATTTAAAAAATGTATACCAGGAAACATGCAGGGCGGAAAGTTTGTTTACAGGATCCGATGCGTGATGGATCAGTTCTTCCAATTGGCCATCTGGGTAGATCTCATCGGAGTCGATATACAATACGTGACTGGCTTCCGGGCAACTCTGTCTGACAAATTCCAGGCTGTCCTGTACATGATCAAGCTGGCTCGCCCAACTTCCTTTGTACACGAAAATTCGATCTGGATACCGTAGTTTTAGATTGGCCAAGTAAGCAAGGATATAATCCTGATCACCTGGAATTGTGCTATCCGACCACGTACGATCGGAGATGATAAAACACAAGTACTGAACATGGTTTATTACCGAGGCCACCGAATCTTCCAGCCATTCTTCGGCAAAAAATAATTTATACATGGCAGCTAGACGAATAGAACCGCCTGTTGAATTGGAACCTGTAAATATATGGGTTAAATCAACCATCAGTTCAGTATAATGATCAGTTGTGAGGAAATATATGTCATCACGGAATGTTTGGGTATGCATTACAGCAATTGGTAATCACCACTACCATGATGCTGCAAAGATCACCTTGAGGTCTGTTCTCAGGAATTGCCCATTCCCGGTATTTCTTGGAGTCGACACACCTGAACGTCCGTACTGGGCTGAGCACCCCAGGGTGATCACCGAGTTGCTACCACAATGGGATAGTGTGCTGGGCCGTCCAGCTTTTTTGGCTAAGTTTACTACCCTGTCGAGACTGGTGGCCCAACACCCTGATGCCTATATTCTGCAATTGGACGCTGATACCCTGCTGGTAGATGAATTGAGCTGTAAGGATATCAGAAATCAATTGCGAGACCATCCTTTCGCCATGTTGGAGCAGACCACCATCAAGGGCAGTAGTAACGACAGGAATTTCTTCCTCAACCATTATATCAACCATACCATGGTCTGGTTCGGTGGTAATACCAAGGCACCTCCGGTCGAGAAGTTTCAGTATTTTAATAGTGGAGTGGTTCTCAGCACGGGACCAATAATGCTGACATTTTTGGAATGGTGCACATCGGTAATCGAGCGCAAACCAAATCACCACAGAGTTGGTCGGCACATGATTGCAGATCAGGATTATTTTCAATACTGGCTCAATACGTTGCACCCAGGACAATGCAACACACTTCCGTGGTATTGGAACCATTGCGAACACTGGCATGATTCATTTCCAAAACCTGGCACATTGATTTGCCATTTCAGTAATTTCTGTAACGGGCCTGATATCGACACGGTAAATCGAATGCATGCGCTGCTGGAATCAGGCCTGCCAGCACCATGATTTATTACGTACTGCCGGGTATCGGGATGTATGGCGGCATTAAGAAGGCCTTTCAGTGTGCCGATATACTCAATGACTGCAATATTGTGACCACCGTTGCAACCCCTGGGGGAGAATCACCAGGCTGGTTTGCAACCCGGTCGCCTGTGATCAATCGCGCAGACCTGGACGTGCGATGTGAGGCCTCGGATACCGTCTTATTCTCCTGGCCACCCGATGCTGATTTTGTTGCCGGACTGGCCGCTGAAACCAAGGTTGTTCATATGCAGGGTGCCAACACCCGGGCTGATGAAGTGCTTATGGATCATTCCGGTGAATTCCATTTCATCTCTCATGGCTTGCATATGAGTCTCAAACTACTTGAACACGGCTTAATTGCCCCGTACGTGCCAAATTCTATCTCGCCAATATTCAGGTATTCCGAAGAACCAAAGATACGGAACAGCCTTGCCTATATGCCGCGCAAAGGGGGAGAACGGATAGTCAAAGAGTTGAAAAATAACCTTACCTGGAGCCTGCAGTGGCGTGAAATTCATAACCTCACAGAAGAACAAGTTGCAAAGATCCTGAAAACCTCAGATATATTTTTGGCGATATCTGCCAGAGAAGCTTTTGGCCTACCACCCCTGGAAGCCATGTCGGCAATGTGCTGTGTAGTGGGTTATCCCGGTGATGGCGGGCTTGAATTTATGCACCACGGTGAAACCGCACATGTGGTCGCAAATAACGATCTGGAGGCGTTGCTCCAGGCACTTGATTTTGTGATTACCCACCCACAATATCGGGACTCACTGCGCCTGGGTGGTTTTGAATATTCCGCGTACTATACCCGGGAGCGCGAGCAAAACCATCTATTACGGGCTCTGGAACTGCTCCAACTTTGAGTTTCAGCGCGTACGACAATATCCCAGAAACCGTTTTTTGTCTTGCCAGCTCCGAGTCAGCATATTGCGCAGCAGGTCGAATTTACTGTTAGCCTCGACTTTCTGCGCCCACTTATTATGCCAATGCCAGGCATAGGCACATCGATAGATATTCTGGCTGGCAGTGTTGGCAGTCATGAATGTCTCCGGTGATTCCGCATAGCCCTGGTTTTTTCCTTCAAAACAGGCCCACTCCGGATTGAAGAATCCATAAGGCAGTACGGTGAAATGATAGCGATTACGTACCCGGCCATAAATTGTTGCACCCCAGCAGGTGGATTCAGGTATAGGTTCAGAATCCATAATTTCTGCCAACATCCGATCAAGTGCCACACTGCCGGGGAAAAATCGCATGACGGCACCATTTATTAAGGCCGGTTGATCGCTTCCCCATGAGTACATGAACTCAAATGTGAGAAGGGGGGAAAAGTCCCTGAGCAACAAGACATCCATATCCACATAAACACCACCAAATCGGAACAAAACAAGTAATCTGAACAAGTCCCCATCCAGGTAACATTTTCCATCCTGGAGTAATAGTCGCCCGTGATTTCCCTCCAGGGGGGTCCCTTCTGCTAGCGTACAGGGGTCATATTTTTTTACCTGTACGTAGCCGTCGTCGATGAGTTTATCGAGTTCGGGATGCTCCGGCGCCGTTGCACCTGAGTACCACAACAAAACATTACTTAAGTCAAGGTTTTGTGTGGCGAGACAGGCGGTCAGTGTCGCGATTTGTTTGTCACCAAAGGGGACATCGAGTTGCCGCCAGTAAAAATGAAAATTCGTCTGTTGTTGGTATTTCCTGCCCCTGACCTGAGCTAACAGTCCGTGGCATAGACCCACATCTCGGTACAATTCCGGATGGGTCTGGTAATCCAGTGAGTGCAGGAATTGTGTTTGTTGGCAGGTATTCCAATGGAGGTTTTTTGGCTTATTTCCCGATGGTAACAGGTGCAGTAGATTATCCCCGACCAGTTTTTTGATGGCTGTGAAAACATCTTCATGTACCTCATCAACCTTTTGGTCATATTCAAAGGCCAGGTCTGACACCAGCTCGTCAACCGTTCGCTCTCCATCGCATAGTGTCCATATCATGGCTGCCGATATGTTCAGGCTGGAAACTTTTTTTCCATAGCGTCGTATTGAATATTTACTCTGCTCATCCTGGTTCAGCACATCATCTTTGTTGCGGCTTAGTATTGAATCGCTCGTTATTTTTCCCATGTATTCAGCTGATAACGTACTCGGAGGACTATTTTTCTGCCTTGATACTGGTGGGTAATGTACCATTAGTGCGGGATCTGACAAATCGAATCGCCCATTATTGCGGCCCAGATGGTCTAAGATACGCTGGTATTCACCTGCCCATACCACATCTATGGAGTCCAGCATTTGCTTCATGTAAGAAAGGTTGGCCGGTGCCTCCGAGTCCCAGCGAAAATGGTGAACCGTGACACGCAGTGTTTGCACCGGTGCGCCTTTGCCTGCTGCCGTGAAATGTTGCCCAGAGCCCATTGGTATACCCGCTCTACTGAGCACAATCTTGTTGGTATCACCATGTCGTATGACTCCGGTAATCTGAGCAGCAACAGGAAATTGTGCAGGCAGCGAGCGGTCATTCAGCATCGGTAACGAGCCATCGATTGCCACCCGGTCTAGCAGCAAACCACGAACATAATCATATTGATTTCTTTCACAGTACTCGATGATATTATGCAGTGAATCCGGGTATTCCTGAAATTCATCCACATCACTGTAGATGACCCAATCATCCTGTTTGGCATAGTGATCCAGAATAATTCGAGTGGTATGGCAGGACTCGGTGTAGACACGGTGATGAACATGGCCAATGCGAGCGTTATACTGACGGCCAATCTCCTGTATTCTGTCAACAAGGTCACTACCCCATTCCATGCGGGCGTGAACATTGAGAAATATCTGCTCCACCCCCTGCAGGTGATAATGTTCAAGACACCGAGGTAACAGGCGAAAATCCCGTCCAACGGGTATCACCAGAATAATCTTGCTCATCGTGGACCTGGGGTCGGTTCTACACTGTTGAACTCTTTGTCGCAATCAAAGTACAGGCGTTTCGGGGTGTTGAAGTAAATACCCAGGTTGCCATGCTGCTGAAGGCCACTATTCAATTCGAACGGTGGAAATACAAGCAGTACACCGTGTCTGGTCAGCCATTGTTTCATTTCTTCCAGTCGCTGTATATTGCCACACAGGATGAGATCGAAACCAGGCGGCTCATTGAGGATATCCTGCTCCAGTAAAAAGCGCTCTATTTTCAGAGATACAAAGCCAGCAAACTGCTCGAATTCACCGATCGAGGCAATCCTGGCTTCACTGTCCAGTGCTCCGATAACCAGATCGATCAGCACCAGTTCGGATACCGTCAGGCCGATGGCAGTAAACCAGGGAATCCAGCTGATATCGTCACGGTGCCGGTCAGCATCATGGAATCCTTGCCATTTATACTCATTGAATTCACGGAAGTAATCCGGATTTTCTGTGCTACCAAAGGCAGGGTTGATATTGGCAACGCTGAAACCACAATCCAGCACTGCGTAGCACAGTAAATCATCTGCCCACGAGTGCGGAAAGCGTGATACATCAAAACCACCAATCCGGTTCCAAAGATCGTGCCGGAGGCAAAAAAAACTGCCATTAAAACAAAGTATCCGCTTAGGGCCGATCGCATTAAAAAGTTTTCCGGAAAACCACCGACTCTCCCGAATGGCCGCCACGTAGGATTCAAGAAGATCATCGCCCTCCCTGCAGTCCATATCTTTTTCTACCGGTCTGGTACTGAAATACAACCGGTCACCAATCCAGTACGAACCCGGATAGGATGCTGCCCACGGATAATGCCAGCCCACAGCACCTAATGCCGGGTTTCCCTGCAAACGCTTGATACATTCGTCCACTACACCAGGCCCGAGCAGGACGTCAATACACAGGTTAACGACATATTTACCCCGCGCGTGTTGCATCCCAAGGTTGACTCCACGCACATGTCCGTGAGCAGATTGTGCAGGTAGCAGAACATCAATCACCCCTTCGGCCTTCATATACTCAAGGTAAGCACGTAGTAGTGCCGATTCATCATGAAAAACAACGATTAACTCATGGTAAGATTTCCTCCACTCTGCAATTCGCTGCAGACACATTTGTGTGTACCATGTCTCCTGGCCATAGGTTGTCACCACGATGCTGCTGATTACTGAAATACCTGCAGTGCTGTGGGTTGTGGATTGACTTGATTCACTGTTCATATTATTTTGCAGGGAAATTGTTCTTGCTTCATGATCCAGGTAAGACTCCTGCGGCTCAATAAATCTGCCGCTCCAAATTTGTTTCACAGTATATTGACGGTTAAATGTGAGCCAGGTACTGAACAACCGCTCACAAATGAATGGATGCAACATAGGGTATTTGTGCCCGAATAGTTGCCGCATTTGTGCCGTTGACTTGCTCGGGTCATGGTAGCTGGCATCCTGACTCAGAAGGGTCTGTAACTCGGTATCTGCCCGGTCCCGCATCATTTTTACGGCTGGCTCGAGCATTTCGTTACAGTAGGCATGAAGCACTTCGGGACGACACAAGAAATGATTCTGGTAGATTACCGGAGCTTCCAGCCTGGCCAAGTCCAGTTCCAGCCCCAGGCGTGAGAACAGGCATTGTGTGGCCTGCTGGATACCGGGGTGTTTAATTTCAGCATTACTCCAGATAGCTGTATGCTTCAAACCACCAAAAAAAGAATAGATCGGAGCAGAAAATCTGTCTGCATCCATGCGTTGTATAATCTCCGGCAGCGGCAAGGGAATTTTATCAAAGAAACGCCAGGAGAAAATTCCAATATAGTCCGCGATCTGGTGTCCGTTACCCTTTACCAACTCAAGAATAATGCTGTTTTCGAAAAACCTGTCGGTTTCCGGTACATAAAGCGGTATACACCCAGGGGTGATTTTTTTGCTGCTGTGGGCATCAAAAAAGGTTTGAAATACTGCAATACTACAACCGTTAACCATATGAACAGTATCAGATAATAGGCCAGAACAAACCATTTTACTTTACCAGGTATTTTCTCCGGACACCGGCTTTGAGTCGACCAAGTTCATTAATGTTGTTTTCGCAGTATCACATGCAATTTCGATCCCTTCCGGGACACTATGGGTAGATACTCAAAACTCAGCTTCCGACAAGCATTGGTTGTCCACTCTATGCAGAGGTGGATCATATGGTAATCTAGCCAGGCAATCTTATTCATCACATATTGCCTGATTGCATTACCGAGTATTCGATTTGCTGTACTACGCGGGGATCCATGAACTCCGAAAAATGCCGTCGTACTGGTTCGGTATCCCAAGCCAGCTCTTTATGCCCAAGTAAATAATTTCGAAGCCGGTCCTCCCAGGTATTCTTGTAGGGAACTTCGCGTGGTCTGCCAAAACGATGAATCCATCTCAGGAAGGGAAGGCACAGCGTGCGTCCGCCCACTCGCCTGAATTTTTCATGAAGATACCCTTCCTCACCGCCGAAACCACGAAAACCGGGGTGCAATCCTGGCCAGGCCTGTTTTTGGCATGCGAATAAGCCCAGACCTTGCATAGATATCTGAAAAGGTACTGCATTCTCGTCCAGGCCCCGTTTATCCGTTGCCCAAACACCGTACATACCATTTTGCCATTGTTGCTTAAAATGTGTGTATAGCCGACTGAGCTGGTTATTCAGCAAAGGTCCCTGCAACAGGTCCTTACAATCATCCAGTCCATCGATATACTCAAGGAGCCGATATATTGCCCGGGGTGCCAACATGATATGAGAATCCAGGCACAACATCCACTGAGAGTCGGCATAGTGAAAAAGTTGTTCGCGGACTGCGGTACCCGTGAAACCAGAGAAAGGCAGATATCTAACGTTCGGTATGTCTGATGCGAGATCCCGCAACGACTTTGCTGCATGACCTTTGGGATTGTTGTCCAGAATCAGGAACTCTACTTGATCCACCACCTCTGGGTGAAATAAACGGATAGATTGTATTGTGAAATAAACACCATCGTAATCATCATAAGATGCCATACCAATGGTTAAACGGCTCTTATGTGTGGCCATATTTGCTCTGTAGCATGCGGAAAAAGCTGCTTTATTAATTTTCTGTGCACAATATTCTGGTTTGACCGAAGCAGGCAGTATATGCGCATAGCCGTGGCATAAAAAAATAGGATCCCGGCTATCCTTGATTGCCAGCTGCACGTGCCGACAGAGATCTTTTTTATCGACATGGTTACCAGAGATGGAAAAATCAAACTGCTTAAGATCTGTTTTGACACCATAACAGGCAACCTGAACAGTTACGGTGTGTTCACTGAAGTTTATTGGAGTGTTCGGGGAAACCGATTCCACCTGCTGCCAAACCAGTAGGATATCGGGTGGGATATGACGAGGATCGACAATGAGCACACTGCCGATGAGACTCAGGGCATAGGTAAAGTAATTATCTAGCACATCAAGCTTTGGATCGAACCCTTGAAAGCCTACACACAATAATTTACCGGAAGATCCTTTCGATTGCAAGCTAATGAGACTGTGTGCTAAAAGCAGATCGAGCCCAGATTGCACATCGGAATAAGACAGCTTGGAATCAGAATAATGAGATGCCAAAATCTCCATCAACTCACACGGGTCCACCGTGCCATCACACAGGCTTAGAATACCTGCCAGGGAAGTATTCAACAAAGATTGGGCGCGGGTGAGATGATTGATGACCCTGATAGCACTTCCTTGCCGTACCATTGCGATACCCCGGGCTCGAACAGGGCGTTTATTGCTCATACCTGACGTTGATCCTTCAGGCACAAACACCCATCAGCCAAGCAAAACTGCTCAGCAAGCTTGGCCCAAATAAACACTTGCCCAGAATCGCTAAGCCTTAATCGGGGGGTGTAACGGTTGTTGCTGCTGGCAATTTAGTAGAGGTTTGGGCATGGCTCGGCAAAATGATGGAATCAATAACAGGTTTTTGCCATTTAGGTAGAGTTGCCCCGGCACCCGCAATGATTCCACTGCCTGCGAGAAGGGCTCGCAGGCTCCGGCGGCGAGATTGCCTCTGCTCCCGGTCACCGGCTTTTTTAGCTGGATCATGCTGTTCACCAGACGAATTAACCTTGCTACCATTCTTATCAGTCATCGCTTAAACCCAAGTCTAACGTGGGATCACTATAATGGATGACCCTATACTGGTCAAGACGTATGTGCGACTGTCGGCAAAAGCCGGGCTGGTGGGAACTATTGTATACTGTGGTGCTGACCTTTTATCATTATTCCGACTCACTGCTCCAGTGCAAAAACCTGGGCATGTTTTGGTCCCATAGCCAGGATGGTGTTGTTGAGCAATTTGACATGACTGACCCGGTCAGCAAAGGAAATAGCATTGCCAGTATGTCGCAGCAGGCCCTGTTCCTCGAAAAGATCAATGGGAGCCATCAGATTTTGTGAGCTTGATTTGAATTCAGGAAAGGACCTATTTTTCATCGACTCGAAGCAATAGCAACCAAATACGTTAGCTGCTGACAATTTCTACCCAGTTTCTGCCATGACCCTTGGCTCTATAGAGAGCGCTGTCACTACGCTCAATTACATCCTCTATACTGCAATCATTGGAATGATATTCCGCGACTCCAATACTGACCGTAAAATGGATGAACCGGCCCTCGATATCAATCTTCATGGCAGCGATATTTTTTCGTAACCGCTCAGCCAGTAATCGCGCATACGATCCATCAGTTTCACGCAATAGCAGAACAAATTCCTCACCGCCATAGCGTGCCGCCAAATCGGTAGTGCGGATTTCATTTCTTAGAAATTTTCCGAGTTTCTGCAGTACCAGATCTCCGTTAAGGTGGCCGTAGCGATCATTAATTTTTTTGAAATGATCGATATCCAGCATGAGGACAGCAAAGTGTTGACCCGGGTACCTCCTCACCCTGGCAATTTCCTGCCCAGCCTGAGCAAAAAAAGCCCGCCGGTTTGCCAACTGGGTCAAAGGGTCGGTCTTTGCCTGCTCTTCGGCTGCGAATTCGTGTTTCTTACGCTGGTGAATATCAACAGCAATACCAGCAAATTGTTCTAATTGTCCATTCTGATTCCTACTGATATCACCGATGATCTCGAACCAACGATAGTTGCCGTCGTTCATCAGCAAACGAATGTCCCACCTGAAGGACTCATTCTGTAAACTCAGATAGTGCATCACAGATTTGAGGAAGGGCTTGCAGTCATCAGGATGAATTTTGCGCAATATTTTTCGCAACGGGAAATAAATATTGTTGGCAGCCCCTGGATCAAGCTGAAATAAATCGGCACTACACCAGAAATTGACCTTCTTGAAGTCGTATTCCCATGAGCTGCAGGAGGTGATACTGTGCAGAATATCGTATTGCTTCCTCTTGGTTTTTAGACGATCAAGAACCACTGCAACCGAAATCAGATGTGCTGCGATCTTCAGTGAAGCGATTTGTGGGTAATTCCAGGCATATTCGCGTTCACAATCATCGAAACCGAGAACGCCCCACCATATGCCTTCCACAAAAATCGGAATCGTCAACATGGATAAGATACCCTGCTTTTGCTGATTTTCCTTTAGCCAGCAGGGTTCCATCTTTGCGGTTGTGACCTTTTGCCATTCACCACGTAGCCGGCTGTCAACCAGATCTTTGTAGAATGGCAAATGGACATTCGACGTAAAGTTGGCAAATGCCGGCAAACCAATTTGTGCATAGCCCGGGCGTGCCCATTCGAAAGTGTAATCCTGAAGAATATAATCCGAAGTCAGTTCCAGTATCTGAAATATCCAGGCCCGACTGACGCCGGTGATATTACCGAGCCGCTCCAGCAGTATATGTACCGCATCCGGCCAGCCTCTACCAGAAGAAAGATTTTCAGCGCTTAATGCGATAGCCAGTAGCAGGCGTGTCTCCGTCTGCACTGTATCTGTCAGCTTCAGATCAAGGAAATTCCCAGTTTCTATGCCTGAGTTATTCGTCCTGAATTCAGGCGTACCAAGTTCCGATATTTTCCCAGTTATGATATTTTCCCAGTTCTGATCTTTGCCCAGTTCCGATATCTGGGTAACTACCAACCTCTTCCTTTACTTCAAACAGCGGTCTCCTGATCGTTGATTGATGGATTAGATGTTAATTTGACATCTCGGTATAGTATATAGAAGGAGTAACGATTCAGCGTGTTTAGATTTTGCTTCAGTGCAAGGCATTTTCGCACGGAGAATGTGAGTATATGGGTCATATGGGTCCTATGTGACCATTCGAGTACGAACACACGCCGTAATGGGACAGAATGATGAATACGCT
>ENA-ORDP01001584-ORDP01001584.1-marine-sediment-metagenome-genome-assembly--contig:-NODE-1584-length-12230-cov-10.796797_pt1 | contig 12230 bp, 12 predicted proteins | sample MGYA00248627_ERZ508539 | MGnify/ENA primary metagenome ERZ508539 (study PRJEB26208, sample SAMN05571518) | marine sediment metagenome | biome: deep sea; feature: Hydrothermal vent; material...
GGTTAGTGCGGCGCGAAGCGCCGCGCGGCTAAACGCGCCCACAGTGTTGGTGATTTATCGGAGGGGATATACCCGTTCCCATTCCGAACACGGCAGTCAAGCCCTCTTGAGCCGATGGTACTCCGAAAGGGGGAGAGTAGGTAGTCGCCAACACTGTGGGCGTGTTTTGCTATACTATAGGTATGACATTTACAAGAGTATCGTGGGCAGACAAGCGGCGCGCTGTAATATTTTTGGTGCTTGGGATTATTGTTGCTATTTTTATAGCATTGATATATCGCACAACTATTTACAATGCGCCGTCCTGCACGGATGGTATACAAGATCAAAACGAAACCGGCATTGACTGTGGCGGTTCTTGCACATACCTTTGCAGCGCGCAAGTGCTCAAACCGATTGCACGGTTTGTTCGCCCGCTTGCAAACGGTGGAAATCGCACAGATGTAATTGCATACATTGATAACCCAAATGCGACGGCGGCAATTCGCGCCGCGCAGTATACCATTCAACTCTATGGAAAAGACAATACACTCCTTGCACAGAAAAGTGGCACGGTTGGTCTGCCTCCTCACAGTGCCGTACCGGTATTCATCCCGAATTTTTATAGTGGTTTTAAGCAGCCGGCGAATGCTTTTATAACATTTAAGCAGTCATCTCTCAAATGGTTTACCAGCACCACCAAAGTGCAGGTACTTCCTATTTCTAATATCAAAGTTGTGAGTACCGATACCCCTCGTGTAACCGCAACAATCACAAACCATTCCGTAACGCCACTCTATAATGTGAAGGTTGTGATTATCGTTCTTGGTGCATCAGGATTTTCAAATAATGTTATTGCCGCTTCGCAGACAATTGTGCAGGACATTCCCGCACAAGGCAGTGCGTCGCTCATCTTTACCTGGAATGTTCCTTTTTCCGGAACTCCGGTAAGAGAAGAAATCCTTCCCATGCTTCCTGTGGTTGGTCCGTAAGCATGGCAGCGATAAATTTTACTCCGCGTACGCTTCTCCATTCTATTGATTGGATGCTCATTGCGCCCGCGCTTGTGATTACTGCGCTCGGTCTTCTTACAATGCATACTTTTGGTGTGGGCGCTTCGCTTGCGCCGCGTCAGCTTGTCTGGGTCGGTATCGCGTTCGTTGTATATTGTTTTTTTGCAGTTTCCGATGTGCGATTTATTCGTCGGACACCGGTTATTATGGCGCTCTACGGTATCGTGCTCGTACTACTTGTGCTGCTCTTGGTAGCAGTACATCCGATTATGGGTGCTCGGAGTTGGTTTGTGATTGGTGGTTTGTCATTTCAACCGGCGGACTTGGCAAAACTGACGCTCATTGCACTCCTCGCAAAATATCTTTCGCGCCGTCATATTGAGATTGCCGATTGGCGTCATGTGCTTGTATCCGGAGCATACGCCAGTGCGCTTGTGCTGCTTGTGCTGGTAGAGCCGGACCTCGGGACGGCGGTTATTTTGGGATCTATCTGGCTTGGGCTTATGCTCGTCTCCGGTATTTCTAAAAAACACCTTGCTATTATTGGCGTTGTTCTTGTTACCGCCGCTGTCTTGCTTTGGTTTTTTGGTCTGAAGCCATACCAGCGCGATCGTATCGTTGCCTTTGTAAATCCAGCCGCGAATGTGCAGGGTGCCGGATATAATGCGTATCAATCTGTGGTTGCCGTTGGATCAGGGGGAATTTTTGGCAAAGGAATTGGCTACGGCACACAAAGTACTCTGCGTTTTCTTCCGGAATATCAAACCGACTTTATCTTTGCTGCGTATGCGGAAGAGTGGGGTTTTGCCGGTGTAGTGTTGTTGCTTGCACTTTATGCGCTCATACTTTCACGACTATTTGTCATTGCACGAAAGGCAGATACGAACTTTGACGCGTTTTTTACGCTTGGGGTGGCTATATTATTTATGGCGCATATAACACTTCATGCCGGTATCAATATTGGACTTTTACCAATCACCGGTACTACAATTCCATTTATGAGTTATGGCGGTTCGCACTTGGTTATGGAATTTGCCGCACTTGGAATTGTGACAGCGCTTGCGCGCTATGGGCGCAGTGTGCCACGCCTCACTTCGCGGCAAGAGTATGAGGGTGTGTAGTAGCCGCACAGCTGGCATAAAAAAGTGACTGCGGTCCGCCTTGCGAGGTCTGCAGTTAAATACCCGACTTACGAAGTCGGGTATTTAACTGCAGAGATTTGAGAACATATGTGCGACTTACGAAGTAGCACATATACCCGACTTCGTAAGTCGGGTATTTAAAAAAAGCAATCAGAGCTGCGGAGCTGTATGAGCAAAAAAAGTGACTAGGACTTGGCTTTGTAGCCGCACAGCTGGCATAAAAAAGTGACTAGGACTTGGCTTTGTAGCCGCACAGCTGGCATAACAAAAAAGTGACTAAGACTTGGCCAAGCGGCCCGGAGCGGTCATCTTTTTTGTTATGCCAGCTGTGCGGCCTGCTCGGAGTGGTCACTTTTTTGTGTAGCAGGAAAAGGTAGCGCTTAGCATTGCTCCTTGCGAAAAGGTATGTGAGATATTTTCTTTGAGTTTTGTGCCGAGAGTTGTTTGTAGCTGCTTGTTTTGCATAAGCCGCTCAAGTGCGTCAGCAATAGCGACGCTTTGCATTGGCGCTACCAAAAGCCCGCTCACTTCATTTTGGATTATGTCGGTAATGCCGGAGATAGCGCTTCCTACCACAGCGCACCCGGCGGTGCCCGCCTCAAGCAACACGCTTGGCAAACCCTCCTTTACTGAAACAAGTGTAAAAATATCAAATGCTTTGAGATAGGTTGCCGCTTCTGGCACAAATCCTGCGAGCCGCACAATGTTTTCCAGATGCCGCGCGCGGATGAGTGCCTCAAGTTTTTCTCGCTCTTCGCCTTCGCCGATAATAAAAAGTGTGAAAGAGCAGCGGCGCTTCTTTAGAAGCGCCGCTGCTTCTATGAGCGAAGAGAGCGCTTTATTTCCGGTAAGCTCGGCTATGGTGCCAATACAAAAGCCATTTTCCGGAAGTAGAAGAGCCGCGCGCGCGCTAGCGCGCGCGCGGTACGATACCGGCGCGAGACCATTATAAATAAGCGTGATTTTGCTCCGGCAAAACGGGAGAGAGCGCGCGCGGCGCTCGGTATCCACAGACAAAACTATAACGCGGTGTGAAAGAAGAAATGTCGCCCATGTGGCAAGCGCGATGAGCGCGCGCGCGAAGCGCGCGCGCGACTCGTCGTATGCAAGCCCGTGCGAAGTAAAGACAATTCTCGGCACGCGCGCGAGACGCCCAGCGAGCGCACCGATGCCACCCGCTTTTGAACTGCTCATATGCAGTACGTGTGGGCGCTCGCGGACAATAACACGAAGCAACTCAAAAAATGCTTTCACCTCACGAAAAAGCGAAATGTCGCGCATAAATGATTTGATGAAGATTGTTCGTATGCCGTCTTTGGCGAGCGCCTCGGCAAGTGCTCCGGGTGCTCCGTCTGCCGCACCATCGCCCCCGAGCGCAACCGCCACCTCTGCGTCGCCGCGCGCAAGCGCCGTCGCTAACGCTTTGACATACGCCTGCGCGCCGCCCCAATTTGACTTTGTAATGACCAGCAGCACCTTCATACCTTTTATGGAAGCGGCATTTTTCATACAGAAAGATACATAGCCGCGGGGCGGCGCGCAGGCATCCTCATACTTTTTACGAAAGTCATATTTTTCATACGAAGCTATGCGTGTGTTTGCGGCATAGTAGCTGTAACTGTACAGCAGATACGGAAGGTATACTATCAGTATACAATATGGCTTTTTCCAGACGCGAAACGATGCTTCTATTTGTAGGGGATTTCATACTCCTTGGTGCTTCCTTATGGGCAGCTCTCAGTATACGAAACCTCGCATTTGCATCACCGGGTTACTTTTTTGCTAATTTCATTCCATTCATTCCGGTATTTCTTTTTTCGCTTGTGGTTTTTTATGGGGCGGGTCTTTACGAAAAGCCAACCAGACCGGCGCGCCGCGCGATGGGGGAGCGTATCATCGGAGCACAAGTTGCCAACACACTGTTTGCGGCAGTATTCTTTTTTATCTTGCCACTTACTATTGCACCAAAGACCATTCTTGTTATTTATCTTATTGTTTCTGTCGCAGCGATTACTTTTTGGCGTTTTTACACTTTGTCGCATTTTGCACCGCGCACACGCCTTGCCGCCGCGCTTGTCGGACACGGCGCAGCTGTTGACGAAGTTGCAGAAGAGCTGACCCAAAATGACCGCTCGCTCATACGGCTCGTGGTACACATCAATACCGCTACGCAAACAACAGAGCCGCTTGCTTTGCGTATCAAAACTGCTGTACAAAATGGTACGCAGGTAGTGATACTTGATGCGCGCAATGCACTTGTCGCACGAGATCTCCCCGCACTTTATGAAAATATGCTCTCCGGTATTCTCTTTGTGGATTTTTCAACATTTTATGAAGAAGCGTTTGAGAGAGTTCCGCTTGGTCAAATAGATTACGCGTGGTTGCTTGACTGTTTGCCGCACTCGCACTTCCTATACGACAGCACCAAACGCGCGATTGATATTATTTTTGCCACCATCGGCGGGGTCATCGCACTGGTGTTTGTAATTCCGGCAGCGCTTGTTCTGCTCGCCTCAGGTGGGAAACCGTTCATACGCCACGAGCGCATCGGGCGCGGCGGTAAAATTTTTCGTATAATAAAATTACGCACTATGCTTTTCAATGACCACGGCGACCCCGAGCTTCAAAAAAAGAATCGGGTAACACGATTTGGAAAGTTTTTGCGAAGGACGCGCATTGATGAGCTGCCGCAGCTTCTGAATGTATTTGTTGGGACACTCTCATTTATCGGTCCGCGCCCGGAGTTGCCGAACATCGCTCGCGTATACGAGCAAAATATTCCGTATTACCATATGCGCCACCTCATCATCCCCGGTCTTTCAGGATGGGCGCAAATTCGCGACTATGACGCGCCGCGCGGCGGTGCTGATGTTGAGCGAACACGGCGCAAGCTTTCCTATGATTTGTACTATCTGAAACATCGTTCATTGGCGCTTGATAGTGCTATTATTTTAAAAACATTACGCGCGCTCGTTTCGTTTTCCGGGTCGTAATTTTTTTGTATGGCAGTGTATCGTATAAATGGAAGACAAAGCGCGGCGCGCATACTCGCCGCGCTTCGCGAGGAGGTACGCCTCTTGCCGCGCGCGCCTCGCCTGAAAGTGTTTATGGTCGGAACACGACCGGCGAGTGAGTCCTATGTGCGCACCAAAGGGCGCATCGCGAAAGAGGTGGGTATAGAGTATGTGTTTGAGCGTTTTCCGGAAGAGGTCTCAACAGAAACACTTTGCGCGGCACTGCGCAGGGCGCAGGAAGATGCGTGTATCGTGCAGCTTCCACTTCCCGCGCATATTGCTACCGACACCGTGCTCTCCGCAATTCCCGTGGAAAAAGATGTTGATGTATTGTCGCCAGAGGCATCTGCTCGTTTTGAACAAAATGTAGGTGATGCACTTCTTCCTCCTGTAGTGTTCGCTATTCGCGAAGTGCTCGCACGGGCAAAAGTAAATCCGGAAGGAAAAAAAACACTCATCATCGGCAATGGTCGCTTGGTTGGGAAGCCTGCTGCCGTGTGGCTTCGCGCGCGCGGCGCACAGGTGCGCGTAGTCACGCGCGCGTCCGGTGCGCTCGCCCCAGCACTCGCGTGGGCCGATATTATTGTCTCCGGCGCGGGCGCACCGGCGCTTGTTACTCCCGAACTCATTTCACAAGGTGTGGTACTTATTGATGCGGGAACTTCTGAATCGGAAGGAGTTCTTGTGGGTGATATTGACCCTGCCTGCCAAGAAAAAGCATCTGTTTTTACACCGGTACCGGGCGGAATAGGCCCGCTCACTGTCGCCGGACTTCTTTCAAATGCGGTGGCGCTTGCCGCGCGCCGATTTGCATAGGAGCGCATATTTGCTTATACTGACGAGTATGAATCGCTATCGCACCGCAGCGGGGGTCATTTTACTGGCGATTGCAGCGCTCGGTTGGTTTGTGTGGGCTACAAGAAGCCCTGGTGCGCCATATGCATTTAAGCTTGGATTGGATCTCGCCGGTGGTACTGAGTTGGTCTATAAGGCAGATATGAGCGAAACGCCGGCTTCCGAGCGCTCAGGCGCGCTCGCTGCGCTTCGCGGCGTCATTGATAGGCGCGTAAATCTTTTCGGTGTTGCAGAGCCACTGGTGCAAACAGAACACTCAAGCGCTGTTGCCGCCGCGCAAGAGTACCGACTTATTGTTGATCTGCCCGGCGTGACCAATGTGAAGGCAGCCGTCACGGCGCTCGGCAAGACGCCAACGCTAAACTTTCGTCTCGCGACCACCACTACCGCTAAAAATGCAACGAGCTCGCAGGTTGCATTTCTACCGACAGGTCTTACGGGGCGTTATCTTTCCGGTGCCTCGCTGCAGTTTGGGTCAACGCAATCAAATGCGCTTGGTGCTCCGGAAGTGTTGCTTAAGTTTGACAGTAAGGGCGCAAAACTTTTTGAACAGATTACTAGCAAGCATGTAGGACAAAGATTAGCGATATTTCTTGATGGACAACCGATTTCCACCCCGGTCATTCAGGAAGCAATCCCCGGCGGAACGGCAGTTATCTCCGGGCACTTTAATGTAAAACAAGCACGCGACCTCGTGCAAAATCTCAATTTTGGCGCGCTTCCGGTGCCGATTTCTCTGGAAAGCAGCAGCTCCGTGGGACCGACGCTTGGCGCGGCCGCTATTCACGACGGCATCATCGCCGGAATAATCGGCTTTGCGCTTGTGGTGTTCTTTATGCTCTTGTGGTATCGCCTTCCCGGTCTTGTCGCTACCACCGCTCTCTTTGGTTACCTTGCCCTCGTGCTTTCCATTATGAAAATAATTCCAATCACTCTTACCGCTTCTGGTATTGCCGGTCTTATCTTATCCTTTGGTATGGCGGTTGATGCGAATGTACTTATTTTTGAGCGCATCAAAGAAGAGCTGCGCGAAGGCAAGGGCGCGCGCGAAGCGACGCACATCGGCTTCGCGCGCGCATGGCCGGCGATTCGTGACGGGCATGTGACGATGCTCATCTCGTCTGTGGTACTTTTCTGGCTTGGCACTTCTATTGTGCAAGGGTTTGCGTTTACCTTTGCTCTTGGAGTGCTCGCCTCGCTCGTCTCTGCGGTATTCGTGTCGCGCATACTTTTGCTCGCACTTTTGCCGGAAGGGAATGAGGGTATATGGCGATATCTTACCAGCTGCGGATTTCATTTGCGTGTACCGCTCTCCGATAAAAATTAGCATATGGGTATCATCAAACATCGGACATTTTTCTTTGCTCTCACAGGCGCTATTTTAGTATTGGCTATTGGGTCTATTGCTTGGTTTGGTTTGCCGCTCGGAATTGACTTTACCGGCGGTTCGCTCGTGGAAGTTTCCTATACCGCGCAACGCCCAACTCTTACTATTTTGAACAAACGCGTTTCGGCTATTCCGCTTGGCGAAATACAATTACAAAACGCAGGTGCGCACGATATAATTCTTCGCTCGCGAACTTTGACGCCGGACGAACATATCGCAGTTCTTTCGGCGCTTTCTTTGAAAGATGCAAAAGCTACCGAGCTTTCTTTCACTTCAGTTGGGCCGTCGCTTGGTTCCGAGCTTGCGAGGAAGGCGTTGATAGCTCTTGCGGTAGTGGTACTCACCATCGTGCTGTATATCGCGTGGGCATTTCGCAAGGTGTCAAAACCGGTATCTTCGTGGGTGTATGGCACAATTGTGGTTGTCATTCTTTTTCATGACATTCTTATTCCGACCGGCTTCTTTGTACTATGGGCTCATATAACCGGCGCACAGGCAGGGTCTCTTTTTGCTGTGGCGCTTATGACTATTCTTGGCTACTCGGTCAATGATACTATTGTTATTTTTGATAGAGTTCGTGAACATCTCGCACACGACCAAAAATCTACGACCCACGAAGAGTTTTCACAACTGGTTGGGAAGGCTATTAACGAAACAATGGGGCGTTCCATAAATACTTCACTCACCGTAGCGCTCGTGCTGATAGCACTCGCGATTTTTGGAAGCCCAGCCACTTTTAATTTTGCACTGGTTCTTTTGGTAGGAGTTATCGCCGGCACCTACTCATCAATTCTACTCGCCGCTCCACTTTTGGTTCCTGTCTCTCGGTATTTTACTAAGAAGCATAAAAAATAATCCCGGTAGGTCAGTATATGATAGTAGGTATCACAGGAACTATAGGGGCAGGGAAGGGAACTGTGGTGGATTATCTCGTTGCTACGCGCGGCTTTACACATTTTTCTGCGCGCGGATTTCTTGAGCGCGAATTGCGCGTGCGCTCGCTGCCGCCTTCGCGCGACAATATGAAACTTGTCGCGGACGATTTGCGCGCGCAGCACGAGTCGTCTTATATCATTGAGCAGCTTTTTGCTGAGGCAAGCGCCGTCGGTGGAAACGCGGTGATTGAGTCGGTGCGTACGCTTGGTGAAGCGTCTTTCCTTCGCGAGCGCGGTGTGCCGCTGCTCGCTGTTGATGCTGATCGCGCACTTCGCTACGGGCGCATTGCCGCGCGCGGGCTTTCCACGGACGATGTTTCGTTTGAGAAATTTTGTATGCAAGAAGGTGCAGAGCTCGCCAGTGATGATCCAAACCGGCAGAATATTCTTGGTGTTATGGCAGCTGCGGATTATTGTATTATGAACGATAGCTCACTCGCTGTGCTCCACGAGCGTGTTGAAGCTTTTTTACTACAATATGATGGTGCGAGCGCCGCGGCCGCTTCGCGGCCGCGGCGCGGAAAGTGATTGCTCTGTTTCTGGAGCAGCATAGGTTTGAGCACAAATACCCGACTTCGTAAGTCGGGTATTAATCTGCAGAAATTTGAGAACAAATGAGCGACTTACGAAGTAGCACATATACCCGACTTCGTAAGTCGGGTATATAACAAAAAAGTGATCAGGGCTGCGGAGCTGTATGAGCAAAAAAAGATGACCGCTCCGGGCCGCCTTGCGATCTCTGCAGTTAAATCCCGACTTCGTAAGTCGGGTTATTTAACTGTAGAGATTTGAGAACAAATGTGCGACTTACGAAGTCCGACTTCGTTTCAAGATAGCGGTTTCAAGATGTCATCTTGAAACCGCTATCTTGAATTGTCTGTGGACAATTCTTTTTATACAATCACCGTTCCGACAAATGCTTTGCCATCTAAATAGTTCTGAAACTCAGCAAGATGCGCACCATTCATTATGGAAACCTCAAGCCCGAGCGCCTGCGCTTCGCCTGCCGCGATCGGATCAAATGGTGCTGAAAGCCCAGGGTCCCACTCAGCCGGAATGAGTGTACGAAACTGGCGCCACGACATTTGTTTTATCGGCTTTGCGTCCGGGTGTGTTTTCGGGTCGGCGTCATAGACATAGTCGGTATTGGAGAGGTTCACGAGGCGCGAAGCGCCGAGTGTTTTTGCTGCGGCGACTGCGCAATAGTCGGTTGACCATCCGGGATGTGAGCCGGCGCCTATTATTATCGGTTCTGTTGCAGGGACCGGTTCAGAAGGATCTTTAATAATATGTGAATATGCTACTTCGCGGAATATCGTGCGCAGTAGGTGTGCATTGAGGCGGGTCGCGTGAATGCCGAGCCAGTCAAGATCGTTGCGAGGTAAATCGCCGCGCGCGGAGCGCGCGGCATCTTGGTAGCGCCGCGCAGTTTTTCCACCTCCGGCGATTATAAAAAAAGAGAACCCTTGATCAATGCCATTGTGAATACAGGTGCGAAATGCCGATAGAAAATCAACGGCAATCTCGTCAGGAACGATAAGCGACCCTCCTACGGATACGACCACGCGTTTTTTGGTATTCATGACATACAAGCAAGGGTGACGGCTTCAAATACTATACGCGCTTTGTGCTTTGCAAACAATATTGACATACCAAAAAAATACGACCTTGCACAAATTCTAAAGGTTTAGTTTGCAAATGCCGGTATTGACATTTATTATTTTGTAGATATCCTTCTTAAAAGAAGTAACTTATTATTTTTTTCTATACATAATATATGAAGAATCTTATTCACCGTACCTTTTTTCAAATCTCTCTCGTTGTAGGTATTATTTTTGTTGGCATTCTTCTGCTCTTCATTGGTATAACAGGACGACTAAACCCTACTGCTCATACTCAAACCCTTCCACCTCCTACCACTCCTACAACATTTTTTGAAACTGGTGCAGTACAAACATATACCGTACCCGCTGGTGTTACTTCAGTGAAAATACAAGCATGGGGAGCGCAAGGCGGCGACGGTGCAGGTGGTCTTGGTGGTAAGGGTGGCTATGCAGTGGGTACGCGCGCAGTAACTGCAGGGGAAATATTGTATGTAAACATTGGTAACAATGACAGTGGTGGTATGAGTTCTGGCGGTCAAGGTGGCGGCGGTCAAGGTGGCGGCGGTGGTGATGGCGGTGTTGCATCTGATGTGAGAGTTGGCACCACAGCATTATCCGGAAGAATTATTGTAGCGGGTGGCGGTGGCGGCGGCGGAGGTGGGGGTGACGGTCACCTTCACGAAAATGTCTATGGTGGCAGCGGACGCGGCTACTACGGCGGCGCTGGCGGCGGAGAATACGGCGGTCGTGGTGGTAGTATAAATGGAGAATACGGCGGTCGTGGTGGTAGACAAAACTATGGCGGTCGTAATGGTGTACCAATTGCTACCAGCATAGACTACGGAGGAGCTGGCGGATGGCGCGATAGGTACGGCAAATGGCATGAGATTGTATTTTCCACCTCTGGCGGAATAGGATACGGCGGAGGCGGCGGCGGAGTAGCAGCACTCGTAAGCGCTGTAGGTGGCGGTGGTGGAGGCGGTGGCTACTACGGCGGGGGTGGTGGCGGATGGTACCCCAGAAGTGGCAGAAGTGGCAGCGCCATAGCTGGAAGTGGCGCTGGCGGAGGCGGTGGAGGCGGCGGTTCTTCATATATTGGTGGAATGATTGATGGGTCAACAACGCCAGGTGTGAAATCTGGTAATGGAAAAGTTATCATTACCACACAATCATAGTCAAAGATGTTAAATACTTTTGATTTTATTAATTTTCACACGCACAATATGAGGGACTTCGTAAGTCGTTCATGATGCCAGCATGACATTTAGTCTGCACTGCCTCCTCTTTTCACTTTCACAAGAGGCGGAACTTTGGAGAGTAATGAGGTAGAATGAAAGGAATGGAAATTCTTGTTGCTCCCAATTCAGTATCTGAAGAAACACTCAGTGCGCTTGCAAAGGAGTGGCACCAAACACTGGTAAAGGGGGTTGTCGATATCGCACGCGGGACAATAGCACTTGGTGGGGAGTGGCATATGGATGCAAGCGCGCGTCTTCTGGAAGAGGGTTCACGACAAGAGGATCTGTGGGGATTTAATATTTATCCAGAAGAAAGAGGAGATGCGGCGATTGAATATACATCACTCATTAACATCCGACCCGCACAAGATAATCGTAGTATGGAGATTGTGCGCGAAGATACGCGTCGCGCAGTGCGCGCCGCGGCGGCGCGCACCATTCCTTTTCTTGGCTTATGACACACGACGCTACATTTTATTTTGCTAACCTTGGTGCTGATGTGATGCGCTGCGTTCGCGCTGCTCAAGAGGGTAACGAGGAGCGTTATCGCGACTCACTCGCCAGAGCGAAGCGCACGCTCGCACAAGTGCGCGCCGCCGGACACTCCGGTGCATACGAAGAAGGGCTTCTTCTGCTGCGCGGTCTTGCTCTTGCGCGAGCGACGCCGGCGTCGCTCGCGGTGTTTCAGAAAGAGCTGGATTCACTCATTGGGACATTGGCGCCACACCTTGCCTTGCCAGACAACTACGGGCGACTTTGTAAGTCGCCCGTAGTTGTCTGGCAATCGGGTATCGGGTAGTGTATTTATTACACCACATTTATTTAAAAACAAAGGTGTCTGACCCCATTTATCCATTTATCCATTTATCCCATTTATTCATTTATTTTTATTTATATTTCAATAATTCATCTATTATCTCGCGAAGTGAGGTGGTCGCTAATCCACAGTATTTGTCTGCCGCACCGTAATACAAAGAAAGAATGCCGTTCTTAACAAAAGCGCCGGTGGGGAAAACAACATTGTTTACATCTCCATTAACTTCGTAGTCTGCTTTTGGTTCTA
>ENA-ORDP01001585-ORDP01001585.1-marine-sediment-metagenome-genome-assembly--contig:-NODE-1585-length-12230-cov-4.056427_pt1 | contig 12230 bp, 8 predicted proteins | sample MGYA00248627_ERZ508539 | MGnify/ENA primary metagenome ERZ508539 (study PRJEB26208, sample SAMN05571518) | marine sediment metagenome | biome: deep sea; feature: Hydrothermal vent; material...
TGTGAATTTTTCTCTTTAATTCACAATTCAAGACCTGACCCCCAAGCTTTGTTTCAAGACCTGACCCCCAAGCTTCCTTGCAAGCCGTCAACGCTGGGCAGCGAAGAGAACAACCACGAGACGCCGCCGGCAATCCCCAACAAGACAAAACCGAGCGTCCCCATGAGAAGGCGTTTTTTCAATTTCCAAACCCGTCAATCGCCGGACATCAAAGGATGCCGCGCATCATAGGAAATATCGCCAAGTTTGACAGGAGAGAGTGGCGATTCGACATGGTTTTTTTTCATCAGAATTCAATGATTATCATTGATGAAAAATGCGCATATCATTGATTGGCCTTTAATTTCCGCCTAAGAGTTGCTACTTAGTTGCTAAGGGGCTTCTTACCATCTTGGAGACGGCACATGGCGCAGGCGGTTGCAACAAGAGATTCAACAGAGTTGAATATCATTCCCGGCGAGAACCTTGAAGACTTCGTCACCTTCGTTATCAAGGACCAAATGTTCGGCATCCCGGTGCTTAAGGTCCAGGATATTCTGACCCCCCACAGCATCGCCTCCATTCCCTTGGCGCCCCCGGAAGTCAAGGGGTCCATCAATCTTCGCGGAAGGATCGTCACGGTGATCGACGTGCGCATTCGCCTGGGCCTTGAAAAACTCCCCGAGGGGAAAGCGGGCATGGGCGTCACCGTCGAGCAGGACAACGAGCTTTACACCCTTCTGGTGGACAAGGTCGGCGACGTCATCGGCATGCGCGGCCCCCTGGGCAACTGCTTCCCCATTGACGACTGGAAGGGCAAGAACATCACCATCATCGCCGGCGGCTGCGGCCTGGCCCCGGTGTGGCCCATTCTTCAGACGGTGCTGGCCAACAAAAAGGATTTCGGCGAACTGACTCTGTTTAACGGCGGCAGGACGTCGGGCGACATTCTGTACAGGGACGAGATCGAGTCCCTGAGCTCGGAGATGAAAGTCCAACTTTCCGTCGACGCCGAGGAGCCCGGCTGGGAGGACTACGTCGGCTTTGTTCCCTCCAACGTGCTGGACAAGAAGCCCTCGCCCAAGAACGCCATCGCCATCACCTGCGGCCCGCCCATCATGATCAAGTTCGTCATCCAGAACCTTGCCGAGATGGGCTTTAGCGACGATCAAATTTTCACCACCGTGGAAAACAAGATGAAGTGCGGCATCGGCAAGTGCGGCCGCTGCAACATCGGCAAGGACTATGTTTGCATAAAAGGCCCCGTTTATTGCTGGGCCGACCTGAAAAAGTTACCGTTGGATTATTAATCGCCCGCCAAGGGAGCGGGGGGAACGATGAGAGGGGGATGACCAGATGCAAGTAACGGGCATGCTTTATGGCGCCAAGCTGCTGAAGAAAGTGAACTTCCCGGCGGCCACGGTCCTCGGACCGGAAGCCAGCGACAATGAAATCAAGGACCTGATCGAGAAGTGCGGTTCGGTCTTCGTCAAACCCATTTTCAAGGGCGGCGTCGGCAAAAAAGGAAAGTCGGGCCTGATCGGCCGCGCTTTGGACATCAAGAGCGCCTTGGCGGAAAAGGAGCGTCTGTACTTCGCCGAGCACAAAGTGGGCGCCATGTCCTACAAGGCCCAGGGCGTAACCTTCGAGGGCGCGGTCGCCGCCGATTACGAGGTCTATTTCTCCATTACAGACTCCACCAAGTACCGTGCGCCCACCGTCACCCTGACCCATCACGGCGGCGTCGACATCGAGGAGTTGGAGCCCGAAAAGGTCGCCGAGGCGCCCTTTGACGCCCTCACCGGCCTCAAGGCCTTCGTCATCGCCAACGCCCTGTCGGATTTGGGCGCGCCCAAGGAAATCGTCTCGCCGCTGGTGCAGAACCTGCCCAAGCTGTGGGACCTGTTCCACCTTCACGGCATGACGACGCTGGAGTTGAACCCGATCCGCATGACCGTGTCCTCTCCCGGGCGCCTTTTGCCCGTGGCCTGCGACTTCAAGTGCGGGTTCGACCGCGACGACCACAGGGTGGACCGCCTCGGCCTGCCCGAGGACCTGTTCATGGCGGACGACACCGACTTCGAGCAGGAGATCAACCAGCTTCGCACCTACCAGGGACAAAGCGACGTCTATGTCATCAACGACAAGGGCACCATCCTCTCGCCCACCTTCGGCGGCGGCGCCAACTCGCTGGTCACCGAGGGTCTGGGCGACGACGCCATCATCTCGTCCGACTTCGGCGGCAACCCGCCTTACGAGAAGATGCACGAGGTCATGAAAATCTGCCTCAGGCACTGGCTGCCCCAGACCAACGTCTTGTTCGTCATCGGCGGCAAGTCCAACAACACGGACATCTTCGAGACCTTCCGCGCCATGTCCGACGCCTTGCGCGAGTACTTCAACGAGAACGGGCCGTCGCCCATCTTCGTGGTGATCGGGCGCGGCGGCGTCAACCTGGTGCGCGGCATGGGGGTCTTCAAAGACGTCCTTGAGGCCCTTGGACTGCCGTATCGCATCTTCGGCCACGATTCCGCAATGAGCGACGTCGTCCGCTACGCCCAAACCGTCGATAAATGGATGAAGGACGGCGGGCGCGCTCAAATCGCGGCCAAACTAGGCATAGAGGAAGGGTGACGCGTGATGAAAAAAAACGGCATTGAAAACTTTAAGTACTACGTCGGCGTCAACTCCTTGAAGGACATCGCCTCCAAGGACGACAAGATCTGCGTTCTCAATATCCTGGGCGGCGAATCCAGGACGGTGACGCCCATCAGCCACTCCTACTCGGGCGGCAACGTGTTTTTCGGCACCTCGCCGGGCCGCCAAGGACAGGTCCTTGAAACCAATATCGGCGACATCCCCGTCTACAACAACGTCCGCGAGGGCCTGAAGGACGGGCATACGTTCAATGTGGGCGTCGTCTACCTTCCGCCGGCGGGCGTGCGCGACGGCGTCGCCGAGTTGATCCGGGTCAACGATGACCTGGAGAAGATCATCATCATCACCGAGAAGGTGTCGGCCCACGACGCCCGCGAAATCCGCGCGCTGGGCCAACAGGGCAAAGTCGATATTTTCGGCGCCAACTGCCTCGGCATCGCCGACGCCTGGCTGCAGGTCCGCTACGGCGGGGCGCTGGGCGGCGACCGTCCGGCGGAGACCCTGCACAAGGGATCGGTGGCGATCTACTCCAACTCGGGCAACTTCACCACCACCATCGCCAACTACCTGAAGACCTACGGTTGGGGGACCACTACCTCGATCTCCAGCGGCAAGGACGTCTATATTCACTTCGCCGCCCCGGAATTCGCCCACGCTCTGGCCAACGATGCGCGCTCCAAGGCCGCCGTCATGTACATAGAGCCGGGCGGTTACTACGAACAGAACCTGAAGCTGACCAAACCGGTGGTGGCCTGCGTCGTCGGCCGCTGGAAAGCCAACCTGACCCGCGCCGTCGGACACGCCGGCGCCATTGGCGGCGCCGGCGACGGCGCCGAGGCCAAGGAAGAATGGTTCATGAATCACTTCGGCGTGGATGACGTCTTCACCCCGGAAAATCCGGTTTGCTCCGCCAAGGGCGCGCTGGTCGTCAACATCGCCCATATCCCGACGGCCTTGACCGCGGTCATGAAGCTCAACAAGGCCGAACCCGATTTCCCGCCGGAAGGCGACCTCAGCCTCAAGCCCTGGTTCGGAAACAACCAGGGGCTGGACCTGCCGGACGAATTCGATCTTCCCATCGTCGACGCCATTTCGCCCTATAAGGAACAGATCGCCAGTTTGGGCAAGCAGGTGGGCGCCGTCTTCCCCCGCCAGCCCATGAAGGACTGCTCGGGAAGCTCCATCATGGACGCCAAGACCCAGATCACCCGGGTCAACGGCGTCTCCATCCTGGACGCCGCCATGGAGCCGTTGGAATCCAACCTGTGCCTGAACCTGGTCCGTGAACTCAACGACGGCAACGACAACGCCCTGTTCAACCTGGCCGTGGCCTCGGGCGTCAACCTCAACGGCGGCGCGGCGCTGGCCGCCGCCGACGCGGCGCGCGAGGCCGGCAATTCGCCCAACACCGTTATCGCCGCGGCGTGCTCTATCTATGGGCCAAACCAGGTGGACGGCGCCCGCAATGCCGCCGAAACCCTGATCGAACTGTTCGCGCACTCAGGAATTCCCGCCGGCGATGACGAAAGCGCCGACGTTTCAAGCGCCAAGCCCAGCAAAGAGCAGTTGGCGACCCTGGTCGCGGGCTCTCCCGACGCCAAGGCCGAAGCCATGCTGGCGGCCCTCAAGGCGCGCGGCGGCAAGTCCCTGTTCGTCAAGTACATCCGCTCGCTCGACGGCCACCCCACCGCCGACGCCGTGTTGGCGGCGCTGACCACCACCATCGCCTGGGAGTCGCTGATGTGCAAGCGCATCTCCAAGCTGACCGTGCGCAATCTGCCCTGGCACGTCCGCCTGTTCTCCCTTCATATGGGCGCCTCGGCGCCGCCCGCCAACCACACGAATGACAGCTATTGCGGCGTTCCCATGAAGGAAGTCTTGCAATCCCTGACGGCGACCGAGCTCGCCTACCTGTCCCTGACCGGCAAAAAGCCGACCAAGGAAGAGTTGTTCCCCTTCCAGGTGATGCTGGGCCTGATCATTTCCAACGGCGTCGGCACCATCTCGGCCCAAGGGGCCAAGGGCGCGGTCGCCGCCGACGGTCCGGAGACGCCTGAGCGGGTGCACATCAACAAATGCATGATCGGCTACCTGACCCACACCGGCTTCGCCCATGGCGGCAACGGTTTCGAGGGCATTCAGTTCCTCATCGAGCGCTTCAGCGGCAAGAACATGACCGACGCCGGAAACGCCAAGCACGGCTTGGACCTCAAGGCCATGGCCGAGGAATACGCCGTCAAGTTCGGCGAGGACAAGAAAGCCAGCAAGGCGGTGGGCGAGCCCATCCGCAACATCCCCGGCGTCAACCACCCGGTGTTCAAGGGCCTGGTGGTCAACAAGGACCCGCGCGAGGTCTTCATCGCCGATTTGCTGAAAAAGCGCGGCGACTACAATGTCTTCCATGAATTCTACAGCGCCCTGGTCCAGGCCCTTTTCGACACCGGGGTCACCAAGAACGTCTTCTGCGTCAACATTGACGCGATCATCGCCACCATCCTGCTGAAGCTTCTGTGGCCGCGTTTCCAATCCGGAGATTTCTCGGAGAAAGCCATGGAATCATCCGCCTTCACCGCCTTTCTGTTCGGGAGGATGGCCGGGTGCGCCGCCGAGATCGACGACCACACCAACCGCGGGCGCAACATGGACACCCGCACGCCTGCTTCCAAATGCAATTTCGTATCTTAAAAAGAGGGAGTGCGATACGATGCCGGATATCATTTACACAAAAGTTGACGAAGCGCCTCAACTGGCGAGCGGCTCTTTTCTACCCATCATCCAGGCCTTCGCCACGGCGGCCGGCGTAACCGTCGACACCAAGAACATTTCGCTGGTTGGAAGAATTCTAGCGAACTTCCCCGAGAACCTGACGGACGATCAAAAGCAATCCGATGACTTGGCGGAGTTGGGCCAACTGGTCAAAACGCCGGAAGCCAACGTCATTAAACTGCCCAACATCAGCGCCTCGATCCCCCAGCTCAGCGCCGCAATCGAGGAACTGCAAGGGAAGGGCTTTGACATTCCGTCTTATCCCGAAGATCCGCAAAATGACGCCGGGCGGGACATCAAGGCCAGATACGGCAAGGTTCTCGGCAGCGCCGTCAACCCGGTCCTGAGGGAAGGAAACTCAGACCGCAGGGCGCCGCTAGCGGTTAAGGAATACGCCAAGAAAAACCCCCATCCCATGGGCGCCTGGAGCGCCGATTCAAAGACCCATGTGGCGTCGATGAACGGCGGCGATTTCTTCTCGAACGAGAAATCCACGACAATTTCCGGCTCCTCCGCCGGCGACGCCAGAATTGAATTCGTCGATGAAAGCGGCGCAGTCACGGTCTTAAAGGACAAAACCCCTCTTCTCGACGGCGAAGTCGTTGACGCCACCTTGATGAGCAAGCGGCTCTTGCGCGCGTTTCTTGCCGAGCAAATCAAGGACGCTAAGGCGCAAGGGGTGCTGTTTTCCTTGCATATGAAAGCCACCATGATGAAGGTTTCCGACCCCATCATCTTCGGCCATGCGGTTTCCGTTTTCTTCAAGGACGTGTTTGAAAAGCACGCCGATCTTTTCGCCGAACTGGGCGTCGACGCCAATAACGGTTTGGGCGACGTCATCGCCAAAATCCAGTCCCTGCCGGACGATCAGCGCACCGGCGTTGAAGCCGACATCCAGGCCTGCCTGGATAGTCAGCCCGACCTCTACATGGTTAACTCCGACAAGGGCGTCACCAACCTGCATGTTCCAAGCGACGTCATAATCGACGCCTCCATGCCGGTTATTATCCGCGGCGGCGGCAAAGGCTGGGGACCCGACGGCAAGGAACACGACACAAAGTGCGTGATCCCCGATAACAGCTACGCCGGGGTCTATGATGAAACCATCAAATTCTGCAAGGAAAACGGGGCCTTTAATCCGGCGGCCATGGGAAGCGTCGCCAATGTCGGCCTGATGGCGCAAAAGGCCGAGGAATACGGCTCGCACCCGCAAACATTCAAAGCGCCTGGAACCGGCAAAATTCGCGTCGTCGACGCCGCCGGACAGACCGTGCACGAACATGACGTCGAGGAAGGCGATATTTGGCGCATGTGCCAAGCCAAGGACGCGCCGATCCAGGATTGGGTGAAGCTTGCCGTCAAAAGGGCGAGGGCAAGCGGCTCGCCCGCCATTTTCTGGTTGAACAAGGACAGGGCCCATGACGCCGAGCTGATTAAAAAGGTTGAGCGTTATCTGCCGGAGCACGACACCGGCGGCCTGGACATCCGGACCATGACGCCTGTGGAGGCCACCCGCTTGACGCTGCAGCGCATGAAAAACTCTGAAGACACCATTTCCGTCACCGGCAACGTCCTGCGCGACTATCTCACCGACCTGTTCCCAATTCTGGAAGTGGGCACCAGCGCCAAGATGCTCTCCATCGTTCCGCTTATGCAGGGCGGCGGGCTCTTCGAGACCGGCGCCGGAGGCTCCGCTCCCAAGCATGTCCAGCAGTTCGTCGAGGAAGGCCACTTGCGCTGGGATTCCCTTGGCGAATTCTGCGCGCTGGCCGCCTCCCTGGAGCACCTCAGCGCATTCCGCAATAACGCAAAGGCCGCAATCCTGGGCAAAACCCTTGATCAGGCGACGTGCCTTTTATTGGACAACAACAAGTCGCCCAGCCGCAAAGTCAACGAGATCGACAACAAGGGAAGCCATTTTTACCTGGCCCTCTATTGGGCGCGGGCGCTGGCCGCACAGGATCAGGACGCCGATCTCAAGCAACACTTTGCGCCCATCGCCGCGGAGCTTGCGGACAACGAGGCCAAGATCATTGAAGAACTGGAGTCCGTTCAAGGCAGTCCCGTTGATCTGGGGGGATACTACCACCCCGATCCGGCGAAGGTCGCGGCCGCCATGCGCTCAAGCCAAACGTTTAACAATATTATAGACGCTTAAGACTAAGGTGAATCACATGGGAAATCTCAACGCCGCACAGAAAATCCTGCTGGCCAACGCCGCCGGAAACCCCTCCGAATTGCCCGAGCCGGGGCAGTCTCTGGAGATTCTGTTCAGCCACACCCTTTACCAGGACGCCACCGGCACGGCGGCCGCCTTGGCCTTCGAGAAAATGGGCATGGACCGGGTGAAAACCACCGCCGTGATCGTCGTCGACCACAAGACATTGCAGGTGGGCTTTATCGACGGCGACGACCACCGCTATCTTGAGACCTTCTCCAAGAAGTACGGCTGCTGGTTCTCGCCTTCGGGCAACGGCATCTGCCACAGCGTTTTCCTGGAGGACTTCGCGGTTCCCGGAAAGTCGGTCATCGGATCGGACTCCCACACCACCAACGCCGGCGGCATGGGCATGCTGGCCATGGGCGCCGGCGGCACCGACGTCAGCTTCTCCATGGCGGGCAATCCCTACAAGATTTCCATGCCGGAAGTGGTCGAGGTGCGGCTTTCCGGCGCCCTTTCCTCCTGCGTGCTGGCCAAGGACGTGATCCTCAACGTGCTGAAGGAAATGGGCATCAAGGGCAACAAGGGCGTCTGCCTGGAATACACCGGCGAGGGCCTCAAGGGCCTCGGCGTCACCGACCGCGCCACCATCGCCAACATGGGCACGGAAGCGGGCGTCACCTTCTCCATCTTCCCCAGCGACGCGGTCACCAAGGCCTATTTGGAAGACCGCAAGCGCGGCGGCGACTGGCAAGCCCTTGAGGCCGACGGCGGCGCCGCCTACGCCCGAACCATCGAGATCAACCTGTCCGAACTGGTTCCCACCATCGCGCTGTATCCCCGCCTCAAGTCCATGGAGCCGGTCGCCGACAACACCGGGTTGACCATCGACGCGGTGTTCATCGGCAGCTGCACCAACGCCAACTACGACAACCTGGCCAAGGTCGGCGAGGTGCTGCGCGGACATCGGGTCAAGGTGGACACCGCCATCGCGCCGGGATCGCAGGCCATGGCGCGCCAGCTTTCCGCCGCCGGATATATGGAGATCTTCTACGCCGCCGGCGTGCGGGTCATGGAGAACGCCTGCAGCGCCTGCATCGGCCAGGGTTTCAGCCCGCCGACCAACGGCGTCATGCTGTCGACAGCCAACCGCAACTTCGCCGGACGCTCCGGCACCGAAAGCGCCAAGGTGCATCTGGTTAGCCCGGTGACCGCCGCCGCCAGCGCCCTCGAGGGCCATCTGGTCGATCCGCGCGACGCCATCGGCGGCAAGCTCACCATCAAGGAAGTCCCGCCGGTGGTCGACATGAACGCCTACATCGCGCCCCTGCCCGAAGCCGAGGCGGCAAAAGTAAAACTCTCCTACGGCCCCAACATCAAGCCCCTGCCAGACCTTGACGGCTTGCCCGGTAAGCTGGAGGGCGAGGTATTGTTGAAACTGGGTCCCGAAGTCACCACCGACCTGATCCAGCCCGCCGGCAAATACCTGTCGCTTCGCTCCAACGCCGACGAGTACGCCAAGCAGGCCACATTCATCCAGGCCGACGACACCTTCTCAGCCCGCGCCATCGCCTTGCGCGACGCCGGCGGCCACGGCTTCATCGTCGCCGGCGACGGCTACGGCATGGGCTCATCGCGCGAGCACGCCGGTCTGTGTCCGCGCATCTTAGGAATCCGCGCCATCGTCGCCCAGGGCTACGAGCGCATTCATCTCGCCAACCTCGCCAACTTCGGCATCCTCGGCCTGACCTTCAAGAACCCGGCGGACTACGACCATGTAGAGCAGGGCGCCAAGCTCAGCCTCGACGCTTCGGGGCTGGAAAGCGGTGATTTAAAGCTGGTGGTCAACGGCGGCGACGAAATCCCCGTCGAACTGGCCCAAGGCGTCGAGGACCTGCCCATGATCCGCGACGGCGGCGCCCTTTCCCACTTCGCCAAACTACAGACGGCTTGAGTTCAGAGCCTCACAGATGCCGTAGGATAGCTTGAGTAGCTTGCTTAGCTTGTAGCTTGGGTAGCTTGGGGGTCAGTGAGCTGGTCCCACATAGTTGGACAGTTTGGCGGCCAAGTTAAGGTGTATTCCTGTTTCTAATCATGCCGCCAAAACCCTGTTTATCACATCTTGTTGCGGTTGTTGAGCCTGTGGGGATGTGGGTAAGCCGTCAGGCTTATCCATCATATCCATAGGCCGCCCGTCGCCGTAGGCTTCCGCCGGTGTCCGGCCATTGAGGGCGGAGTGAGGCCGCTCGGTGTTGTAGAAGTCGATCCACTCGCCGATGACCCTCTGGGCGCGAAAGCCGTCGGTCAGTTCATGCAGGTAGACCGCCTCGTACTTGAGTGAGCGCCACAGGCGTTCGATAAAGATGTTGTCCATGCATCGCCCTCTGCCATCCATTGAGATTTTGATATCGGCATCCTTAAGTACGCCGGTGAAGTCGAAGCTGGTGAACTGCCCGCCCTGGTCGGTGTTGAAGATTTCCGGCTTACCGTATCTGGACAGCGCCTCCTTCAAGGCCTCGACGCAGAACCCGGCGTCCATGGTGTTCGACAGCCGCCAGGACAGAACGTGACGCGTCGCCCAGTCCATGATCGCCACCAGATACAGAAAGCCGCGCTGAACCGGGATGTAGGTGATGTCGGCGCACCAGACTTGATTGGGCCGGTTCACATCCAGGTTTCTGAGCAGATATGGATAAATCCGATGCGCCGGATGAGGATCGCTGGTTCTCGGCGCTTGGTAGATCGCCTGCAGACCCATCAGACGCATCAAACGGCGAACCCGGTGACGACCGGCGCGAATGCCCTCGCGGCGCAACTGACGGACCATCTGCCGGGAGCCGTAAAACGGATACTTGAGAAACAGCTCGTCGATGCGGCGCATCAGCGCCAAATTCTCCAAGCTCTCCCCCTTGGGCGCGTAATAAAACGAGGACCGGCTGATCGAAAGAAGGCGGCATTGACGGCCCAAGCTCAGACCGGGGCGCTCGCGTGTGATCATCGCCTTGCGCTCCCCCCGGCTCATCGCTTGAGCCCTTTGGCCAAAAAATCCCGTTCCACCGTCAACTGGCCGATCTTGGCGTGGAGATCATGGACCTCTTCTTCATGGCCTCGGGCAGCGTGAACCGCGCCGTTCGAAAACACCTCGCCCAGGCCATCCATCGCCTGACGCTTCCACTTGCTCACCTGATTGGGATGCACCTTGTGCTTGGAAGCGATCTCCTGGATCGTCTTGTCGCCGCGCAAGGCGTCAAGCGCAACGCGCGCCTTGAATTGCGCTGAAAACTTTCGTCGGGTCGTCATATCGTATTCCTCCGTTATCCGGCGGAATACACCTTAGCTCACTGTCCGATTTTCCAGGACCACCTCACTCGGCCCATCGGCTTACTTCAACATCATTGGAAATAAATGATGCTATCTTTTCTTCATTAACCTCATAATTCTCATTTGTTGGCGGCGCTGAAGGATTGGTCGGAAGATCAGCCGTTTCAACGCTTGCATTCAATGCATCCACTTCCGCACTCAACAGGGCAAACTCCGCGCCAGTCATAACGGGCGTTTCGCTATAGGTGGAATCTGCGCTGGCGACGCGTTGGGCCCATTGCGACACCTCTATGTGATCTGGAGACGTTGAGGGAATGCCCGCGTTTTGAATTGGAGAAACAACATATCCAGCATTAACTTCACCCTGCGCCCACTCTAGGACCTCAGCATAATTCGCATAACGGGAGACGGCTTCTTGAGATTGCGCAAGAACGGACTCTCGTTGAGCGCCGCCGCCTTTCCCGACACTGGCTATTTCGGTTCCAGATTCTTGGTCTTCCTCTCCTGTAAAAAAAGCCAAGACATGTTCGCCTATTCCCTTGCCCGTCGCCTCTTTAAGAATAACGCCAGCAAGGGATGCGGCGGCGCCAATTGGCCCGCCAAATAACGCGCCGCCAGCGATCTTTGAGGCCGGATCCATGGTGTCGCCGGTCAAATTGCGGTAGATGGCGGAAAAAATGGGTATGTGCTGAAGGGGATTAACAACATCAATTAAATCAAAAAAAGTCAGGCCATCCTCTCCAAAGGGTAAAAATCCCTCGTCTTTGTTAGGTATTTGTTGATTCGAAGCAGTCGGCTGAGGGGGAAAGGTTTGCGCATGATACGCATAATTGGGCGCCATTACGCCGGGCGGCTCGCTCATGATTTCCCCTAATTTTTTTTATATTGTAAATAAGGTTAGGCAATTACTATGCCATTAATGAAATCATGATGAATCAAAGGTTTAACCCTCTTAAAAAAAAGGATTATTTAGGTTTTCGGCAATATTTGCCGCAAGAAAAAGATTTTTAGCGCTGAATTGACGCCCCAAAACAAACATTGTGGCTAGGCGCTAAAAGAGGTGTCCGCCACGCCCAGCCTTGGTGCGCAAATAAATTTCGTTATGCGCGTTCGATGGAAAAGCATGCGGCACGCGCTCAATAACATCGACGCCGCAACTTGAAAGCGCCTCGACCTTTTCTGGATTGTTTGTCAGTAGACGAACGCGGGAAAAGCCAAGGTGATGCAGCATCTGCGCGGCTGGCAGGTATACGCGCTCGTCGGCGTCAAATCCCAGTTGTTCGTTGGCCTCCATGGTGTCATATCCCTGGTCCTGCAACTCATAGGCTCTGAGCTTATTCACCAA
>ENA-ORDP01001586-ORDP01001586.1-marine-sediment-metagenome-genome-assembly--contig:-NODE-1586-length-12228-cov-2.866015_pt1 | contig 12228 bp, 7 predicted proteins | sample MGYA00248627_ERZ508539 | MGnify/ENA primary metagenome ERZ508539 (study PRJEB26208, sample SAMN05571518) | marine sediment metagenome | biome: deep sea; feature: Hydrothermal vent; material...
CGCTTAACAAAGAACATATTCAAAGTATATATCCTGAATTTCAATCAATAGCATGTATCGATATTCTTTATCTGGTCTGGCTTAAGCGAGCTTCTCTTCATTTGGAAACACAACAACCTGATAATCTCAAAGATATATTAAAAAACCTAAAGTCCACCTTAAAGCAGGAGGACAATCGTGCCTTAACGATCGCAACCGTATTAGGCATGCGTTTTAGCCCCGATGTATTAAATACACTGCTTGATAACCCTCAATATAATCCCGACAGGTTAATTCAACAGGGTTATTTACTCAGATTTGGTCATATGCTGCAGTTCAGTCACCCGATAATTCAGGAAATTTTATATTCACTGATAGAGCAGCAGCAACGCAGTAAAACTCATTTCCTGGCTGCATCATATTATTTATTTGGTAACGCCTACCTGCACGCCTGTCATCTGGATTCGGCAAACTCACTGGATACTGCAAAAGCTTACCTCTCCGCCGCCTTATCAGCTGGCACAGACTTTAAGCCGGAGCTGGCAATTCATTTTTTCGACAAAGCCTCTGATAATGCCTTGCAGAATGATGTGAAATATTTTTCAGCTATACACAAAGGTGATTTGCTGCTTGAGTCTGATCGAATTGCACTGGCAATTCAATCGTATGATCATGCGCAAAAATATGCAGCCGATGAACAACAACAAACACAGGCCTGGCTCGGTATGGCAATTGGTCTGCTTGATCGTAAACAATATAGCGCAGCGTTTAACTTGCTAGAGCGATGCGAGGCAATTTTAACAACTACATCTGATAATAAAGTTTTGTCAAAACTATATTATTATCTAGCTCAGGCTTCAGATAAATTAAACAGTCCAGATGCCGCAATTCGATACGACAAAATAGCTTTCGAACACGCCAAACTGGCGGGTAGCAGTTACTGGCAAACCGAAATTTCTATTTTAATGGGTTCAATTGAATTCAAACAATTAAATATGAAAAAAGCCTTTTCCGATCTTAGTTTTGCGTTACGGCTTGCACGTGAGAATAACCATGACGTTCTGGAGATAAAAAGCCTGACCCTACTGGCAAAAATAAAACTCTTTCAAGCTGATTTTCAGGGTTCAACTAGCGATCTCGAGCAAGCTATGAATGCAACGTCGATAATTCAAGACCATCAACAAATGCTCGAGATTTTATCCGTGCTTAGCCTGCTGGATTTCTATAAAGGTCAATTTTCACGTCTGCAACACCATACTGAACTGGCGATTGAATTGTACAAGCTCACCAGTACTTCCGATAAAGATAACTACTTCGCAAGTTACCGACTACTTGCGGCTTATCACAGCAAAAATTATGAACAACAAATATTACAGATTAAATCTATTCAACAGAACATAAACGCCGATAATGTAACGTCATCTTATGTGGTCGCCCCTATCCTGGCATTAACCGAAATCGACCCTGACCACGCCCTTTCCTACCTGGCCAACGCAATAAAAACACTGTCCGGCTTAAAAGGCCCTGAGGCCCTGGAATGTTGTTTTATTTCCATTGAAGCGGCCATCCAGCATCAATTATGGGATATTGCAGTTGAATTTGCCGATAGGCTTATATTGTTAATCAAAGACGAGCATCTGCACTTTTTTATTATGTGCGCTGAACGGGTTCGGATTCTCTCGCAGGTAGCTCAAGATGAAATGACAGAAACTACCCGAACCGAGCTTGTTGATATTTTTGTTGCGGCAAAACAATTTGGCCTTGAAATCCATTTACCTGCCTATGAAAGAGCATTAAATCAATTGCGAGACCCAATTCAAGTATAAAGTCTCTGATAAATTCATGTATAATTAGCAAACATGATAATAATAAAATACATACACGTTCTATGTGCTTTTTTATCCATCAGTGGCTTTATCTATCGCGGTATTCTTAAGCTGACACAACCCGCCAGGCTCACAAAAAAGTGGCTAAAGATCAGCCCACATATTATCGACACGATACTGCTCGCCAGCGCCATCTATCTTGTTTTCGCTAGCCAATTTTATCCCACGCTCTTTAACTGGGTGACGGTAAAAATTATTGCTCTGCTTGTTTATATCATTTTAGGTCTATTCACTCTGCGTTTTTGTCAGACTCGTACGAGTATCGTGGTTAGCATGGTGCTTGCCGTAACCGTATTCGCATATATTATTTTCGTCGCCAGAACAAAATTATTATGGATTCTTTGACCATCATCCAACCCGATGACTGGCATCTACATGTCCGCGATGATGATGCACTAAGCGATATCATGTCCGAAACGACACGCTGTTTTTCTCGCGCGATTATCATGCCAAATTTAAAGCCACCGGTCACTAACACCCAACAGGCCGAAGCCTATCGACAACGTATCTTGCAGGCCATCCCGGCTGATAGTCATTTCACCCCGTTAATGACCTTGTACTTAACAGATCAAACCCAGCCCACTGAAATAAAAACAGCCCATAAATCTGGTGTGGTTCACGCAGTAAAGTATTACCCTGCTGGAGCGACTACAAATTCAGACTCAGGGGTAAGCGATATTAAAAACACCTACCCGGTTTTACAGGCACTCAGTGATCAGGCCATGCCGCTGCTTATTCATGGAGAAATTACTGATCCCGACAGTGATATTTTCGAGCGTGAAAAAATTTTTATCGAACAGATATTAACTACGATCATACAGGACTTCCCTGATCTTAAAATCGTGCTTGAACACATCACCACAAAACACGCTGTCGATTTCATCATGGATCAAATGGATAATATTGCCGCTACCATCACACCCCATCATTTACTTTATAATCGTAATGCGATGTTTAAGAGCGGCATTCGACCCCATTATTACTGCCTGCCCATCTTAAAACACGAGCAGCACCGACTCGCCCTGGTCGCTGCCGCCACCTCAGGAAATCCGAAATTTTTTCTGGGAACAGACAGCGCCCCACATAGTGTCGCTAACAAGCAATCCAGTTGCGGTTGCGCAGGTATATACAATGCCCCGGTGGCGATTGAACTCTATGCACATATTTTCGAACAAGCCGGACAGCTTGATAAATTAGAAGGCTTTGCGAGTTTACATGGCCCGCAGTTTTATAATCTACCGGTAAATAAACAAAAAATCACCTTGATTAAAAAATCCTGGCAGGTACCGGAACAAAAACCACTGGCGAATGAAACCATCATTCCTTTGTGCAACGGCGAACAGCTCAACTGGCAAATCCAGAATTAATATATCACGCTGACTTTATAACCCTGTTTTTCTAATAGAACGAGTATTCCCTGCTCCCCAGGTAAATGCAACGCGCCAACGGCAATGAAGGCCTTGCCCAATGTTAGTTGTGGTTGCATTCTCTTTACCATACGATGATTGCGCTCGTTTATTAGTTTATCTTCCATGATACTCGACAGGGAGGAATCCATTTTTTTCATTTCATCGTCGCTAAACCGTTTCATCCCATTCAGATCACGCTTCACATACAACTTGATTAGTGTATTAATCTTACCTGGCATCAAGGCATAATCTTTCATCGCCTGATCGAGCATCGCTAATTGTTGAGATTTTGTCATATTATCGAATATGCTTAGTTGTTCAGTCACGGTTTCTAAGCCATAGATCTTCTTGCCTTGAACCTGGGCCATTTGATACAGTTTTAAATCTAAAAAAATACCCGATTTCGGTTTTGGCATACTCAACTGTGCGGCCACCGCCCAGGGTTTCATTTTTGAAAGCATAGCCTCCGGCACCCCGTGTGAAGTCATCAAGCCAACCGCTTTTTTATAGCGCTGCTCACCTATCACGGATTGCAGCGATGTATTCTCAGGTAACAACATTTGCATTTGAGCCTGCAACATTTGCAGAATATCGAGATCCAGTTCTGCGGTAAAACTGCTTGATTGTTGTAATGCGTTACTTACTTTGGCCGGCAACGTCGTTACCAGAGGATCATCGGAATGAATGGTACCCAGCAGATAACTGGATTGCAGGCCCGATTTACTTACTTCCCAGAGAATGCCATTTTCTGAGCTGTCCGCCCAGGCATTCATCGACAAACTGGTAAGCAACAGCCACACTAACAAGACGTTTTTGTTCAAAAATCCAGACATTTATCCATCCTTTATTGCTACAAATTATTAACTATAAATTTAGCACTCTTTTCGCTATCCTGTGCGCATGAGCAAAATAAATCAAGATGAACCCATACAACTCATTGCCCATAGATTCCGCGGATTCCTTCCTGTTGTCGTCGATGTCGAAACATCGGGCTTTGATCCAGTCAAAAATGCGCTACTAGAAGTCGCCGCTGTACCCATTGTCGCCGATCAGGAAGGCTATATGGCGCCAGGAGCAACCATCGCCTGTCACGTTAAGCCGTTCGAGGGATCAATACTGGATCCTAAATCATTGGAATTTAATGGTATAGACCCACATCACCCTTTTCGCATGGCAAAACCTGAAAAGGAGGCGCTTGAGCACATATTTAAACCCATTCGCATCCTGGTTAAAAGCAAACAATGCTCTCGGGCTATTTTAGTAGGACACAACGCCTTTTTTGATCTAGGTTTCATACGTGCCGCTGTTGAACGTTGTAATATCAAAAACCAGCCGTTTCACTCTTTCAGCAGCTTCGACACTGCCACCCTGGCGGGTCTCGCGTACGGACAAACCGTGCTGGCTCGTGCCGTAATCGCCGCAAAAATTGAGTGGGAAGCCGAAAAGGCACATTCGGCCGTCTACGATGCGGAGAAAACCGCCGAGTTATTTTGTAAAATCGTGAATACCTGGGATCGTAATATAGGAATCTAGTAAATAATATATTTGATCAGCTATATTCAGCTGATATATTTGCTTAAAATTTATATTGCGCGCCAATGTCAATATTAATGCCATCCTCGGGGATGCCACCTTCCTGATCCACCAATGAAGATCGGTAATTATCCCTATCAAGGGCATTACGTATATTGGCAAAGACCTGAAGATTTTTCTTAATGCTTTTCCGAAGATTAATATCCACCCGCCAATAGTCCTTTAGTTCAGGTGCGTTCGTATTCGTACCACTATGAACATCTAGCATGGCGCGATTGTTCACATACAATACCCAATCGTGAGAAAAATCATAACCAATACCTAAATTAATAATGTATTTTGGAAAGGCAATATAATCCTGATTGTTTGTAGTATCGGTACTATCCACATAGGAACCACTTGATTCAATTAACCACTTACTCATCTTTTTTGAGTAACCCAGCTCAATCCCCCGGGACTCGCTTTTTGATATATTAGTAAATTGTCCTCCCACCGCAGCAATTCCATTCGTCAATTCATTATTAAAAAGAGTTACTTCATACTTTGCATCTTTCGTTTGTCGTAAATAGACCAGTTCATAGGTATCCAGTTCTTCTGGTTTTATATTGGGATCACCAGCAATAAACGCACTACCTGCAACCTCGACCGCATTTGGGGCGCGAAATGATTGACCATAAAGCGCTTTTAATACCGACTGACTGTTCAATTGATAAATTACTCCAAGTCGTGGAGTAAGTTGTGAGCCAAAATCACTGTAATCATCGAGCCGAAAACCATAACGAAAAATCCAGTTGCTATCAGAAATATGCGTTTTTCCATCCGCAAGAAAAGTATCTATTCTTCTTCCTACCCCTGAAAATGGAAATTCCGCATCTACGATTGTGGTGGTTGAATTAAAAACCCTACGGCGTTGATTATCAATCTTGTCATGGCGTGTTTCCAGGGCCACACTCAATTCTGTCGTCCTGGCAAATTTTTTATTGCGGTAGAGTAACTGCATCGCTTCGCGGTGCTCTTTACCGGTGATCTCAATATCAAGAGTGCCGGTGGTAGCCTGTTCATAAAATCGGTTTGTTACCCAACTATAACTGTTCAAACTTATATCACTGTATTGTGATAATTTATACGCGACATCCACTTTAAACATGGTAATGTCTGTATTCGTACTCGACAGATCTCGGCCAGGCGATGGATTTTGTCCACCCCGACCATGGAATTTATTTGAATCATTATCATCATAATAGAATCCAATCTTATACGACCAGTTTTCATTAAATTTTGAGGCAAATTTTGCCACTACCGTTGATGATTGATAGTTATATTCTCTTTCTGCGCTTCCCCCCGTATAGTCGTATGAAATATTCTGATCCGGTTGTCCGCTCGATGCGACAGACAAACTCATCCGTGAATCCTTACTCAAATTTTGGGTACCGTTATAACTTCCTGAGTAAAAACCGTTTGAACCGTACCGACCAATCACCCGACTTTCGTTTTTGTCCGATTCATATGAATTAAGTGCGACCACACCATGAAATGCATCAGAACCATACAATGCAGAACCAGGACCTCGAGTCACTTCAATGCTGCCTAAGGTATTAAGTTGTATATTTTGTCGGTCAACATCAGCCGTGCTCAGGTTAAAGGAATCTATTGGCACACCATCCCAGAGGGTCGACACTCCGCGGGCGTTGTCAGTCGCATAACCGCGGATCCGAACCGAAGATTGGCCAAGAAAATTAGGTAACGATACCACCGAAGGCTGGTTTTCAAGGGCATCATCAAGACGTCGTGCACCGCGTTTTTCCCAATTCTGATGCGAAATTACGTTGACCGAGGCCGCCACATCGAGCGGTGTCTCAGAAAAATAGGATGTCGAGGTAATAGATATGTTAAATAATTCTTCGAAAGGCAGATCAAGTAGCTCATCCAGTTTTTCAATCGTTCTTTCCTTTGCAAACACGAATGCCGAGGGAAATAAAAATATTCCCATAAGATATAGAATCGGGACAGCACGAAACTTTTTTTTGTACGAGCAAGGTGGTCTCTTATTATTCATACACGTCCCTATAAAAGCTGGGATACTTAAAAATTAACGTCCCAGTATATGTATCCAGATAAGCGCATAGATTTATTGTCATTTAAGAATAGGTTAAAAAATGTCGAAGTCAAAACGACTAATCGGAAAAATAAGGGAAAATCAAAGATTTATAGCCCAAATGGCATAATTCGCCGAATACGAATATCGAACGTGTGATGATTTACCACTCAAAAACTATGTGGTTATGTTATTTTTGGTCCATGAACAAGCGATTAAAACATTACGCTCTACTCATGCTGGTTTTGCTTTCCCTTACCGCCTGTGGCGGTGGAAATGGAAGTGACGATCCCGCACCCTCGGATCCCCCTCTCGCAGATAGTGGCGAAGTCTTATCAACGGGAACGTATGTTCAGGGCACACAAAGCTGGGGCTATCAAAACCTGCGTCTGCCCAATCAAACCGGTGGCTTTGCCTACGCTCAATTTTTTCAGGCCAGCGGACCCGGTCCACATCCCGTTATCGTCATGACCAAACCGTACGCCGGGATAGACTGGACCGGCGAAGCCGTCGATGACCGTTGGGCCGATCAATATAATGCCTATATAACTGCGGGGAGTAGTCCCCCCATGTGCGCAGCCGATGTTGATGGACCCGATTATGATCCTGCGACCTCCTCACCCACGTGTTACACCCTGTCAACGACCCAACAAACGGGCGAACAGGCCTTTATGTATTTATTTAATAACTACAGTGTGCTGGTGGTATATGGTCGATTCTATTCCGGCGGCGACGTCGAAAATGATATTGAAGACATGGTGGCAGGTCTGCGTTTTCTCGGCACACAGACCAAGATCGATCAAAACCAGGTTGGAATAATCGGAGGATCATGGGGAGGGTTTGAGGCTCTGTATTCGGCATTAAATGCCCCCGCGGGGGTACGTCCCACAGTCGCCGTACCAATGTTCCCAGTCACTGACTTTGCGGGCTTGATCAATTTTATCAACACGAAATTACCCGGGCTGGTTAGCAGTGACGTATTACCGCAGTACACTCAGTTTTATGATCCATACCTAAGACGCTTTTATGCCAGTACGGGTCAACCACCGAATACCAATAACAGCGGTTATACCCTTGATGATCTAACGACGCTGGTTACCGCAGCGAACATTCCCATGCTGATTCCACACGATGATGGCGATACAATTTTACCCGCCAATTTATCCCATGAATTTTCGAACGCTAATTCAAATTTGATAGAAGGTTTCTGGTACAAGCGACTCGATAACGCGCCCTGGCAAACCGTGATTACCAAACACGGTCAGATCGAAGATGCTCTGTTGGTGCCCATTCATTACACCTTTACCACGTCATATTTATTTTCTCGGTTGAACGATGCAGGAAACCTGCTTTATATACCGTACGCAGCACAGGACATGTTGAATTTCTTTAGTGACATTCGAACTTATCAATCTGACTTACGCGATGTTAGCTGGTTGGTACCTCGTTTGATTGAATTATGTGACTCGACTATCTATATGTATGAACTTAGCCCCGGCAATGCCACACCCGTTACTGCGGGAGCAGAGTATGTCGCCCAGTCTCTGAACACAGTTTGGGGTACAAGCCTGACCGCGGCGACTGTACCACAATATTTAATTGATATGGGTTTGCCACCACCTTAGTAATTTTTTACACTTAACTGGTTTGGATTCTAAAATTTATTCGGAGCCATAAAAAAGCCCGCAAAAGCGGGCTCGATTATTTAAAAGTGATAATAAAATTTAAGCGCTGGCGGCTTCCATCATCGTTTTGAGTTCACCTTTTTGGTACAGCTCCATAGTAATATCACAGCCACCAATCAATTCACCATTGATGTAAATTTGTGGGAAGGTCGGCCAGTCCTGATATTTTGGCAGGTTTTCGAATATTTCCTGATCCATCAATATGTTTACATGGGCAAATTCTTTACCGCAGGATTGCAACGCCTGGGCTGCCCGTGAAGAAAAACCGCACTGAGGTAACTGTGGGGTACCTTTCATAAAAATAACGGCGGCGTTGTCTTTTACAATTTTGTCGATTCTTTCTAATACGTCCATGGTTATAACCTCTAATTCAATGATCTTCTGACTGATGATCTTGTTCTGTGGAACCGACACGAATCCGCTCGCACCGGGATAAATATCACTCAATTCTAATATAGTCTTTAGCAAAACGAAACCTATACTTGAGTTAAACAGTAGGATATGGGCAGATTTATCGTTATCAAGCCCCATCGACATGAGTTTGCATCCAGAACTCCAGCAAGGCCAGATGCCACAATTTACTGCCCTGTAGACGGGTAAAGTGTTGATCGGGCTCAGATAATAGCTTTTCGACGTAGGCCGGCTGATACAGGCCTCGTTGCTGTGCCGCCGGTTGCAGCAGAATATCGCGCATAAATTCGAGAAAATCACCGCTCACATATTTCAGCGCCGGCATCGGGAAATACGCCTTGGGGCGGTCGATCACGACGTCCGGCACAATACCGCGCGATATCTGTTTCAGAACATGTTTGCCACCACTGCCAAGTTTCATATGCGGCGGCAGCTGCGCGGCCAGTTCCACCAGGTGATGATCCAGAAACGGTACGCGGGCTTCGAGTCCGAAGGCCATGGTCATGTTGTCCACCCGTTTGACCGGATCATCCACCACCAGAGTGGTGACATCGGTGCGCAATACCCGGTCGATAAACTCATCCGCATCCGGCTCGTTTAATAACTCAGCCATTTTTAACGTAGTGTAGTCCTCGCCATGGTAACGTTTATTGACGGTCTCTAAATATTCCGCATGATCGCGATCAAAATAATAACGACCAAATCGATCAACATATTCGCCATTGATGTCTTCGTGCATACGCGGATACCAGAAATAACCGGCAAAGACTTCATCCGCACCCTGCCCGCTTTGTACTACTTTGACACTTTGTGAAACCTGTTCAGATAATAAATAAAAGGCCACCGCGTCCTGGCCAAACATCGGTTCCGACATCGCCTGTACCGCCTCGGGCAATCGTTTTAAAACCTGATCATTGGAAATATGAATCTTGTGGTGTTTAGTTTGATAGCGTTCGACGACCTGATCCGAAAATTCAAACTCGTCGCCTTTTTCTTCCGGGTGATCTTCAAACCCAATTGAATAGGTTAATAAATCCTGCACGTTACTCTCGGCTAACAGCGCAACCAACAAACTTGAATCGAGGCCACCCGATAACAGAACACCGACCGGAACATCCGCAATCATTAAACGTTTTCTTACCGCATCGCGTAATTGTGTGTGAATTCGATCCGTCCATTCCTGATCGCTGATTTTATCTGTAGGACGTTGCGCCTTAAGACACCAGTAACGATGAGTCTTTATCGAACCTGTTTTATCGATCATCATCGACGTGCCAGGCTCGAGTTTTTTTATCCCGTTCAAAATGGTATGCGGTGCCGGTATTACCCCGTGCAGGGTAAACTGATGATGCAAACCAGTTTTATCGATTGAAGTATCGATATCGCCGGCGGCCAGCAACGCCTGCGCATTAGAGGCAAAGCGAAAAAATTTATCATTCTTTGCAAAATAAAATGGCTTGATGCCCATCCGATCCCGGGCAACGAATAATTGCTGTGATTTTTGATCCCAGATGGCAAAGGCAAACATGCCATCCAGATGGGCTGGACAATCCACCCCCCATTTATGGTAGGCCTTGATTATAACCTCGGTATCACCCTCACTCTGAAATGAGTAACCTTCTTCAATAAACTGTTTTCTTAATTCTGGATAGTTATAAATAGCACCGTTAAAGACGATTGTTAATCCCAATGCCGGATCAAACATCGGCTGATTAGAACGGGGCGAGAGATCGATAATCGATAAGCGCCGATGACCAAACTGGATAATGTCATTCGACCAGCTGGATTCAAAGTCGGGGCCACGTCGCGCCAACTCCGGCAACATGTTTTTAATCACGGCGGGGTTTAAGCCCTGACCATCAAACCGTAATTCACCGCATAATCCACACATAACTGCTGTCCCGCTAACCAATTTAAAATTGGACCAAATATCCTCATTGTCATTCTGAGCGAAGCGAAGAATCCTGGTGCGTTACGCTAACCGTACCGTAACAAGATCCTTCACTCCGTTCAGGATGACAATCTGCTCAAATCAACCACTCCGCTCAGGGCAGCCCAATTACTCAGCTTTACCCCAACCTCCTCCGCCTGCTGTTTCGATAACTAATCGATCGCCTTTATTGATCGTGGCACTAAATTTTGCCGGCATAATCTTGTCATTAATTTTATTCACTCCCGATTGGCCATAACCACCACCATGACTACCCCATGGCGCATGCGCACGGCGTTCGGTTAACAAGGTTACAGTGGTCGTATCGGTAAACTCAAATTCACGAATTAAACCATCGCCTCCGCAGTGACGACCGGCTCCCCCCGTGCCTTCACGAATCGAGTAGCGAATAACCCTGAGCGGGTAGTTGACTTCCATTACCTCGATCGGTGTATTGCGGGTATTGGTCATGTGCGTTTGTACTGCAGAAAGCCCGGGGTACAATCGACCTGCACCCATTCCGCCACCAATGGTTTCGTAATAGTCCCACTGGTTTAAATTATCCTGACTGGAATTTTTTTTATTTGTACTTGCTGATTTTTTACTTTCTAATTTTATACTGCCATGACTTAGACTGTCCCGATTAATGCTACCCCGATTTATGCTACCCATGGCAAGGTTATTCATACTGCCATGACTGGCCGCGGGCATTTGATCGGGTATCGCTTGACTCAACGCGCCCATCACCACATCAACAATTCGCGTACTGGTTTCAACATTGCCCGCGGCGACCGCCGCCGGTCGTTTTGCATTTAGCAAACTGCCGTGCGGCGCATCAATGGTAATGGATTTAAAACTGCCCGCACAGGCCGGCGTGTAATTCGGCATTAAACATCGAAACACGTAATACACCGCGGCCGCGACTACCGACAGTGGACAATTAATATTGCCGCTGGTTTGCTGAGCGGTGCCAGCAAAATCGGCATGTACGGTTCTGTCTTTTACGCTTAAATTTAGATTGATCAGCAAATCCTTATTGCCCAAACCATCATCGTCCATCACGTCCGAAAATTGATAATCCCCATCGGGAATAGACGCCAGCACATCCCGCGCAATCGAAAGACCATAGTTATTCAACTCATCCAGTGCCGACTGGTAATCAGTGCAACCCACCTTCTCGATCAAATCCTGCAGACGCGACACACCGGTTCGGTTAGCACTGATCTGGGCGGCGAAGTCACCCTCGCCAATTGTTTTATTGCGCGTGACGTCAAGAATGGCCTGCATGGCCGGTTGATTT
>ENA-ORDP01001587-ORDP01001587.1-marine-sediment-metagenome-genome-assembly--contig:-NODE-1587-length-12224-cov-4.511710_pt1 | contig 12224 bp, 10 predicted proteins | sample MGYA00248627_ERZ508539 | MGnify/ENA primary metagenome ERZ508539 (study PRJEB26208, sample SAMN05571518) | marine sediment metagenome | biome: deep sea; feature: Hydrothermal vent; material...
CGCCGCTGAAGGATACAGAACGGGCATCCAGCATTGCTTGGATGTTTTCTGCACCCAATATGCCAAGTTCTCCCGCTGTTGTCGAAACAATCTTCAACGTCTCTTCAAGTTGATCATTGGCTTTATCGCCGAATGCAACCCGGATGTCGCGTGCAGCTTTAGCCAATGCCTCTGAAGCATCTGCACGTTCTTCAGAGACCCGGTTGAGCACTGAACCTTGCCGCCAGCCGAGATGATAGTCGGCCATGACGCCGATCCGTGCCGGTGCCAGCCGAACGCGATCACCCCAAATTAAATTTCGCGCCTTGTCCTGAGCTTCAGCACGTTCCGACAACAATGACCATGTTGGCTCCAAGTCATTTTCTACGGTGAGTCTGACTGTCAGAACAGTTTCGGCGTCTCTTTCGGGCTCGTCTTCTATTATCCCTGTTTTGGTGTTGAAACCTCTGACGTACAAGCCATAGGCATCGAGGCTTTTCAGGCCGTCATCCAATTCGCCAATGGTCACTGAAATTGTAATCGGTGTATCAACGTCCAGATTGTGAAAATCGGCATCCGTGAATTGAATGTTGCGTCGTGCGCCGAGGCAGAAATCGACAGCATCCAGAATTGTGGACTTGCCGCTATCGCCGGGGCCTATAATACAGTTAATTCCGGGTGACGGTAGCCATGAGAGTTCTTTGATGGTCCTGAAGTTATCTATCTCAATTTTACGAATACGAGCCATTCCCCCACCCCTCCTCAATAGGTTTCCAGCGTCAGTCTTCTTTTAAACTTTCGCGGGAGCCATAACCCAATCGCCTATTTCCTGTGATTGACAAATGTTCTTCACTTGATAGTACAGTATCCGATCCATTAGAAGCCCTAAGGGCGGTCGTTGATCGCGTTGAGGCTGTGCTCTTAGGATCGTTCAAAGGAGATAAAACAGCAACCTCGATGGATACGTGCACATAATCCGATGTATCCCGCGTGTAGTTAATTGCATCTTGAATGGAAGCGATTTTGTTGGGTCGTGATAAGCGGGGATTATCGGGAGTTAACTATTATAGATATCGGTTTATTATCTGCATTCAATGTTTTCTCGCTTTGATATTATTTCTGCAACTTTATCGAGAGCGCACCGCGCTACCCAAGGAGGGGGATGATAAATGTCTGCAAAGGCATCAAAAAAAAGCAATGGAGCCAATCTGGGTTTCGAGGCAAAGCTGTTCCTTACCGCCGATAAGCTGCGCGGCAGCATGGACGCCAGCGAGTACAAGCATGTCGTTCTTGGCCTGATTTTCCTGAAATACATTTCAGACGCTTTCGCCACCATTCATGCGAAGCTGGTGGCCGACGAATACGCCGACCCCGAAGACGCGGAAGAATATCTGGCCGAGCGCACATTCTGGGTGCCGAAAGAGGCGCGCTGGGGCTTCCTGCAAGACAACGCCAAGCAGCCGACCATCGGAAAGCTGGTCGATGACGCCATGTTGGCCATTGAAGCCACCAACGCCAGCCTGAAAGGCGTTCTGCCCAAGGATTACGCCCGTCCGGCGCTTAACAAACAAATGCTGGGCGAACTGATCGACTTGATAGGCACCATCGGCATGAGCGAGGAGAGCGACAAGTCCAAGGACATCTTGGGACGGGTCTATGAATACTTCCTCGGTGGATTTGCCGGGGCCGAGGGCAAGCGTGGCGGAGAGTTCTACACCCCCCAATCCGTCGTCCGCGTCCTCACTGAAATGCTGGAGCCCTACAAAGGCCGCGTCTATGACCCTTGTTGCGGTTCCGGCGGCATGTTCGTGCAATCGGAAAAATTTATCATGTCCCACGGTGGCCGTATCGGCGATATCAGCATCTATGGGCAGGAGATGAACAACACCACTTGGCGTTTGGCCAAAATGAACATGGCCGTGCGCGGCATCGATGTCGATATCCGCTGGAATAACGAAGGCAGCTTTCACAAAGACGAACACCCCGACCTGAAAGCCGACTTCATTCTCGCCAACCCGCCCTTTAACATCAGCGATTGGGGTGGGGACCGGCTTCGTGAAGACGTGCGCTGGAAATACGGAACGCCGCCAGTCGGCAACGCCAACTACGCATGGCTGCAACACATCATCCACCACCTTGCGCCTAACGGCACGGCGGGCGTGGTGCTTGCCAACGGCTCCATGTCATCCAATCAATCTGGCGAGGGCAACATCCGCAAAGCGATGATTGAGGGCGATGTCGTGGACTGCATGATCGCCCTGCCGGGGCAGCTGTTCTATTCGACCCAGATTCCGGCCTGCCTGTGGTTTTTGGCGAAAGACAAATCAAACGGCATCGCCCGGGATGCAAAGCTACGTGACCGGCGCGGCGAAATCCTGTTCATCGACGCCCGTAAACTTGGCGTCATGGTGGACCGCACCCGGCGGGAGTTCACGGACGAGGACATTGCCAAGATCGCCGACGCCTACCACCGCTGGCGCGAAGGCAAGAATTATGAAGATGTCCCGGGGTTCTGCAAATCCGCATCAAACGAAGAAATAGCAGGGCATGGCCATGTACTGACACCGGGGCGTTATGTGGGTACGGAAGCGGTGGAAGAGGACGACACACCGTTTGTGGAACGCTTCGCGGCCTTGCAGGAAAAGCTGGACGACCAGTTTAAAGAAGGCGACCGCCTGAAGGCACTCATTCAAAAACAACTGGCAAAGGTAGGGGCGTGATATGGCGATAAAACTGGATACAACATCGTTTGCCAAGGCGATTGATCGATTCTCCGAGGGCCTGGATGTTCTAAGAGAACAGCCGGACGATACCTTGGTTCGAGACGGTGTCATTCAGCGGTTCGAGTTCACCTATGAACTCGCCCATAAAACCTTAAAACGGTATCTCGAAATGACGGCAGCCACCCCGGACGTTATCGACGGCATGTCTTTTCAAGACCTGATCCGCACGGGTAACGAACAGGGGCTGCTGTTGAACGACTGGGAAGAATGGAAGCAATATCGACAGTCCAGAACCGATACCAGCCATACTTATAACGAGCAAAAAGCCTTGCTGGTGATCAAGAAAATCCCGGCGTTTCTGGATGAAGCGCGTTTCTTCTTAGACCAACTCCGCAAACGAACGGAGACGCCGTGAACGACCAGCCTCTTATTGACGCCCGGCCCGATCACCTGGAAATTGTCCGGGAAATATTGCGCCGTCATGTGCCAGAGCGAAAGGTGTGGGCCTTTGGCTCCCGGGTCACCTGGACGGCCAAGCCATACTCGGACCTTGATCTGGTCATCTTGGGGGATGAGCCGCTGGACCTTGGGGTGCTGGCATCCCTGAAGGAGGATTTCAGCGAGTCCGACCTCCCCTGGAAGGTGGATGTGGTCGATTGGGCCAGCACTTCGGATTCATTCAGGAAGATTATCAAGAAAAACAAAGTCGAGTTTTTGCTGGGTGAGAAAGTAACGGAAGAGTGGCCTCGCCGCAGCCTCTCAGATCTTTATGAGGTAAGGTCTGGACTGTCCAAAAAAGCGGATCAATTTGGACAGGGAGACCCGTTTCTTTCTTTTAAGGACGTATTCTATAATTTCTTTGTTCCAACCGAATTAAACCAGCTTGTATTGACTAATGAGACTGAAAAGGAAGCATTCTCTGTGCATAGAGGAGATGTTTTTCTTACTAGAACGAGTGAGACCGTAGATGAATTAGGAATGAGTTGTGTTGCGCTTCAAGATGTTGCCCAAGCAACTTTTAATGGTTTCACAAAACGCCTTCGTCCAAAAAAAGGGGTAAATCTGGTCCCGGAATATGTTGGCTATTACTTACGCAGCCCGGCGTTTAGGCAAGAAATTCTTACTTTTTCAAATTTGATGTCTACCCGGGCCAGTCTAAATAATGAAATGATCGGCAGGCTAAAAATAAAGGTGCCGACACTAGATATCCAAAGAGAAATCGGGAATGTTCTAAAGTTACTCGACGATAAAATCGACCTGAACCGACACATGAACGAAACGTTGGAGGCGATGGCGCGGGCGATCTTCAAGGACTGGTTCGTCGATTTCGGTCCCACCCGCGCCAAGATGGAAGGCCGTGAGCCATATCTTGCACAAGAAATCTGGGACCTATTCCCCGACAAGTTGAATGACGAAGGGAAGCCGGAGGGGTGGGAGGTTTCCGAGATTGGTAAGGAAACTACTGTTGTTGGTGGTTCGACTCCGAGCACAAAGGAACCCTTATTCTGGGGCGGTGGGATAAACTGGGCAACGCCTAAAGATTTGTCAGCATTGAAATCCCCAGTTCTGCTTGAAACAAACCGTACAGTCACGGCTGCTGGATTGGAGAAAATAAGCTCAGGTTTATTACCAACAGGCACCGTTCTTTTATCCTCGCGCGCACCAATTGGTTATATTGCAATTTCCGCAATTCCCGTTGCGGTCAATCAAGGGTTCATTGCCTTGCGCTGTGATGGGCGGTTGTCCAACATCTATGTTTGGCGTTGGCTACACGAAAACATGGAGGCTATAAATGGCAATGCGAATGGCTCTACATTTCAAGAAATCAGTAAAAAGAACTTCCGACCATTACCCGTGGTCGTGCCATCCAAGGAAGTAATTCTAGAATTCAACAACATTAGTATGCCGTTATACGAGCGCATTGCAAAAAACAGTTTTGAATCCCAAACCCTCGCCCAAACGCGCGACCTGCTCCTTCCCAAGCTCATGTCAGGTGAAATCCAAGTCCACGAGGCCGAAGAAAGTGTTGAGGGGTCCACATGAGCGCAGATTGGTATCCCGGAATAAAGGACTTTTGCGCGCATTGGAGCCATGCTCGAATGCTGCAACAGACTTTTGCAACATTGGAAAGCGAGTTTACCAAGGATAGCGACGCCTGCATTGATGCGGCCAAGGGGTTAGTGGAATGTGCCTGCCGCCTGATTATCGAAGAATTGGACGACCCTTCGGCTCCGCTAAAGCCCACCAGAAGCGATGTCGCATTGGGCGAGCTTCTAGGGTTGGCAACGCGTGCGTTAGAGCTTGGCGAAATACGGGATCGCGCATTCGCAAACCTGATCCGCGAACATAACAAACTGGCTGATGCCTTGCGTGTTTTGCGCAACGAGGGTGGGACAGTTTCCCACGGCAAGGACGGCTTCGTGGCCAAGCTCTCGGTGCATCATCGGCGGGCAGCTGTGCTGGCGGCAGATGCGATCATCACCTTTCTGCACGAAGCTTATTTGGAACGCGAGCCCGACCCGGTACTAACCCTTGAGCCGTTCGAGCGGTTTGCCGAAGGCAACACCCTGATAGATGCGTTCAGTTCAATTGAGGCGGAATCAGATGAAGAAGGTGGCCTGGCTGTGAAAGTCAGGTTGCCAAACAGGGAAGAAATTTCACTGGCAGTGACGCCTTCCCAGTTACTGTTTGGGGTGGACCGTGAGGCGTATAAGCTTGCGTTAAATACCTGCCGTGAGGCAATGGCGATGGAACCTACAGAGCCCGACGATGAGGAGGCAGCATAATGGCTTTTATAACTGAAGCCGGTATTGAAGCTATCCTTCTTGAGCAACTGGAAGCTCTCGGTTACACCCGCCTTGCCGACAGCGTGGCTGGCCCGGATGGTTCAGCCCCGGAGCGCGAAGCTTATTCTGATGTAATTTTGATGGGCCGCCTGGAAGCGGCGGTGGATCGTTTGAACCCGCATATCCCGCTTGAGGCCCGACACGACGCTTTGAAGAAAATCATTGCCACCGAGACCCCATCCTTGATCGAAGAAAACCGCCGCCTGCACCGCGCCCTGGTGGAAGGTATTGATGTGGAATTCTACGCCGAAGACGGCACCATCCGGGGTGATAAAGTCCACCTTATCGACTTTGACAATATAGATGCCAACGACTGGCTGGCGCTTGACCAGTTTACCGTCGTCGAAAATGGCTCGAACCGCCGTCCAGATGTAGTGGTGTTCGTCAATGGCCTGCCGTTAGGCGTTATCGAGCTCAAAAATCCCGGCACCGAAACGGCGACCCTGACCAGTGCCTATAACCAGCTTCAAACGTATAAGACACAGATATCTTCACTCTTTCGAACCAACACCGTACTGATCACCTCTGATGGTTTGATGGCACGTATAGGCTCCTTAACTGCCAACGAAGAACGATTCATGCCGTGGCGCACAACGGATGGAACCAAAATTTCAACCAAGGGCAGCCCGGAAATGGGCGTCTTAATTGAGGGTGTATTTGAGAAACGGCGCTTCCTGGACCTGATCCGCGACTTCACGGTTTTTGGTGATGCGGGTTCAGGTATTGTCAAAATTATTTCGGGTTACCACCAATACCACGCGGTGCGTCATGCCGTGGAATGCACGGTCAAGGCTTCATCGCCCGAGGGGGACCGTAAAGTCGGCGTGATCTGGCACACCCAAGGTTCGGGCAAAAGCCTTCTGATGGCTTTCTATGCAGGGCAATTGGTTCGTCGGCCAGAACTGGAAAACCCAACCATCGTTGTTATTACGGATCGCAACGACCTGGACGACCAGTTGTTCGGTACGTTCTCCATGTGCAAAGACCTCATCCGCCAAACACCCATCCAGGCGGATAGCCGGGAGGACTTGCAGAAGGTTCTGAACCGGGCATCCGGCGGCGTTGTGTTCACCACTATTCAGAAGTTTTCTCCAGCCAAAGGCGAGACCGACTATCCGGTGTTGACCGATCGGCGCAACGTCGTGGTGATCGCGGACGAGGCACATCGCAGTCAATATGGTTTCAAGGCGCGGGTGGAACAAAAAACCGGCGAAATTGCCTATGGCTTTGCCAAATATCTACGTGATGCGCTTCCCAATGCCTCGTTCATCGGTTTTACCGGTACACCTATTGAGAAGGACGATGTGAACACCCCCGCTGTGTTTGGGGAGTACATCGACGTATACGACATCAGCCGCGCGGTCGAGGATGGCGCGACTGTGCCTATTTATTACGAAAGCCGCCTTGCCCGAATCGAATTGCCGGAAGAGGAAAAGCCCCGAATCGACGCTGAGATCGAGGAGTTGACCGAGGATGAGGCAATTTCCGAGCAGGAACGCCTGAAGCGCAAGTGGTCAACGGTCGAAGCGCTGGTTGGAGCCGAGAAGCGGCTGAAGATGGTCGCCGAAGACCTGGTGCGGCATTTTGAAGACCGGGTCGCGGCGATGGAAGGCAAGGCTATGGTCGTTTGCATGAGCCGCCGCATTTGTGTTGGCCTCTACGACCAGATCATTGCCCTGCGTCCGGACTGGCATTCGGATGATGACAAGGAAGGTGTCATCAAAATTGTCATGACGGGGTCGGCCTCCGACCCGCAAGGCTGGCAACCCCATGTTGGCAACAAAGCCCGCCGGGACCTTCTGGCGAAACGCGCCAAGGACCCGAAAGACCCTCTAAAACTGGTCATCGTCCGTGACATGTGGCTGACCGGCTTCGATGCACCTTCCATGCATACCATGTACATTGACAAGCCGATGAAGGGCCACGGGCTGATGCAGGCCATCGCCCGCGTCAACCGGGTATTCCGGGACAAGCCCGCAGGCCTTGTCGTCGACTATATCGGCATCGCTCAGAACCTGAAGAATGCGCTCGGTCAATATTCAGCAAGCGACCAGAAGCAAGCTGGCGTAGACGAGGCGGAGGCTGTCGCCCTCTTGCTCGAAAAATACGATGTGGTGCGGTCAATGTTCCACGGTTTCGATTACATGCACGGATTGACTGGCACGCCGCAGGAACGCCTAACTGTGATGGCTGGCGCTATCGAGTGGATTTTGGATCAGCAACACAAAGCCGCTGAAAAAGAAACGACTGACGACGCCAAAAAACGCGCCCACCGGCGTTATCAGGATGTTGTACTGGCGCTATCCAAGGCCTTCGCTCTGGCCGCCGCCAGTGATGATGCTCGTGAGATTCGAGATGAGATCGGTTTTTTCCAGACCATCCGTGCGGCACTGGTGAAATCCTCAAGCGGGGCGGGCAAATCCACTGCCGAGCGTGAATTTGCCGTGCAGCAAATTATTAATCAGGCGGTGGTCTCAACCGAAATCGTCGATATTCTGGCTGCCGCAGGTCTCAACACACCGGATATCTCCATACTGTCGGAAGAGTTTCTGGCTGAAATCAAGGAAATGGAGAAAAAGAATCTGGCGCTGGAGGCCCTCAAGAAACTGCTCAATGATGAAGTCAGATCGCGTAGCCGCTCCAATGTGGTGGAAAGCAAACGTTTTTCTGACCGGCTGGAAGATGCCGTCGCACGCTACCATACGAATGCCATCAGTACGGTTGAAGTTCTACAGGAACTAATTGACCTTGCCCGCGATATTCGCGACGCGCGCAAACGAGGCGAGGATGAAGGCCTGTCAACCGATGAAGTCGCTTTCTATGACGCATTGGCTGAAAACGAAAGTGCCGTGGATGTCATGGGAAATGACTCGTTAAAGATCATTGCTCACGAGTTGCTAACCGGCCTTAAGACCAACGTCACCGTCGACTGGTCGCACCGGGAAAGCGCCCGGGCTCGCATGCGGGTTTTGGTCAAACGAATACTAAGACGCCACGGCTATCCACCCGACCTTCAGGACGCCGCTGTACAGACAGTCCTCCAACAGGCCGAGGCTTTGTCTGCGCAATGGTCTGCCTGACCTTTGGAATAAATTGGATGTGGTGCCAAGAATAGTAGGGGTGCTTACAGTTGGAAGATGATTTAGAGAAACGCCATAACGGAGAAAAAGCTCCTGTAACGACGGCTCAACATCCGGCATGGCAGCGGCTGGAGGACCAGCTTGGCTGGTACGACACCAAAAGTACCAATTGTCAGAAGCTCTACAAACGCCTGAAGTTTGCGCAGATCAGCTTGGCTGTGTTGATTCCCCTGATGAGCCAATTGGATCCGACCTACGCCAAGTGGGCCACTTCATTTTCTGGCGCGTTGATCGCGGTCCTGGAGGCGGTCCAACATATGAACCAGTATTCCACACTTTGGGTTACCTATCGTGCGACGGCAGAACGCTTGAAACACGAGAAGCACCTTTTTCTGTCAGGTGCAGGCCCTTTCAAAGGCTTAGCAGAAGCCGACCGGTTGATCTCTTTGGCCGAGCGCGTGGAGGAGCATGTTTCGACTGAACACGCGAACTGGTTCAACAAAACGAGAACTGCTGTCACGGCGCAACAGAAGGAGGGAGCCAAATGAATGTCCCCCGCCCCAAAGAGATCGTCCTTGGCGGCACCTCCCTTGAGATACCCGTGTTTTTTCCATCGATTTCGACAGTTAAGACCGCGCTTCCACCGACCGAATACCTTTCGACACTGCATTCTTTGCGGAGCTTGAATCAGAACTTATTGATTTCTGCATTCGATCTCTCTCGATCCAAGAACGGCGATGAACTTGCGGAAAACCTACTGACCGCACAAAAGGCTGGCGCGGTAATTTTGATGGATTCCGGCAACTACGAGAGCTTCTGGAAAGACGAACAAGCAACCTGGCAGCAAAGTGATTTTCACAATATTCTTAACCAATATTCGTGCACTTTCTCCTTCGGCTTTGATGAACAGAGCCCACCTGCGAATGTGAACGATCACGTCGCATTGGTGGTCGACCGTTGGCAGAAGGATCAGGCCGCCGGTGGTGATTGCGTCATCGTGCCCATTGTGCATGGCGATGCGGACAGTTTGCCCGATGTTTGCGCACAAGTAATCCAGAAAACCAATGTGCCTATGATTGCCGTAGCTGAGCGGCGACTCGGCGAGGGAATACTCCAGCGAACGCAAACGGTCATGGCGTTGCGCAGGGCATTGGACCTCACCGGTCGTTACGTTGGTCTGCATTTACTTGGTACGGGGAACCCTATCTCGATTGCCCTTTATTCTTGGGCGGGGGCAGATAGTTTCGATGGGTTGGAATGGTGCCAAACCGTCATAGATCATGATACCGGACTGCTTTATCATCTCTCCCATTCAGATTTTTTCCAACATCAGACCGCCTGGGGAGATGGAGAGTTATCGTTCCAGGCTCGTACACTCGCACATAACCTGACTTTTTATGCGGATTGGATGCAACGGCTCCGTGTGGCTCTTCATGAGGGCAAAATACAGAATTTCTGCCGGTTTAATATTCCACCCCGCATTTATGGTCGATGCGTCGAAACCTTTGGGTGGGAGGACGAGGCATGAACATGATCACGGTCAACCGAACAATCCGAGAGCTCTGCGGTGAAATCCAAGCATCAAGTGAGTGCGTCCAAGACTGGCGTCTCCACACCGAGCAAGACTTGTTATACGAAGCGTGCGTGTGCATTTTCAGCAGCCAAATGGTTTTTGAGGTTGCCGAAGCAGGTGCCCAAACGCTCAGGAATCAGGGTCTCCTTCTTTCTTCAAATTACTCTGGTAACATTGAAATCTATGAAAAGCATTTGATTGCTGCCCTATCAGATCCGCTATCCATCACGAGAAATGGTGAAGAGCGGAAAGTACGAATCAGGTTTATTGACGACCACGTTAAAATCCATGCGTACGCAGGGGCAGTCTTTCAGAAAAATTCTTCGGTCATCCATATCAGCGCAAGAAGCTCGTGGCGGTTTGATTGAGCAAGTGTGGGGCTTCGGCCCAAAACAAGCCAGCCTATTTCTCCGTCGTGTCGGGTATTGTACTGATCTCGCAGTTCTTGATACCCATATCGTTGATTATCTACGTGTGGCAAAAGGCATTGATCCAAAACCAAGCGCCCTGTCACGGCTATCTGGATATGAACCCATCGAAGCGGAGTTTAAAATAGTTGCGAAAGGTTTTGGATATTCGGTTGGCTGTGTTGATCTGGCCATGTGGGTCACGATGCGCGTTGCAAAAAGGGAGGCGGTTTGGTGACCCTCGTTAATATGGTTTCAGGGGGCCTTGATTCCACGTTGGTGGGAGTGTTGGCCCGTGAAGAAGGCACAGAAACCTTTCCGCTATTCATTGATTACGGTCAGAGAGCGGCTGCAATCGAGTGGGATGCATGCCAGTGGGTCCATAAGCAACTTAATCTCCCTGACCCCGTTCGAATGGATCTATCTGGATTTGGGAGCTTGATTCATTCTGGTTTAACCAACCCAGATCTCGATGTTAAAGGGGACGCGTTCACACCTGGCCGAAACTTCCTTTTTCTATTAATGGGAAGTGCCTACGCATATCAAGTCGGCGCATCATCTGTTTCAATTGGTCTGCTTTCAGAACAGTTCAGTTTGTTTCCTGACCAACGATCAGACTTTATCGAACAGGCTGAGCGCTCAATCGAGGTGGCCATGGGCCGTAAAATCGAAATTGTCACCCCTCTTGCGGAATTCAGCAAAACTGACGTGGTGAACCTGTCTGCACAAAAGGGAATTTCGGGCACTTATTCCTGTCACGCAGGTGAAACAGATCCCTGCGGGAAATGTATTGCGTGTTTAGAATTCGGATCAGAATAAAAGGAGAGAAAAATGGGTGGTGGTGGCGGCGGAATACCAAGTTCCGACCTGAAAAAACTTGAGGAAAAAGCGAAAAAAATTCTCAAATCCGAAACGGAGTCTTGTCACGTTTTCATCAGCTTCGCATTTGAGAATGAGGACGAGGTTAACCTTCTTCGAGGGCAGGCCAAGAATGAAAACACAGAGCTCGCATTTGATGATTTCTCGTTGAGAGAGGCCGTAAAGAGCAACAATGAGGATTACATCAAGCAGAAGATTCGAGAACGTATAGACCGCGCCTCTGTGACAGCAGTTTACCTTTCATCGGATTCCTGTAACAGCAAGTGGGTGGATTGGGAAATCACCGAGAGTTTGAAGCGTGGCAAAGGCGTGATCGGAATATACAAGGGGGATACACCTCCTGCCCAACTACCAGATGCATTTAAGAAGTTTGGCATCAAATCAATAAAATGGTCTCATCAAGAATTGATGAAAGCAATCACCGATGCTAAGGAAAACCAATAATTACGATGGACGCTTGGTTCTCCAATGAACAAAAATAACGAAAAACGCATTGCCGCCAGCATAGCTAAAATCATGACGATGATGTGCGTCCGCAACACAAAACTTGAAGACATTCATGCGGGTGTAGTGCCAGCCAGCAAGATCGGTGACTTTTCAGATATTGTGGTCATAGACGCAAATGGGCGGAAAATTCCGTGGCTGGAAGTCTCGCATTTTGATGATGACGCGATGCTTGACCTTATGCGGCAGATCGTCAATCGGCTTTATACGTTTCAGTTGAAAACAGATGACCC
>ENA-ORDP01001588-ORDP01001588.1-marine-sediment-metagenome-genome-assembly--contig:-NODE-1588-length-12224-cov-4.266661_pt1 | contig 12224 bp, 17 predicted proteins | sample MGYA00248627_ERZ508539 | MGnify/ENA primary metagenome ERZ508539 (study PRJEB26208, sample SAMN05571518) | marine sediment metagenome | biome: deep sea; feature: Hydrothermal vent; material...
GAGCCAGGATCAAACTCTCATCTTTTTCCCTTTGCTCTTTTTCTCGCTTCTCTTTTTGGCTTGTTGGGTGTACTACACACTTCTCAGTAACTTGTCAAAGAACAATTGCAGTTTTAAATGCAGTTTTAGAGAATAACTCTTTTGAGAGGTCTTTGTCAACCCTGTCGGGTTTTGATAATATCAAATGTCTCAACGAGAATCCAATGTTATTATGCCACACAACTTGAAAAAATGCAAGCATTAAAATTAAACTGAATAATATGAAATACGGAGAGCGGGAAATCGAAGAGAGAGAGCTTGAAGCATGGGATAATCCCTTTCCTGAGAGGGACTACGAAGTATCCATTACCTTTGGTGAATTCACATGTCTATGTCCACGTTCCGGATACCCTGACTTTGCTACTATAAGGATCAGGTACATCCCCGACATCAAGATAGTTGAACTGAAATCACTAAAGCTCTACCTTAATTCCTTTCGCAATGAACACATATCCCACGAAGAGGCAACAAACCGTATCTATGGGCAACTTCAGGATATGCTCAATCCAAGGTTTCTTGAGGTTATCGGAGACTTTAATCCCAGAGGCAATGTAAAAACAGTCATACGGGTAACAAGCGACGGGAAAGCAAAGAACTGCTAAGGGAAGACGGATTTTGCCCTTTCAATGAAAAGCCTCAGCTTTTCTTCATCCTTTATTCCTTTTTCCTTTTCGACACCGGAACTGACATCGACTGCATAGGGATGTACCCACCTTACTGCCTTATCAATGTTATCCGGGGTAAGACCACCCGACAAAATAACAGGACCGAAACGCTTGGCTTCAAGGGCAATATCCCAGTTAAATATCTGCCCTGTTCCACCAGGGAGATCAGGGGAATAGGTATCCAGGAGATATGCAGAGACCTTGTACCTTTCAAGCGGCTTCAGGTCTGTAAATTCTCTCATCCTGAATACCTTGACCACCCTTGGCCACAATGAACATATCCCCTCCGGCTCATCACCATGGAGCTGCACAACATCAATACCTGCAGCCCCGATAATTTCACTTATACCCGAAGGTTCTTCATTAACAAAAACACCCACTGTAGTGACAAAAGGGGGAAGCTCACTGATTATGCTTTTAACCACATCCAGACGGACATACCTCGGGCTTCCCTTATAAAATACGAAGCCAAGGGCATCGGCACCAAACTCCACCGCCCTGAGGGCATCTTCCTTCTTCGTAATCCCGCAAATCTTCACTCTAACCGGAGGCTTCATGAAATAAGTTTTGTGTTTACCTTAACGTTTATGGATTTTTTGAGGGTCTCCACATAAGATCTGATCAGTTTCTGCTGCTTGTCTTTCAGCATGGCATCTCTTATGGCGTTAAAGTACGACTCGTCTCCCTTGAGACCCTTAAGGTCTTTATCGGTTAATACAACAGACTCTCCAATAAGTGCACGCATCTTGTCGACCAGGAGTTCCTGCCTCTTCATGGACTCATAATATCCAGGAGTCAGTCTATTCATCCGAAGGGTCTGCAGATAAACATCCCGCCTGAAAACACCGTCTCTCTTAAAGACAGGTTCGTTCATAATCGCCTCCTGAAGCTCCTTATCCGAGACCTTCAATCCAAGCTCTCCTGCCTTTATACTAAGAATCTTCCCTTCAATAAGGGTCTCAAGGACCTTCTGTTTAAGGTGTAACTGCTCCTCCATTTTTTTATCAAATTTCCCCTTGTACATTTCCTCATAGAATTTCTTAAATCTGTCATAAGCCCTCCAGTACTCATCAATGGGTATCTTCTCATTGCCCACCTCTGCAACCACAGGACTCTGATTTTTATCAAGAGGTCCGACATACAAAAATATGAAAGAAATAATCACAAGAAAAAAGAATACATAAAAATACTTGGCATGTTTATGCATAAACTCTAACATCCTCTAACCTCCTGTTTCGGTATACAAAAATTATATCCGCAGACTGCTCAGATTTTTAAATCTTATTCATGATTTATTAAAATCCGGGGAAAGTCCGGATTACTTTTTAGTATTTCTTCTCAAAATAATCCATCAATATGTCTCTATGATCAAAGGCTATATCTTCCGGAAGATTATCCCTTGCAAAGACTCCGACATCTGCAGCATCATCTCCTGCCCTCGGGGTCCCCTTTGCCCTTGCAATATAGACAATGGTAATTGTATGAAATCTTGAGTCCCTTTCAGGTTCGGAATAAGCGTGAAACTGCCTGACCAGATCCACTTCAAGCCCTGTCTCCTCCCTTGCCTCCCTGACAGCGGCAGCTTCAAGACTTTCACCGTAGTCCACAAACCCTCCGGGCAAGGCCCAACCATAAGGGGGATTTCCCCTCTTTATCAGTATAATTCCGCTATTATACTCTATTATTAAATCAACTGTCGGCAGAGGATTTCTGTATTCGTGCATAGAAAAATAAAAAATTTAAATTAAAAAATTATCTGCGTGTATCCGATAAAAAGCACGCCTCCTGCTTTAATTTCCGATTTCTGTTCCTTATTCTTCAACCCTTGGCATTTGATAATTAAAAATGCCTTCGGGAACAACAGTAGAAATAGCATGCTTGTATATCATCTGAACAGCTGCCTCTTTTAGCAGTACCACAAAGCTGTCAAATCCTTTAATGACACCCCTCAACCTCACTCCATTAGTAAGATAGACAACTACATGGATTTTTTCCTTTCTGAGCTGATTGAGAAAACTGTCCTGAAGGTTCTGGTTTTTTGTCATGCCTAACTCCTTAACATTATTATTCTGTCTGAATCGGATAATTGTTCTATTTTAGCATAATAAAGCCCGGCATTTACCAAAGGTGCTATCTCACTTAACCCCTCTTCTCATTTTATCAAGAAAAGGCGAGATATCTTCGTACTTTGTCTTAAGTGAGCTTCTGTTGAGAATCAATCTGGCAGTTGACTCTGCAATGGTTTCAAGCTCTACAAGCCTGTTTGCCCTGAGAGTCTTGCCCGTTGAAACAAGATCAACGATGCCATCTGCCATTCCCACTATGGGCGCAAGCTCTATGGAACCATAGAGCTTAATTATCTCGACCTGAACTCCCATTGACGAAAAATATCGCTCGGTAATATTAGGATATTTAGTCGCAATTCTGATAAAACTCTTTGTCTTCAACTCTCCCCTGGCCCTCTCCGGCTCGGCAACAACAAGCCTGCAAAGACCAAACCCGAGATCTATGGGTTCATAAACAGCCGGAACCTCTTCCATTAAAAGATCCTTGCCAACCACACCGGCATCTGCGCCGCCGTATTCGACAAAGGTGGCCACATCCCGGGCCCTGAGCAAAAGTATTCTGAGGGATTTATCTCCGGACTCATGCACCAGAGACCTTGAGGTCTCTATGTCACCCCTGAATGTTATTCCCATAGGGCCAAGTACACTTACTGTCTCCCTGAGGAGTCTGCCTTTAGGCAGTGCGAGTGTAATCATGGTATATTATCCCCTCTGTCTCTCAATCCTTGCACCCAGGGAGCGAAGCTTGCTCTCTATTGACTCGTATCCCCTGTCAAGATGATAAATTCTGTCAATCAGGGTCTCACCCCCTGCAGCAAGGGCTGCTACGACCAACGACGCACTTGCCCGCAAGTCCGTGGCCATAACAGGTGCCCCTTTAAGCGATTTAACCCCTTTTACGGTTGCAACTGAGCCCTCGATATTAATATCAGCCCCCATCCTTCTGAGCTCGGCAACATGCATGAACCTGTTTTCAAATATGGTCTCACTGATAACACTTGTGCCCTCGGCAACGCTCATCAGGGCCATAACCTGTGCCTGCATATCTGTTGGAAAGCCAGGATACGGCATGGTCTTGACATCAGTGGCACTGAGACGGTGAGGTCCTTTGACCATAAGCCCCTTCTCACTCTCCTGAAATTTAATCCCTGTCTCCTGAAGCTTTGCTACAAGTGCTGCAAGGTGTTCTGTATTAACACCTTCCAGGACAATCTCACTGCCTGTTATCCCTGCTGCAGCCATGAATGTCCCCGCCTCGATCCTGTCAGGGATAATATCGTAATCAAGAGAGTTTAACTCCTTTACCCCTTCAATCTCAATAATATTCCCGCCTGCCCCCTCTATCCTGGCTCCGGCACTGATCAAAACATTAGCAAGATCAATCACCTCGGGTTCCTGGGCGGCGTTTTCCAGCCTTGTCAGGCCTTTTGCAAGGGTAGCAGCCATCATCAGGTTTTCGGTACCGGTAACAGTGGGAATGTCAAAACAGATATTTGCTCCCCTGAGTCTCCGGGTCCTGGCATTGACATAACCCTTATCGAGACTGATAAGTGCTCCCATCTTCTGAAGACCTATAAGATGGAGGTTTATGGGCCTTGCACCTATGGCGCACCCACCCGGCAGAGAAACCCTTGCCCGCCCATGCCTGGCCAGCAAAGGCCCGAGCACAAGCACTGAGGCCCGCATTGTCCTTACAAGGTCATAAGGGGCCTCGTGGCCCTTGATATCCGCTGTATTTATCAGTGCTGTTGAATCAGACAGGGAAAATTCAGCCCCCAGGTGCTCAAGGAGCCTTCCCATTGTAAAGACATCACGGAGGTTGGGGACGCGGCGTAGCTTGTGAATACCATGGCCGAGGATAGTTGAGGCCATTATCGGCAGGGCAGCATTCTTCGCCCCCGAGATCCTGACACTCCCCCGGAGTTTTTGACCACCTGATATCAGTAGTTTTTCCATTGTTTATTCCTGAAAGTGAACGATTAACTATTAAATCCGACCCCAGCGATAAAAAACCTCGAACATCGGAAGGAAGCGATATGACAGACTCTGAACGGTTTTCAGTATTACCTAAGACTCACATAGATGGTGAGATGTAATACTGACCTCGGAGTCCCGGCTGCCGGGACGGGAATGAGTGAAGAGTCTGTCATATCGCTTCCAGCAACCGTTTATCACTGGATTTGTTGAGCTTTTCTAAAACCATTACCCGCTCTATACCTGAAAGGTCATTTAAAACCTTCACAACTCTCAAACCGCACTCCCCGGCAATCTCACGCACTGCAATGCCCTGTCCCAAACCAAGTTCGAGGACAAGACACCCCCTGTCCCTGAGATGTTGGGGGGCCGCCTTCAGGATTCTCCTGTAGAAATCAAGCCCATCCCTTCCACCGTCTAATGCCTCTGGAGGCTCATACCCGCTGACCTCTTTCTGCAAACTCATCAAGTCATCCCCCGTCACATAAGGCGGATTGGATACAATGAGATGAAAACTCTTTCCACGGACCGGTTCAAAAAGGTCTCCCTGCACAAAGACGAGATTCCCTGCACTGTTCAGCCCTGCATTGTCTATGGCATATCCCATGGCTGGTACCGATATATCCGAGGCAACTACTTTAGCAGAAGGAAGGTTCTTTGCAATTGCCGTTGCTATACACCCTGAGCCTGTGCACAGATCAAGTATGGCCGGAGAAGGAATCCCCAGAGCATTGACAAGCCTGACAGCCTCCTCAACCAGAATCTCTGTCTCAGGCCGCGGGATGAGCACACCTCTGCCGACCCTGAATCTGAGTCCGTAGAACTCTGTATAACCTGTAAGATACTGGAGGGGTTCATGGCAAAGTCTTCTTCTGACAATGGAATTCAGTGCCCACAGGTCAGACTCATCTACCCAGAGGTCATCTCTGTAAAATTCGGTCCGGCTTATATTGAAGGCGTGACATATGATCAGTTCCGCCTCCCTTTCAGCCTCGGAAAGACCTTTTTCCCTGAAAATTGAGGAGACCTCGTTGAAGAGGCAGGTTGTTGATAACAAGGTTGTTTTCATGCTACTTTTTTCAGTTTCTCGGTCTGGTAATAGGTAATAAGGGCATCTAATAATTCATCAAGATTGCCCTCGAGAATATATGTAAGTTTCTGGAGTGTCAGAGCAATCCTGTGGTCAGTCACCCTGTTCTGCGGAAAATTGTAAGTCCTTATCCTTTCACTGCGGTCGCCGGAACCAACCTGGGCCTTTCTTTCCTCTGATATCTCTCTTTCCTGCGCTTCTATCTTTATCTCATAAAGCCTTGACCTCAGGATCCTCATGGCCTTTTCCCTGTTTTTGTACTGAGACCTTTCATCCTGGCACTGCACAACAATACCTGTCGGGAGATGTGTAATCCTCACTGCTGAGGAGACCTTGTTAACATGCTGTCCTCCAGCCCCCGAGGCCCTGTATGTATCGAGTCTAAGATCTTTTTCGTCTATACTGATATCTATCTCCTCTGCCTCGGGAAGCACGGCAACTGTGGCAGCAGAAGTATGAATCCTTCCGGAGGTCTCTGTTTCAGGAACCCTCTGGACCCTGTGAACACCGCTTTCATATTTGAGGCGGCTGTAAGCCCCCCGTCCCTGGATTGAAACAGTTATCTCTTTGAGCCCCCCAAGCCCTGTAGGACGGGCCTCTATTACCTCTACCTTCCACCTCTTCTGCTCTGCGTACCTGGAATACATCTTGAAAAGGTCAGCGGCAAATAATGCTGCCTCCTCTCCGCCTGTCCCTGCCCTTATCTCGATAATAACGTTCTTTTCGTCTCTGGGGTCTTGTGGAAGAAGTATCAGCTTAAGCTCCTCCACGACCTCTGCCCTTCTCTGTCTGAGGTCCTCAAGCTCCTCTTCAGCAAGGACCTTCAGCTCCTTATCTCCTGAGCTGAGAACCTCTTCATCCTCTTCAATTGCACTGAGTATCTTCTTATACTCTCTGAATTTATCCACAATCGGCTTCAGGTCGGACTGCTCCTTTGAAAGCCTCATGAAAAGGTTCCTGTCCTTTATGGTCTCGGGGTCTGAGAGTTTCTCCGTCAGAGTTTCATGTTTTTCTTCTATTGCAGCTAACCTGTTAAACATTCTTCTATTTTATATCCTTCTTAATCCTCTTTATTTTTTTCTAAAACCGGGGCGGCAACAATTAAACAGCTTCAGATTTTACTTCCACGACCTCTCTTAGCGCACTCAATGCCACCTCAATCTGTGATTCATCGGGCTCCCGCGTGGTAAGCCTCTGAAGCAAGAGCCCCGGCCTCACAAAAAGATTAACAAGCGCATTACCACTATTTTTGGCAGAGAGTTTCAGAACCTCATACGATAATCCCGCAACAAGGGGAATAAGCACAAGCCTTGATAGGAATTTCATAACAAAATCCCAGTTGTAAGGAATAAGGGAGAATATTAAAATACTCACTATCATCACTATCAGGAGAAAACTTGTACCACACCTTGGATGCTGGGTGCTGTATTTCCGCTTTATGTTATTGGCTGCCAGTTCCTCACCACCCTCATAGGCATGGATAACCTTATGTTCAGCGCCATGGTACTCATAGAGCCTTCTCATCTCCCCCCAAAGCCCCACTCCGGAGACATAGAGGAGAAAGACACTAGCCCGGATAAGACCGTCAACAACATTAAATGCAACGGAACTCTCTGACACAATGGGCATAACGATTCCGACAAGCCTTGTAAGATAAAGCGGCATAAAGACAAACATCGCAATCCCTATCCCCATAGCAACTGCAAAGGTTGTCAGCATTACAACAGGGCTCATCGGGCCTTCTCCTTCTTCCTCATAGGCCTTTGAGGCAGAAAAATCTATGGCCTTAATTCCAAGAGTGAGGGCCTCATACAGGGCAGCCACACCTCTTAAAACCGGCACCTTCAGTATAGCGGGAAGACTTCGCAGTCTTTCACGTTTAATATGCATCCGGCCATCCCCACCCCTGACAGCCACACTCCAGACTGAAGGCCCCTTCATCATCACACCCTCAATAACTGCCTGCCCTCCAACATTCTTTTTCGAAGAAGAATAGAAGGCAGCATTGAATGGAAGATTGAGAACACTCCTGATAATTTTAAAGAAAATCATACCTGTTCAGCCTCTAATCAGACCGCAGATCCCACTTGCGTGCTCAGCGGTGAATTATTACAAAACCCCTTAAAACGGAAAAACCGCCAGCATACCTCAAACCCGGGTTGCTGACGGCTCAATATAAGTCTACTTACCGTGTTTTGCGTATTTCTTCCTGAACTTCTCAACCCTTCCTTCCGTATCCACCAACTTCTGTTTCCCTGTAAAGAAGGGATGGCATTTCGAACAGATATCCACATGGATTTCAGGTTTAATCGACCTCGTTATAAAAGTCTCGCCACAGGCACAAGCGACCTTGGCCTCTTTGTAGTCTGGATGAATACCCTCTCTCACATCTGCCTCCTTGTAAATCGATTTCACATTTAAATAAGTTTCGCAACTACACTATCCACGAATTCACTCAACCCATTGAAAATCAAAATATTTCCTGGATATATGTCTCTTCCAGGGATATTGTTTATGCAAGTTTATTCCCAACTAAAGATTTATTTTTATATTATAACAAATTATGGGACTATTCTTCTATAGCATGAAGATCCGATCCGAGTAATCGGCCTGATTTTTGACTCAAGTTTCTCCTCTCGCCTTTGCCAACCGGCCCGGGGATACTTCTCCGGGCGTGAGTGAGACATCCCAGGTTCCGGTCAAAGAACGTCTCCACGTGCTCAGGGTCTCCGACTGCGCAAGGTCTACCGCACGCTTGCCTTTTGCGCGTAGGGCAATGTGGTCTTCTGCTTCACTTAACAGCATCGACACCTCGGATTCAATTTATTTCGCAGCTCCATAGCCTGCCATGCTCTCCCCTGTCAACACTTCACGTCGATTCTCGCAAATCGCCGCGCATGACTCAGGGCCAAGGCGGCTTCTTGCCATCTCTGCTCCTCCTTTTTCTTTCCTTCCCTATTTTAGAGCAGCTTTATCACTTTTGTCCCTGCCCAGTTTTTCCCGGCCATCTCTCCCTAAAACATTTCCCGAGGTATTAAAAAGTAATTCCTCAAATTTTTTCAAGATATTATCTTTATTAAGAAAATTTTCAGCATAACTTCTTGCATTCTTTTTAGTTTCTTTTAGATCAGTATCTATGTTATTTTGAATTGAGACAAGTAAGGCCTCTTCGTTTTCAGGTTTTACCACAATGCCAATCTTATTATTTTCAATAACATCATATAAAGTACTTCCTTCTTCTGCAGTAACAATAGCAACTCCACCAGCCGACAAAATACCTGTCAGTTTTGAAGGCATTACAAGATCAGAAGCCGATCTTTTTTGTAAAACCAAATGCAAATCTGCCATTGCCAGCAAATCAGGTAGTTTTTCATAAGGTTGTAGAGGAAAAAATTTGATAGTTTCTAACTCTTTTTCTGTTGCCATACTTATTAGTCTTGATTTTGCAGCGCCTTCCCCTACAAAAACAAAATGTATATTTCTTTTACTTTTGATATGTTCAGCAACATTTATAACTATTTCCAAGCCCTGTTTTTCTCCGATGTTACCTGAATATAATATTATCTTATCATCATCTTTAAATCCAAACTCCTTTTTTAATGACTGTTCTTTAGGCAGGGGTTTTATAAAATCTGTATCCACCCAGTTAGGAACTAAAAATATATTATCTCCTTTAACGCCTTTCCCCCGAATATTCCTCTTCATTCCTTCGCTTATTGTGGAGACAATGGTTGCCTTTCTTAGAAAGAATTTTTCTATTTTTTCTAAGAGATTTAAAAGTTTTTTGTTTTTAATAAGTCCTAAATTTTTTGCTGCATCTACCTGTAGGTCTTGTATATGAAAAACAAAAGGTTTTTTCCTTGTGGTCTTATATATATAAGGCCACAATCCCATCTGCATAGGCGGACAAATCCCAATAACAACATCGTATTTCCGGAAAAATTTTGGGATCCAATATACCAGTGAGTTTAAATTAAAAGATATCTCATGTAAAATTCTCGTTTTTCCATTAACGTTTTCAGGTACATATAATGGAACTCTATAAACATTAACCCCATTAATTGTTTCTTTATGCCACCTTTTGATCTTGTAACTTTCATAAATCTTCCATTGAGGATAATAAGGAAGAGCTGTGATGACATCAACTAAGTGGCCTCTTGCAGCCAGCCACTCTGCCATCTCTCCTGTATATTTCCCTGTACCAGTTAACTCAGGGTAAAAATTAATGCCATATATGAGGATATTCAATTTTAGCTGTCATCCATGTCTGTTTTCCGCCTCTCGAACACAAAATCAGCCTGAATCGCACGCCCCTCGTGATCGTAGCTCATATGATAAACATTACTTAAGAAAAAACCGTGTTTGTGCAAAAAATCAATCACCTCATATGCCAGCGCTTGCCCTTTGTAAAGTTCAATAAATGAGCATTCAATATAGATATAGGAAAAATGATCGAGCATCGAGCGGCAACCCTTCAAGACCTCGAGTTCAAAACCCTGGACATCGATTTTCAATAGTGCAGGTGAACATATTTCTTCTGCATCAATCACTTCATGCAAGGGTAATACAGGTGTTTCCCGTACTTCGCGTTCCCCGGTGTGCGGGAACAGATCTGTCTGGTTTTGGCCAATGGGCAGCAATGACGAAGAATCATCCCGTTCAGAAACATGGATGGTCATGGTGGTTTTCTCAGACCCAATGGCGCAGCGATGCAAATGGGTATTGGCATCAGCAGCAAACACCCGCTCAAAGCGAGCCGCTGGCTCCGATAGCGGCTCAAAGGAATCGATCCTGGCATTTGGAAAGCACCTGCGCGAAATTACTGCGAACTGCCCGCAATTAGCACCAATGTCCACTACATGCCCGCAATTCAGGTTTTGCAAAAACCTTCTGTGTTCTGTCCCCGCCGCCGTTCCCTTCAACAATGCCCGCGCAAACAAAGGTTCACGCAAGATATTGTATAGTTTTAACAGCTTGTGTATAGCATCGTTCATTTCAGCGAATACCCCGTAAGTTCTTCAAGTTTTTCCAACTTCATCTCTGGCTTATCGATTATGCTCAATTCCGTATACCAATCACTATCGAACATCAGTCATGTTTTCCTTGCAAATGCAAAAATTGTCGTTTTCAAAAAACCGGGAGCGAGTCGCTACTACCCTCAAACCAGTACCGTTTAGGTGGGATTTCCCCCCCTAAAAGCGGTCTCGTGTCGGTGGGACGTAACAACCACACACCTAATCCTTAAGCAAATTTAGAAAACGATAAGTATGCGGGTTCCACTTCATACCCATACACTGCGTGTTAAAAGCCATGTTTATCCAGCATACTCCTTATCTTGTAGATACTATTGCACCGGTAATAAGTGGGAAACACATCTTCCTCCTTCCCCCCTAAACTTTTTCAGTGACTGAAGCATGGCATTGGTTCGGAATAAGCTTGGATAAGATCGAAACATATCCCCATAAATTTGGTATTCTAACATACAAATATCCACCGCTTCTCATCACTCTGTGAATTTCCGCAAAAAAAAATGATCCGGTTTTTCGATATGCTCCGGAACATAATCGCAAACGCATAAATCAACAGACTCATCGTCCAATGGCAAGCTGTCGTTATCAATCATATGAAACGCATCAATAAACGGATTGGTTGTCGCAGCGTTGTCCGCATCGACGGCGATGACCTTCTTCATTTTACCCTTAAATATTCGAAGATCCCTCCGAAATGGAAATGTGATCTTCTCCGTAAGCCCCCCGTCCACAGCCTATATCCAGCACAACGGATAACGGATCAAGAAGTGCATTCACGCGGATATAAAACGGGATTGTGCCATCAATTTCGCTAAATCCGCCAAATCTGATTTCCGGGTAAAAATTATTCATAAAACTCATTTTAGTAGCTCTGTATGTTTTTCCGGATACTGTTTTTCTCTGCTTATGCCAGCTTGTGTAATAATATTTACAAACCGCACGGCCAGCGAAGGATCGCTTAGCTGTTTATAGGTCGAATAGGCGCCAAACTGCAATGTCCTGAGCCGCTTGGGATGATCAACGATTGAACGTAATGCAGATAGCAGCCCCACATCGGGCATTCGGTGGCCGAACAATATCCCATTAACCCCTTGCTCGACATAACTCGGCTCCGGCCCTTGATGTCCCCGCATATCATCGTGCGTAATCGGCGGCAAGCTCAGTGACATCATGTGGACAATACTTAATCCGGCATTACCTGGATAACAACCGGCCATACACTGTCGCGAAATATTGTTTATTTTCTTTGGGTCGTAGATTGAACCGTAGAACTTCACCCATGGCATGCCACTGGCAAGGCTCTTAATATGTTCTGCATTGATGCCGTCACCGATAATGTGGAGGGTCATATCTGAATGGC
>ENA-ORDP01001589-ORDP01001589.1-marine-sediment-metagenome-genome-assembly--contig:-NODE-1589-length-12223-cov-10.745151_pt1 | contig 12223 bp, 9 predicted proteins | sample MGYA00248627_ERZ508539 | MGnify/ENA primary metagenome ERZ508539 (study PRJEB26208, sample SAMN05571518) | marine sediment metagenome | biome: deep sea; feature: Hydrothermal vent; material...
CATTCAAAAGAAAATGTCATTTTTAATAATATAGAATCAACCTATATCATTGCTGAAATTGGCATTAACCATAACGGCAGTGTCAAGGAGGCAGAAAAGCTGATCAGGAATGCAGCAGAGATCGGCGTGCATGGTGTGAAAATTCAGATAAGAGACCTGAATACACTGTACACCAGTACAGTACTGCTTGATCCATTAAAAGCCGAACATGGAACGCAACACCTTCTTCACGAGCTGCATAAAGTTCATTTATCTTTTGAACAGGTGGCGGGGTTATTTGATTATGCCGAACAATTCAATATTGATTTCTTCGCTACTCCATTTGACCTTGTTTCAGCAGAATTCCTTAATGATATAGATACCCCGCTTTTTAAAATTGGCTCACCGGATTTTACTAATTTACAGCTTATCAAGAAGATCATCAGCTATAACAAACCAATTATACTTTCGACAGGCATGAGTACGGAAAAGGAAATCAGGCAGGTCGTGGCCTTTCTGCAGGATCAAAAAGCAGACTTTTCCCTGTTACACTGCAACAGCACATACCCGGCAGCATATCAGGACATCAACCTGAGATATATTCCAAGATTAAAACATATTTCGGGGGTCAAAACAGGATACTCAGGACATGAGCAGGGGTATGCACCAACACTGGGTGCAATTGCATTGGGTGCTGAAATAATTGAGCGCCATATTACAATGGACACAAAACAGGAAGGTCTGGATCATAGCTCCTCCCTGGATGTATCCATGTTTCGTGAAATGATGTGTGATATCTGGAAGCTTGAAAATTCGCTTGGCAAGGATGAGAGAGTGTATTCTCAGGGAGAACAGAATAATTTTTTATCATTGGGTAAATCACTTGTCGCCGCAAGAGACCTGAAAGCAGGAAGCATTCTATGTGACGACAATATTATTGCAAAAACACCCGCGAAAGGTATTTCACCACTATATATTGATAAATTTATTGGTAAAACCCTGCAAAGGGATTTACTAAAGGATGATTATCTTGCCTTTGACGATATAGACGAGTCAATAAAAAATAATGCTACGATCCATGGTTTTGATATTCCAAAAAAATGGGGGGTTGTTGGCAGGCTTAATGACTATCATGAGTATCTGGAATTTTTACCGGATCTGGTAGAGATGCATCTTACCTGGCGCGACATAGAAAATTTCATACCACCGACGGCAATCCATGAGCAGGACCTGGTGGTTCATGCCCCCGAGTATTATCGGGACAAACTGATCGATTTTACAACAAATGATCCAGTCGTTCGTGAATACAGTATGGAAATGTTGAATAAGACAATTGAGCTTGCCCGGGAGCTGGATAATAACTTTTCCGGGCAAACGCATCCCGAAGGGCCAAGGGTTGTTGTACACCCGGGAGGGCATTTCGTATCACGAACAAATTCCAACAAGGATGAACAATACAGGGTGCTGATCAAAAACCTGAAAGAGATAAATACAGAAGGTGTCAGGGTTCTGGTGGAAAACATGCCACCCTTCCCCTGGTACTTTGGTGGCCAGTGGTATAATACAATTTTTCTTAACCATAATGAGATCACCCAATTTTGTGAGACTATTAACTGGGGTTTGTGTTATGACCTGTCACATGCCCAGCTATACTGTAATCATGCGAATTTTAAACTGACCGAGTTTACAAGGTCGATATTACCTCATATTGAATATTTACATGTATCTGATGCATCAGGCGTTACAAACGAAGGATTACAAATTGGAGAAGGAAATGTTGACTTTGAACAGGTTTTTGCAATTCTGGATAAACTTGATACCGGGTTTATTCCGGAAATATGGCAGGGGCACCTGAGAAAGGGCAAGGGTTTTGTTGAGGCACTACACAGGATAGACCGGATTTATAAAAAATTATCCAGTGGTTCCTGCCATGTTCATTGAGCAAGGTCGAAATGAGTACTGAACACAAAGCTGATAAAATAGTATCAACAAATTATCCGGACACATCTGCTGATCTTGCCCGTGATACCCGGATTCTGAATTTGTTGAACAGTGCGGTTCAGAAATTCAAGTCGGAGCATTTTGAGCAGGCAGAATTATTATGTCAACAGGTACTTCAACTGGATGCCCAACAACCGGATGCGCTACATATCACTGGAATAATGGAAGATAAAAGTGGAAATGTTGATCGTGCTATAAAACTCATTAGAAAGGCGGTGGATCATGCACCGAATAACACTCAATTCCACGAAAATCTCGGCCTGCTTTATCTGCGTACTAATCAATTTACAGAAGCATCCGGGATATTTCGGCAGCTGATTAAGTTGCAGCCAGATAATACGATGGCATATTCCAACCTGGCAACAGCACTTCTTAATATTGAGGATTACCAGGGTGCCATTAAATATTACAGCAAAGTAGTACAACTTGATCCCGGAAATCTGGATGCACATCAAAATATTGCTTTTGCTTATACACAGTCGGGAAGTACGGGGGAGGCCCTGGAACATTATCAGGAAATATTAAATTGCAATCCAGATAATATTCCTGTTCTCGAATTAATGGCCAAGGCATTAATTCGCCTGAATAAAATTACAGATGCAGTCAAAATCCACCAGAAAATATTACGGCTCCAGCCAGAGAGTGCCGGGGTACAGAATAATACAGGTAATGTTTTGCTTGATCTGGGTGAGATTGATGAGGCCAGAAAATGTTTTCTTAAAGCGATAGAGATCAACCCGGAACTGGTCGAAGCATATAACAACCTGGGCATTGTGTGTAAGGATCTGGGACAGGATCAGCAGGCAATCATGCATTTTAAGAAGGCTGTTGAGATAAGGCCTGATTATGCTGATGCCTATAGTAATATTGGCGGAATATACAAGTCCCAGGGTAAACCGGAAAAGGCCGAATACTATCTTGAAAGGGCCATCAGTATCAATCCTTATCATGCGGATGCGCATAACCACATGGGTAATATTTGCCTGGATTTAGGGAGATACCAGGATGCAATTAAATATTATCGCGAGGCTATAGAACTAAAGGATGATTATGCAGAGGCTTATAATCATTTGGGTAATGTACTTATCGAAATGGGTCAATTCAACGAGGCCATGGAGTGTTTTAATAAAGCACTGGAGCTTGACCCGGGTTTGAATTCAGCACACTGGAATAGATCATTCGCGCATTTATTGACAGGTGAATATGAAAAAGGATGGCAGGAATATGAATGGCGTTTCAAGACGAAACATAGTGCAATGGCTCGTCATACCGGTATGCCTCTTTGGCAGGGAGAAGATCTGGGTGAACGAACCCTGTTGGTGTATGCGGAACAGGGCATTGGTGATGAAATCCGTTTTGCAAACTGCATACCGGATGTAATTAAACAGGCCAAACATGTCGTTGTTGAATGCGATCCGCGTTTGCAAAGCCTGTATCAACGTTCCTTTCCTGAGGCGAGTGTTGTTGGCGTGAAGCGAGATAGTCTTGACTGGTTATCCACTGCTCCGCCGATTGATTTGCAGATTGCCGTAGGTAGTCTACCGATGTATACACGTACCCGACTGGAAGATTTTCCACAAAGAGGAGGCTATCTGACAGCAGATCCAGAGCGGGTGGCATGCTGGAAAGAACGTCTGCAGTTATTAGGTGACGGAGCCCGGGTAGGTATAGCGTGGCGCGGTGGTCTGCTTACCGCAGATCGAAAATTGAACTATGCTGATTTCAAAAAGGACTGGCGGGCCATCCTGGAAGTCCCCGGGGTTCAGTTTATCAATATGATGTATGACAAATGTGATGAAGAGCTTGAATGGGCGCGCAATGAATTAGGCGTAGACATCCATTCCTTTAGTGACCTCGATCAGTTTAATGACATGGAAGGTGTGGCCGCTTTAATGAGTTCACTGGACTTGATGATTTCGGCCCCGTTATCAGTATCGGAAATGGCAGGGGCCCTGGCAGTGCCGACCTGGTATATGCTTTTCAAGCATCATGTAAATACATTGGGCTCAGATCACCTGCCGTGGTTTCCGAACACCCGCTGTTTTTTTATGGATCGTACCAAAGAGTGGGGGCCCGTTGCCAGGGATTTGGCAAAAGCATTACAGGAGCATATCTCAGTACCTGCTGTTGGAGAAAAAGAAACCGGGATTGGATCAGTGTCGGAAAACGAGGGGGCATGTGAAGAGATCCCGGCTTTACTGCATGCGGCGGTAAAATGTTATCAGTCGGGTGATATTGATGAAACGGAAAGACTCTGCCGTAATATAATAACACTTGACCCGTTACACGCAGATGCCTTGCACATGTCAGGACTAATCAAGCAACAACATGGTGATTTAAAAGGTGCAATGACACTGATGCAAATGGCGATAAAGTCCAGGCCGAAAACAGGTCTCTATTATAATAGTATCGGAGAGATATTCCTGAATCAGAGGCAATACAAGGAAGCCGGACAATGGTTTCAGATGGCGGTCGACCTGGAACCGGAAAATGCGGGCATGCAGAAAAATCTGGCGGACACGTATCTGATGCAGACTATGTATGATTCGGCAATAAAATGTTATCAAACCGGTTTGAGTGCAGCCCCGAATAATCAAGGTATTCTGAATAATCTTGGTAACGCCTACCTGCTAACAGATGATATTTCTGCCGCAATAACCTGCTTCAATAAAATTCTTGCAATGTCTCCGGATAATTCCGAGATATATAATTCATTAGGAGTGGCATATAGAAAGACCGGGCAAATGAAGGATTCCATTGATTGTCTGAAAAAAGCGCTACAAATAAAACCTGATTATACTGATGCTCACGATAACCTTGGTTTAAGTATTAAATTAACAGGTGACTTTCCTGTGGCTATAGAGTCTTTTCGCAGGGCTATTTCTTTGAACGAAAATTTTGTTTTAGCCAAAGAGCATCTGGCATCTGCCTTGACAGAAATCGGCCAAATCAGGGAGGCCGGGATAATTTTCAAGGAGATTCTGATGCAACAACCTGAAAATCCGTCGATACATTGGGATCATGCATATACATGTTTTCTTGCAGGAAATTTAGCAGTGGGCTGGCAGGAACATGAATGGCGCTTTAAAAGCAAGGTGTCTCTAGCCCGTCATACAGGTATACCATTGTGGCAGGGCGAAAAGCTGTGTGACCGAACCCTGCTGGTCTATGCCGAACAAGGTATCGGCGATGAGATTCGCTTTGCAAGCTGCATACCAGAGGTGATTAAACAGGCAAAACACATCGTTATTGAATGCGATCCGCGACTGCAAAGCCTCTATCAACGTTCATTTCCGGAAGCGAGCGTGGTTGGTGTCAAACGTGATGAACTCGGCTGGCTATCGACTGCCCCACCGATTGATCTGCAAATAGCGATAGGCAGTCTACCCATGTACACTCGTACCAGCCTGGAAGATTTCCCCCGGCAAGGCTGTTATCTAAGTGCCGATCCGGAACGGGTAGCGTACTGGGAAAGGCAGCTGCAGGCGTTGGGTTCTGGTCCCTGGGTGGGTATCGCCTGGCGCGGTGGACTGAATACACCAGAACGTGATCTGCATTACCCGGATTTCAAGAAAGATATGGCTGCAATCCTTAAAACTCCCGGTATCCAGTTTATCAATATGATGTACGATGAATGCAGTGAAGAACTGGAATGGGCGCGAACGGAACTGGGTATCGATATTCATCATTTCAGTGATCTTGACCAGTTCAATGACATGGAAGGGGTCGCGGCCTTGTTAAGTGTGCTGGATCTTATGATAACGGTGCCGATTGCGGTATCGGAAATGGCAGGGGCCCTGGCGGTGCCGACCTGGTATATGATTTTCACACACCATGTTAATACACTGGGAACTGATCATCTGCCATGGTTTCCCCATACCCGTTGCTTTTTCAAGGAACGAGTTGGAGAGTGGGGGGCGGTGACTGAAATGCTGGCGCAGGAATTGCTGGTATTTTCAAGAGAACTCTAGGAGTCTGACAGATTTCTGATTATTCAGGATACCATGTTTTAAGTATTAGTTATGTCATATCGCAAGCAACAAAAAACTCACTCCAGGTTGAAGCCTTCGGTATCAATCACATCTGAACTGGTCAATATACCGTCATTATTGCAGGAAGCAGTGACGCTGCATCAAGCGGGTCAAATAGATGATGCGGAATCGTTATATCATCGTGTACTGGAGCTGGATTCGCAGCACGCAGACGCATTACACCTCTCTGGAATGGTATTGCGACAGCGTGGTGATTTGCAGGCGGCAGTAGACCTGATCAGGAAAGCAATAACATGTAATCCTGATGAGGCACTTTATCACAGTAACCTGGGTTCCATTTGCATAGACTGTGGCCAATGGGCTGATGCACAACAATGTTATCAGCGGTCTTTACAGCTGAACCCGGGGGACAGTGAGGCACAGAATAATCTGGGTTTTGCACTGGCAAATCTGGAGAAATTTGAACAAGCGGAGTCCTGTTTCCGTGAAGCTATACGGCTCAGCCCGGAATATGAAGATGCGTATTTTCACCTGGGACTTGCACTTGGCAAGCTGGAGCGACCGGAAAAGGCCGAGCAGAGTTTTCTTGCTGCCTTGAAGCTGAGACCGAAATGGCCGGAGGCCTGGTACAATCTTGGCGATACACAAAAAAATCAGAAACATTATTCTGATGCAGAAAAAAGTTATCGGCAAGCATTCCGCCTGCAGCCTGGTAATATAAAGGCCTGTGTCAATCTGGGCGATGTGCTCAAGGAACAGGAAAAATTTATACAGGCAATGGAATGTTACGAACAGGCATTACAACTGGATCCCGAATGCGTAGAGGCCTTTAACAATAAGGGCATGATATTTTATGTACAGAACAGGCTGGAAGAGGCTATACAGTGTTATGAAAAGGCACGTTCAATTAACTCGAATTATGTGCAAGTATATCTGAATCTTGGTAATGTACGAATTGTTAGCGGTCAAATAAATGAGGCAATGGAGTTATTCCGAAAGGCATTGGATCTGAATCCTGATTATGTCCTTGCACACTGGAACTATTCATTTACATTGCTATTGTCTGGAGATTATACACAGGGATGGAGGGAACATGAATGGCGTTTAAGAGATAGCAATATTGCAAGTGCACGCCATTCCGGTATACCTCGCTGGCAGGGCGAGGATCTGGCTGACCAGACCCTACTAGTGTATGCAGAGCAAGGTATTGGAGATGAAATCCGCTACGCAAACTGTATTCCGGATGTTATCAAGCAGGCCAGGCATGTAGTCATCGAATGCGATCCGCGTTTGCAAAGCCTGTATCAACGTTCCTTTCCCGAAGCGAACGTGGTTGGCGTAAAACGTAATGAGCTTGGCTGGCTATCGACGGCCCCGCCGATAGACTTGCAGATAGCGGTAGGCAGCCTCCCGATGTATACCCGAACCCGGCTGGAAGATTTTCCCCAACAGGGTCATTATTTGACCGCAGACCCGGAGCGTGTAACGTACTGGAAAGAACGCCTGCAGTCTTTAGGATCTGGACCCAAGGTAGGTATAGCGTGGCGCAGTGGCCTGCGTAGAGCAGAACGCGATTTGAACTTTCCGGATTTCAAGCAGTATTGTCAGACAGTCCTGCAAGTACCTGGTATCCAGTTTATTAACATGATGTATGACGAATGCGGTGAAGAGCGGGAATGGGCACGCAAGGAACAAGGTGTCGAGATCCATCATTTTAGTGATCTTGACCAGTTCAATGATATGGAAGGGGTGGCTGCTTTATCAAGTGCGCTGGACCTGATGGTTACGGTACCAAACGCGGTATCGGAAATGGCGGGGGCGTTAGGAGTACCTGCGTGGTATATGATTTTCTCGCATCATGTAAATACACTGGGAACTGATCATCTGCCGTGGTATCCGCATACACGCTGTTTTTTCAAGGATCGGGCTGGACAGTGGGAGCCGATTTTAAATAGCGTGATGGTTTCGTTAAAGAAATACTGTAAAGATGCTGAAGAGGTTGGAATTAACAACGAACCAGTGATTGCAGAAAACAATACAACATTCTCGCTGGAATAAATGAGTGTATTAATGCATGAGGCAGTAGCACTACACCAGCCAGGTCGTTTCGATGATGTGGAGACAAACTATCGAAATATACTAGTATTTGAACCAAGCCAGGAAGATGCACTGCATCTGCTTGGATTAATTGCGTAGCAAAGAGGCGATTTACAGGAAACGATAAAGCTTGTGCAAAAAAGTGGTAGATGCAAATCCGGGAATCCTTTTATTGTCTGTATCAGTCTGGGTAATATCTACAGTCAATGTGGCATGCCTGAGAAGGCAGGGCAGTGTTTTCGATCAGTGGTACAGCGAAATCCTGACAATATAGAGGCAAATACCCATCTTGGAAAAGTATTGATAGAAGCAGGTTCCCATGAGGAAGCTGGACGTTTGTATAGAAGAGTCTTTGAATTGAGTACGGATTATACGGATGCACTGAATGCACTGGGTGTTATCCTGATGAAAAAGTATGACCGAAGCAAGCAGCGGAGCATTTCAAGAATGTTATCAAGGTGCAACAGGATTACGCAGATGTACTTAATAACCTTAGTATTTGTTTATCGGTGATGGGTGTGAAGAAGGGGCGGCAATATCGTGCTTTGAAAAGGCGATATCACTGCATAGTGATTTTGCGGATGCGTATACCATATATGCTGCAGCCTGCCTGAAGGCAAGAAGATCTTGGCGCCGCTGAAGAAGCGTGTTTACAGGCATTGGAGCTAAAGGCGGATGATCCTCATATATAATATCATGGGACAGGTATTTAGAAAAAAAGGGCAGTTTCACACGGCGATACAGAATTATACTGAAGTGCTGCAGTACAATCAGGATTATAAGGATGCATTGCTGAATCTGGCAAATGCGTTAACCGAAATTGGAAAAGTAACTGAGGTGATAGAAAAATATCAAAAAATTCTGGAATTAAATTCTGAAAATGTATCTGCACATCTGAATTACTCTTTCGCTTTGTTGCTATCGGGTAAGTTTGGTCATGGTTGGCAAGAATATGAATGGCGAAGAAGGCTTCTGGATACTGTGGATCGTCACTGCAATATTTCACGTTAGCAAGGTGAAGGCCTGATTGAGCGCACCTTGTTGGTATATGCTGAACAAGGAGTGGGAGATGAACTGCGTTATGCAAATTGTATAAGTAGTGTGATAGAGCTTTCCAAGCATATTGTCATTGATTGTGACACGTGCCTGCAGGGTCTTTATCAACGTTCCTTTCCCGAAGTGAGCGTGTACGGAGTCAAGCGCGAAGATACAGCATGGTAATCGACAGCCTCGCTGATTGATCAGCAGATAACCATTGGCAGCCTGTCTTTATATACCCGAACCCGCTTGGAAGATTTTCCTGCTGAAGGCGGTTATCTGCAAGCAGATCCAATAGTAATTTCCTGTTGGAAAGAAAGCCTGCAGTCATTATGGTCAGATCCCAAAGTTGGAATATTATGGCGGGGAGGAGTGTAGCAGCAGAACGTGAACTGAACTATGCAGGCTTCAGAAAGTACTGAGAGGTTATTCTGCAGGTACCAGGTATTCAGTTTGTCAACATGATGTATTACCAATGTGAAAAGAACCTTGAGTGGGCACGCAAGGAATGGGGTGTGGAGATTCATTATCTCAGTGAGCTTGACCAATATAATGATCTGGAGGGAACGGCTGTCCTGATGAATTCGCTGGACCTGTTGATTTCGATACCTACAGTTGTATCAGAAATGGGAGGTGCCTTGGGTATTCCGGTCTGGCACCTGATTTTTGAGAATCATGTAAATACATTGGGCACGTATTATCTTCCATGGTATTCCGAATACCCGTTGTTTTTTCAAGCATCGCACCAAGGATTGGAGGTTAATAATCACTGACGTGGCACAGGAATTGCATATTTTTCGAGGAAGATAACACAGTACATAAAGCCTAATCACGCACTGTATTTAAGGTCAATGAACAGGATCTGTGAAATGGGCATATCAGGAGACGGGTACTATGCTTATTAACTTGAGTGCTGTGAAAGAAGGCTTGGAATTCGTACTCAAGTAATAAGGGTTTAAACAAATCGAGTTGGAAAGCCAAATAGGAAAGCATGGGTATTTATTGCTTTTGACAGATAGAAATAAAACCAAAGGATAATCTATGCGTATTCTAATGGTGGTATACGACAATGGAGATTTTACTTCGTGGTTTCCTCAGGGATTGGCTTACATTGCAGCTGTCCTGGAAAAGGAAGGTTACTATGTAGAAATTTACAACCAGGATCTGCACCATTCTATTTAAATAAAAATCATTTTGACTTTGTTTGTGTCAGTCTGATTGCTGGCTCAGATGAATTACTGATGGTAAACAAGCCGAGGACTATCTCTATATGTGAAGCACTTATCAAGGCCAAGGTAAATTTAAAATGAAATTGCAATGGCAATGGAAGGTTAAATTTTGCCACACCGGAAGTGCTGAAATTGATGAAAGAAGCTGGCTGTATACATATAAATTATGGTATAGAGTCCATGGACAATGAAATACTGAAAAGAATGAAAAAAGGACTGCGTGTAGATATGGTCGAAAAAGGTATTAAGGCAACCCTGGATGTAGATATTAGCCCTGGCTTTAATATTATATATGGTCATATTGGGGATACTTTAGAAACGCTGGAGAAGTCTGTTGAATTTCTATTAAAATATGATGACGGTGCGCAATTGAGGACATTGCGGCCAGTCACTCCTTATCCAGGGTCGCCGTTGTACTATGAGGGTATTAAAATGGGCCTGTTAAAGGATTGCAGAAATTTTTATGAGTATAAACATGTAAACTCAGATTTGTTAGCCATCAATTACACCAAGCTGACTGATGATCAGTTTCACGCTGCATTATTTGATTCAAACCAGAGACTGGTAGACAATTATTTTGAGGATCAGAAAATTAATTATCTTCAACAAATGGAAGAATTATATGTTGGCAAGAACACAGAATTCAGGGGATTCAGGCATAGCTACAAATAGCAGATATATAAAGTTGAGGAAAGGACGTCATCGGAATGCCCCCATCTTCCTCCTGAGGGTATTGTATAACTTATTCGTAGATGGCCTGAGGTATGAAACCCGACAGAATCTGCTTGAAAAACAGAGCTAATGATCTTTAGGCTCATTCTAATACTAACGTGATTTAATAAATATGGAGTTTACTGTGAAGTCAGACAGTATATATGCAATTATAACTGCCCGAGGGGGCTCAAAAGGATTACCTGGAAAAAATATAAAACTGCTGAATGGTAAACCGCTGATTGCATATACCATATCGGCAGCGTTGAATTGTCCATTGATCCAAAGATGCATCGTTACTACAGATGATGGTCAAATAAAAACCACCAGCAAGGAATATGGTGCGGAAGTATTTAATCGCCCTTCTGAATTAGCAACTGATGAAGCCTCAAGCAATAGTGCAATCAGGCATGTACTTGAAATACTTCATGGTCAGGATGATTTGCCAGCATACTTTGCACTACTCCAGCCGACTTCACCGCTTCGTACTGTTGAACATCTGGAGGATAGCATCAGTATCTTTATTGAATCAGGTGCGAATTGTCTTATTAGCGTAACAGAAGAGACGCATAGCCCTTATAAGGATTTTTGTCTCGAGGAAGGTGGGCTCGTGCCGTTATTTGATGTTGATACAATCGAAGTGCCGAGGCAGTCTTTACCAAAAGTCTATAAACAGAATGGAGCTATATACATTGTGAAAAGTGAATTATTTTTGCAGTATAACAGGTTCTATATTCAGCCAGCAGTGCCCTATATGATGAGTGCAGAACATAGTATAGATATTGATACACAACTGGATTTATCAATAGCAGAAATCCTGCTTAAATCTGCTGTATGAGAATTGTAGACTGGGCTGAGTTTACGATGCCCAACAGTTTACACTGCCATCTGTTGGGTTTCTTTCGTCAGTCCAACCTATGCTGCCGGATAAACCACGAAACAATCACAATCATAAGATAATACAGGCTAACCATGTCGCGGCATAAACAAAAAAAGCTTCGAAACAAATCGAAGCCGAAAGGGTCGGATGCACCCAAAAGGGTCGATATTCCGTCGCTTTTACAGGAAGCAGTGACCTTGCATCAGTCGGGCCGGCTTGATGAAGCCGACGCACTGTACCTCCACATTTTGCAGGTGGATCCGCAACATACAGATGCCTTGCATCTGTCGGGACTG
>ENA-ORDP01001590-ORDP01001590.1-marine-sediment-metagenome-genome-assembly--contig:-NODE-1590-length-12217-cov-3.634435_pt1 | contig 12217 bp, 10 predicted proteins | sample MGYA00248627_ERZ508539 | MGnify/ENA primary metagenome ERZ508539 (study PRJEB26208, sample SAMN05571518) | marine sediment metagenome | biome: deep sea; feature: Hydrothermal vent; material...
CGGCGCCCGTGGTGCAGGCCAAATCGGTCGAGATCGCCTACACCATCGGCACCATCCTGTTATGGGGTGTCGCCGGTATGTTCCTGTTCCCGGTCGTCGGCAACCTTCTCGATCTCGGATATGTTCAGTTCGGGGCCTGGGTCGGCACCGGAATTCTAAATTCGGCGCAAGTCGCCGGTGCCGCGCTGGCCTATCAGCCGGACGGTATTGAAACCCTGAAAGTCGCAGAGATTTTCAACATCACCCGGGTCCTGTTCCTGCCAATCATCGTTCTGTGGCTGGCCATATGGTACGTCAAGCATGAAGGCGAAGGTGAAGGCGGCGGGATCAAGGTTGGCACCGTCATCTTCGAGAAATTCCCGGTCTTCGTGCTTGGTTTTATCCTGATGTTTGCCCTCTCTTCGACCGGCGTGTTCTCCCCGGCCGCCCACTACAAGGGCAAATATTTCGACAATAACGTCAAGGCCTCGAAAATGCTCAAGGACGATCAGGTGGCTTTGGTTACGGCCCAATTGGCCAAGGTCAAAAGGGAAGATCAGAAAGCCGCACTGGGTCGTATGCTTGAAAACAAGAAAATCATGAGCATCGCTGACGAAACTCTAATCCGCGGTATCCACAACGCCAAGGTCATGCCCAAGGAGGTCAACAAAATCCTGAAAGGTGCGACCAAAGCAGTCCGACGTACGTCGAAGAAAATCAAAAAGTTTCGACAATGGATAACGCTTCTGTTTGCCTTCGGCCTGACCGGCCTGGGGATGCAGATCACGTTTTCATCGATTAAACAGGCGGGCGGGCAACCCCTTATCATCGGGGGCATCGTCGGCACATTGAAAGCGGTGCTGTCGCTGATCGTCATCTTGTTGTTCGTTAGCGAAACCATTTAAGGGAGTATTTGAAAATGAGTGACCATGACTCTCAGGATATCGACCTGCAGGAAGAAGCCGGTGCCAAGTTCAACCGGGGTTCGGCGCTGTCAATCTTCACCAGCGATCGCCGTGAAGATTTCATTGCCTTGTTATGTGCATTGGCAATCGCGCTGGGAGTTTACCTGACCCAGTAAAGCGATAGCCCTCGGCCGAGAGGAGGCCCGGCGCTCCTGCGGGTGCCGGGTTTTCCTTGCCTAGTTTTCCTTGCCTGTAAGTCGCCCCTGAGATAGCAAGAAGGTGACATGAACATTGAAAGAATAATCGTTGCCAGCCATGCAACTCCAGGTGCCCTCGCCGCCGAACAGGCGGCCCTGAAACTGGCCCGCGAAAATGGCGCCGTCCTGCATCAATTGCTGGTGGTTCCGGATTTCTGGAAAGGCATGATGGGCGATGACTGGCTCAATAATGCGGTCACGCAATATCGCTTCGGCAAATATGTGGAAGACCAGTTGGCCCGCGAAACGGCCGTTGAAATAGACCGGTTGGCCAAGCTGGCAGAGCTTCAGGAAACGGCCTTTTCAAACGATATCGTGCTTGGCAAACCGGACCAGTGTTTGATCAACGCCTGCGCTTCTGTGCGCTTCGACCTGGCCGTCATTGGCTCGCCGCGTCCGAGGGGAGCGCCGGGCTATCGGTCCCGCATGAAACTCGACCCCCTTGTTCGGGCGCTAAAGACCCGCCTGTTGATCATTCCCCATCCCGACACATGACCGAAACGCCAATAATGCAAGATCAGGAAAATGGTCAGGATCAGGATTTTGCCCAGGTCACCGTGCAGACACCGTTCAGCGGCGATGCCCTGGCGGCGTTTTTGCAGGATGCCGAGCGCCTGCTGCGGATCAACTCGCAAATGGAATACGAACATTGGCGGCAAACCGGTGATGGCGAACATGAATTCAAGGCCCTCAACCTGAGCATCGATAAACCCATTGAAACCACACTCAGATCGCAAATCACCGACGATGGCCTGGTTATCCGATATGGCAGCGGCCTAAAAACCTCGACCACGTTTCGAATTTCCGCCACGCCCGAAGGCCCGGCAGAGCTGATTGTTATCGACGATTATTCCGGCACCAGCGCCGATCAACGCCGCGCCCGCATGGACGAAGTCGATAAAAGCCTGGTGCAGTGGGGTCGCGATATCCACCGATATCTGCATCTTTGGAAAAAATGGTCGTGGGTGCCCGGCTGGAAGTGGTACATGCTTCGGGTCTGGCACGGCATGAAACCCTCGGCCCGGCGAATTTCCAGTATGATCATGATGATCGGCCTCGCCGAATTTATCATGTTCGCCATGGTTTTCGTGGTTTTCTGGCTCGAACTGGATAATTTTCTGAACTGAAGATATCGCGAATTTACCCGCTATTGCGCAGGCCCGCCGATATACCGTTGATGGTCAGCTGAATGCCGCGCAGGACTTTCCGGTCCTGTGATTCCAGCCGATACTTTTTCATCATTTCCACTTGCAGATGGTTCAGGGGGTCCAGATAGGGGAAGCGGTTGCGGATGGACCTTTCCAGCAGCGGGTTGGCTTGCAGTAACCTGTCGTGACCGGATATTTCCAGCAGGGCATCGATTGAACGCCGCCGTTCCTCGCCGATGCGATCAAAAATGCGAGCCCGTAAATCTTCATCAGGCACCAGTTCCGAATAGCGCCGGGCGATGGCGATACTGGTTTTCGACAGCACCATATCCATGTTCGACAACTGGGCCCGGAAAAACGGCCACTGCTGATACAGTTCCTGTAGCAGGGCCATGCCCGTTTGCGGGTTGTCGGACCGCCATTTTTCCACCGCCGAGCCAAACCCGTACCAGCCCGGCAGCATCAGCCGGCATTGCGACCAACTGAAGACCCAGGGAATGGCGCGCAAATCTTCGATTTTCCGGGTCTTCTTTCGGGACGGCGGCCGCGACCCGATATTTAGGGTAGCGATTTCGTTGATCACGGTAGAGGCCCAGAAATAGTCCTCGAACCCATCGGTTTCATAGACCAGGTCCCGGTAGGCGTCGTAGGCCGTGGCCGATAGCTGATCCATGGCGGCCAGGTATTGCGGCGGCGGGGCCGGGTCGTCTTTTTGTAACAGGGTCGCTTCCAGGGTGGCGGCGACGAGAATTTCCAGGTTTCGCCGACCCAGGGTGCCATTGGAATACTTGCTGGAAATAATTTCGCCCTGTTCGGTCAGCCGCAACTGGCCCTGGACCGCCCCGGCGGGTTGGGCCAGGATGGCATCATAGCTGGGGCCGCCGCCCCGCCCGACCGTTCCGCCGCGACCGTGGAACAGGCGCAACCTGATCCCGTGCCGGGCGAACAAATCAATCAGCCCCGTTTGCGCCTTGTAAAGTTCCCAGCCCGAGGTGACGAAGCCGCCGTCCTTGTTGCTGTCGGAATAACCCAGCATGATTTCCTGGATGCCGCCCAGACTGTCCACCAGCGCCCGGTACTCTGGGATCGCCAGCACCCGGTCCATGATATCGACGCAATTACGTAAATCGGCGATGGTTTCAAACAGCGGTACGATGAATAGCGATGCGCGACCGTCCGGCGAGACCAGACCGACCTGTTTCAGCAGCACCGCCAGTTCCAGCATATGGCATACCGAGCGGGTGTTGGAAATGATCGACGTGGTCACCGCTCTGTTACCAAGCGTGGCCCGGGCTTCGACCGCAGCGGCCAGAATATCCAGTTCTGACCGCGCCTCGTCGCTGTAGGTCCAGCCGCTGCGCAGCAGGGAACGGTTCGACCCCAGTTCGGCAACCAGCAGGGTAATGCGCTGATCTTCGCTCAAGGCACCGAAATCCGTGCCGGGATCGACCGCTTCGAACAATTCCGCAATGACCCGTTCGTGAACGTCGGAATTCTGACGCAGATCAAGGGAGGTCAGGTGCCAGCCAAAGCATTCCAGGGCCCGGCGTAAATCCCGCAGTCGACCGTTGGCCAGATCCGCCAGACCGGTTTTCACCAGGGCATCATGCAGGACTTGTAAATCCGCCGCCATCTCGGACGGGCCATCGTAGGGATCGGCTTCGCCGACGGGGTGGCGAGGCGGCTCGCCCAGGCCCAGCTTTTCGGCGCTCGCGGCCAGCCGCGCATACATCCCCGATATGGCGCGCCGGTAGGGTTCGCTGGCCCGGTGAGGAGATTGATCCGGCGACCGGTCGGCCAAGGCGGCCAGCGCACCCGGCACGGTGACCAGATATCCGGACATCGACAGTTCACCCCCCAGTCGGTGCAGTTGCTCAAAATAGAATGAAAAAATTTTGTTGCCGTGACGGCGCACGGTCTGGTGCAAAACGCTTGCCGTGACAAACGGGTTGCCATCCCGGTCGCCGCCGATCCACGAACCGATGCGCAGGAACGGGGCTAAAGGTTCGACTGGTCGATCATCCAGTTGCTCGCCCAGGCGGTCTTCGATGGCCCGGTAAATCTTCGGCAATTGTTCGAGGAATGTGTAGTCGTAATAACTCAGCCCGTTGCTGACTTCATCGAGCACATCAAGCGGACTGTTGCGCAACATGCCGGTTTGCCACAGGGCCAGCACCGTGCGGCCGATCTGACTGTCAATTTCACTACGTTCAAATGGCGTCAGGTCGGCCTGGCCGCGCCGCGCCAGCAGGGCAGTAATGATCAGTTCGTGGTACATGGTGCTTTTGCGCCGAACTTCCGTTGGATGGGCGGTCAGCACCGGCACCACATGGGCCTGGGCGAAGAAGGCGCGTAATTTATCGGCGCTGACGCCGGCTTCGGTGGCCCGCATCAACTCGTTCGCCATGGCTCCCCGCCGGGGCAGATCACCGGCCATATCGTGGCTGCGGGTGCGGCGAATATGATGTAAATCTTCGGCAATGTTTGCCAAATGAGAAAACAGGCTGAAGGCCCGGATCACGTCGACCGCCTGAACCGGATCCAGCCCGGTCAGAATTCTCTTCAGGTCCCGCCTGGCCGGTTCGTCATCGTGGCGATGGTAGCTGAGCGAAATCTGCCGGATCATCTCGACGGTTTCAAAGGCGGTCACGCCATTTTGCTTGCGCACCGTATCCCCAAGCAGCCGGCCAAGCAGACGGATATCGTCCCGCAGGGGTGCGTCTTTATCTGTCGCTGTGGTTTTATCTGTCACTCTTTACCTTTCCGATTCAAGCCATGCGACCGGCCGTCCGCCAGCTTCCATCAGGCTGGTGGGCCAACAATTCACCGACATCCAGATCGAACAGCCAGCCATGCAGTTGTAAACGCCCCTCTTCGATGCGTTCGCTGATCCAGGGAAAGGTCAGCAGATTGCCTAAAGATACCTTTACCGCCGCCCGTTCCACATGCCGAAGCTGTTCTTCGCCGCTCAGGTCGCTGTCCTGCGCGGTGCCGACGATGGACATCCAGCCATCCAGGAATTCCCGGTTTTCCATGTTTTCATGGCCCTGGCATAGATAGCGAATGCCGCCGCAATGGGAATGGCCGAGCACGATGATGTGGCCCACACCTAAGTCACGGACGGCGAATTCGACCGCCGCGCTGGTGCCGTGATAGCTGCCGTCCGGCGCGTAGGGCGGCACCAGATTAGCCACATTGCGAACGATGAACAGCTCGCCCGGATCGGCCCTGGCGATGATCGAAGGATTCACCCGGCTGTCGGAACAGGCGATGATCATAATATCGGGCCGCTGCCCTTTTTCGATCAACTGGCGGAAAAAATCCGGTCGTTTTTCATAATAGGTTTGGCGAAAGGACGCAAAGCCCTCAATCAGTCGGTTAATCGGCATGGTTCGGCTATTTTGTCTTTCCCGCAGGAATGGGATCAGTCGGCAGGGCTTTGTATAAATTATTATCCGGTTTGGATAAACCCGATAATGCTTTTCGCAAATTATGGGTTTATGACCTTAGGGCACCCGTTGCAGCCCGTGGTCTTCGTATAACACCTGCACTCGCGGGCTTCGCATGAAGGAGACAAATCGTTCTCCCCACGTTCCGCCGTCGCCGATTAATCCCAGATGATAGCGGGTGGTCAGGTTTTCCGGCGAACGTTCGCCATCGGGCACGCCGCCGAGCGGTACGATATCGAACGTATCGGGGAAAATACGGGTGTAGCGAAGGGCCAGATGATAATAGATCACCGCCACATCGGCCTGTCCAGCGGCCAGCAGTTGCGGCACTTCGCGGTGATGGATCGTGGTCGAAAAAACGGTTGACCCGCTTTCGCCGGAAATCAGGGCAGACAGCGCGTTTGTATCGATCCCGGTATCCCGCGCCAGGCCCAGCAAGGTGTCGCGGTAAACGACGTAAGATGCTTTTTCGCTGTTCGGGTTGGACAGCGCCAGGGTGACAGGGGCGGATAGCAGATCGCCTATTGCGCCGATGGCCTTGGGATTTCCCTTGCGCACCAGCAGGACATTGCCCCGGCTTTGCGCGAACGGGGCATGGCCGGTCATCACACCGGCCTCGATCAATTTGTCGAGAATGGGTGCCGGGCCGATGAACACCTGGGGCTTGCGGCTGAGCGTCAGGTTGCCGATCACCAGTCCTTCGCCCAGCAAGGCATCGACCAGGGGAGCCGGTGGCGTGGTTGTGTAAAAGACATCGCCAACGCCCGGATTGTCGGCGACGAAGGCCTGTACGGCGGCTTCCAGCGCCATATGATGGTTGCCATCGGAAAACACGCACAGGCCGGCGCTTAAAGGGTCGCCGTGAAAATCCAGAATCAGGTTCGATCCGGGGTCGCTGAAAGACCGGCTCGATTGAGCCGCCGGGGTCGCCGCCTCGCGCGGCCATGGCAGCAAACTATCTGGGCCCCGGATCATCGGCGTATTCCTTTCACAGTGGTGCGGGTCAGGCCGCGCCCAGGGCCAGCATCCGTCGCAAATGAGCCGGCTGAATAATGTGAATATGCTGGTTGACGGTCTGCACGGTTCCCCGTTTGCGAAGAATTGTTAAAGTCGATGTCACGGTCTGTCGACTGGCGCCAATAAGATTGGCGATATCCTGATGGGTCAGTCGAACATTGACGCACAATTCCCCCGCCAATTGACGTTCCGAACAGGGCGTATCTGCGGTGACTGCGGCGAACCTGACCAGCAGCCGGGCGATGCGCATTTCAACATTATCCGTAGCCAGCCCGACCAGGGCGTGGCCAAGGGTCCGGACCCTGGCCGAAAGAATTCCGATCGCCCGCATGGAAACTTCGGGATGGGTGCCCAGAAATTCAGCGAAATCGCTACGCCGGATTGAATAGACCCGTGAGGCCTCGTTGGCGACGGCATGAATTTCACGCTCGCTGCCGCTCCACAGCCCGGCAATACCGAATATTTCACCGGGAAAACTAAGCCACAGAATTGTTTCCCTGCCGGTCAGGGAAACCTGATAAAGACGGATGCACCCGCCGCCGACGATGTAGACATCATTCGAACGATCCCCGGCCCGAAACAACTGGTCGCGGGGTTTCAGGTCAATCTGGCGCGAGAATTTCAGCAGGTTTCCAGTTTCAATCGGCGACAGGCTGGATAGAAAATTGGCGTGCGCGGCAGACCACGAATCCGCCAAATCATCGACACCCCGATCATCGATGCCGCGAATACCCTCACGACCCGAGCCGAACCCGGCAATGGAATTGGCGCTAATTCCCAGATTTCTGACCAACGGACTAAATCTCCCTGTAACGCTGGCAATACAATTACATGTTTGAGAGAACCGTAGCCAGCCCGATCAACACTGTCGATCAAATGCCGGCCTGTGAAGTTATCCAGTCGATTTAGCTGATTTGTCGCCTGGATGACATAGGCCAACGGTTTCGGTTGCTACTATGATCGACCATAAAAAAAAGTGGCCCTGATCTAACAGGGCCGGAGACAGGCAAATTTGTCCGATGACAGGGAGGAGAGACGATGAAAAAGATGATCATGATTGGGCTCGGTCTGGTGCTGGCGGCAACGCTCGCAGGCCCCACCGATGCCGCCGAATATCCGAGCCGTCCCATTACTTTTTTAACCATGACCCAGCCGGGTGCGCAGATCGATCGCCTGGCCCGCGGCATGGCGCAAAGGTTCAGTAAAATTCTCGGCCAACCCATCAACGTCAAAAACGTGACGGGGTCCCACGGTACCGTGATGGCGACCGAACTGAGCCGGGCAAAGGCCGATGGATACAGCATCGGCATTACCTCGGCGACGCCTTTTACCTACGAGCCCCATTACAACAAGCTGACATATACCTATGATGATTTTGACTACCTGACCCTGCTGGCGCTGAATTCCAGCGGCTTCATCGCCAAGGGCGACGCGCCCTGGAAAACCTTGAAGGAAGCCTTCGCGTGGGCCAGAAAGAACAACAATTCGACGCTGAATGCCATGTTCCACGGCGCCGATGACCGCGACGCCCTGATGCGCATGGCCAAAAAAGAAGGCGTCAGACTGGCGCTGTTGCCAAGCAAGGGTGGGCCGTCCGTGATTCAAGCGGTGACCGGCGGCCATGTGCATATCGGCTATGTCGGCGCTATTCTCTACAAGTTCGTGGAAGCCGGCACCATCAAACTGATCGCCGCCGCGTTGGGCGAAAGGTTGCCGCCGATTCCCGATGTGCCAACCTTGCGGGAACAGGGTTATGACGAGAAGATCGAAATGATTGTTGTCCTGGTCGCGCCGAAAGGCCTGGATGCGGCTGTCAAGGCGAAGCTGCTGGCCGCCGCAAATACGCTGGCGAACAATCCCGAAACCAAAACCTTCATCACCGAGAACCTTAAGATGCGCCCGGTAACGTGGGGCGAGGAATATGCCGACAAGGCCATGAAGGATATGTTCGACACCTTCGGTGAACAGGCAAAGAACAGGTAATGCAGCAAATTTGACGTGACCTGGTTGATTAAAACCGGGTCACGCCGATTGCGGCAAATTAACCAAATGTCGTTGCCGGTAACGCGCTATGGGCACCGGACGGCGGGGGGTGCCCGGTCACGGGGGAGGATAGATTGACAAGAATACAAAGAGACACGATAGCCTATCTTCTGATCGTGGCGTTCTGCATTTTAATGCTGGCCTGGGCAATTCCCAATTACACGCCCGACTATCCGGGCTACGGCGCGTCGCCCGCCCTGGTGCCGAATGTTTCCATATCCGTCATTCTTGTGATGTCTATTCTTGTCCTGGTGCGCAATGCCACTTCCAGGCTTAAGGGCAAAGCTTTGCCGCCCGGAGAAAGTGAATTTCCCGAGGACGGGAAGACAACCGGTTTTACCCAGGTCGGCAGGGTCAAGCTATTCCGTCTTCTCAGCTTTATGATTCCCTGTGCCTTGCTTGTCATCGGTATTGACTACATCGGCTACATTCCAGCGGCCCTCCTGTTCATGCTTGCCATTCAGTTTGTCATCGGCACCCGAACATTTGTTCAGCCGATCATCGTCTCGGTCGCCGCTGTCGGGGTTTTATACATTGTCATGCGTTATGGCTTCGGCGTTCCCGTTCCGGGACCCCAGCTTTTTTAAGTAATCAAAATATCAACCGGATATAATAGCCATGGAAATGATCATCGCGGGATTGCTGGATTCCATTTCACCGAACAGCCTGATGTTCGTGTTTGTCGGTGTCGCCATCGGTGTTTTGATCGGTGCCATCCCGGGCATCAATGGTCCCATGGCCATCGCGCTTTTTATTCCGGCCACTTACTATATGTCGGCGCTGACCGCGATCGGTTTTCTGATCGGCCTCAACAAGGGGGCCTTTTTTGGTGGCGCGGTTTCAGCCGTGCTGTTGCGGACACCGGGGACCCCTGAAGCGGCGGCAACGGCGTGGGATGGCTATCCCCTGACCCAGCAGGGCAAGGGTGAAAAGGCGCTCAGGATGGCGCTCTACAGTTCCGTTGCCGGTGATGTCATTTCAACGGCAGTGCTGATTTTGATCGCCGCGCCGCTCGCGGCGATAGCGCTGTTCATGGGACCGGCAGAAATTTTTGCGCTGATATCCCTGGCCCTGACGGTGATTGCCGGCATCGGCACCAGTTCCATCGGTCGCGGCCTGATGGCCGCCAGCTTGGGACTAGCCGTCGGCATGATCGGCACCGAGCCGGTTACCGCATTACCCAGGCTGACCTTCGACATTTATCAGTTGGGCGCCGGGGTCAAGTTGATCCCCGTGGCGATTGGCTTGCTGGCATTTTCAGAAATTCTGATCCAGCTTGAAAGAATAGTCATCAAAGGCATCGGCACCCACGTGACCAACGTGTTCTCGGAAAAGTTGGAAGATCGCCTGCTGTCGTGGAAAGAGTTTATCGGCAGTGCCAAAACGCTGTTGCGGGGAACCGCCATCGGCATCGGCGTCGGCGCCATGCCGGGCCTTGGCGCGCCGGTCGCCTCGTTCATGTCTTATGATCAGGCCATGAAGCGTTCGAAACACCCCGAAGAATTCGGCAAAGGCCGGCTCGAGGGGATTGCCGCGTCTGAATCGGCCAACAGCGCCGTCGTCGCGGCCAGCCTGATCCCGCTGTTTGTGCTGGGAATTCCGGGTAACCTGGCCGTTGCCATGCTGATGGGCGCGTTCATGATTCACGGGATGCAGCCCGGACCGCTGATGTTCGAGGAAAATGCCCAGCTTATGTACGGTGTTTACGGCAGCCTTGTTGTCGCCAGTATTTTCCTGCTCGTTATCGGCCGTTTTGGTCTCAGGTTTTTCTGCAAGGCCGTGGAAATCCCGGCGTCGATTCTTTACCCCGTCATTATTTTTACCTGCATCATGGGATCCTACCTGGCTCAATCATCGATGTTTGACGTTATCGTCATGCTGATATTCGGCACCGTCGGGTACTTCATGCGAAAGTTTGACTTTTCCTATGTCGCCTTCCTGATCGGCTTCATTCTTGCCCCCGAATGGGAACGCGCCTTGCAGCAGGTGGTAATTATTTCCGAGTTCGATACCTACATGTTCGTCCAACGCCCCGTTGCCATGGTGCTGATGGCGCTGACCTTCTTCGTCATCGCCAGGACATTATGGACGGGCGTGAAGTCAAGAAAATAACCCCTGTTACCGATAACTGACAAAACGAGGATTAAGAAAATGGCAGAAAATTCCCCCGGCGAGGGCTGGTTCCAGCCCTGGATGACGGACGCGGAGCTGAAGCATACCCTGGGCGATTACACGGCCCCCAAAGGCCTTTACAAACAGACCAAAGAGATGCCTTTTCTGGGCGGTGTGACCTGCAACGTGGACCGCCTGGTGGCCGGCGAATGGACGGAAATCGTTCTCGACTACACGGTCGGAGCATCGGGCATCGCCGATGGCGCCTGGATTAAAGCGACGTTCAAATTCTATTCCGACTGGGCATTGTTCCAGACATCGGACCCGACCGCCGCCAATTACGTTTCAGCGGAATATCACGCCGGACCCTGCGCCCATGGGCAAAGCCCGGCGACGGTGCAATCCCTGAAAGTACGCTTCGATCAAAAAGGCCATGAACGGCCGTTCCAGAAGGCGATTATCGTCGATACGGTCGATGGCTACCTGAAACCCGGCGACCACATTATCATCCGCCTGGGTGATCGCCGCGGCGGCGGCCCCGGCACCCGGTCGCAGACATTCGTCGAACAAGGTTTCCGTTTCCGTTGCTACATCGATCCGCTGGGCACATCGCGTTTCTGCGATATCCCCGGCGACGTTCATATCGATATTGTCCCCGGCGTTCCGGCGCAATTGATCATGGCCGGTTCGCGCCTGGTGAGACCGGGCCAGCCCTGCACCGTGCGGGTACGGGCCGAAGATTCTTGGGGCAATACCTGCTGGAACGAAGATCGCCAGGTCCACCTGACCGGCAGCCGCGACGGGGCGACAGTGTATGAAACCACCATCGATCTGGCCAAGGAGGGCTGGTCGGTGGCGGCGGTGCAAGACTTGCCGACGGCGGCGGGGGAGCTGGAACTGACCGCGACCATGGTCGATCACCCGGAAGTCACCGCGTCAGTATTCTATATCACCGCCGATGACGCCAGCCCCGTCGACCGGGTGTTCTACGGCGACTTGCACGTCCATTCCGACGATACGGTGGGCACTAATTCGACCAGCTATAACCTGACCTACGGGCGCGATATCGCCGGCCTGGATGTGCTTGGCTACACGGCGAACGACTTCCAGATCACCAAATCCAACTGGGATGCGGCGGTCGATCTGATCGATGGCTTGAACGTGGATGGCACGTTTGTCTGTTATCCGGGCACCGAATGGTGCGGCAACAGTTGCGCCGGGGGCGATCACAACGTGGTTTTCCTGCACGGCAAAAAACCCGAATTCCCATTCGACGACCAGGGCCGCATCGCCCGGTCCTTCGAATG
>ENA-ORDP01001591-ORDP01001591.1-marine-sediment-metagenome-genome-assembly--contig:-NODE-1591-length-12208-cov-2.844401_pt1 | contig 12208 bp, 8 predicted proteins | sample MGYA00248627_ERZ508539 | MGnify/ENA primary metagenome ERZ508539 (study PRJEB26208, sample SAMN05571518) | marine sediment metagenome | biome: deep sea; feature: Hydrothermal vent; material...
AAATAAAAGGACAAATACTTTGTTTTGTAGGAGCACCGGGAGTCGGCAAAACTTCATTGGGCAAATCTATTGCACGAGCACTCGGTAGAAATTTCGTTCGTATTAGCCTTGGAGGAATTAGAGACGAAGCAGAAATTCGCGGTCATCGCAGAACTTATATAGGTTCAATGCCCGGGAAAATAATCCAATCGATGAAAAAAGCCGGAACAATTAATCCGGTAATGCTCCTCGATGAAATTGATAAGATGAGTATGGATTTCAGGGGTGATCCTTCATCTGCAATGCTTGAGGTTCTAGATTCCGAACAAAATAATACATTTAATGATCATTATTTGGAGATTGATTATGATCTCTCACAAGTTATGTTTATAACAACTGCAAATGTCCGCTATAATATACCTCTTCCTCTTCAAGATAGGATGGAAATAATTGAGCTTTCAGGTTATCTTGATTTCGAAAAAAGCGAAATAGCTAAAAGGCATATTATTCCGAAGCAACTTAAAGCTCATGGGCTTGATAATAAAAATGTGATAATCGAAGATGCAGCCATAAAAAAAATAATAACCGAATATACAAGAGAAGCAGGGGTAAGAAATCTTGAACGTGAACTTGCATCGGTATGCCGTAAGATTGCTAGGGATATCGTAGTAAAAGAATCAAGAAACGGTAAAGCAGGCGAAAAAACAAACTTTAAAGTTGATGAAAAGAAAGTTGAAGAATATTTGAAAATACCTCGCTTTAGGAAACACAAGCACATTAATGAAAATCAGGTTGGAAGTGTAACCGGTTTGGCATGGACAAGCGTAGGCGGAGAAATATTAGATGTTGATGTTACTATCATGAATGGTTCTGAACGATTTATGCTCACAGGTCAGCTAGGAGATGTAATGAAAGAATCGGCGCAAGCTGCTCTCAGTTATATTAGATCTAATGCAAAAAAATTAGGGTTGAATCCTAATTTTTATAAAGACAAAGAAATTCATATCCATTTACCGGAAGGTGCAATTCCCAAAGATGGACCGTCTGCCGGTATAACTATGGCAATGGCTTTGCTTTCGGCTGTTAGCGGAAAACCTGCTTCAAATAAAGTTGCAATGACCGGTGAAATTACATTGCGGGGCTATGTGCTTCCTATTGGCGGATTAAATGAAAAACTACTTGCAGCTAAACGAAATGAAATCCATACTATTCTTATCCCTAAAGATAATGAAATAGACTTGCAAGAAATACAGGAACTGGTTAAAAAAGATTTGGAAATTATCCCGATTCAAAAAATAGAGGATGCGATACCGTATGTATTTTCGAATTTTTCAACTAAAAATAAAGTAACAAAGAAAAAATCTGCAAGCCTTAAAAAAGTGGTCAAGTAAATGGCTGAATCAATTCTAATCAATAAAAGACTTTCATTAGAAGGACAGTATAAGTTATTTATTAAACAAATTAAATCACTGCTTAATAAAAATGATAACTACCTTTCAAATTTATCAAATCTAACCGCAGCATTTAAACAATCTTTCGATAAAATAAGTTGGGTAGGCTTTTATATTTTCGATGGTAAGAAGCTATACTTAGGACCTTTCCAAGGTAAAGCAGCATGCACTGAAATAGATATCGGAAAAGGAGCTTGTGGTACTGCAGCTCAGAAAAGAGAGACGGTAATTGTACCAAATGTAAATGAATTTCCAGACCATATATCATGCGATGCGGATTCCCGCTCAGAGATTGTTATCCCTTTAATTAAAAATAAAGAACCTTTTGGGGTATTGGATATTGACAGTACATTTTATTCATCGTTCAATGAAATTGATAAATTTTATTTGGAAGAAATTGCAAACTTTTTAATGCAAGAAATATTATAATTAAGGATTTTTATGTCGTACATCGTTACAGCTAGGAAATGGCGTCCACAAAAATTCAGTGAAGTAGTTGGGCAAGAACATATCACAAAAACTTTACAAAATGCTATTAAAAACAATCGTATTGCGCACGCTTATTTATTTACCGGACCGCGAGGCGTTGGTAAAACAACAACCGCAAGAATACTTGCAAAAACATTGAACTGCTTGAACCCGGTTGATAATGAACCTTGCAATGAATGTGAAATGTGTAATCTTATTCAACATAATCAATCACTTGATATAATCGAAATTGACGGTGCATCTAATCGCGGAATAGATGATATCAGAGCCTTGCGCGATTTGGTTAAATATGCTCCGACAAAAGGTGAATATAAAATTTACATTATCGATGAAGTTCACATGCTTACCCGCGAATCTTTTAATGCATTCCTAAAAACTTTAGAAGAACCGCCTCCACATACAATATTTATTTTTGCAACAACAGATGTACATAAAGTTCCGTTAACTATAATTTCGCGGTGTCAACGTTTCGATTTTAGAAGAATTCAATTGGATACTATTAAACTTTTACTTTCTAAAATTGCAATGGAAGAAAAGATTACTATAAACGATAAAGCTTTAACTATTATTGCTAAAAAAGCTGACGGAGCCCTTCGAGATGCTGAGAGTTTCTTCGATCAAATTGTTTCGTTCTGCGGAAATGATATCAATCCGGAGACAGTTTCAAAAATGTTGAATCTGATTGACGATGAAATTTATTTCACTATTTCCGATGCTGTTCTTCAAAAAAACTTTAAAGCTGTTTTTGATGTAACCGGCAAAATTTATGAAAACGGTTGGAACTTTATAGATTTCATAAGCGGGCTTATTGAACATTTCAGAAATATTATGATTGTTGTTTTAACCGGAAAAGTTGATTTGGTTGAAACTGCCGATATTTATAAAGAAAAATACTCCGCCTATGTAAATGAATTTTCCAAAAGCGATATTTTACGACTTCTTAATTTCCTGAATAAAACTCAGCAAGAATTACGATATACTCAAAATCAAAAACTAAAGATAGAAATCGCTCTGTGTCATTTAATAGGTTTGGAAAAAACATCTACAATTTCCGACCTGTTAAATCTTATTGAAAATAATGAAATAAAAAATTTGGAAGATAAAACGGATAAAAATGACTTTTCATCAGCTTATCCAAATAATTCGGATAGTTCAAAAAATTTAAAAGAAGTAACTACAACTACCTACACTTCCCAAGAAACTAAATCTTCCGATAACAAATTCAAATCTATAAAATCTAGCTCAACTTCAAATTTTGCCGCTAAGAATTTTAATTTCGATACAATTTTGAAAAATTGGGAAAGTTTCGTTCAATCTATCAATGCTGAAAAGGGATTAATTCTCGGTCCAATGGTGCAAAATCTTAAGCCAATAGAATTTTCGGGGAACAATTTAACTGTTTATTGTAGTAATGAAAACAGCAAAGAAGAAATACTTGCTCAAAAAAATTACTTAGATAATAAAACAAATGAAATATTTGGCAAAAGGATATCTATAAGTTTTACGGAAAAAAAGATATCAAATAAGGTTGCTCCTGATATTCCTTCTGAACGACCTATTACTGAACAAAAAATCAAAAATAATCCGGGCAATAAAGATGATCCGCTTGTAAAGACAATAATTCATGAATTAGGCGGAAAAGAGTTGATTTAATTAGTTATTTAAAATTTTGCTGCTTTATCAGCTTAACTTATTGAAATTAATAATATTTAGTTCATTATAAATAATTTTGAAATTTAGAATAATATTATTTATATTTAAAGATTATGTCAAAAAAAATGGTAGTCGCAATTGATGGACATGCCGGAGCAGGAAAAAGTACTTCGGCAAAGTTAGTTGCTCAGAAATTAGGTTACCTATATATTGACACAGGTGCAATGTATAGAGCATTAACATATTGGGCGATTCTAAAGAATGCTCTTGATGATTCCAAAGCAGTTACGGAAATAGCTGAAAAATCCGATATTGTTCTTAAATTTATTGACGGAACTACTCAAGTAACTTTTAATGGCGAAGATATTACCCCGTTTATAAGATCGCAAAAAGTAAATTTGAATGTTAGTTTAATTAGCAAAATTGAAAGAGTGAGAGAAATTCTTGTTAAAAAACAAAGGGAAATGGCTGAAAATAATAGCGGTGTTGTAATGGAAGGAAGGGATATCGGCAGCGTTGTTTTTCCGGATGCCGATGTTAAAATTTTTCTTACGGCTTCTATTGAACAAAGAGCATTAAGAAGACAAAAAGACTATGCCGATGCAGGAATTCAAATATCGCTTGATGAAATAAAAAGTAATTTGATTCAGCGTGATAATTTGGATTCCACTAGAAATATTAGCCCTCTGTTAAAAGTTCCTGATGCAATTGAAATTAATACATCTGATTTAACCATAGATGAGCAGGTTGAAATAATATTAGAAAGAGTCAAGGAAGTAGTACGGCAAAAAGAGATCAAAATTCAATCTGACGACAAAAATTAATTGCTGAGTTTTTTCTAAAAATCATTATTTATAAAATATCATTTCCATAAAAATGTATTCGATAAAGTAGGATCCAATTTTAGATTATGATTTATTAAAGTGACTTAATAAGTAGTTCTTAACAAATTAAAAATTTATTTATAAGACATATCAAAATTCTATAATATTGATGTCAAAATTGGTTTGAGATTAATTAAATTTTCAACTGCCTCGGCAGTGAAAAGCCATCAGAATTAACAAATGTTAAATTAAACTTTACTGTAATATTGTCTCCGGATGGCAGAGTACAATCATTACAAAAAAATCTAATTTTAGGAGGATTAATGTCCGAAGAAACCAAAGATATGAAAAAAGGATTAGCAACTGTCTATGATTATGAAAAGGCTAAGAAACAATTCAACGATGAGGAATATTCAGAAGAAGAATTTTTAGCACTAGCTAAACTTTATACCGAATCGTTCAAAGACGTAAAAGAGGGTGAATTAATAAAGGGAAAGATTGTCAGAATTGTGGGAGACAATGTAATTTTGGATGTTGGATTTAAATCAGAAGGGTCAATTTCTCTTGGTGAATTTCATATATCTGAAGAAGTTAAAGTCGGCAATGAGGTTGAAGTAGTGCTTGAAAGTGTGGAAGATCGGGATGGCAATCTTGTTTTAAGTAAACAAAGGGCGGATTTCTTACGCATTTGGGAAAGAGTTGTCAATGCACATGAAACCGGAGAGATTATCCAAGGAAAAATTCTTAAAAGAATTAAGGGCGGCATGGTCGTCGACCTTATGGGTATGGAAGCATTCTTACCGGGTTCTCAAATAGATATTAGACCGATCCGTGATTTTGACGCATTTGTCGGTCAAACAATGGATTTTAAAGTTGTAAAAGTAAATGTTCCGACAGAAAATGTGGTGGTTTCTCACAAAGTATTGGTCGAAGAAGAAATTGCAGATCAAAGAGATGCTATTCTCAATAGCCTTGAAGCAGGTCAAATTTTGGAAGGTAATGTTAAAGCAATCACTGATTTTGGCGTTTTCGTTGACCTCGGCGGTGTCGACGGCTTGATTCACATCACCGATCTAAGCTGGGGTAGGATTAATCATCCAAACGAAGTTGTGAAATTAGATCAGACAATAAAAGTAGTGGTAACTGATTTTGATGAAGAGAAGAAAAGAATTTCACTTAGTTTGAAAAAATTATTACCGCATCCTTGGGAAAATATCAATGAGAAATATAAGATCGGTGATAAGGTTTCAGGCAGAGTTGTCTCTCTTACAGATTATGGTGCTTTTATTGAACTCGAAAAAGGAATAGAAGGTTTAATACATAATTCTGAAATGAGCTGGACACAGCATATCAAACACCCGTCACAGGTTGTTGCAATGGGACAAGTTATCGATGCAGTTATTTTAAGCCTAGATAAAGAAGAAAAAAAAATATCACTTGGTATAAAACAGCTTGAGCCGGATCCTTGGGAATCTTTAATGTTGAAATATCCTGTGGGTTCTAAACATACGGGCATCGCTCGAAATCTAACAAATTTTGGCGCTTTTGTTGAATTGGAGCCCGGAGTTGATGGTTTAGTTCATATTTCGGATCTATCATGGACAAAAAAGATACGTCATCCCGGCGAAGTTGTTAAAAAAGGCGAAAAACTTGATGTGATCGTTCTCGGTGTTGACGTTGAACAAAGAAAAATTTCTTTAGGGCATAAACAAGTTGAAGATAACCCTTGGTTTAATTTTGAAAAACTCTATTCAGTTGGTACTGAAACAAAAGGTAAGGTAGTCCGAATAATAGAAAAAGGATTAATTGCCGAATTACCTGAGAATGTTGACGGTTTTGTACCCATTACACAACTGGCAAACAGTAAAATTAAGAACATTGCAAATCACTTTCCAATTGATGATATATTACCGTTAAAGGTTATCGAATTCGATAAGGAAAACAAAAAAATTGTACTTAGCGTAATTACTGCTCTTAAGAATAAATCTGAGGAGGAAGTTAGGGATTACCTTGACAAACATAAACTCGATCGTGTTTCAACTCAGGAGATTCTTAATTCCGATACCGGAACAATTGGTCCGGTTGATTTTCCAATATTTGAGGTTACCGACGAAAACAAGAAAAACAACACGGATAAAAAATCTCAATAATTAAATTGATAATAAATTTAACAAGAGCGGGATTTTCCCCGCTCTTAAAATTTTAAAACCAATCAAATGTTAAAAACGGTTGCTTTACATACATTGGGTTGTAAATTGAACTTCTCCGAAACTTCAACTATCGGAAATCAATTTCTTCAAAGAGGATTTGATATTGTTGAATTTACCGAACAAGCGGATGTATATTTACTCAATACCTGCAGCGTTACGGAAAATGCAGAAAAAGAATGCCGACAAGTTGTGCGACGAGTTCTGAGACAAAATCCTGCTGCGTATATTATTGTTACAGGTTGTTATGCACAACTTCGCCCAAATGAAATTGCCGAAATTGATGGTGTAGATGCTATTCTCGGCAGTAAAGAAAAATTTGAACTTTTCTCAATTTTAAATGATTTTAATAAAATACATCTTTCATGTATTCATGTATCACCAATTGAAGAATTGAATAATTTTGAGGGTGCCTCCTCTACAGACGCCGATAACAGGACAAGGGCTTTTCTTAAGATTCAAGATGGCTGCGATTATTTATGTTCATTCTGTACTATCCCTAAGGCAAGAGGTAAGAGCAGAAGCAAATATCCTCAAGAAGTTCTAAGGGATTTCTGTAATTTACTTGATAAAGGATATAAGGAAATTATTTTGACGGGAGTAAATGTCGCTGATTATGGTAAAAAATTTAATACCAATCTTTTTAAACTGCTTTCTGAAATTGTAAAAATTCCTCGTAATTTCAGAATAAGAATTAGTTCAATTGAACCGAATTTACTTTCCGATGAAATTTTGGATCTTGCGGCATCCAGTGAAAAGATTTGTAATCATTTTCACATACCTCTTCAGAGCGGAAGTCCAAAAATCTTAAGATCCATGAAAAGAAGATATTCTACTTCTTATTATTCGGAATTAATTCATAAAGCAAAAAGAAAAATTGATGATCTCGGAATAGGCGTTGATGTAATTGTAGGGTACCCGGGAGAAACCGAAGAAGATTTCCAAAAAACCTATAATTTTTTGTGTGCCTTACCTATTTCCTATCTTCATGTCTTTACATATTCAGAAAGACCGGATACTCATGCAGTTAATTTAGAAAACAGTGTTGATGTATACGAAAGGAAAAAAAGAAATAAAATGCTGCGTATTCTCAGTGAAAAAAAGAGATATCAATTTTACTCTTCGATGATTGGAAAAGAAATTGATGTATTATTTGAATCGGCAAATCATGATGGTACAATAAAAGGTTTTACGTCAAATTATGTCAAAGTACAAACCGAATATTCACCTGAATTGACTAATAATTTTGCTAAGGTTAAAATATCAAGTATTACAAACAAATTGTGTACGGGTAATGTAGTAGGGACTAAAAAATCAATTGACTTAAAAGCTTCTTAATACTAAAATTATAATTAAAAAAATGAAACAAATTATAGCAGCACTATTTCTAGTATCGACGCTCTCATTTTCACAAACCATTATATATAAAAACCACCTTTCTTTGGAAAATTCGCTTAAAAAAAATCCCTATTCTCAGATTCACTTCAATAATAATTTGTTTTCTTCAGAAATACATCGAAAGAGTGCCGGATTAGCAATTATTTATTCTCTTCTATTACCCGGCATGGGCGAGCTATATGCCGGTTCATATTCGTCCGGTAAATATTTTACAATTGCTGAAGCTTCCTTATGGGGAATGTATTTTAGTTTTAATACATACAGCAATTGGAAAAGAGATAAATATATTGAATATGCAACTTACAAAGCCGGTGTAAATCCGCAAGGGAAAGATCCCAAATACTACGGCATCATAGGTGATTACATGACTATTAACGATTATAATAATAGCAAAGCCAGGGAAAGAAACTTTTCTACAATGTATCCCACTAATCAATATTATTGGAAATGGAACAGTAAACAAGATAGAAAGTCTTATAGAAATTTATGGACTACAAGTGAAGTATCTCATAATGCATTGAGGTTTATCATCGGCGGTTTAATTTTAAACAGGATTGCCAGTGTGATAAATGCTGTTCGGCTCGTAACAAGATATAATAACGGTATAAATTCTGAAACAACATGGAACATTTCGGCCGGTGTTTCCAAACTGGCAAATTTACCGTATGGTATAGTTATAAATTTTCAAACGGAATTTTAATCTAATAGCCTAATTCCAACGAAATAAAAAAACTTTTATTTTGATTAAATTGAACCAAATTAATCTACAATAAGTCAGGAGTTCTGATTATAGAAGATTTGTGGAGGTGGCGGGAGTCGAACCCGCGTCCGAGATTAAGATCCAAAGAACATCTACACATATAGTCTGTCATTTAATTTAACTTAAAGCTACCGGACAGGCACGCATCACCTTAAGCTTACCCATTAATGGATTCATCTCCTCTATAAGGGCGATAGATTTGGATATCATATCTAAACGACGTTCTTCTAAATCCCGATATGAGAAAATTTAGAGAACGGCTGCGTCTTTATTACGCAGCTAAGGCGTAGTTATTTTCGCCAGTTATTGTTTTATTCCCAATTGTTTTACGTGTACTTTGGGGAACACGATGTGCAGTTCTATGCTTCTCTAATCCCGTCGAAACCAAAATTCACCCCCAATTAGCGGTGATCTTAAAAAATAGATTTATGTAAGAGTTCAATCTGAAAAGCTGATATTCTCACATTATTATTTTAACGGAAACCGTCCTCACAAATAAAAAGTGAAGATTTATTAAAAATTCCAGTTTTTTAGATTTCCATTTTCCACTTCCGTAAAATCAATTTTTAGACCGATCTCATTTAATGATTTATAAGTCTCCTCTAAAAAGGTATTCTTCAAATGGAGAAATTTTGATTTTTGTTAATATTTACAACTTGAAAATTTACGATCGACCTTTTTAGATACGCATCATTTATACTATTTCTGCCAAATAACGTCCGGGATATTGGCGATTTTATTTTCATAACGTGAAAGAACAAAAAATAAATCCGATAATCTATTTAAGTAAGTTATAATATTATTATTAACTTTCTCTCTTTTACTAAGCGAAACCGCTTTTCGTTCCGCCCTCCTGCAAATTGTTCTGCAAACATGTAAAAACGCTGCACTTTTAGTTCCACCGGGCAGGATAAAATTTTTCAACGGCAGTAGTTTCTCTTCAAATTTATCAATCTCTTTTTCTATTTCTTCAGAATATGATTCTTGTACTCTTACTATATTTAATTTTCTATTTTTCAGGTTATAAGGAGTTGACAGATCAGAACCGGTAGAAAAGAGTTGATTCTGTATTTTTTCCAATAGAATTAGTATTTCCTCATCTTTAATTTCTGTTATTGTCAGGCCTATAAAAGAATTCAACTCATCTATTGTTCCGTAAGCATCAATTCTTTCAGAGCTTTTTGAAATTCTTACACCACCAAATAATCCGGTTTCTCCTTTATCTCCCGTTTTGGTATAAATTTTCATTTTTTAGATTTTAAATTGTGCACGATAACTTCTACTGAATTATTATGCGAATTTCTAATTATCAATTTTGTACCTTCCTCTGAATATGCTTTTCTTACATAAGCTAGACCGAGCAATTTATCTGATTTTTTAGAATAAGCCAAAGAAGTAATTTTTCCAACATTTTTATCATTTTCATCGAACAAAGTATACTCCTCATTTTTATCGACCATCTTCTCTATTGTTATCCGCTTTAATTTTCTTTGTACTTTATCAAAAGCATCTAAACGAGCAATAACTTCTTGTCCAATATAACAACCTTTTTTAAAATTTACTAAGTTTATTAATTCTACTTCGTAGGGGTTATAAAGATCGTTTAATTCATTTGGTGCTGCGGGTATGCCGTGTTCCACTCTATATAAATTATAGGCATCTTCACCAACCATCTTGAAATCGAATGGTCCTTTATTGTTCTGCATATATTTAACAATTCCAAGACCGTTGCCGGCTTCCGTAATAATGATGAAGTTATTATGGCCATCTTCGCCAATGCGTTTTACAAGAAAAAACATCATTCCCTCAACAATAGCGATTTTGAATGAATCACGTTCGGTTTTATTGACAATTTCACCAGCCAACAAAGTTATGAAAGAATCAGCTTGCGGACCTATTACTTGTAAGACAGTATATTTACCGGCAGCATCCGATAATTTTACGTCATCAGTAAGAACATACTTTGATATCCAACTCATTACTTTACCTTTATTATGAAAGCTGCACAAAAGCAACTGGTGATCTTCAAAATTTAAGATTGAGGCTACATCAATTATTCTTCCTTTCTCAGTAGTAAAAATTGTGTCTACCAAACTTCCTTTGGCAACATCTTTCAAAGAATTAGTTGTGATCCTGTGTAGAAAATCCATTGCGTCTTTCCCGCTCAGTTCTATAATTCCTTCATGAGAAATATTTCTCACACCTACACCTTTGAAAAGCGCATATATCTCATCATCAATATTTGAATAAGATTTAATTAAGTTTGGAGTATCCGGATCACTAATTACCGGATAACCCAACGAGTCAAAATATTCTAAAAATAAATTCGTTATTGTTTCAATCCCTGTCATTAATACTCCTGCTTTTTCTGCTAATTTTATATCAACACTAAATAAATCTTATTTATGAATTTGTTAAAAAGTTTGAGGATGATTATTCGATGAAAAACTTCTACCAAACAATTTTTTCTAAACAAAATATAGAGTCTAGTAAAAAATTATTAATAATTCATGTAAGATATAAAAAAGGAGAAAACATTATATAAATCTAAAAGACAGGGTTAAAGATACTAAATTTTTAAATTATTAAGGTATTTTATTGTGAGAAAGCTCGATTATTGTTAATACTCATAATTCGAGAACTAGGATGCGACCTTTTTAGATATGTCATTATCAGGAAGGTTAATATGGTCTAGTTTGTCTATGATTTCTTGTATTATAATATAAACTATCCTTAGGATCCCAAATGAAGGCTACTGAATCTTTAGCATAAACTCTATCGGGAAGATTAATATATACATATTCATAATAATCAGGATATTTATCATTATTAACATTAGCAAGGGTTCTCTTAAAATCGGTTCCCTCGTAGGTCATAAGAAGATGGGGTCTAGAAGTCAGCCCATTTATAAGAAAATAATTATAATCGATATGTCCAATACCTCTCGCATAATAGAAATCCACTTTTATGTATCGAGTACCGTTATATTTCCATTTTTTCATTCGCAAATAATTAAATCCACCATGTGATGGAATGGGTATTTCCCACACTTTCGTAAAAATGTCATCTTCACATTTGAACAATGTCAAATAAAAGAAAGCAGTACCGAGTTGAGTACTATCCAAGTCTATAAAACTTTGGTCATATCCCACAATATTTTTTGGTTCGATTAATCTTTCACCGGGTTTGGACATGGCGATGACAGTAAAAATATAAGTGCCCTTTTGCTTATAATAAATTACGGCAGGCTTTGGAATATTATATGTTAAAGTTTTATCGAAATTAACGACATAAGTTCCGGGTGGATAATTATTAAAGACATATTCCACAAGATTTAATGTATCGCAAGGATTTTCGTTGTTAGATTCTTTCTTCTTTTGTTCCAGTTGGTATTGTTGTAATTCGGCACTGGTTGTAGGTGAATAAGCAGCTGTTCCAATTCCTTTA
>ENA-ORDP01001593-ORDP01001593.1-marine-sediment-metagenome-genome-assembly--contig:-NODE-1593-length-12203-cov-3.385084_pt1 | contig 12203 bp, 16 predicted proteins | sample MGYA00248627_ERZ508539 | MGnify/ENA primary metagenome ERZ508539 (study PRJEB26208, sample SAMN05571518) | marine sediment metagenome | biome: deep sea; feature: Hydrothermal vent; material...
ATGAGCTGGCGGATCAGTTATTGCCGTACCTGACCATGGTGGAGGGTTTAAAGCTGACTGCACAAACCTTTAATAAGGACGTTAAACAGCTTTCTTGTTGTGCGGGTTAAAACAGTGCTTCACTATATGCCCCGTTAACTCCCTCTCCTTCAGGGAGAGGGTTGGGGTGAGGGGATCAAATCAGTACTCCCTTTTTTATATCCCCTCATCCTAACCTTCTCCCCGAGGGAGAAGGGATGGCCTGATCCAGGTAGATGGTTCACGAAGCAAGATATTTACCGAGTATGACGATTTCCTTTACGGGTAGCAGTTACCCAGTACTGAATAGAGCTTATTTCCCGGACAAGGTCTCCACAATAGCGCAATGGCTCGGATCATGCTCATGTTTACAGCATGTTATAAGTTCATCTAAAGTATCACGTAGTGTCGATAATTCATTGATCTTTATATTTATATCATCACGTTTTAATTCTGCTTTCTGACGAATATCAACACAATGCGTTGACCCGAGCTCGAGTAATTCGTTGATTTCCTTAAGGCTGAAGCCCAGTAGCTGAGCACGTTTGATGAACAGGATGCGGTCGATTGCGTCATCAGGGTATAAACGATAACCCGTTACGGGTTTAACCGGCTCTGTAATCAATCCCACACGCTGGTAATAGCGAACACTTTCAATATTTACACCTGCCGCCCGCGCCAGCTTGCCAATGGTAAGCGTATGCTGAGTCATAATTTTAGTGATCCTTCTAACTCTGTACATAGATACAGACTATGTATCACAACAGAAGTTCTGTACAGTCTTGACCTGGAGTCAACTCCAGACTATAGAATATTGTACAGAGGTTATAACCATGAATGTAAAAGTAGAGGTTTTTTCAGCGCCGGGCTGCAACTCCTGCGGGCAAGCCAGGCAGGTGCTGAAATCACTGACCGAAGAAATGGGCAGTGGCCATTTTGAATGGCGCGAGGTCAATATTCTTGATGAGCTGGATTATGCCGTTGAAATGGGCGTGTTTGCGACACCGGCGATCGCTATCAATGGTGAACTGGTTTTTACCGGTCAGACCTCAAAAGATACATTACGCAAAGCCCTGCAGGATTTATTACCCGGTAAGCAATCATGACAACAACAGACAAGAGTCTGCGTATTGGCGATGTAGCTCAGTTACTGGGAATGAGTGTGGACACGCTCAGGTATTATGAAAAGATAAACCTGTTACCTGCCGTCAACAGAACACCATCTGGTATTCGTCTGTATTATAAAAAGGATCTGTCACGTCTGAGATTCATCCAGCGTGCCCAGAAAATGAATTTCAGTCTGGCCGAGATTGGTGATTTGTTAAAAATGCGTGAAGACCCGCAAAACGTGCGCGATGAAGTCAGAAGTCTAACGGCCAGTAAAATGCAGGAAGTTGAAGAGCATCTGGCTGAACTCACCAGTCTGCGGAATGAAATGCAATTATTGCTCAATTTATGCCGAGGCAGCAAGGATGGATGTCCGATCATTGAAGAAATCAATTCAGCAGAGATTGATGCTGACGACAGATAACCCGCAACAAACATCAAGTCAGACTGTTATAATTCTTCTTTTTATTGCTGCAGAACTCAGGAGTCGCGCTATGTCGGGAAACAATAAAATATTACTGCTATTAATCACAAGCATTTTATCAAGCCCGGTACTGGCGGAGCAAAGCCCGCTGGTGACGATTAACCGCCTCACACTGGAAACCAGTCTTGAGATTGCCAAAGCGGCGATCGATTCCTGTCGAAAGAAGGGTGTTCAGATTACGGCTACGGTTGTCGATAGGGACGGTACGGTGCAGGTTGTACTGCGAGATACCGTTACGGCACCGATTGCAACAACGATCAGCAAACAAAAGGCATTCACAGCGGTTAATTTTAATGTGCCAACGTCACAGCTCGATCGTCAGGCATCCAGCCCGCTGAGTAACGTTGAGGGTCTGCTGATGTCATCAGGCGGTATACCGATCAAGGCAGGTGGGCAATTACTGGGTGGTATTGGTGTGAGCGGCGCACCGTCCGGCAAGACAGATGAGGAATGTGCACAAGCTGGTATAGACAAGGTCAAAGATGACCTGGAAATGGCCTTTTAATAACAATTATGCTCAGAACTACCCGTAACGTAACCATCTATGCATTCAGCCAGGCGCTCATGATGAGTGCAATGACGCTGATCTTGACCGCCACAACGCTGACCGGCTACATTCTTGCAGAAGATAAATCTATGGCTACCATACCAGTGGCTGCATTATTTATTGCCATGATGCTGACCAGTATCCCCGCATCGCTGTTAATGGGACGTATCGGACGCAAAGCCGGGTTTATGTTTTCCACCCTGTTTGGAGTGAGCGGCAGCATCATTATGACCTTATCCATTATCGATGGTGCGTTCTGGTTATTTACGCTCGGTAGTGCTCTCATTGGCATCTACAATGGTTTTGGTAACTATTATCGTTTTGCCGCATCAGAAACGGTTGAACAGGATAAGAGAAGTCGGGCAATTTCATATGTCATGGCAGGTGGAGTGGTTGCCGCTATTATTGGGCCCAATCTGGCCAATATTTCCAAAGACTGGATTGTGTCTGCACCTTTCGCAGGAAGTTATGCCGCTTTGATAGTGATCTACGGTCTGTCATTTATGCTGCTAAGTCTGATAGACACAAACGTCACACCCGGGACTGCAGATAAATTCGTAAAGGGCGAGGGCAGGCCTTTGTTAACCATTGTCCGGCAACCACAGTTTATTCTCGCCCTGATTAGTGGCATGTTCGGATACGGCATCATGACCTTAGTGATGACCGCAACACCTCTTTCCATGCAAAACCATACACATGACTTTAGTGATACCACGATGATTATCCAGTGGCATGTACTGGGAATGTTCGCACCTTCCTTTATTACGGGCCATTTGATTAGACGATTTGGTACCTATAAAATCCTCTACGCCGGGGTTCTACTGGACATAGTATGTGTGGCCACCAATCTGTCCGGGACAACTATGACGCATTACTGGATCGCACTGGTCGCACTAGGTGTGGGCTGGAATTTCCTGTTTATCGGTGCAACCAGCTTGCTTACCGAGACTTACAAGCCACAAGAGAAGGTTAAAACCCAGGCATTGAATGACTTTATGGTTTTTTCTACCGTTGCGTTCGCTTCACTATCGGCCGGGACCTTGCAACATCATTTTGGATGGCAAGCGGTCAATATTGGAGTGATGCCGCTGCTGGCTATTATTCTTGTTACCATTATATGGGTGACCAACAAAGAGAGACGTAGTAGTCCTGACGTTAGTGGTGCTGAATTACAGACAGAAAGTGAATCGTGAATCTCTGCTGTCGCAGTTTTCGTGCGGCCAATGGGTGGAGAGGGAGTAAAAAACTGAGTTAGGGCGCATTACTTTCAACAGGCAGCCCTGCTGTTTTCCACTCAGGGTAACCATCCTGCATGCGTCGTGCCTGCAGGCCTTGTTTCCGTAGGCGTGCCACTGCATCGTAGGCCAGTACACAATGCGGGCCACGGCAGTAAGCCACTATTTCCTGATCTTTTTTGAATTCGGAAAGATGTTTCTCAAGATCAGCCAGCGGGATATTAATCGCACCGGGTACGTGACCCGCTGCATATTCCAGTTCCGGGCGTACGTCGATCACCGTGATCAGCCCATCGCGAGCGCGTTCCAGTAATTCATCACGGGGCAGGGGTTCAAGCTGGTCTTTTACAGTGAGGTAGGTCGTAACCAGCTGATTGACCTCGGCCAACTGATTTTCGGCCACATCGCGTACACTATCGATCAGCTTGATGACCTTGTCACTGCTTAACTGATAGTAAACCTTCAGGCCCTGCTTGCGATTCGTCACCAGGCCCGCCTGTCTCAACTGTTGCAGGTGCTGCGAGGTATTAGCAACCGACAGGCCGGCTACACCAGCCAGTTCATCGACGCTACGTTCACCTTGAGCCAGAAATTCAAGTAATTCCAGTCTGTTAGCATTGGCTAGTGCCTTACCAACACGGGCAAACTGGAGAAAAAGCGCTTGTTTAACATTAACATTTGACATAAATCTAAATTCCGCTATCCTAGTATTCAAGTAATTAATTGAATAGTTGATTGATATTTTATAGTATAGCTTTGTCTGAGACAGAGGCAAGACAATTCGAGAGGTGAGAGATGGAGTCAGTAACGGCATTCGTGACGCAGAACGAAGCACAGATTCGAATGGGGTTCTTTATCGGGGTGCTGGCCATCATGGCTGTGTGGGAAATTATTGCACCAAAGCGCGCCCTGACAGTCAGCAAAACAGTACGTTGGGCCAATAATCTGGGTTTGGTGTTCTTCAACAGTTTTATCGTCAAATTTATTTTGCCAACCACTTCAATAGCCCTGGCAGCCTATGCCGGTACACAAGGCTGGGGTCTGTTCAATTTCTATTCTGATATCCCGGTCTGGTTCACTATGCTGGCTTCCATCATCATTATGGATTTCGTTATTTACATACAACACGTTATGGTGCATGCAATACCCGTGCTATGGCGCTTGCATCGCGTACATCACGCCGACCTGGATTTTGATGTGACTACCGGCGCACGCTTCCATACCTTTGAAATCATCCTGTCCATGTTCATTAAATTTGCCACTATACTGTTACTGGGCCCGCCAGTCGTTGCTGTTGTTATTTTTGAAGTGGTTCTGAATGCGATGGCCATGTTTAATCATGGCAATGTGGGCCTGCCAAAAACACTGGACAAGGTCTTGCGATTTTTTATCGTCACACCCGATATGCATCGCGTGCATCATTCGATTGAAGATGATGAAGCCAACAGTAATTTCGGGTTTAACCTGTCGTGGTGGGATCGTTTGTTCGGGACCTATCGTGATCAGCCCCGTGCCGGTCATCAAAACATGACTATTGGCATACATAAATATCGCACGACAAAAATTGCATCATGGTTGCCTGGCATGCTGGCCTTGCCCTTCATAGGCAAGATCAGCAGTTATGCGATTAATCGCCGTGAGTGGAATGATTCGAATGAAAAATAAACTTATACGCTTAACATTGTTCGGATTACTGCTGGCGGGTATCACACTGGTAATTATGTATCGTGATCAGTTTGATGCCGCTGCAATGGAGAGCTGGATAAAAGATGCAGGTGCTGCGGGCCCGATAGTATTTATGTTGCTGTATGCCGTTGGTACCATTCTGTTCTTTCCCGGATCAGTGCTCACGCTTGCCGGCGGGGCCTTGTTTGGTCCGGTTATGGGCACAGTGTATAACCTGACCGGTGCAACACTGGGTGCAACCATCTGTTTTATTATTGCCCGTTATCTGGCGTCAGATATCGTCGCGCAGAAGTCAGGCGGTCGGGTCAAGCAGCTGATACTGGGGGTCGAATCAGAAGGCTGGCGCTTTGTTGCATTTGTCAGACTGGTGCCGCTGTTTCCGTTTAATGTGCTGAACTATGCGCTGGGTCTGACAAAAATAAAATTGTCTGCTTATATAGGTGCCACCTATCTGTTCATGTTGCCAGGTGCCATCGCCTATACCTATGTTGGATATGCAGGCCGCGAGGCCATAGCAGGCGGGGAGGGCTTGATACAAAAGGCCCTGCTGGCACTTGCATTACTGGCCGTGGTGGCCTTTCTTCCTCGCTGGATAGGGATGATGCGTCGTGGCCCGGTAATGAATGTTGAAACACTCAAGCAACGTATTGACGAAGAGACTACTACCCTTATCCTGGATGTACGTAGCCTGAATGAATATCTGGGTGAGCAGGGACATATAGCAGGTGTGACCCATATACCTCTGGAGCAACTGGAATCACAAATGGGTGATCTGGCTGAATATACTGAATCAACCATTGCAATCGTTTGCAGAACCGACAAACGCTCTGCAAAGGCATCACAAATACTGACACGTAATGGTTATGCCGATGTCCATATCGTCAAGGGTGGTATGACCGACTGGAACCAGAAAGGCTACCCAGTGGGGTGATACCAGCGGAGTGATGTAGATTGAAGTGGATTAGAGCGTTATAAACCGGGATAATCAGCCAGCAAGAACAGACAATTATGTCTGGCATGGGGTAACGCATCCATGCTGGCAAGATTATCAATATACTTTTCAGGGAATTTTATTAATGGCTAGTCAATCAAAAACTATAGTCGTACTGGGCGGTGGTATCGGCGGTGTTGTCACCGCTACAGAATTACGCAAACAACTGTCATCCGAGTATCGTATTGTACTGATTGAACGTGAAACCAATTACGTCTTTTCTCCATCCTTTCCATGGTTGATGGTTGGATTACGCCGTGCAGAGAATATTTCACGGTCACGAGATCGACTGTCAAAGCTGGGTGTTGAGATTATTCAGGGAGACATTGAGAAGATTGATGCAGAACAGCGCAGTGTGCAGGTAAAGGGTGAAAGCATAACAGGCGACTATCTGGTAATTGCTCTGGGCGCTGAAATGGCACCGGAAACAATACCCGGACTGAGCGAGGCCGGCAATACCTTCTACCAACTGGATGGAGCTGAGCGATTAAACGAGCAGAGGTTGAAATTCACACAGGGACGAATCGTGGTACTGGTAAGCTCTTTGCCGTTCAAGTGCCCGGCAGCCCCGCTGGAAGCGGCACTGCTGCTGGAGCATGACTGTCGTAAACGAAACATACGCGATAATGCACAGATCGATCTCTATACACCCGAGCTCGGACCTATGTCACTCTCAGGCAAGGAAAACTCACGCCAGCTACGCAAGATGGTAGAGGCAAAAGGGATCGGCTATCACCCAGAGCATGCGGTTAAAAAGGTAGACCCGGACAAGAAGATTATTCACTTCGCCAATGACAATACAGCGGAATATGATCTGTTGGTCTACGTACCGCCACACCGTGCACCAAAGGTTGTCCGCGATGCCGGTCTGGTGGGTGAGAGTGGCTGGATTCCGGTAGACAAATACTCCATGGCCACAAAGTTCCCACAGGTTTATGCGATAGGAGATGTAACCGGAATCAAACTCAGTGTCGGCAAGCCTTTACCCAAAGCGGGTGTGATCGCGCACGGCCAGGCTGAGGTAGTGGTTAATAATCTGATCCATGAACTAACCGGCAAGGGCAGCCCGAAAGAGTTTGACGGACACGGCGCATGCTTTATCGAATCCGGCGGCGGCAAGGCTGGGCTGGGTCAGGGTGATTTTTATGCAGAACCTGCCCCAACCATGAAAGTCTACAAGCCGGGTTATCTGATGCACATGGGTAAAGTCGCATTCGAGAAATACTGGTTGTACAAATGGTTCTGAACCGACACTAATATTTCAGGACACTACAGTCACGTTAACTCCCTCTCCCTTAGGGAGAGGGTTGGGGTGAGGGGATCTAAAAAGTAATGCATTGTTTTATATATTTCCACATCCTGGCCTCTCTCTAAGGGAGAGGGAGTTAACGGGACACAATTATTTCAGGGCCTAGTTTATGCAGAAAAGATCCAGGAACATAATCATTGTCACTATCATCATCGCTCTGACTGGCTATCTCGCATGGCGATTTGTTCGGCCAATGAATATTTTTATTGTTGAGGAAAAATTCGCCTGGCCGGTTGATACCTCAAAGGTGCCGGACATACTGCAAACCCTCCATGCTGAAGAATGTGGCAACTGCCATACGGAATTCTACAAGGAATGGAAAACCGCTATGCACAGCCGTGCATGGACCGATCCCTATTTTCAGGCCGACTGGCAGTTTGATGATAAACAGGATATTTGCCGTTTATGCCATACACCTCTTGATCGCCAGCAGCCACACAAGATACTGGGTTATCGTGACAAGAATAAATGGAACCCGATTCTTGGAGACAACCCGGGCTTTGACCCTGCACTTCAGCACCAGGGCATAACCTGTGCGGTGTGCCATCTACGTGAAGGAAAAATCATCGGCGTACTGGGTAATACCAATGCCCCCCATCCGGTAAAGAAAATTGATGACCCAAATCAGGTGTGCATGCGCTGCCATGTTGTTGCAGCTGAGAGTTGGGGTACATTTGTGAAATTTCCACCCTGCGGTACTGTGGCTGAAATCAGGAAGTCCACAGCCAGTCCTGCGGATCAAGCTGATCTCAAAGTACTGACTGGCTTGCTGTCACCAGAAGAGCTCAAACAGTACTCGCCTGTACAAACAGGCAAGAGTGGTGAGATACAGGTAAATGACACTAAATCACTTGGCTGTGTGCAATGCCATATGCCCGCTATCAATCGCCCTCTGGTTGAAGGTGGGCCAATACGTACTGCCCGGCAACATTTATGGCGTGGTGGCCATGATCCCGAAATGGTGAAAAGTGCATTTAAGGCTAAGCTGTCACTGGAAACGGATAATGGAAAACAGAAGGTCAGATTCACCATCGTCAACAAAGGCGCAGCACATTTTTTACCAACAGGAACGCCTGACAGATATTTAACGGTGCAAATGCGCCTGTATGACAAGCAGGGTAAGATCCTGGATGAACGCAACGAAATCCTGATCCGTAAGGTCATGTGGCGGCCTTTTATTATCGACTTGTGGGACACAAGACTGCAACGCTGGAAGCCCCGAAGCTGGGATATGAAACTTCCGGATGATAAAACAGTCTCATCTGCAGAGGTGATCGTTACCTATCATTTACTGAATGAGAAAAGACGTAAACGGATTAATTATCAAAACAAAGACCCCATCGCCTACGAAGTATTCAGGCAACGTATTGAGTTGTGACAGATAACGACTGTCTCGTTAACCCCCTCTCCCTCAGGGAGAGGGTTGGGGTGACTACGGCAAGGACGCCGTCGGTAGGGCAACGCAGGACGCAGTTGCCGAGGGGATCAGAATAAATGACTCAACCAATCCCATATCCTACATTAGTACTCACTTCAAAGTTAACAGAACGACGGTGGTAACAGGTATGAAAGAAATGCAGGATCTGGTAATAATCGGTGGCGGTGCAGGGGGGCTGGTAATCGCCAGTGTAGCCGCACAACTGGGACTCAAGGTTACGCTGGTAGAGAAGGAACCCAAACTGGGTGGTGACTGCCTGCACTATGGCTGTATTCCCAGTAAAACCCTGATCAAGACAGCCAAGGTTGCTTCACTAATGCGTCGTGGTCAGGAATTTGGATTACTGGATTTCAACCCGAAGGTTGATCTGGGCAAGGTCAACGATCATGTGCAGGATGTAATCGATCATATTCAAAAGCATGATGACCCTGATCGCTTTCGTAGTTATGGCTGCGATGTAATCTTTGGCACAGCCCGTTTTGCAGATAAAAATAGCATACGGGTTAACGACCGGACCATTACCGGTAAACGCTTTGTTCTTGCGACCGGCTCACGACCCATGATACCGCCGATCCCGGGTCTGGCTGAAAGTGGCTACCTGACCAATATCGACATTTTTTCATTACGCGAATTACCTGATCGCCTGATTGTGCTGGGCGGAGGTGCCATTGGTGTAGAAATGGCACAGGCCTTTGGTCGGCTGGGCAGCAAGGTAACAATAGTGGAACGCAGTGACCGATTACTGCCAGTGGAAGACCCGGATATTGCGAATGAACTGAAAAATATCCTGATGAACGATGGTATCGATGTACTGACATCAACCACAGCCGAAAGCGTTGAACGGAATAGTGATGAAATATCGCTACATTGTGATAATGATCGAAGCATTACAGGTGATCAGATACTGGTAGCAGTCGGCCGGGTGCCTAATATTGAAGATCTAAATCTGGTGGCTGCCGGAGTAAAAACCGATAAAGGCAAAGTCACCGTAGACCGCCGACTGCGTACCTCACAAAAACACATCTATGCCTGTGGCGATGTATGTGGCCCATACCCCTTTACCCACATGGCAGAGTACCAGGCAGGAATTGTGCTAAGTAACGCCGTGTTCCGCTTTCCTAAAAAGACCCACTACAGCGTAGTGCCCTGGGTGACCTATACTGATCCCGAACTCGCCAGAGTAGGGCAGACCGAGGCCCAGGCAAGAGAGCAGGGCATCACACCCACGGTTCTGCGCTTTGAATTCAAGGATATCGACCGTGCGCTGACAGGCGTAGCTACGCATGGTTTTACCAAATTGGTCACACACAAGGGCAAGATCCTCGGTGCATCCATGCTTGGGCCACATGCGGGCGAACTGATTCATGAGATCGTACTGGCCATGCAAACCGGGACCAAGATAGGTGATATCTCCGCCACCATCCATGCCTATCCCACGCTGGCCCAGGTCCACAAAAGAACCGTAAACACCTTTTATGGTGAAAAACTGTTCAGTCCACGTACGCGCATGATCGTTAAATGGATTAATCGACTGTTGCCGTAGTGGTGGCAAGCGATGTCAATTTATCCTGATCATATTAAGAAGCCTGTCACCCTGCGTGTTTCATGGATTGGCCGGGTAAATTCCCCACTTGAACTATTTAACCCCAGATGAATGTTTATATTTACCACTGTTGTCCCGTTAACTCCCTCTCCCTCAGGGAGAGGGTTGGGGTGAGGGGATCAAGAATAGGTAACGCATTACCAGGCACGTTATTTGCTACCATAATCATCTGTAAACAAATCCATTTTACTGCATACGTATTCCATAATTCGGTCATATTTAAATTCGTCACTTCTTTAAGCCATTTGTTCATTATTTTTCTCAATACAGGCTTTGTAGCCCATCGGGGTTGCCCATCTAAACCATTTGTTTTAATTCTTCGCGGATTACTTTACGTAGTGCATCTTCTAATGACTTATCATGTGCATTCATATAATCACGTAAAGCATCGTTTATAAGTGTTTGATAATTACCACCACCCGCAGAATGTACTTGTTCTTTGAAGTGCTCAATAATATCACCGTCCAGTCGGATAGTAATACGTACTTTATTCGGATCAGGCTTTATAATGGCCCCTCGTTTTCCTTTGCTGAAGTCTTCACTCATAATCTAAACCTCGGTAATACTGTTTGGATTCGCTTTTATCTGCTTTTCGTGCTGAAATTATGCGAATACGATCCTCTTCGCGATATGTATGAATTACATAAAGGAGTTTGATATTGGGACCCATTCCTAATGTTTTGAATCGCTGTTCTTCATGATCTGTATCTTCAATTGTAAGCGCGCACTCATCTTCGAGCGCAACTACAGCATCAGCAAAATCTACACCGTGTTTGCGTAGATTCTCAGCAGCCTTCCCTGGATCCCACTCTACATCCATATACTAAGTGTATGCACATACTGTGCACATGTCAATATGCGATAAATTGTTGGTTCGGGTTTGCTTATGGGTGACCTGTTGTATTATACGGTGATGCACTGGACACTGAGAAATAGAATGATATGCTTCGTAATAGAGATACCGCAACAGGAATGAACAACATGCAATCAGCCGATATCAAACAAGCCGCACATCAGCTTATTGATCAGTTGCCGGATGGAAGTAGCTGGAATGATGCCATCTACAAAATGGTGGTTCGCCAGGAGATCGAACTGGGTCTGGAAGACAGCGATGCCGGCAGGACAACCTCCGTGGAAGAAGTGAGAAAAGAGTTTGGACTAGATGCTAAATGAGAGTTCACTGGACTGGCCCTGATTTATCCATAGTTAGTTCTGATTAAGATCAAGTTCTTTTTGCTTTTTCCTGGTGAGTCCTAAAGAAACAATGCGATGAGATTCCTTGAGATAATAGATGAGATCTTTATCTTCCGGATCCTGCGCATCATACAGTTGTATCCACTTCATCCCGCGAGATGCGAAGTAAGGTGCAGGACGATAACCAGGCTCGTCGCTCAGAAAAAGAAAATTGTACTCGGATGCTTTAAATGTAAATGCCGGATTATCAGCTTTTTCCCAACCTCCAATTGCGAATACCTTTCCACCCACTTTCCATACATGAGAATTTCCCCATTGCATGACGTATGAAGTAGCCGTAAGTGAGCGGCAAAAATCATTAAATGCGTCATATGTCATAGTGATACAAGCCTTCTAAGCCTTAAATTTATCTAATTATCAGGTATTATTTATGTTTATTCAATAGCTTGGCGTGGGTCGACTCCGTTATGAGCGAGGAGTGCATAGGGTCAGGGAGTGCATAGGGTCAGAGTGCATAGGGTCAGGAGTGCATAGGGTCAGGTCTTTCCATGCCACTTTAGATATACAAAACTCCAAGCATGACCAGACCAC
>ENA-ORDP01001594-ORDP01001594.1-marine-sediment-metagenome-genome-assembly--contig:-NODE-1594-length-12202-cov-4.504322_pt1 | contig 12202 bp, 12 predicted proteins | sample MGYA00248627_ERZ508539 | MGnify/ENA primary metagenome ERZ508539 (study PRJEB26208, sample SAMN05571518) | marine sediment metagenome | biome: deep sea; feature: Hydrothermal vent; material...
GAAACAAAATAACAGGGTCAGAATGGTTCATAATATCCCGGAAATGCTCTAGATTCTGTTCTGAAAGCCTGCATCGAGCCGGTGATAGTCGATATCGGCGCGAGAAGCGGAATGTTTTCCCTGCCTGGCGACTATGCGTCGCTGGCCAAATTTGTCGGCTTCGAACCAAACGAGGCCGAGTACAAAAAATTGGTCGACGAAAAAACAGATTCAATGTTGGCGAGCGGTTTGCGCCCGCGTTTCAAGAGCAAAATATACTTTAACTGCGCCGTCTGGGATAAAGAGGAAGAACGGGATTTTTATATCACAACGGGAGCCGGCGCCTGTACCATGATGGGTCCGACCGACCCCAAAATCACCGGCAGAATGTTCCTGGAAGCGTCCGTTGGTACACATCAGGAAAGCTATCTGGAGCAGCACACGGCGGTTGTGGAAACCGTAAAAATAAAATGCGACTCTTTGGATGCGCTACTTGATGACGATATTGTCGATTTTCTGAAAATTGATGTCGAAGGGGCCGAGATTAGGGTGCTGCAGGGCGCCGACAACCTGTTTTCTCAGAAAAAAGCGCTCTTCATAAAGACCGAGTTTGTCGGTTTCTCCTATTACCAGGAACATCCGTTGTTAAGTCAACAGCACACATTTTTGACGGATCGTGGTTACCGTCTGCTCCGCATCGATCTGGATCACCAGGGCTATAGCCGTTCACCCTCCAATATCCCGTCTCACATCGACAATATGCCTTGTTTCGCCGGAGACGCCTATTTCATTCTCGATCCTGATCGGAAAGAAATCGATCCCATTTCTCTTCACAGAATGGCGGCAATATGCCTGGCGCTCGGGTTTCGCTCCTTCGCTGTTAGTCTGTTAAGGGATGCCAAAATTATGTCGCCACAAGAAATAGACGGAATCGAGGCGGTTCTTGCGCGGGTCCCATTACGCAAAAAAACTTGTCCACGGTTGGCGGGAGTTTCCATATACGGTTCAGAGGTGGCTGTCGAACATCGGTGTAAACATTTAATCCAATTGGCGTGACCGCCGGTTATTATTGGTCACAAAATTCCGTGGTTGTTGGGAAATCCGTCATGAAAATCTGGCTTGCCGATCTTACTTACACCCAGCAGAGCATCGCTTCCGACGTGGTGCCGGCGGGGATTGGCTTGTTGGCGGAGTATCTGGAATTTCGTGTTCCCGAAATCAACGACGTCAGGTTATTTAAGTATCCCGAAGACCTTGCCATTGCTTTCGAGGACGGCGCACCGGATATCATCGGGTTTTCCAACTATGTCTGGAACAGCTTGCTGTCACTGCGATTTGCAAAGGAAATCAAAGCCGGCTTTCCCGATACGGTTATCGTCTTTGGCGGACCAAATTTTCCCATGGCGGCGCATGAGCAATTTGCTGTCCTCAGCGCCAACCCATGGATCGACTATTATGTGATGAAGGAAGCTGAGGCGGCATTTGCAAATCTGGTCACCGCCTTGATGTCCCCGAAGACCAATCGATCTAAAATCGGAGAGACGGTTTCCAACCTTGTTTACCTGGATTCGACCGGGCAATTATACGCGTCGAGGGAAACACAGCGGTTACCGAATCTGGGCGATATTCCGTCGCCCTATCTGAGCGGCAGGCTTGATAAGTTTCTCGACGGACGACTATTGCCGGTCATTCAAACGGCCCGGGGATGTCCATTTTCATGCGCGTTTTGCACCGAAGGACAACTATATTGGAATAAGGTGCGCCACAAGACCCCAGAACTGGTTGCCAACGAAGTTACCTATATCGCCGCTCGCATGGCGGGCTTATCCGAAAACCAACGGCGCACCGATCTGCTGATTGCGGACTCAAATTTTGCGATGTTTTCGCAGGATATCGACACCTGCAAAGCTATTGCAAAAGCTCAACGCGACTACAATTATCCACGCTATATCAATGTCGCCACCGGCAAGAATAAAAAGGAACGCGTCCTTGAGGCGGCAACACTTGTCGGCGGAGCGATGAAGTTGTCGGGGTCGGTGCAAAGTCTTGATCCGACGGTGCAGGAAAACATGCACCGGACAAATATTTCCGCAGAGCAAATTATGGAGATGGCGATTCAGTCCGCCGAAATTGGCGCCAATACCTACAGCGAAGTTATTTTGGCGCTGCCTGGCGATACCAGACGGGCGCATTTCGAAACTCTGAAGACGCTTGTCGATGCCGGCTTTAACATGATCTCCATGTATCAGTTGATGTTGCTGACGGGGACTGAATTCGGTTCCGACGAGGCGGTGCAAAAATACGGCATGGACATTCGCTATCGTGTGGTTCCGCGGTGTTTCGGCTCATATGATTTTCTCGGGCGACAACTTAACGTGGCTGAGATCGAGGAAATCTGTGTCGCTAATAACACGCTTTCCTATTCCGAATATCTCGAATGCCGGAAAATGAACTTTCTTGTTAATGTATTTTTTAACGATGGTGTGTTCGGCGAAATTATATCCCTCCTGAAAAAGCTGAAAATATCGCCATGGAACTGGATTGAGCGCATTTACACAGCTACCGCCGAGGCAGATTTTCAAGAACTTATAGATCGTTTTCTTGAAGAAACGGAAACCGAGCTTTGGCGCGAGCGCCAGCCGCTGGAAGCCTTTGTCACCTCTGGCGATGTCATCGAACAGTATCTATCCGGAGAACTGGGCAGCAATTTGATATTCAAGTTCAAGTCGTTGTCCATGACCCGCTATTTCAGAGCAGTTTGCGACGTTGCATCGCGGACGATCTCCGATCTTCTGATGGCGGAACTTCCGGACGCCGACAGGGCCATACGTCTGGCGCGGGAAATAGTCGAGTATAAAAGGCTCCAGGTTGAAAACCTATTTGACGACGACGGGCTGCCCCGGTGGGGGATTTTTCACTATGACATTACCAAAATATCGTTGACGAATGAAACCGGTGAATTCGAATTACCAGAATTTGACGGGCCGCAACAAATTGAATTCAGGCTCAGCGATGAGCAACGACAGAGCATCGAAAATTACACCGACCTGTTCGGCAACGATATCATCGGCTTGACGCGAATTTTATCACGGGTATTTCTCAAACAATTGTTCCGACAGCCGGGCGCGCCGAGGAATGTGACGCAATGAACGAAGCGAAAACAATTCTCCTTGGTAATCGAAAAATTGGAATCGGCAATCCTTCCTTCATCATCGCCGAGGGCTGCGACAATCACATGGGCGATATGGGCGTCGCCCATGAAATGATCAGCCAGGCAAAACTCGCAGGTGCCGACGCCGTCAAGTTCCAGCATCATTTGCCGGACGCCGAAATGCTTCCCGACGCGCCCATGTCTGATAATTTCGACGAACCACTTTACGAATTCCTGAAGAAAAATGCCCTCAGTCTCGACGACCATAGCGAGCTGAAAAAGCACTGTGAGGATATCGGCATCCAGTACATGTGTACCCCATTTAGCTGGGCGGCGGCGGAAGAAATCGAAAGCATCGGCGTCGACGCCTACAAAATTGGTTCCGGGGAAATGACCGATATTCCTACCCTGTCGCGGATCGCCGCTTTCGGCAAACCGATGATCATTTCCACCGGCATGAGTACCTTCGAAGAAATTGACCGTACCTATAATACGCTATGTGCGACCGGTGCGCCGATTGCGCTGATGAATTGCGTCAGCGAATATCCGCCGGATTACCAAGACATGAACCTCGGCGTGATTGAGGCGTTGATCGCGCGTTACCCGAACGCCGTTATCGGCCACTCCGATCACACGCCCGATCTGTTTACCTGTTTCGCCGCGCTCACCCTGGGGGCCGCGCTTATTGAAAAACACGTCATACTCGACAAGTGCACGGCGGGACCGGATCAGTCGGTTTCAATCGATTTTCATAACCTGACCCAGTTGGTCGACGGCATTCGCAAGATTGAGGCCGCCATGGGAACGACAAAGGCGATACACGACAAGGAACGGCAAATCCGAACCTGGGCGTTCCACAGCATCGTATCTATGCGCCGAATCGAAGCCGGCGAGGTGATCGATCGGGAAATGATCTGGTCGAAACGCCCGGGAACCGGAATTCCTGCGCACCGCATGCCGGAAGTTATCGGCAGAAAATCTTGTCGCGCCATCGAGGCCAATAGCTTGCTTTCCTGGGACGATATGGACCCGGTATAATCACCTCTGTTTCAATTCAAGAAAATCAGATGAGAATTTTATTTGTCAACGGATCGCGCGGTGAATGGGGATATATCCGTCCCATTATCAATCTCTGCATCGAACGCGGCATCGATTATGATATTTGCGCGACCAATATGTTGCTGCTGCCGGGCTATGGTTCCCTGATCGATGAGATCAAGGCGGATGGCTACCGTGTTTCCGATGAAATATACATGTCCCTTGAAGGCTCCAACCATTTCTCCATGACCAAGTCGCTGGGAGTTTTCCTGATGTCGTTCGTCGACACTTTAAAGCGTCTTGAGCCGGACTGGATCATGCTGGCCGGTGACCGTGGCGAGCAGCTGGTCTCTTCCATCGCCAGCGCCTTCACCTATATTCCGGCGGCCCATATTCAGGCCGGGGAACGTTCCGGCAATATAGATGGCGTCAGCCGCCATGCCATTGGCCGGTTCGCCCACATTCATTTTGCGGCCAATGAAGACGCCGAACAACGCCTACTGCGTATGGGCGAAGAACCCTTTCGCGTTCACAATGTCGGGGCGCCGCAACTCGACGAGATGGTCAACGAAAAACTGCCGAGCCGGGCCGATTTATCGAAACGCTATAACTTCGATGCGGCGCGGCCTTATTTGCTGGTGGTTCAACATCCGGTCACGGAAGAGCTTAATTCAACCAGCCGGCAGATCGCCATCCTGACCGAAGAGCTCGCCACCCTTGATATGCCGAAGGTCTGGATCCTGCCCAATAACGACGCCGGATCGCATGTCATTCGCCGCGGACTGACCCAGGCGCGCACCGCCGACGCCTTTGTTTTTGAAAACCTGACCCGCCGCGACTACCTGGCCTTCATGGCCTATTGCGGTTGCATGGTCGGCAATTCCAGTTCCGGATTACTGGAAGCACCGACGTTTAAAATCGCTGCCGTTAATTTAGGGCGTCGCCAGGCGGACCGGGTCCAGGGCATCAACGTTATCAATGCGCCGGTCTCTCAAGGCGACATTGCATCGGCAATCCGCCAGGCGTTATCTGATGAATTTCAGGCTTCGCTCGCCGAGTGCGCAAATCCATATGGCGACGGGCAATCTTCGAGGCGTATTCTGGACGTCCTCGAAGCAACGCCAATCGATGACCGGTTGCTGATCAAAAAAGTTGTTTACTGATAGTGTAGGAGACCGACGTGGCTGAACACGGAGCAGACGATTTTACGATACCAGATAGCGCGACGCTTCTCGACGCCGTTGACGTTATCACGCACAACCATAGCCGTTGCGCCATAACCATAGACGGCGACAAGGTTACGGGCATCATCAGTGAAGGCGACATCATGCGCGCCCTTCTCAAGGGAGCCGATATCCACGCCCCGCTTGCCAGCTTTACCAACCCGTCATTCAAGTTTCTTGAAAGCCGCGACCTCGCCGCCGCCCTGGTGTTGTTCCGCCAACATGGTATTTCTCTGGTGCCGGTGCTGGATAAGAACTTTGCCCTCATCGATGTCGTGCTTTTAGTGGATGTGCTGGAAAAAGCGTCCCTATCCGGGGATGCTTGAAACGATGATTGCCGTTATCCCCGCGCGCGGTGGTTCGAAGCGGGCCGCAGGCAAGAACCGGCGTTCCCTGGCCGGCACGCCTTTGGTTGCGCTGGCCGTCAATGTCGCTTTAGAGGCGGGTCTCGAATCCGCTGTGATTGTGTCCACCGACAGCCCGGAGATCGCGGAAATCGCAGAGGGCGCAGGCGCACGGGTAATTTTACGGCCGGCGGAACTGGCCACGGATACCGCATCGACCGAGGGCGTGCTCTTGCATGTCCTTGATATGTTGGCCGCCGAAGGAGCCGCGCCGCAATGGGTAATGACGCTGCCGCCAACATCGCCCTTTCGAAAGGCGTCCACGGTCGCGGCATTTGTCGCCGAAGCAAGGAGGCGGCCGGATGACCAGGACTGCCTGATGTCGGTGACCGAGGACAGGGGCTACTATTGGCGCATGAGTGATAATGACGGCGCCATCGTCCGGTTGTTCGCCGATGCGCCACGACGCCAGCAGGACCGGGTGCCCTTGTATGAAGAAAACAGCGCCATATATTTGACTAAATGCGCGGCCTTGCGGGAAACGGGATCAATATTGGGAAACCGGGTGCGGGGATTGCCGATCAATCGGATAGAGGCCTTCGACATCAATACCGAAATCGATTTCCGCATCGCCGCGGCGATGGCCGACGCCATGCCGGAGTTGGCCGATGTCTGAACCGAATGACGATGCCCGCGCACCCTGGCTGGTTACCGGCGCTGCCGGTTTCATCGGCTCCAACCTTAGCGCGCATCTGCTGGAACAGGGCTTTACGGTCGTCGGCCTCGATAACTTCTCCTCGGGCCGACGGGGCAATGCCGAACGTCTCGAAAAACACGGCGGCGGCCGGTTTCGGCTGATCGAGGGCGACATTCGCGATTCCGCTATCGTTTCCCGCGCCATGGACAGATGTGAGACCGTTGCTCATCTGGCCGCCATGGTCTCGGTGCCTGAATCGTTCGAGCATATAGATGAAACCAACAGCATTAACATCGATGGTTTCCTAAGTGTCTTTCAGGCCGCCCGACAAGGGGGGGTCAAGCGGTTTATCTACGCCTCTTCTTCCGCCGTTTACGGCGATACGGTCCATCTTCCTATCCCCGAGACAACTCCCGCCGCCCCGTTAAGTCCCTACGCGATCTCGAAGCTGGCGAATGAGTATTACGCCTCCATATTGACGGAACCGGGAAATGGAATGAAGGCGGCCGGCCTCCGTTTCTTCAATGTTTTCGGTCCCTGGCAAGACCATCGGGGTGGGTATGCCGCCGTTATTCCGCGATGGATCGAGGCCGTCCTCGAAGGGCGGCGGCCAATTATTTACGGCGACGGCTCGGCTACTCGGGACTTCTGCCATATCGACGATGTTTGCGGCGTCATCGCCCATCTCGGAAATCCGGAAATCCGGTTCAACTACCCTATCTACAACATCGGCAGCGGCTTTCCGGTGCGCCTTGATGAATTATTACGAATAATCGGGATCGAGATGTCACGCTACGGAATCGGCGGCGAAATTACGACGGCGACCCAGCCCCGGCGACCGGGCGACATCGCCCACTCATTGGCCGATGTCTCTCGCGCCATGGATGATCTTGGATTTCACCCGCAGGTTGACTTGGCGACGGGCATCACCTCGATTTTGCAACGCCAATATCATCTCGGACTATAAGGGTCCATGTCAATTTTATCATCAATCAAACGTTATATTGCAAGCCGGTTCCCTCGTCTGTACGACGTGGCGCAGATGCTGCGTGCATTCACGAGCGCCGGATCAAGGGCCGCCCTGCGCGCCGATAAAGAGGCGCTTCGCCACTTAAAGCGGCAACTTGGCGGACGCTTTGGCGACACTACCGGCGACAAGTCAAATAAAACCGTATTATTTTTTTCGCTGGGCAACATTCGCGCCTGCTTGCTGGAAGCGCCCGTGATTGCCGCCTTTCAGAAAGCGGGCTACGACCCGGTGATCCTTTTATCGCGCAACGCCCAACTGCGCCGGGCTTACGGTTTGCTGGGCTTGCACGATATTTCCGCGATCAATAACTACCAAAAACCACTGACGCCTGGCCGGATCAGCGACATGATGGACAGTGTGCGCACAATGGCGGGCCTCCTCGGCGTCACCGATAAATCCGTACGTGTCGGTAAATATGCCGCGAGTTCACTTCTAAGGACGACTCGCCGCGGCTCTATCGATCTGACTGATACGGCGGATCGGGCAATATATCGGGACGCTTTGGCCAGGTCTCTTGCCGCCGGCGCCGCGGCGAGACGGATAATCGACCGATATAATCCCGGCGCAGTGGTGATGACGGACCGGGGCTATACCCCCTACGGCGAAGTCTTCGATGTCGCTATTGGGCGCAATATACCCGTTTTCACTTTCAACGCCGCCTATAGGCCCGGCGAACTGGTGCTTAAGCGGTTTTCCGCCGACAACGTCGACCGTCATTTCTTAGCCTTGTCGGAAAGAACATGGTCACGATTGCGCGCTCTCCCCTGGCCCGACGATAAATGGCAAGGACTGAAACAAGATTTTACCGAAAGCTACACCAACGGCGACTGGTTTGCCGAAGTAGGAACACAAGTCAACGTCGAGAACCAGGATCGCGCCGCGGTGATTAAAAAAATGTCACTCGATCCAGAAAAAGAAACAGCCATTATATTCGCCCATATTTTTTGGGATGCGACATTTTTCTACGGCAATGATCTGTTTCAAAATTATGAAGAGTGGCTTTGCGAAACTCTCCGCATGGCGGCCGGGAACGACCGCATCAACTGGATCGTCAAGGTTCATCCGGCCAATGTGGTGAAGGATCGCCGCGATGGCGCGGCCGGCGAACACGGCGAGCTGACGGCGATCAGGCGGACTCTCGGCGAGCTTCCTGATCATATTAAGGTTATGCCAGCCGACACGCCCATCGGGACGTTGTCGTTGTTTTCGCTTATGGACTATTGCCTGACCGTTCGCGGCACCATCGGCGTCGAGGCGGCTTGTCGCGGCATCCGGGTGTTGACCGCCGGAACCGGCCGCTATGACGGTTATGGGTTCACCGCCGATTTTGATTCTCGCGACGATTACCTGCGGGCGGTCGGCACGATAGAAAGTCTTTCGCCGATGAACAACGTCGAAAAGGAACTGGCTAGACGTTATGCATATGGTGTTTTTAAAACACGTTCTATTCCCCTCTATAGTGTCGGTTTTGGTTTTAAACGAAACGCCAAGGCGGAAATTAAAACCTGGGTTGAGGTTGAAAACCGGGAAGAACTGATGCGTGGCGAGGACGTCACCGCAATAGCGGACTGGATCGTTTCTGGCGATGAAGACTGCTGCCACTGGCAAAGCGACGAAAGTATTGGATAGAGAATATTGTGAACTTTGATGAGCCAATAACGCCCCTTGAATGGACAGACAAGCTGGTGTCATCAATCTGGGAATATTACAGCACCAGGCCCGAGACATATTTCACCTATCAGTTTGGCGACCGGATTTTACAGGAAACGTTGCGGTTTATCCCCCAGGAAGCCGTCGTTTGTGACTATGGCTGTGGCGCCGGATTCCTGCTCAAGCATCTTGTCGGGCGCTGCAAGGCGGTGGGGATCGACCATACACAGGCCAACCTGGTAAAGGCCGCCGAGGTCGTCGGGAAGCACGAAAATTTGGTGGGTCTGCACCATATTTCGGAAGCTGAAAATCTGGGCGGGGCTTTCGACGCAATTTATTTTGTCGAAACGATAGAGCATCTTCTCGATAACCATATCGCGCCGACCATGAAAAATTTATGGCATACTCTTAAACCCGGTGGGGTCGTAATCTGCACGACGCCAAACGACGAAAATCTGAGCGAGCAGGAGGTGTTCTGTCCGGTCACCCGCAAGACTTTCCATCGCTACCAGCATGTTCGTTCGTTCACCAAAACGCCGTCGTTTGCGATTATGGCTGTGGCGCCGGGTTCTTGCTCAAGCATCTTGTATGCGGGGTCCGACGCAATTTATTTTGTCGAATAGAGCCCACTATGGAGAAAATGCGGTGCCTCCTTAAGCCCGGCGGCTTTATTGCAAAGGTCCACAATCAGGTTATTATAACCTTGCAAAAATCCTTGTTGCCGAGCCGATTTATGGCCGATAGAAATCGTTTTAGCGGGCATACCCATCTTGTGGTTTTCCGTAAATCCAAAGCGATTTCCCGCAACTAGGAAGCAGTATTTCTAGAATTCTGACAATTTGAGAAATAATGTGGGTCCAATAATAGTAACCGGTGGGGCGGGCTATATCGGCAGCCATGCCTGCAAGGCGTTGGCAAAGGCCGGATATGCACCCGTCGCCTACGACAACTTGGTGTATGGCCATGAAGACGCGGTGAAGTGGGGGCCGCTTGAAATCGGTGATATCCTGGATGCGGATCGCCTGTCCGCTGTCTTTGAAAAATACCGGCCCGCCGCGGTCATGCATTTTGCGGCATACGCCTATGTCGGGGAATCTATTCTCGAACCGGGAAAATACTACCGAAACAACGTCACGGGGAGCTTGACTTTACTCGATGCGATGAAACGCCATGATGTCGGGCGGCTGGTTTTTTCAAGTACGTGCGCGACTTATGGCAACCCCGTTCATGATCTGATCGACGAGACGCATCCGCAAGTCCCCGTAAACCCGTATGGCGCAACGAAGCTGGTAATGGAAAGGGCGCTTAAGGATTATCAATCGGCTTATGGGCTGGATTGGATATCCCTGCGATATTTCAACGCGGCGGGCGCCGACCCGGATGGCGAGATCGGCGAAGATCACAATCCCGAAACGCATTTGATTCCCCTGGCCGTCGATGCCGCACTGGGCCGCCGGGACGCGCTTCATTTATTCGGCGCCGATTATGAGACTCCCGACGGCACCTGTATCCGCGATTACGTTCATGCCGCCGATCTGGCCGATGCCCACGTTCGCGCCTTGAAAAACCTCGAAAACGGCGAGGCCTGCCAAGCGCTGAACCTTGGCAGCGGAACCGGCCATTCCATTCGCCAGGTACTATCAAAATTATCGGCCTTGTGTGATCGCCCGGTCCCGGTGATCGAGGCGGCGCGACGGGTCGGCGATCCTCCCATTCTGGTCGCCAACGCCGCCCGCGCCCGCCACGTTCTTGGTTGGCAACCCCGCCATTCCGACCTGGACACGATTTTGAAGACGGCGCTTGCCTGGCGTTTGGAACATTAATGAAGTCTCTGTACGCGACCACTACCGACATCCACTACTTGGTCAAGGCTTTTGCCCTATACCGCTCGTTCGCGCCATACCTAGACGCGGACACGACGTTTGCGTTTTATTGCATGGATCGCCAGAGTGCCGGATTGCTCGAAAATTTCGGACTGGACCATTGCCGGGTCGTCGAGGCCGGGGCGTTTGAAACAGCTGCGTTGAAGACTGCCCGGCGAGAGCGCGCAATGAACGAATATTGCTGGACGTGTAAGCCGGCAATTCTCCTGCATGCGATCGCCAGCCAGCCGAACCTGGACTGGGCTGTCTATCTGGACTCCGACATGATGGTGTTCGGAAATCTGGATATACCGCTCATTGATGCCGGCGAAGCCAATGTGCTGCTGACGCCCCACCGTTTTGCAACGCCTGAGTTTATGGCCGAACAAAATGCTTCCGGGGTGTATAACGCCGGCTACGCGGCGTTTAGAAACTCCGAGGAAGGAAACCGGGCCTTGCAATGGTGGCTGGACCGGTGCCTGGAATTGTGTCCGAACGCTCCCGTCGATGGCATATACGCCGATCAGACATATCTCAACAGCATTCCCGATTTGTTTTCCGGTGTTGTCCCCTGCCATCACAAGGGGTTGAATGCGGCCCCGTGGAACGTGGATGGCGTGGCGACGACGTCGCACGGCGAGCGTATCTATATGGATGACGATCAGCTTTTGCTGTATCACTTTCAGGCGTTTCAGATATACGGATACCGTCTTTATGACATGTATCCCGGCCATATAAAGATTTCGACCGCTTTGGTCCGACACGTCTATGAGCCCTACGCCTCGAACCTTCGGCAGACCTTTGAATTGCTGGGCCAGGCCATGCCGGGATTTCGTTACGGTATTCAGTATCTTGCATCGAATCCACGACTGTTGGTAAACAAGATCAAACGTTGGGTCCTTGGATTAAACAATCTCCTAGTAGTTTGAATATCGGGCGATTGCGGCAAAATAATCGGAGCCCACGGATGATAACCTTAGGAAAGCATTAAAATGCATCTGAAACGCGCCCTCATCACCGGCGTTACCGGCCAGGACGGCGCCTATCTCGCTGAATTTCTGCTTGAAAAAGGCTATGAAGTTCACGGCGTCAAACGGCGTGCGTCGTCGTTCAACACCAGCCGCATCGACGGTCTGTACCAGGACCCCCACGAAAAAGATCAGCGGTTCAAGTTGCATTACGGCGACATGACCGATTCGACGAACCTGATCCGCATAATCCAGGAAGT
>ENA-ORDP01001595-ORDP01001595.1-marine-sediment-metagenome-genome-assembly--contig:-NODE-1595-length-12201-cov-3.895439_pt1 | contig 12201 bp, 13 predicted proteins | sample MGYA00248627_ERZ508539 | MGnify/ENA primary metagenome ERZ508539 (study PRJEB26208, sample SAMN05571518) | marine sediment metagenome | biome: deep sea; feature: Hydrothermal vent; material...
GCCGTTGGTAATTCGAGGTGCCCGGCAGGTAGGTAAGTCAACGCTGGTCAGGTTGTTTGCTGATCAGGAAAGTCTTCTTCTTGCTGAGGTAAATCTTGAGCGTCATTCAGATCTTGCCAGCAGTTTTGAACGGAAAAGCCCGGTAGATATAATAGATGTACTGGAGGCATTGCCTAATATTAATGCTATTTCTTCGGATTCCTTGCTGTTTTTTGATGAAATACAGGCTGTTCCCGAGGCAATACCCACACTACGATATTTTTATGAAGAGATGAATCATCTGCCTGTTGTGGCAGCAGGATCTTTATTGGAGTTTGCGCTGGCTGATCATAAGTTTTCCATGCCGGTGGGTCGAGTTGAATATCTTCATATGGGGCCGATGACCTTTACTGAGTTTTTGGAGGCATTGGGCGAAGCAAAGCTTGTCTCCATAATAAGGAATTTCAGGGTCAATGACGAGATTGACCCATTCATTCACAATAGAATGCTGAAGCTCTTACGCACTTATTATTTTGTGGGGGGTATGCCGGAAGCGGTTCGTGTCTATGCTGAGACCAGGCGTTTACTTGATGTGAGTGAAGTCCATAACTCGATAATTGAGACTTATCGTGAAGACTTTCCAAAGTACATTGGCTCAAGAAGCTTGTCCCGGATTCAACATGTGTTCAATTTTGCTGCACGCAATGTGGGAGCTAAAGTGAAGTACAGTCAGTTTTCTATGGAGGATAAATCTGCCACCATTAAAACAGACATTGAATTACTCTGCATGGCAAGGGTGTTATCTAAAGTTGTGCACAGCCATTGCAGTGGTCTCCCTTTACAGGCTGATATAAAAGATAAGGTCTATAAATTGCTTTTCCTGGATGTTGGTTTGATGAATGCTATTTGTGGATTGGGATGGAATGCAATTTCACAAATATCTGATAGTACATTGATCAATGAAGGTGCGATTGCCGAACAATTTATCGGCCAACACTTACTGGATATTCTTTCTAAATCAGCTAATCGAGAGCTTAGTTATTGGTTAAGAGAAGGTCGCTCTTCCAATGCGGAGGTTGACTATGTTGTCGCATTAAATGGGCAGATCATTCCTGTTGAAATAAAGTCAGGGGCGACTGGTAGCTTGAAGTCGCTGCATCAGTTTGTCGGTGAAAAAGATATAGACAGAGCCGTCAGATTTGATACAGGGCTACCATCAACACAAACAGTCAATACCCGTATTCGTCGAGGAGAAAAGTCGTTTGAAGTCAACTACCAACTCATTTCGTTGCCATTATATCTTGTAGAGCGTCTTCCTGATTTACTTGCAGGGTGAAGGCTCAAAACTATAGGGGACGGAGTTAAAATAATTGACCTCTTCCCCATATTAAACAAGGGCCGCGGGGTCGAGGGTAAGGGGTCAGTTCTAACATTCCAACATTTACCAATTTATTTGTATAAACCCTATTATGGCTAGGCCTCTCCGACTAGAATATTCTGGTGCTATCTATCATGTTACGTCGCGAGGAGACAGGCGGGAAGATATTTACCTTTTCCTGATTGTAGTGGCTGGAGTGGTTAAGCAGTCAGCTTTCCTCTTGGTGGTGGCTAAGATATCGTCCTGATTTAGGCTAACCCAACCTTTTTCTTGTCCAGGCCGGGCTTCTTCGACAGTCGAGGACGGCATAGACCTTCACGATTTCTCCTTCAGCACGGAGGACTAAACCGCTCTCGCGGTAACCCTCCATTAAGTTAATCGCCATTCGATAACATAAAGGTTTTTCCACACCGGTGTCAGCCGGGTCTGATCTATGCTGAGTAATGAGGCATGTTGCCTCAACTCATTCATAGGAGAAGACTCATGACACAGATTAAAGAACCTATTAGTCCCTTGCGCCAACGCATGATCGAAGACATGTCGTTACGCAAGCTGGCACCGAAGACACAATCCGGTTATATCCGGGTGGTTAAAAACTTCACCCTTTACCTGGGGCGCCCACCGGATACGGCAAGCGTAGAAGATCTGCGTGGCTATCAGCTGCACATGGTCAATAACGGCATCTCCAGTATGTCACTGAATGCCAGCATTACCGCACTACGGTTTTTCTTTGGCGTCACTCTGAACCACGATGAGTTGATGGCAAAGATGAGTTCAGTACATGAACCTCGTAAGTTACCGGTGGTGCTGAGCCGTGAAGAAGCCGCACGATTGATAGAATGTGCCAGCAACAAGAAGTACAAGGCCATGCTGTCAGTTGCTTATGGTGCAGGCTTACGCGCCAACGAAGTGGTATCACTTAAAGTGAGTGATGTTGACAGCACACGCATGACCCTACGTGTTGAACAGGGTAAAGGCCACAAGGATCGTTATGCGCTGCTGTCACCGGTGTTGCTTGAACGCCTGCGAAGCTGGTGGCGGCTTGCCCACAGCCAGGGCAAGATGCTTGAAGGTGGCTGGTTGTTTCCCGGCCAGAACATGGTGAACCCGATCAGCACCCGTCAACTTAATCGCGCATGCCATGCGGCTGTCATTGCAGCAGAGATTGATAAGCGCGTATCGCTGCATACACTTCGACATAGCTTTGCCACACACCTGTTAGAGGCCAAAGTCGATATCCGTGTGATTCAGGTGTTGCTCGGGCATAAGCAGCTTGAGACCACCGCAATGTATGCTCAGGTGGCAACCGGCATCTTGCGTGAAGTAATCAGTCCACTGGAGTCGTTGACACCACCTGACTAGGTGGTGCGCATGGCTCGCCGCAGTCTAGAGGTGGCGGATATCTTCCGCACCCATGGTTCGGATTGGCGTCAGCGTCAGGCAGGTCACCTGAGTCTTAATCAACTCAAGGTGATGTCAGCCATTGAACGCTGCCGCAGTGCGGCGCTGGGTGGGCATGTGCTGCGTTGCAAGGCCTGCGAGCAATCCCAGATTGCCTACAACTCCTGCCGTAACCGGCATTGTCCGAAGTGTCAGGCCAGTGCGGCCCATCGCTGGCTGGAAGCCCGTCAGGCAGATCTTCTGCCTGTTGATTATTACCATCTGGTCTTTACCTTACCGGCACCAATCAGCGACATTGCCTACCAGAACAAATCGGTGATCTATGCCATTTTGTTCAGAGCCGCAGCCGAGACCCTGCTCACGATTGCCCAAGACCCTAAGCACCTGGGGGCGCGTATTGGTCTCACCCTGGTGTTACACACCTGGGGCTCTGCCATGACGCATCATCCCCATGTCCACGGCATTGTTCCTGGTGGGGGTTTGTCACCAAATGGTGAGCACTGGGTAGCTTGCCGACCCGGTTTCTTCCTGCCGGTGCGTGTGCTCTCACGGCTATTCCGACGACGCTTCCTTGAGCAACTGATGGAAGCACATCGCACAGGCAAGCTACGCTTCTTCGGTGAACATCAAGCGCTCGTTGAGACAAAGGCATTTACGCGCTGGCTCAGACCACTCAGCCATATTGAGTGGGTCGTTTATGCTAAGCGCCCCTTTGCCGGTTCCGCCGCCGTGCTCGCCTATTTAGCTCGCTACACTCATCGGGTCGCTATTGCCAACAGTCGACTCATCTCGATGGATGAACAGGGTGTGACCTTCAAGTGGAAGGATTATCGTCGCAAGGAGAAGAGTCGGCATCAGCGCATGACGTTAACTAGCCAAGAGTTTATGCGACGCTTCTTGCTGCATGTGCTACCTGCGGGCTTCCATCGCATCCGCCATTATGGATTGTCCTCCAACACAGGTCGTAAAAAGTACCTGGCTCAGGCGAGAGAACTGCTGCGGTGTAAAGAACTCGATACGCCTACTGATGCAGGAACAAACCGTGTTGAAGACACCGTCAGTGGTGAGGAACCCACAACCTTTATCTGCCCGGACTGTGGCGGACCGATGATCATCATTGAGGTCTTTGTGGCCGGGCAGTTACCTCGTGGCCCACCGGCAAGAGAGGGTGAATCATGATGAATCACACAAGCTATCTATCTGAAAATTATCGGCCTGACCTGATAAGAGGAGGGTTATATCGAAGAGAGAAAGATTGGTGCATTTACTCGGAAGCTGAAGGGAAAAAGCGGCTTTATTATCAAGACATCATTCTCCAGATGTTCATATATCCGACGATAAACGAGCACTTACTCGGCCGATGCCCGGAAACATCAACCCCAATCCCCATAGCACCGCGCTCTACACTAGCCACCTTCTACACCTCCGCAGTTTCCTCCCTCGAGGCTTATAAGACGCCTGCCCGGTAAGTCCGTGCAAGCTTACAGGGGAATGGCTGAGGGCAGGCAACTTACAACCCTTAACGAAAGCAGACTTCAATATTATGATGTTTTATTATTTCTGACAGAGGACCAACAGTAGAAAAGTTTGTTTCGGATCTGATTCTCAAAAAGAAGGCCAGAGATCAGTTTAGGATTCAATGTTTTGGTGATCTGCTCTCCAATCAGGCTTGCGTACAAAGCCCCCGCCGTATTGATTGGGATCTAGTAAACTTACTTACGTTAAGCGGTATTAACATAAGTTTACAAATTTACTGTTCTATCTTTTTTAGCTGATAATACATTTCGTATACTTAATTTGTTTTTTATCTGGTAAATAATAAACAGATTTATAACATATTCCAGCCTGTACTGAAGTTCATTTCTTTAATCATCTGGAAACTATTTATGCAACGGATATTAAAAGCACGACAAACATCAGGGACATGACGATTAGCCCCTTGTCTTAATGGTTTAGAAGATTCTGTTGTTACGATACATCGGTTTTCCACGTCTTTAAGAGCGTATGATAAGAGAAAAGGATCACGACCCATTCTTTTTAGTTCATCATCTGTTGGGTTAGCAACATATCCCCCATATGTTATTCGTGCTACCAAATCTTGTTCCACCTCTTCATCAAATAGCAGTGAGTCTCTAACTTGGGCCTCATCTGCCCAGGATGCCAGAGTATCTTTGTTACCATTTTTATCTTTTGTGTCAGAAAATTCCTCGTATACTTCTATTGGTATCTTGATACTGCCTTGTTGCCCTTGGTCTACAAGCCAGCTCCAAAATTCAGGCACTCTGTTAATCGGGTAGTAATCCCTTTTTGCATCAATTAGCGTGTTGGCGTCTAGCAAATATATCAAGATGATACCTTTACGTAACTTGCCCTGAGTCAAATAAACGATGAACTTTTAATGGTTTTACATCTAACAACATTCCTGCCTTGGTTGTTGTTAATGAACCCGCGTAAGTTAAGCGTTGCACTAACTCAACCAGTGCACCAAGCTTGTAATGCTTTACTACGTAGTAGCTTGGGCCACCTTCTTTCTGACTATTCTTTTCTTTTATATGATTGCGTCTCTCAATCCATTGGTTTCTATAGAACCCACGGAGTCTTTCCCACTGAGAATTATTAATATCACCTCTGCGGAAGAGTCGATAAGCAATGTGAGAGCTACTTAGTTTTTGTGAGAAGGCATATTCAGAAATTTCAGATTTTAATATTTCAAAATCAGGGGTAGTTATCTTGAAATTTCCGAACTCTGCAGTAGATAGCATGAATTCACTTGCAACATTATTACAGAATTTCTCGATACTCTTCTCGGCATAGGCTCCGCTAATTCCTGTTTTCCCCAGAATTAGATGGGCCATTTCATGTAATAAAGTAAATGACCACGCAGCTTCAGCATCTCTGTCATTTATTACAATAAAGGGTGCTATATCATCCGATAGGGCAAACCCTCTAAATACCGCCACATTGATATTGCTATGATAGGAACCTAAGTTCCCTTTTAGTAGTACAAATATGTGAGCATTTTCTGCGTGTTGACGCAAAAGCCTAAATGCTTCTTTATAGCTCGGTTGATGTCGATAGTCATCAAGATTGATATTGAGAGTATCTTGAATTGTTTGGACAACTCGTTCTACACCATCATCCATAGTATGTTTTCCAATGAAGTCCAGCAGGTTATCTTCATCTGAATCAATGAGTGTTTCACGAACTGTACTTTGGCGAGCCCTGATGTCTCTGATTAGGACATCTACATACGAATTCTCAACTTCTTCAAATGTGTCCGGCAGCGTTCGGAAATCTTCACCGCGGTCACCAATACTTGGTGGTTGGTCAAGATAGAAGGTTAAGAGTGGTCGGTGATAGTGTTTGGACATCCGTAGTAGTAGTGATCTAGATGGCTCTTTTTCACCGTTTTCATACGCAGCAAGCTTATTAGCGGCGCTAGAAACTTTACTATCATTGAATCTAAGCTTATGTGCTGCGTCTTCAAGGGAGAAATTTGAAGTTACCCGAGTCCATTTAAGTATAGTGTGCTTAATTTTCGGCATTTCTAATTCTAGATCAATCAATCGTCATAAAAATATGAGCGCTGAACTAGCTACTCAATATGTATAACTAGAGTATACAATTTTTACTAGTATCTGTGTGTTACTTGTAGAAACGGCGCTGGTAAGATTTTATGGTTAAAAGCTATCATTCTCCTGCATTGTCAAGTATTTCCGCTAACAATGTTTCTACTCGTGGCATCCTCAATGTATCAGAAAATGTTGGGAAAATCCCAATGTCAGCAAGAGATCAAAACGATGATTGTTGCCTAGCTTAGTATTCAGCAATTACGAGCGAACAAACGCTAATAGTGGGCCGAGGTCATGTTTGTCTGCAGTTCGGAGGGCCGATACATATGCTTTACGGGTATCTCCGGCATTTACAAGACTGGCTTGCCCCCATGTGAAGCGTTTCTGACCGAGCGATATTAATAGTAAGTCAGTGGCCAGGCGTGCATGTCGACCATTTCCATTCGGAAAGGAATGGATTTCTACAAGTCGATGATGAAACCGTGCTGCTATTTCATCCGGTTCATAGGTATTGTTCTCAATCCAGTATCGACAATCATCCAGCAGCAATTGAAGATCATGTGGGATTTTATAGGCTGGAATTCCTATGTTTCGCTCAGTTTGTCGAAATTTCCCTGCCCATCTCCAAACCCTACCAAACATCCGTTTGTGTAAATTAGTAAGAAATTGTTGTTTAAGAACATCACGCTTACGTAGAAATGCCCATTGTTCAGCAGCAAGAATATTTGTTTGTTCTGCTTCATTTAGTTCTCTACGCAGCGTGATGTAAGCTGGAATTAACTCTTCACGTTCTTCTGATGTCAGCGGGGTAGACGCATCATCCTGTTCAAGCAATGGGTCGGTCAATTTTCCTCCTGCCACAGTTTAGAGCCAGACTCCATGACAAGTTTCTCGACTAGACGTTTAAACTGCTCTTTCTCGTCGTCTTTGTTCATGCCCTGTGCTTCAAGTTCCATCGTATGGCTCACTGAATTCAGATGTTTCTTTGCAAGCATTACTGATCGCTCCCTAACAATCTCTTCAAGAGAATCTCTGGGTACTAGAGCATAAACCAGGCGACAATCAAGGGCGTGCGCAGCTCTCTCCAGACTACCAAGAGTAATCGAACATTTTGTTTCCGCTTTCTCTACAGCGACAGCTCGTGGCTGACTGACTTTCATTCTTTTGCCGAGTTGACTGGTCGTCATGCCAAGAGCTTCTCTGATTGCCTTAATCCAACCCTTTGGTGGACGCACCAGGACATTAGTATCAGTTAAGATTGATAAGCGCGTATCAAGCTGGCGGCGTGCTATCATTCGTTCTTCTGATCGCATTATTGATAACCTATATATTATTAAAATGTTTATTAAATATAACATAAACATAATAATAAACAATATATTTAATAATGATTAAGTTATTAATTGAGCTGTGATTATTTTGATAGGTAACGAGCAATATGTTTATGTGTTCTTTTTGTAACAAAAAACATGCGGGACTTTTGCGGGACTTTTCCCCGCAGAAGGAATATCTGGATAAACGTGAGATTCTAGTTAGAGCATTAATTGCTGGTGAGAAAAGTGGTAAATCAGATCTGACAATTGAAGATATATGGACTAGCGTAAAAGCAAGGCGTTGTACTGATAAATATGAAAATTAATAAATTGATTGATGAGGTGGTTTCTCTCCCGGTAGAGGAACGAGCACTGGTAATCGATTCCTTGCTCAGCAGTTTGAATATGCCGGAGCCTGAAATAGACAGGAAATGGGCCGTTGTTGCACAAAAAAGGATCTCTCAAATAAGGCTGGGAATAGTTGAAGCTGTACCTGGAATAGACGTGTTTGAAAAGATAAGGAGACGGTTCGATAAATAAACCTTCTATTGTCCCCTGAAGTGGAATTCTGACGCCATCTAATCTCCCGAAATAGAGCCCTGCCAAAATTGTAATGTATAATACTTAGTACTATAATATTAAGTACCATAGTAAATGTATGCGAATATTCAAAAACAAACTGTTTAATAAATGGGCAAGGGGTGAAGGCCTGACAGCTGAGGACTTGAGAGAAGTCGCCAATGAAATGGCTGTCGGCGACACTGGCGTATCGTTGGGTGGGAAGGTTTTCAAGAAGCGCGTAGCTTTAAGCGGTAGGGGGAAAAGAGGTGGGGCCCGTATCATTATTGGTTTTAAGTTTGGTGGCAATGTCTTTTTTATCTATGGCTTTGCTAAAAACAAACGAGGGAACATTGATAACGATGAGTTGAAGGCTTTGCGCAAATTGGCTAAAACATATTCAACATATACCGATAAAGAATTGGATGTTGCGGTAGGTGAAAAAGCATTAATTGAGATAGAGGTGAAATATTATGGATAAATCAATTTTAGAAGTAGTACACGAGTCAGCAAAAGACCTACGCGATGCTGATCTGATTAGTCCGCTCACTATGCGCGAGTTCGATGCCCTGTGTTTACCGCCTGTTGAAGAATTTAGTTCCAGTCAAATAAAAAAGCTACGAACCGATAACGGTGTCAGCCAGGCCGTATTCGCAATGTACATGAATACAAGTGTTGCGACTATAAGGAAATGGGAAGCACGCGGTGAAGCTCGCAAACGTCCTAATGGGGCGGCCATGAAACTGCTCAATTTGGTTGAAGAACACGGAATTGAAATTCTGGGTTCTAACTGTAGTTAATTATCAAGGTGCGAAAATAGCTGAAAATGAATACTCGAAAGACAATATTTCGTGCGGGACTTTTGCGGGAGCTAGTTATGCCCGGTTATGCCCAGTGCGGGTGTAGTGCAACAGACGCCCACGGTAAAACATAATAATATCAATAAGTTATGAATTCACTTGCTAACTACGAACCAGGCGGTCGGGCGTTCGAATCGCTCCGGGCGCGCCATTTCTTTAAAATCAGTAAGTTATATGCGATTTCGTCTGGTTATTCTAGTTGTTGCCGTTTTTTCATCTTCAATCGTATTCAAGTAAAAACAATGGCTTACAATCTTTTCGAGTACCTGGTTAAAAAACACGACTGCATGGACGCAGAAGGCAGGGTAACGCAGGGAGCAGTTACCGAGGCGGTCGGGAGTTCGAATTTCACCGGACGTGTTATTTACCAACAACTTACAGTTCCCTTGGTCTATCGACTGTCCAATAGATGTCCGAACGTCCAATAGAATCAGGTTTCCCCGTTTTTATAGCGGTACAGATTTAAATTGCAATGTAGCTTGGTTCCACATAGGCATCATATCCTGACTTATAAAGACGGGGGTATTGAACGAGCAAGGTTGAACGGTCAGCGTCTTCTTCGTCCTCGACGATAAAATGAACTGGTTGTCAACCTGTTTCCAAATAACAGAACACAAGACAAGTGTGACCGTCAAATACAGCAAACGTTTCGTGCACTAGCAAAAACATCACTGCCCGGCATCGCGCGCCTCCTTGTGTTTTAATAACCCTGATCCGCAAACAGGAGAAACACGCTTGGTCATCATAGTCATGGGTATTTCCGGCGCCGGGAAAACGGCTACAGGGTCCGCACTGGCGCACGCCGTCGGCTGGACTTTCCTGGAAGGAGACAATTACCATCCGCCGGGCAATATCGAAAAAATGCGTCACGGACAGTCCTTGAACGATGCCGATCGCGCACCCTGGCTTGAACGTCTGCGCATACTCATTGCCGAACAGTTGGAACAAGACAAAGATACGATCCTCGCCTGCTCCGCGTTACAGCACGAGTACCGTCAGCTCCTGCAGGTTAACGCGGACCATGTCCGCTTCATATTCCTGAAGGGAGACTTCGACCTGATCCATCGCCGTCTTAAGAAGCGCCACGGGCATTTCATGACGGCTGGCCTGCTGGCATCCCAGTTCGAGGCGCTTGAACCCCCGCGCGATGCGTTTACGCTGAATATAGCGGAACCGGTTGTGTCACTGGTGGCAAAAATTCGTCAGCAATTTGATATTTGATGGCCATTTTTTGGCTGGCTTGAGGAAACAATGTTTAAGGAAGCGCAATCGCACGTTCTGATCGACGGACTGGCTTTCCCGGAGGCGCCGCGCTGGCGTAACGACCGCCTGTGGTTTACAGATCAGCATGCGCGTCAAATCCGTTGGGGGGATTTAAACGGACAAAGCGGGATTCTGGCTGAAATGAACGACCTGCCCGGTGGTCTCGGCTGGCTGCCCGATGGCACACTGCTGGTGGTGGCCATGACCTCACGCTGCCTGTACCGGGTATCGGAAGAAACTTTCGAGCTCTACGCGGATCTATCGTCACTGGCGTCGTTTCATTGCAATGACATGCTGGTGGATACTCAGGGGCGTGCCTACGTGGGCAATTTCGGCTATGATCTGCATGGTGGCGCCGAGGTTGCTCCCGCCAAATTGATCATGGTGCAGCCCGATGGGCATGTGTCCGTGGTGGCGCGCGACCTGATCTTTCCCAACGGCATGACGATGACACCTAATGGAGAACTGTTGGTAGCCGAGACCTTCGCCAATCGACTGTCGGCGTTTACCGTTGCCAGGAATGGCCAACTGTCAGGCAGACGCACCTGGGCCGAACTCGGCGACGCCACACCTGACGGTATCTGCCTTGACGCCGAGGGTGCTGTCTGGGTGGCAAGTCCGGGAAGCGGCGATGTGCTAAGAATCCGTGAAGGCGGTGAAACAATCGAGCGGGTGTTGCCGGTGGGAACGCCCTATGCCTGCATGCTAGGCGGCCCGGATCGCAAACTGCTTTTTATGCTGACCGCCGAGACCGATGACCCGGTGGACGCTGCCCGCCTGCGCACTGGCCGCATAGAGATTCATACCGTCACGGTGGCAGGCGCTGGATTACCCTGAACAGGCTAGTACCCCATCAATCCTAACTTGTTGGAGTACTAGGTCCGGGATTCGCAATACCGGAACGCATTCAGATCAAAAGAAGGTTTGTGAGTAAGGAGATAAATATGCCGTTGAGTACGGAAAAGGTTCTGGCCGGGCAGCGCGCCCTGGTAACCGGTGGCAATTCGGGGATCGGTGCGGCCACGGCGCGTGCGCTGGCCAAAGCGGGCGCCCGGGTGGCGATCAATTATTTGTTCAACGAAGCGGATGCACATGCACTGGTCAACGAAATCCAGGCAGATGGTGGCGAAGCCATAGCCATCAAGGCCGACGTGAGCCAGGAGGATCAGGTCCGGGCCATGTTCGACCGGATGCTCAAGACCTGGGGGACGATCGATATCCTGGTGGCCAACGCCGGTATCCAGCGCGATGCGCCCTTCCACGAGATGACGCTCGATCAGTGGGAAATAGTACTCAGTGTGAATCTCACTGGCCAGTTTCTGTGTGCGCAGGCGGCAGTGCGCGAGTTCATGCGCCGGGGTGTGGTGCCCGAGGTATCCTGTTCGGCAGGCAAGATTATCTCCATGTCTTCGGTGCATGACGTCATTCCCTGGGCCGGTCATGTCAACTATGCCGCTTCCAAGGGCGCCGCATTGATGTTCATGAAGAGTCTGGCCCAGGAAGTCGCACACCTGAAGATCAGGGTCAACGGCATTTCACCCGGGGCCATTCGTACCCCCATCAATCGCACAGCCTGGGAAACCCCCGATGCCGAGGCTGAGTTGCTTAAACTGATTCCGTATGGACGTATCGGCGAGCCGATGGATATCGGCCATGCCGTGGTATGGTTGGTCTCGGATGCCTCGGATTATGTCATCGGTACGACACTGTACGTTGACGGCGGCATGACGCTCTACCCCGGGTTTCGCGAGGGAGGTTAACTGGATTCATGCCGCAGGATGAAAACATGCCAGGCGTAGTGGCTTTCGGTCGTGAGATCTGCGCAGATCTGGCCCTCGCCGAAACCCGCGAATGGTGGTTGACGAACGGTCTCGGCG
>ENA-ORDP01001596-ORDP01001596.1-marine-sediment-metagenome-genome-assembly--contig:-NODE-1596-length-12199-cov-4.973155_pt1 | contig 12199 bp, 10 predicted proteins | sample MGYA00248627_ERZ508539 | MGnify/ENA primary metagenome ERZ508539 (study PRJEB26208, sample SAMN05571518) | marine sediment metagenome | biome: deep sea; feature: Hydrothermal vent; material...
GCAATTCGCGGCGCAAAACCGGATGGCGGGAGAACGAGCGCGAGGTGACGGCGATCGGCGTGGTGTCTTTCACGAATTTCTCTCGCTTTCCAGAAAGTCCGTGCAAATGCCTTCGAAGGCGTCGTCATTTGCGTAAGAGTCCTTGAACACGCGCCCGCCCTTGTCGGCCAGAATAAGGGTGACGGTTCCCGAGCCGGTGTTTTTCTTGTCTTTTGAAATGGCGGCGCGGAAGCGGCTCGCCGGGACGGGGTGGGATTCAAAGCCGTGATAATTTTTCCGCAATACCGGTTTCAGTTTGCGGTAGAAATCCTCGCTTCCGACGCCAAGGCGCAGGCCGGTGTAGTTGGCCATGTCCATGCCGATGGTCACCGCTATTCCGTGCGGGATGGCGAAATCCGTCGCCGCTTCGATGGCGTGACCGAAACTGTGCCCGTAATTGAAAACATTCCGCCGACCGCGGTCGAATTCATCGTCTTCGATATAGCCCTTCTTGATTTCCAGCGACCGTCGGATGTAATGGGCCATAACGTCGGGGTCTTCGAGCAACCGGTCGTAGTCCGCCGCGATCGCGGTTGCGGAATCGGGGCCGTCAATGACCTGCACCTTGATCATTTCGCCGACGCCGGAACGGCGGTCCGTTTCATCCAGGGTGTCGAGAAACGGGCTGAAGACAGTCACCCGCCGGGGCGGGGTAAAGGTGCCGAGAATGTTCTTGGCGGCGCCTGAGTTGATCGAACTTTTCGAGCCGATGCAGGAATCGGCCTGGGCCAGCAGGGTCGTCGGGTAGAAAGACCAGTCGACGCCGCGCAGCAAGGTCGCCGCCAGAAAACAGGTTATATCCTGAATAATGCCGCCGCCGATGGCGACCAGTTGGTGGTCGCGCCGGATGCCTTGGCCGACAAGGTGGTCCACATAGGCCGGGAACTTGTCGAGGGATTTGTTTTCTTCAAGGGCTTCGATGCGGAGAACGGATTGCGAATTGAGAACGCCTTCGAATTGTCGCCGATAGAGACCGCCGACTTTTTCATCGATGATAAAATGTGTACCCCCGCCGGTGATGGTGGCGGCGGCGTTGAGGGCCGGGAACGGATTACCGTCAAAGTGGACTTCGTAAGGGCCGGCATGGGATTGGATGATCAGCTGTTTATCAGACACGGGTAAAGCCGCCGTCGATGGCAATGTTCTGTCCGCTGACATAGGTGTTTTCCGGTCCCGCCAGCCAGAAAACCAGGGCGGCGATTTCTTGCGGCGTACCTAGACGCCGGGCCGGCACCCGCGCCGCTAGGTCGCGCAAGCCGCTTTCCCCCAATATGCCGCGGGTGAGATCGGTGTCGATGAAGCCCGGCGCGACGCTGTTGGCGAGGATGCCGAAGCCGGCGACTTCGGCGGCCATTGCCGCGGTCATGCCGTCGATTGCGAATTTGCTGGCGGCGTAGGCGCCCCGCCGTTCCTTGCCGATCTTGCCCCAGATGGAGCTGATGTTGACGATCCGCCCCCAGCCCTTCGCCTTCATCCCCGGTATGACCGCCCGGCATAAAAGAAACGGCGCGGTGACGTTGACCCGCTGGATTTCGGCGAAATCGTCCGGGTCGATCTCGGCGAATGGCGCGATCTTGTTGATGCCGGCATTGTTGACGAGGATATCGGGGGCCATTGCCGCCACCTCATCGGCAAATGAGCGGGCGGCGTCTTCGGCGCTGAAATCCACGCAGCGGTAATCACATCCTTCCGGCGCCGCGCCAGCTTTCGTAGTGCCGGTGGCGATCACCCGGCAGCCCTCGGCCAGAAGGCGGCTGGCGATGGCGTGCCCGATGCCGCGTGTGGCGCCGGTCACCAGCGCCGTTTTTCCCGAAAGAGGCTTGCTCATCAGTATTTTCCCCACAAGGGATCGTTTTTCATGTGACGTTCCACCCTTTGCAGGTCTTCGGGGCTGTCGACCGAGAAACTGGGGCGGTAGGGATAAGGCGCGATATATTGATGGTAGCCGTTGTCATAGAGCCGATTGCTATCACAGGCCTCGGCCAATTCCAACGGCGATTGGGCGAGGCCGGTAAACAGCTTCAGGAAATGCCAACGAAACCCGAAAATGCCGTAAATGCGTTTAGCCCCCAGACCGGCGGAAAACATGCCCGGCTTGCAATAGGGAATGGGGCGGCGCGAGGTGTAGAGAACCCGTCCTTCAAGATCGTGGATGATTTTAAGAATGTCGGGGTTTTGGTACTGTTCTTCGTCAACGATATCCATGGCCAGGATTACGCCGTGAATATGATTTCGCTCCTTCATCGGTTTGATTACGGCGTCGATCATGTCGGGGTGCATCATCGGCTCGTCACCCTGGACGTTCAGCACCAGGTCGTTTTCATCGACATCCAGCCCGCACTTTTCAATTGCTTCCGCCACCCGGTCGAGCGCCCTGGTGTGGGTATCGGCGGTCATGATGACGGGGTAGCCCTTTAATTTGGCGAAGGTGCGGATTTCTTCGTCGCAGGTGGCGATGAAAAGACCGTCCCAGGCTTTGAATTTTTTTGCCCGCTCAAAACAGTGTTCGATCATCGGGCGCCCTAAAATAGGATGTAGGGGTTTTCCGGGAAAGCGGCTGGCCGCCATCCTGGCGGGAATGATGCCGATAATTTTCGTCATCGGTCCGCCAGTATTTTTTTCAAAAACCGCGCCGTTTTCCTGCCGGCGATTTCATGCCCCCTGGCCGACCAATGGCCGTCATGGGCGAAGTGAATTGCCTTGTATCCCGCTTTTGTGAATTCTTTTATGGGGTCGATGACGCGCAATCCCCGGCGCGCCAATTCCGCCGCCATTTTTTGCCGTATGTTACGCGACCCCTCATCGCCGTATTTCAATTCGTAACGCATCGGCGCCATCAAAATGACGAAAGGAACGCCTTTCGGGATCATTCGTTTTAAGCGTTCGAGTTCGTCGGCGGTTTTTTCGACAATAACCTTAACCTTTTCCGGCGATATCGCCCGCCGTTTTACATTAATGCTTTTAACCAAACCGAGTTTGATAAGGGCCTCGTTAACTATGTCGACGCGTTTAAGGGAAACGGAAAAGAAATTATAAAGCGCGGAATACTTGGCCAGGGATTGCTTGATTCCGGAAAGACTTCCCCAGCCGACACTTTCTTCCTTTTCCAGGATTTTAGTCGTCGGGTCCACATCTTCCGTGGCGCAGTCGTAATTCGCCAGATCGTTTTCTAGAATCAGGCCGACCACGACGACGCTGGGCCGCGCTTTTTTCGGCATGTGGGCGTATAGGCGCTGGTAGCCGCAAACGTCGGCGCCCGGACTGGCGACATTGTAAACGGGCCGGCCCAGTTCGCGGGCAATGACTTCCGAATACATTTCATTGCGCTCCACGCCCCAGCCGAAGGCCATCGAATCGCCGATCACCCAGATCTGTCCCGCCGCTTTTGCCGCCGGCTCGGGATCGCGGAAGCCGCGGGCGTTGATTTTGATCCGAACGCGGAAATCGCCGTTGTTCTGGGCGAAATAGCCGTCGAATCCAGGCTTGCCCGTGCGCACCCATCCCATTTTCGGGACATATATACTGTGCATGAACCAGCCGCTGAAAAATTCCCGCCAATGGGGCATGGCGGAGCGGAGAACGGCTTCGGAAATCACGGTCGCCAGGACCAGCCCGACGGCAAGCGCTATCAGCCGTCCTTTCAGCGTCGGTCCGGTGGTTTTTATGCTCAAGACTCTAGCCCTCCCTTCGTCCTATCAGGTCGAATAGGGATCCTTCGCGGGCGATGGTGAAAAGCCATGATAACTGGGTGACGACTCTTTGGTATTTCGTCCCGGGAGCGCCCGGACCAAACAGATTTTCCGTTTCTTCACTGTGCGTTCCGAGAATAGGTGGCGTGCAGTTGAGGAAGGTGACGCCGTTTTCCTCGAACCAGCCCAGCGTCTCGTCGATCGAATGCCATGTTTCATGCGGGTTGTAATACTGATCCTTGATCCAGATATCCGCTTTTCGGGCGTCGTGGATACGGGTGCGGACGACGTAGTCTATTTTAGGACCTAAAATACCGATGGCCTTGGCGCGCAGCCAGGTCATAACCCGCGCGTAATTATTATAAAGACCGACGATGACGATGCCGCCGGGCTTTACCTTTTTGGCGATATGGGCGAAGGCGCGCCTGGCGTCATGGGTATGATGAAGGACGCCGTGTGAAATAACCACATCGAAAGAGTTGTCCTTGATCGCCAGATTGAAAATATTCATCTGGGCGAAGGCGCTACGGTTCAGTTGATTGCGCCGTTTGTGCTCCATGGCCAGCTTGAGACTGGATAGGGACATATCGATTCCCAGCACATGATTGTTGTTGAGCTGAAGATAATGGCTTAGCTGTCCGGTTCCGCAGCCGCATTCGAGAATGGTTTTGTTGTAGCCGATGGCTTTCAGCAGGTTGGCCGAAAAGGCGTTCGAGTGCCCTTTAGTGACCAGTTCGCCAAAATCTTCCAGTCCTTCATAGTTCGGGAACGGGTTCTCCTCGTAAAACGACTTAACCCGCATCGTCACATCGCCGCTCTCGTTTTCGGCGGGGACAAACAAGGACGGCACCCCGCCGGCAAGCGGAAAGGTTTCATTCGTTTCCGGGCAGCGCAGGCCGCCGCCGTCCAACGCCAGGCTTGTCGCATCGTCACCTCCCGGCGCCTTGAGACAGGCAAGAATACGGTCTGAAAAAAGGGACGTTTTCATCCCTGTTCTTCCTTGTAAAGAAGGGTATTGCCGAGGACGAGAATATCCATTTCAGAGCCCATGAAGCACCGATAGGCGTCATCCGGGTTGCATACAATCGGCTCGTCCCGGACATTGAAACTGGTATTCACCAATACGCCGCAGCCGGTTTTTTCGCGGAATGTTTCAAGAAGGCGGTGAAAACGCGGATTTGTTTCCTTGTGCACCGTCTGCACGCGGGCCGAATAATCGACGTGGGTAACAGCGGGGATGTCGCTGCGCGCCGCGTTCAGCTTTTCGAAGCCTTTCAGGGCCTCGTCTTCGGGGCCAAGCCGCCGTCGCCGCTCAGGCTTGATATGGCTGACCAGCAGCATATAAGGGCTGTCACCGTCCATTTCAAAATAATTGGAAACGTCCTCGCGCAGCACGGCCGGGGCGAAGGGGCGGAAACTTTCCCGGTATTTGATTTTCAAATTAATCATTCGCTGCATGGCCGCCGAACGGGGGTCGCCGAGGATCGAGCGGTTGCCCAATGCCCGGGGGCCGAATTCCATCCGGCCTTGAAACCAGCCGACTACTTTTTCATCTTCCAGGGCATCGGCGACCCGCCCGAACAGGTCGTCATCGGAAAGGTCGTGATAGCGGGCGCCGAAATTGTCCAAGGCGTGGTGAACGGCGGCAGTGGAATAGGACGGGCCGAGATAGCAGCCTTTCATACCGTCCGCCATACCGTCTGACGTTGGGCCGCCACTTTTTTTGTTTTGGATTTTTGCCCCATTAGCGGTGGCCACTGCATAGGCCGCGCCGATGGCTCCGCCGGCGTCGCCGGCGGCCGGCTGAATCCAGATATTCTCAAAAGGCCCCTCACGGACCAGTCTGCCGTTGGCGACGCAATTGAGCGCCACCCCGCCGGCCATGCAAAGATTGCTTTCCCCGGTTTCCCTGTGGAGAGTTCTGGCCAGGCGCAGAACGATTTCCTCGGTCACCGCCTGCACCGAGGCGGCCAGGTCCATGTGGCGCATTTCCAATGGCTCGTTGCTTTTGCGGGGAGGCAGACCGTCGAACAATTTATCGAAGGCCGCATTGGTCATGGTCAGGTCCGTGCAGTAATTAAAATACCGCTGATCCAGCCGGAACGACCCGTCTTCTTTTATGTCGATCAGATTGTCGCGGATTTTTTGCGCGTAGCGGGGCTTTCCATAGGGCGCCAGTCCCATGATCTTATATTCCCCGTCATTGACCTTGAAACCGAGGTAATAGGTAAAGGCCGAATAGAGCATGCCGAGGGAATGGGGAAATCTTATCTCGGATATAAGGTCGAGTTCGCTCCCATTGCCTTTTCCGAGCGTCGCCGTCGCCCATTCCCCAACCCCGTCCATGACCAGGACCGCGGCGCTGTCGAATGGGGACGGGTAGAAGGCGCTCGCCGCGTGGGAATGGTGGTGGTAACTGAAAAGAATGTCTGTTTCAGCCACCAGGCCGCGGTCAAGTTTATTGATTTCCGATAACAGAAGGCTTTTTTGCAGCAGCTTTTCCTTTACCCATATGGGTATGGATCGGACGAAAGACGAAAATCCCTTCGGCGAAAAGGCGAAATAAGTTTCGAGCAGCCGGTCAAAAGTGAGAAGCGGCTTATCGTAGAATGCGACGTAGTCGACGGCTTCCATCTCTATGTCTGCTTCATCGAGGCAATAGGTAATGGCGCGGGCGGGAAAGTCCGCGTCACCCTTGCGGCGGGAAAAACGTTCTTCCTGGGCGGCGGCGATGATTTCACCGTCACGGACCAAGACGGACGCGCTGTCGTGATAAAAGGCGGAAATTCCGAGAACGATCATTTTTCAGGAAGGCCTGAACCGATCTAGAAAATAGCGTAGATGAAGGGGGCTATGGCGGAACTTTGAGCGAGAATAAGAAGTGCGCCGAGCGCCAGCAAAATGATGATAATCGGACCCATCCAGAATTTTTTATAGACCCGCATGAATTTCAGGATTTGTTGAAACAGGGAAAGCATTGGATATATCGGTATGTCGTTTGTTTCTAAAACAGGTCTTGCGCGGTTTCGGCGTTCATTTTACGCCGGACCGGCGTCAAATAGGTATCGGTGGAGGCATCCATCTTGCGTTCCATCGGATCCCTGCCGATTAGTTTCATGATCGCGCCGACGGGCAAAATCAGGCCGTAAAAAGCCAAGCCCAAAAGCAGGTGATTGTTAAAGACTCCCAACCGGCGGGCCGCTTGTTCCCAAAGACGGTTGAGAGGCAGCAAAAGGCCCGGCAGGGTCAGTGAAATTACCAGGAAGGCCAGGCAAAGAATGGCCGCCCAGACGATCAGCCTGCCGAAGAAAAGAAAAGCCACAACCGTTATCACGGCGAAAAAGGCGGCGAACACAAGGCCGAAATTACGGTCACTTAGCCGGGGAGGTTTCATGTCTTGCGTTATTTCCATCCAGGGTTTCCGGGGCTGGCCGATCAGTTCATATCAAAGCGGCCGCGGGGCCGCAACGTGAAATCCCAGGGCCGGGGATCAGATGGCATCCGGGGCCTCGTCGCTAAGACCCCATTTTTCGGCCCAGGCGCCGTCGGCGCAATAGATGCGGAAAACCAGTTGCATGGTATCAAAGGCCTCTTTCGAGGAGCCGTTGGTGATTTTCCTGTCATTGAGAACGGCGTCGGCGAATTCGGCGATCTCGTCGGCCCAGGAAGGATCGTTTTCGTAATGCCTGGTTTCTTCCGCCGGGTCGCCGGTGTCGTCGTCCGGGGCCGCCCGGGCAATGCTCAGGGTCTCGACCCCGTAGCTTTTCGATCCGCTCAAAATGCCGCTGAGGACCAGCGCCCCTTTTTCGCATGTAACGTCCAACTCGAACCGGTGCCGCCATTGGGTGGCCGATGAATGGAGCATGGCGACCACGCCGTCTTCGGTGCGCATCAGGGCATAGGCGTTGTCTTCCACGTCGTGTTTCCAGTAGTCGTTGGAAACGAAGCTGTGGACTTCGGTGAACTCGCCGCCGAAAAGCCGCATCAGATCGACCATGTGAATCCCCTGATCGAGGAGGATGCCGCCGCCCGCCGCGTCGCGCCGGATGCGCCAATCGGATTTCTGGGCGAAGCTGATGAATTTCGATTTTCCGTAAACGCCCTTGATGTTGATGACCCGGCCCAGTTCGCCGGAGCGTAGAATCGCCAGCGCGTCGCGGACCGAGTCGTGATAACGGTGGTTGAACCCGTATTGAAGTTTCAGGCCGGGATGCTCTCTTTCGGTGGCGATGACGCGCGCGACATCACCCAGGTTGCGCCCCGGCGGCTTTTCGCAAAAAACATGCAGGCCTTTTTGCAGCCCGGCGATGACCACGTCGGGGGCGGTGTCGTTGGGCATGCAGACGAAAAGCGCATCCAGGTCTTCGCCGAGCAGGGTTTGGTAATCAACGTGATGGCGCACACCGCCGTTCCCGCCCTCGTTGCCGAAGGTCTGGTCGCAGACGGCAACGGTTTTTAGCCCCGGATGGAGGTCGATAAAGTGGCGGCGCCGTTTGCCGACGACGCCGTAACCGGCGATGCCGATGCGAAGTTTTCCGCTCATGAGCGAGGCGTCCGGTAGAGGGCCGAAATTTCCTCATTCACGCGACCGAGACGCGGCGATTGTCCTCCGTCCGCTGCCGCCACCCAGCCGCCGCTTTCATCCGAGCGGTAAAAGGCATGAAGCAGTTTCAACGTGCCCAGTGCGTCGCGATGGGAAACCGGGAATTCCGTGCCGTCCCGGAAACAAGAAACGATGTCCCGGTAAAGCGCCTTATGGCCGAAGCCGTAGACGCAGGCGGAGAAGTCTTCGGAATTTTCCGCGCAAGTTTCAGGATCGGGAGTGAAAATCTGAAGCTCGTTGACCGCGATGCCGCCGATCTGGGCCAGGCCTTTCGAGCCGACGATGGAAAGGGAAGCCTCGAAATCGTCCGGCCTGGCGGCGGTGGTGACTTCCAGGTTGCCCACCGCGCCGCCGTCGTATTCGAAGGTGGCGACGACGGTATCCTCGGCCTCGATATCGGCGCCCAGCGTCCGCATGGAGGCATTGACCCGTAAAACTTCGCCGCCGAGGAAACGCAAGAGGTCCACATGGTGGATGCCCTGGTTGGTCAGCGCCCCGCCGTCGTGCGAAAGGGTGCCGCGCCAGGGCGCCATGTCGTAATAGCGCTGCGGACGGCACCAGCGGGTGCGCACGCTTACCACCCGGATGTCGCCCAACTCGCCTTCATCAATGGCCCGTTTCACCCGCCGGACGGCCAGGTTGTAGCGGTTCTGGAAGACCGGGAATATCCGAAGCCCCAGGTCAGCCGCCCGCCCGTAAGCCCCGTTCAGGTGATCGGGGCGCAGAAATGTCGGCTTTTCCATAACCAGATTGCGACCGAAATCTTCCAGCACTTCCATTGCGTGTTCGAAATGCATGCCCGACGGCGTGATGACCGAAACCAGGTTGACGTCGGGATGGGTTTCCAGCATCCGGCGGTAATCGGTGTAGCCAGGCACCCCGAATTCTTTGGCGTATGGTTCGGACTTTTCCGGCAAAAGGTCGCAAACGGCGGCAAGGCTGGCCCCTTCCACCTCGGTAATGGACCGGCAATGATGCCCGGCGATACGGCCGCAGCCGATGAGGGCGATAGTGACGGGGGGGTTAAGCACCTGGATCAGCTTTCAACCGCCGCCCGGATGCGCTCGATCAGCGGCTGGATTTTTTCCGGCGTGGTGCTGGAAAAACGGCTAAAGCCCTTGAGGCAGGGCTCTTTGAAATCCTGCCGGTAATAGACATGATTTTTAAGCGCCGCGTGGATATTTTCCGCCCGCCCGCCGAAAGCAACATGGCAGAAATTGCCGAACCCGTTGAGGGTCCGCAACCCCATTGCGTTCATTTCGGCCAGAAACAGCGCCTTGCCCGCGTCAAGGCGGCGGACGGATTCCATTACCGCGTCGCCGTGATCAAGCATGCCGTCGAAGATGGCGGCGGCGAGCGTGCTTGCCTCGTACATGGGGCGCACCTTGTGAAGCAGGGTTGTGAGTTCTTCCGTTGCCGCCGCGTAGCCGATACGCAAGCCCGCCAGCCCCCAGGCCTTGCCGGTTGAACGGGTGACGATCAGGTGGGAATAGTCGCCGATCCAGGAAATCGCCGTTTCCGGGTAGAAAGGATAATAGGCTTCGTCGATCAGCATAACCGCCCCGGCCCGGCCGGCGGCTTCGACAATGTTGCGAAGTTCGCCTTGGGAAAATGCCGTCCCCGTCGGGCTGTCGGGGTTGGGCAGGCAGACCAGCCGGGGCGCGGTCTCACCGATCGCCGCGATTATGGTTGCCGCGGCCAGTTTCGGCCCATTGTCGGACGGCGCGTAAGCTATGGGGATTGCCTTGGCGCCGTAAATTTTGCAATAGACCGGATACATGGCGAACGTCGGCGCGGTCAGGATGACGCTATCGCCGGGGCTGACGAAGGCTTCGAAGGCGGCGCGGATGGCGCCGTCGGAACCCATTGAAAGAAGCAGGCTCTCGGGTGCGACGCCGGTAAAAGCGGCGAGCTTCCGGTAAAGTGGACCGAGGCCCGGGTAGCCGTAAAAGGCGCTTGCCGGCAGGTTTGCCGCCACCGCCCGCACCACCTCGGCCAGGGCCGGGTCGGCGTTTTCGTTCTTGTCCAGCCAGAGCACGCTCGGATTCCGGGCGCCTTCCGTGGCCCGCTCGGGGCGGGCGAGATCCGGGGCGGCGATGCAACGCCTCGGCGGCGGGGGGGAAGTTTTCTCGTTCATGGGATTGGCTTAAAAAGGCTCGCAGTATCTAAAATGCTGACACGATTCGCCCATCGTGATAGGGGTCTTGTGGTTCTTCAAGTAATTCTTTCCGATGGATTTAATTCAGCTTCGATATGGGCGATTATCTGACAAAACTGTTTTCTCTTCTGGGCGAGGGAATACGCGTCCCCGCGATAGTTCTTTTCCTGGCCATGGCGGCCGGCACCGCGCTGGATACATTCGGTATAGCCCTGGTTATTCCTCTTGTGCAGCTGGTAACCAATCCGGACAAAATTGAAAAAATACCGTTCCTTAATGACGTCGTGTCCGTTTTCGGCATTCAGGGCGTGGGAAATATTCTTTTATTCGTCCTTCTCTCTTTTTTCATATTCTACGTCTTGAAAAATATTTTTCTGGGTTATGTACTTTACCTTCAGGCCCGGCTGGTCGCCGTCCGCCAGGCCATGTTCGCCGACCGTTTGTTCAGGCGTTATATGGCCCGCCCTTATTGGCTTCATATAAGGCAAAATTCCGCGGAAGTGATGCGGAACGTCGTTGTCACGGCGCCGAAAGTATTCAGAGGCAGCCTGTTCAGTATTCTCGCCGCCGCCATGGAAGGCTTGCTCATATCAGGCGCGGTAGCCGTTCTTTTATGGGTGGAACCGCAAGGAGCGATACTAGCCGGCGGACTTCTGGCGGTGACAATGGCCGTCCTGTCCAGGGTCGGGCGCAAAAGAATGGTTGTCTGGGGGCGAAACACGGAACGATGCCGCGCCGACATGATTCAATCGGTAAACGAGAGTCTTAATGCGTATAAGGAAATCAGATTAACCGGGCGTCAGAATTATTTTTCTGACAAATTCAACGGTCCCAATATGGAAAGCGCGTCTTATCAGATCAAGTCCACGCTCATGGGACAATTCCCGAAACTGGTAAGTGAAGTCATTCTGATCGCCGCGGTTTTGTTTTTTGTCGGAACGATTGTTGTCTGGCGCGGCGAAAACCTTGCCGGGGCCGTGCCCGTTCTAGGTGTTTTCGCCGCCGCCGCGCTGCGCATCATGCCGTCGGCCAACCGGGTTATGATGTATGTCTACAATATCCGCCAGGCCGGGCCGGCGCTGGATAACATTTACCGCGATTACCATTATGACGATGCGCCGGAGACGCCGGCGATTGCGCCGCCGGCATTCCGGTTTTCCGGCGAAATCGTTTTGGAAAACGTCTCCTATCGGTACTCGGCGGCGGACCGGGCCAGTCTCGATGGCATATCGCTTGGCATCAAAAAGGGCGGCTCGGTTGCCTTTGTCGGCGCCACCGGTTCAGGCAAGACCACGCTCGCCGATCTCATTCTCGGTCTTTTGGAACCGACGAAAGGCCGGATTTTGGTCGACGGCCGGGACATTCTGGACAACGTTGCGGGCTGGCAGCGCCGGATCGGCTACGTGCCGCAGGATTTTTCCCTGTTGGACGCCAGCCTCCGGGAAAATATCGCCTTCGGCATTCCGGCGGCCGACATAGATGAGGCCAGGGTCTGGGAAGCGGCGCGTCTGGCGCAGATTTCCGGCATGATCGAGAACCTTAAAAGCGGCATGGACACCCTTGCCGGTGAAAGGGGGGTGCGTTTTTCGGGTGGCGAACGCCAGCGCATCGGCATCGCCCGCGCCCTTTATCATGACCCCGACGTCCTGGTCCTCGACGAGGCCACGGCGTCGCTGGACAGCGTGACGGAAAAGAAATTCGTCCAGGCCA
>ENA-ORDP01001597-ORDP01001597.1-marine-sediment-metagenome-genome-assembly--contig:-NODE-1597-length-12193-cov-3.911765_pt1 | contig 12193 bp, 11 predicted proteins | sample MGYA00248627_ERZ508539 | MGnify/ENA primary metagenome ERZ508539 (study PRJEB26208, sample SAMN05571518) | marine sediment metagenome | biome: deep sea; feature: Hydrothermal vent; material...
CTTGGTGGTGGGCTGGTTCCCGGTTCGGTCGCCTTGATCGGTGGTGATCCAGGCATTGGTAAATCAACGCTTTTGCTGCAGGTGTTGGTCAATCTTTCTCAGGGTCAAACCACGCTATATGTCACGGGTGAAGAATCGCTGCAACAAGTCAGCTTGCGCGCCAATCGTCTGGGTTATTCGCAGGCAAAGGTGCCCCTGTTGGCCTCAACGCAGATTGAAACCATCTTGCAGCAGGCACAAAAATCGAAACCACAAGTGATGGTGATTGATTCCATCCAGACCATGTTCACCGATGAACTCACCGCGGCACCGGGTGCGGTCTCGCAGGTGCGAGAGTGTGCCGCGCAACTGGTTCGGTTTGCGAAACAGACTCAAACCATCGTCTTTCTAGTCGGGCATGTCACCAAGGAAGGTACCCTGGCGGGGCCACGGGTGCTCGAACATATGGTGGACACGGTCTTATATTTTGAAGGTGAAAGTGGCGAGCGCTACCGCTTGATCCGTGCGGTGAAAAATCGTTTTGGTGCCGTGAATGAACTGGGTGTGTTTGCGATGACCGACAAGGGCTTACGCGAAGTCAGCAATCCCTCGGCTATTTTTTTGTCCCGTCATGAAAAGCCGGTGCCCGGCAGTGTGATCATGGTGACGCTGGAAGGTAATAGGCCATTACTGGTCGAAGTACAGGCACTGGTAGACGATTCACAACTCGGCAATCCGAGAAGGGTGACGGTGGGTTTTGAACACAACCGGTTAGCTATGTTGCTGGCGGTCCTGCATCGGCACGGTGATGTCATGACCGGCGATCAGGATGTCTTTGCCAATGTAGTGGGTGGCATAAGGGTCACCGAAACCGGTGCCGATCTAGCGGTCTTATTAGCCATCATGTCGAGCTTGCGTAACAAGACTATCGCAAGAGACATGGTGGTGTTTGGTGAGGTTGGCTTAGCGGGTGAGATCAGACCGGTGCCGAATGGTCAGGAACGGCTGATGGAGGCGTATAAACACGGTTATAAACGGGCGCTTATTCCAGCCGCGAATACACCACAAAAATCACCGCAAGGGATGGAGATTATTGCGGTTGACAGGATCGCTGACGCGCTTGATGCCTGCTGATCGTTAATGTTGGGTAGTGTTGAACATTTCGGATATTTCCCTTTCCACCCGTTCAGGGTCACCCAGGTTGAGTTCCAGAATTCGGCGTAAATGAGTCATACTTTCGACATCGATATGCTGGCACTCAAATCCAGCCAGATCATCATGAAGGTGTGCGACCAGCACTTCCATCTGAATGCTGACATCATCTGCATTGAGAATCAGTTCCAGCTGCAGCGTATCGCCAGGGACACAGTGAAAATCATCGGGTTGTTTGATAAGAACGCCGTGCAGGCTCAGGTCAACGACATGTCCTGACCATTGCTGCTTGCCGTCTGGCCCGGACAGGCGGTATTCGGTCTCAAAATTAATGCGGGTAAAGTGACGTCGATTCGAATCAGTCATGTTGTGTTCGCAGTTATCCAATCCTACTGAAGTTATAGACTATTCTAGATAAAACTGCATTCGGATGTTGCCAATAGTAATCGTGTCGCTGTCTTCAAGTTTAATACCACTGTCACCTACCTCAGTCGTACCAACCGTGGGTGGACGTTTACCTTCCAGGTGCGAGATAAAGTAACCCTCGTTGCGACGGGTAATCACAGCGGTGGCGACGCCAGGTTTACCCAGGTTGGTCATGGAGCGGCTTAACGACATGGTCTTGCCGAGGTTTTGTCCATTTAAGATCTGCAGCCAACCTTGTTTGGGCTGGTTATCCTGGATTTTTTCGGGTATCTCGGCGCTCTGGCTTGTTTCTTCTTTTACGTCAATAATCGGAGTGATATCGATGCTGGTTGAAGACTCGTTGGATTCCAGGCTCGAAATTTCTGCGTACTGGTATGAGAGGGTGTGTTTACCGACACGGATGTGGTCACCGTCAGCCAGTTTGTGCTCAGTTATCCGTTCCTGATTGACAAACGTGCCATCTTCAGTCTTTAGATCGAACAAGATGGAGTCATTGCCATGGGTTTCGATACGTGCATGCTTAGCCTGCACGGCGAGGCTGTCAATGTGGATCACGCAGCCAGGATTGCTGCCCACTTCCATCATGCCTTGTTGCAGGGGGAATACGCGCAATATCTTGCTTTTGAATGACAGCGTCAATTTAGACACTGAGAAATCTCCGATTTGTGGAAAACTCTATATTTATCTTGGAATTATAGACTGTATCTGAGGTTCTTGTACAACCGCTCATCCTCTGTATGGGCCAGTTAATCATGGTCTTTGCGGCGCTTTTGCCTCCAGTCGGCGTTAATTTTAACGGTTTTTACCGTGTTATTGATAGTTTGCACGATTTCCATCGGGTAATCGGCGATCAACAGGCTGGTCCCGGAGTCAGGGATGTGTTCCAGATATTCAATAATAAGCCCATTAATCGTTTTAGGTCCTTCAGTGGGCAAATCCCATTCCAGAATCCGATTGAGTTCTCGGACACTGGTGCTGCCATCAATGAGGTAACTTCCATCTTCCTGGATGTGGATATCTCTGCTCGATGCCGAAGGGTCGGTGGTGAATTCACCGACGATTTCCTCTAGCAGGTCTTCGAGGGTAATCAGGCCAAGAATGTCACCGTATTCATCGACAATCAGGCCGATGCGGCGTTTTTCCCGCTGGAAATTAAGAAGTTGTGTGTTCAGCGGGGTACCGGCCGGGACAAAATAAGGTTCGCGCAGCATGGCACGTAAGGTTTCTTTACTGGCGGTCTCGGGATCCTTGAAGATCTGAATCGCTTTGCGTAAATGCAAAAAGCCGATGATCCTGTCGATGTCACCCTCGTAAATCGGCAGTTTGGTGTGCTGGCTGGTGCGCAGATCCTTGGTAATCTTTTCCCAGTCGTCCTCGAGATCGACACCGGTGATCTCATTGCGTGGGACCATAATATCCTCGACGGTGACCTTCTCCAGGTCGAGTAGATTCAGCAACATTTGCTGGTGGCGTTGCGGGATCACGGTGCCGGCCTCATTCACTATAATGCGCAATTCCTCTGTTGAAAGGTCATATTGAGAGACCTGGGACTTGCTGATGCCCAACAGGCGGAAGATGACGTTGGCCGACTGATTAGTGACCCAGACAAAGGGGTAAAGGATCTTGAGTAAGGGTTCCAGTACATAGGCAGCAGGCAGGGCGAACCGCTCAGGATTGAGGGCGGCCAGGGTCTTGGGCGTGACCTCTGAAAAAATGAGAATCACAATGGTCAGGGCCACCGAGGCAATGACGACCCCGGTCTCGCCGTAAAAATGAAAGCCAATCAGGCTGGCAATAGAGGCGGCCAGGATATTAACGAAGTTGTTACCCAGCAGAATGACGCCAATCAAGCGCTCTGGTCTGGACAGCAGCCTGAGTGCGGTTTTCGCCCCTTTGCGGTTTTGGTCGGCCAGATGCCGGAGGCGATAGCGATTCAGACTCATCAGGCCTGTTTCTGAGCCTGAGAAAAATCCGGATACGATAATGAGAAAGGCCATGACGCCAAGGAGAACACTAAACGGGATATCTTCCAAAAATGTGGGTTCCTCTATTGGGGACGGTACATAATATAGTAGTAACCAGCTTCGCCGAGATCGTCAAGCAACAGACGGCCCTCTATAAACATGTAAATTATAAGGTTATTGTTTGTGCAGGATGATTTCCAGTACAAACTTGCTGCCAAAATAGGCCAGAAGCAGGAGCGCAAAACCGGCCAAGGTCCAGCGAATAGCCGTACGGCCACGCCAGCCGAACTTCCAGCGACCCCACAGCAGCACCGCAAACAGTATCCAGGCACCAATAGACAACACCGTTTTGTGCTGAGAGATCAGATCCTCGACGAAGAACAGGCCCGTGCCAAGGGAGACACTGAGGATCACAAAGCCCACGCCGATCATCCGAAACAACAATTTTTCCATTGTCTCCAGGGGGGGAAGGGCGCGAACAAAGCCCGCCGCGTGTTTTTTATGCAGCTGCATATCCTGTATATAAAGCATGATGGATTGTAATGCCGCGATGCTAAGTAAGCTGTATGCGATCAATGATGTGATAATGTGGATATCCAGAACAAAAGAAAGGTGATGAGATAGCAGGGTGACCTTGTCATTAATGAGGCGGAGCAAGACGGCGATAGCGGCAATTGGTAAGACGCCGATGGCCAGATTTTCGATCGGTTCCTGCCAGGCAAAGTTGATTAGTATCAGGGTGATGACCCATGTAATCAGGGAAAAGACGGTGAAAAAGCTAATATCAATCGCGGGGCCCGAAAAGAGATGCAGGAAAAGTAAATAGGCATGAATCAGCAGGCCGCCATTAGCCAGTAGCAACAGCTGTGATTTACCCACGCCTTTTCCACCACTTGCCAGCCGGTAACTGAACAACAAAGTCAGCAAGATATAGAGGGCAATAACAAGCGTTGCGAGCAGGGTTTTTAGCATGGCGTCATTGTGGCCTAACTCGCTGTTTTTAAAAAGAGGATATTGGCCTATCCCGTCCCTGTTTGGGCAAAAAATTTTAAGGACATCGGGACAATGGCCGATGATAGGCCAAAGAGAGCAAAGGAGTCGAGCAGACAGCCGTAGACGCTGGTTCAGCGTGGAAGGAAATGTCGGTGCGATGCCCCGATAGCGTGCAGGGTACTACAGATAGCTTGTGACCCGGGGCGCATTCTGGTTTACTCAGAATATGGCATGATCTAACTTTATAAGAAGGCTGCGCTTTCAGGCACAGAATGATTTATTTGAGATGGAACTAAAAATATTAGGATGTAGTGGTGGTGTGGGTGTCGACCTGAGAACCACGACGTTGCTCATTGATCAGGACATCCTGATTGATGCGGGCACGGGTGTGGGTGACCTCAGCATGGACGAGATGCTGAATATTCGCCACATTTTCCTGACCCACTCACATCTCGATCATATTGCCTGTATTCCCTTGCTGGTCGATACCCTGTTTGACCGTCTGGAGCAGCCGATTACTGTTCACGCCCAGGCAGAGACCATCGAAGCCCTGCAGAAGCACATTTTCAATAATGTCATCTGGCCTGATTTTTCAAAGCTGCCGACGGCAGATAATCCTGTCATGTTGTTTGAAATCATGAAACCTGGCGAGGTGTGCAGCCTCAACCAGCGGCAGTTACAGATGATCAGCGTCAACCATATTGTCCCTGGGGTTGGTTACCGGGTTGAGAATGCCAACGGTGTGTTTGCCTTTAGTGGCGATACCACCACCAACGATTCGTTGTGGGAAGGTCTGAATCAACAAGATAAGCTGGATGTACTGGTGGTGGAGACCGCCTTTACCAATGCTGACATTGACCTGTGCCGCCGTGCCGGACATTACTGTGCAGATTTGCTGGCCAAAGATCTGGCCAAGCTTAAGCACAAGCCGCGGGTTTATATCAGCCATAATAAACCCGGCTCGGAACGTCAGATTATGGCCGAGTGTGAACAGGCCATTAAGACGCACGAAATCCATTCTCTGTCCGGTGGCACCAAAATTACCTTCAAGTAAGCGTTATTTACTCCGCACACAATTTTTCACACCGGCATTACCTGGTAAGACCTGATCGCAGCACTCGGTCAGAATAGTGAGTTATACTAACCGCTCATTTATTTTCTGTTGTAGCCTACTAAATTTGATGGATTACCCAAATGTTTGATGGATTAACCGATCGCCTTGGCCAGACTGTCCGCCGTTTACGCGGAGTAGGCCGGCTTACCGAAGACAATATCAAAGATAGCCTGCGCGAGGTGCGCATGGCCTTGCTTGAAGCGGACGTGGCCTTGCCGGTGGTTAAGCAGTTTATTGAAGACGTGCGTGAGCAGGCCGTCGGTGAGACCGTACTCAAGAGCCTGAATCCCGGGCAGGCCCTGATCAAGGTAGTCAACGATCAGTTGACGCAGCTGATGGGCGAATCCAACGATAGCCTGAATCTGGCGGTGACGCCGCCGGTGGTGATTATGATGGCGGGTCTGCAAGGCGCAGGTAAGACCACCACCGTGGGTAAGTTAGCGCTTTGGCTGCAAAAGCGAGAGAAAAAATCGGTGATGGTGGTGAGTTGCGACGTTTATCGTCCTGCTGCGATTGAGCAGTTGAAGACCGTGGCCGAACAGGTTGGGGCGAACTTCTTCCCCAGCAACATCAAGCAAAAACCGGAGAAGATCGCCAAGGCCGCGTATAAGGAAGCGAAGGTGAGACACCAGGATGTGCTCATCATTGATACCGCGGGTCGTCTGCATATCGATGAAGAGATGATGGCCGAGATCAGGCAATTGCACGCCAGCGTGAAGCCCACTGAGACCCTGTTTGTGGTCGATAGCATGACCGGACAGGATGCCGCCAATACCGCCAGGGCCTTTGACGATGCCTTGCCCCTGACCGGCGTGATTCTGACCAAAACGGACGGTGATGCGCGTGGTGGTGCGGCCCTGTCGGTGCGGGCGATCACCGGCAAACCGATTAAATTCATGGGTGTGGGTGAGAAGATGGACGCCCTGGAGGCCTTTCATCCCGATCGGATCGCGTCCCGTATATTGGGAATGGGCGATGTGGTCAGTTTGGTGGAGGAGGTGCAGGACAAGATCGATGTCGAAAAGGCCGAGAAACTCGCGCAGAAATTTAAAAAAGGCAAAGGCTTCGATCTGGAGGATTTCCGTGATCAGTTCGTCCAGGTCAAAAAGATGGGTGGTATGGCCGGCATAATGGACAAGCTACCGGGCATGGGCGGCATGCCGCAACAGGCCATGAATCAGGTCGATGACAGGCAAATTAGCCGTCTGGAGGCGATTATTAACTCCATGACGCCTAAAGAACGCCGCAAGCCCGAGGTGATCAATGGTTCTCGAAAACGGCGGATTGCGGCGGGCTCGGGCACCCAGATTCAGGATATCAACCGTTTGCTCAAGCAGTTCAAGCAAATGCAAAAGATGATGAAGAAGATGAAAAAGGGCGGCATGGCGAAGATGATGAAGCAATTCAAGGGGGGAATGCCGCCGGGCGGAAGGCCGCCGGGATTCTAAACAGGGTGCGCGATGGCGTTGTGTAGGAGCGGGCTCAGACCGCGATGAAAAAATTACAACGAGCAAATGCGATGCTGGAAATAAGATCGCGGTCTGAGCCCGCTCCTACACGAGCTAGCGTAGACTCGATCCTGCTAAAATGGAATTTTTGGCTATTTCCGGCCCTAAATCCCCATCAGTGCTTCACTTTTTCGTGAATTTCAGTACAATGCGCCGTTTCCCGGTACCCTAATCGTCAGAGGGGTTTCGGACTTTATATTAAGCATAGAGAGTACATATGGTAACTATTCGATTATCACGTGGAGGGGCCAAGAAGAAGCCTTTCTATCACATCGTTGTCACCGACAGCCGGATGCCCCGCGATGGCCGTTATATTGAGCGCGTCGGTTTTTTTAATCCGATGGCCAAAGGTCAGGAAGTTCGCCTGAACGTCGAGAGTGAGCGCGTAAAATATTGGTTAGGCCAGGGTGCGCAAACCTCTGATCGGGTTGGCAAGCTTTTAAAAGAGGCGGCTTAACCCCCTCCAGTTCCGTTTTAGGATGAATTCAAACCCCAGTCACCCCGTGATCCTCGGAAAAGTGGCTGGGGTTTTTGGCGTTAAGGGCTGGATTAAAGTCCGCTCTGATACCGATCCTCTTACCAATATTCTGAATTACTCCCCCTGGTACCTGAAAAAAGACGAACAGTGGCTTCGTTATGAACTGGAGCAGGGACAACGTCACGGCAAGGGTCTGATTGCCCATTTAGTTGGCTGTGATGAGCGTGGGCTTGCCGCCAGCCTGGTGGGTTACCCCATTGCCATCGAACGTAGCCAATTGCCAAAAACGAAGGCAGGGCAATATTATTGGTCCGATCTCATTGGTTTGCAGGTCGAGAATATCCAGGGGTATGAGCTTGGCACTATCAAAGAATTGATGGCGACCGGTGCCAATGACGTGCTCGTGATCCAGAAGGATGAAAATGAGCTATTGATACCCTATGTGGTTGACCACTATATTGTTAAGGTAGATCTCGAACAGGGCAAAATGATCGTTGACTGGGAATGGCTTGAAGAAGATGAAGACCAAAGAAAAGATGAAGACCAGAGAAAAGATGAAGATCAGGAAAAACCGAGCAGGTAAGTCTTATGCAAATTGATGTCGTCACCCTCTTTCCTGAGATGTTTAAGGTGTTGAGCGATTACGGTATTACCGGTCGGGCGATCAGCCGGGGCATCGTCGATTTGGGATTCTGGAACCCCCGTGATTACAGCGAGGACGCCCATAATACCGTCGATGACCGGCCCTATGGCGGTGGCCCCGGTATGGTGCTGATGATGAAGCCACTCAGAGAGGCCATCCGCCGGGCGCGCAATAGTACCGACAAGCCCGCCCGGGTGGTGTATTTATCCCCTCAGGGGCGCAAGCTGGATCAGAAGGCGATGAAGGAAATGGCCGGCAATCAGCGTATTGTCCTGGTCTGTGGTCGTTACGAAGGGGTGGATGAGCGCCTGATTAGCGCCGAAGTCGATGAAGAATGGTCGATCGGTGATTATGTCCTCAGTGGAGGGGAGCTGGCCGCGATGGTCTGTATCGATGGGATGACACGCCTGCTGCCAGATGCGCTGGGCCATGAACTCTCTGCCGAACAGGACTCGTTCGTCTCAGGCCTGCTGGATCATCCCCATTACACCCGGCCGGAGAAGGTCGATGGCATATCGGTCCCCAACATCCTCCTGAGTGGCGATCATGCCGCGATTAACCGCTGGCGGGAGAAGCAGTCTCTGGGGCGCACCTGGTTACGCCGTCCCGATTTGCTGGAGAAGCTGGAGTTGAGCGCGGAACAGCAGCAATTGCTGGATGAATTTGTGCGGGAGCACGAGGTCGGAGGCCTCTAGGTAACCAGAATTTGGGATAAGAAACGCTCGTCATTCTGGCGCGTTTTTGGCCGGAATGACGGGCTTCTTTTTTGCTCGGGTTAGTAGGAGCGGTCTCAGACCGCGATTCGGGCATAATTCCGAGCATAATCCTGTGAAAAACCGGCCTGGAAGCCCTGTTTTTGGTGGCTTAGGCTGAATTAGCTGTGTATAATTCTGCGCCTTGCTATTTGAGGATTTAACCGTGAGCAACATCATACAGCAGCTAGAAGCAGAACAAATGACCCGCGAATTGCCAGATTTCGGTGCAGGCGATACCGTGATCGTTAAGGTCAAGGTAAAAGAAGGCAAAACCGAGCGTTTGCAGGCCTATGAAGGTGTGGTCATCGCGAGAAAGAATCGCGGCCTGAACTCGTCATTTACCGTTCGCAAAATTTCACATGGTGAAGGTGTTGAGCGTGTTTTTCAGTCTTACAGCCAGAGCATTGACTCCATTGAAGTGAAGCGGCGCGGTAAAGTCCGCCGTGCCAAGCTGTACTATTTGCGTGAGCGTCAGGGTAAATCTGCGCGAATCAAGGAAAAGCTGCAGATCAAGTCATAGAGACTTATCGAGAATTAATAAAAAACGGGCCACGGCCCGTTTTTTATTGTCCATAATAAACAAGCCAGGAAAAGACAGAGGCACAGGCAGGCCCTGATCAGCCGTGAGATCGACACCGACGGTATGCACAGTAAATGGTGTACACTTCAGACCTTAGATAAAACACAGCTCCATCATTTATGTCCCAACACCAACAAAGATCTTTTTCCAGCGTTACCAGCATATTACTGGTATTGCTTTTGTTGGGCATGAGCAATACCAGTTCAGCGATCAATCTGCAAGAGATCAAGCAGATTGCAAAGACCGGCGCGGTCGATTTGTCGATTCGAATCCTCGAACGCGAACAACCACGCTTAAAAAAGCAACCGGATCAATGGATGGCCTGGGAGCGACAGCGTATTCAATTTTATAAATCCAGAAAACAGTGGTCGCAGTTATCTGATCGGTTGACGACGTTGCCCGATTTCGCCGATGTTGATTTTATTTTTTGGGCGAAAACCGAACGCGCCATTGCATTTATAGAATTGCATCAGGCTGAAAAAGCCAGACATGAATTACGTGGCCTTATTTGGCGGTTGAATAAGGGGGGACTCAGTGAGCCGTTGCTAATCCAAAAAAGAATCATGCACTGGAGGCGTTTGATTATTAAGTCTTATCTGGTTGATGGTCGTGCGGGGGATGCACAGATCGCCAGTATGCGGTTGCAGCAGGATCTGGAGACCTCAGAGCCAAGCGATATTCTGGTGCGTGCTCGGATTGCGATCCTGAATAATCAAACGGATGAAGCCATCCGCTTATTGAAACCATTGGCGAATAAACCCGAAGCGGCATCACTGATGTTATTGGCGCAACTACGAGGGCAGACACGTGCCCCAAAACGTATTATGCAGTCGGCGTTTCGATATTTAGATGGCAAAGACATTAATGACGAACTTAAGGTCAATCTCTGGGCCGTCGTCGCGGAAGCGGCACAACGACAGGGCAACCGTGGTATTACCACTAAGGCGATTGAACACGTCCTGATCGCTAAAAAAAATCTCACCTTGTCAAAGTCGATTTACCAGATTGATAGCGACGCGTTGTGGAATGCCTATATTGATTATGCATTGAGTATTAGCAATGAGGAACAACTGCTCATTGGTGAAGATCAGAAGTGGCTGGATGTTGCGGACCGGATTGAAAAGAAAAAACCGGTTGGTGCACGGGCAATGTCCGTTTTTATTATGTTACGTGGTCAGACGCCAGAATTAAGAGAGCAGGCATCGGCAAAGTTTGTGGGGTTACTCTCTAAAAAGGAGTCAGGCAATCGTTTGTTGCTTGAGTTATTTCAGGGTTCACGTTATTTTCCAGAGACGCAAAAAATTCCCAGGCCGGTACGTCATGCCCTGGTCGATATTGCGCTGACTAACTCAGATATTGATCGGGCCTCTGAGTTAATGGCGACGATTGAAGAGCCGCCCGCAGGCTCGGATCAATTCATGTGGTGGTTACGTCGCGCGAGAATTCTGGTATTGGGTAATCAGGCCACGGTCGGTGGTCAGGCGTTGGTCGATTTGCTGGGAAAAAACAAGGAGCTGGAACAGGATCAAATTGATAAGTTATTACAGGTCGTGTTTGATCTACAGACGGCCGGTAAGCATGAGCTTGCTTATGGTTTGTTTGAGAAGGTGTTGTTATACACAAAAGATGAAAAGGTCCAGCGAGAGATCTATTACTGGATGGCTGACTCAAGGAAATCCCAGGAGCGCTATGCCGATGCGGCACAGCTTTATCTGAAGTCCGCGATGCATCCTGATCCCGATAACATGGATCCCTGGGCGCAAACGGCCCACTACCAGGCGGCGGAGTCTTTGACGCGCGCAGGCTTGTATGATGATGCGACAACCTTGTTTAACCGATTATTAAGGGTGACGGACGATCCGACCCGACGTGCAACGCTGAAAAGAGAATTACAACGGTTGTGGGCGATGCAGTAAAGAGCGCATTTTATGGAATTATCAATTCGCGCAATGTTACTCGGTATCGGGCTGGCCTTGTTGCTCGGTGCGGCCAATGCCTATCTGGGTTTAAAAGTGGGCATGACCGTGTCTGCGTCGATTCCCGCCGCGGTCATTTCCTTTGCGGTTCTACGCTGGTTTCGAGACGCGAATATCCTGGAAAATAACTTGGTGCAAACCGCCGCTTCCGCAGGTGAGTCCCTGGCGGCGGGTATGATCTTTACGCTGCCCGCGTTAATTTTACTGGGTGCCTGGCAATCCTTTGATTATTTCGAAGGTACTTTATTAATTACACTCGGTGGTATTTTAGGTGTGTTGATCGCAGTGCCACTACGCAAGGCATTGATCAACCATCCCGAGCTAAGCTTTCCCGAAGGTGTGGCAACGGCACAAGTGCTAAAAGCTGGTTATTCTCGCCCAGATGCGATACGTGCGTTGTTCGGTGCCAGTTTAATTGCCGCGATTGTAAAATTTTTACAAAGTGGTCTGGGTATCGTAGGCAACAGCGCGAGTTATGCATATCAGGATTCAAAATGGTTGTTTGGTTTTGGTGCCGATCTGTCACCCGCACTGATAGCCGTTGGTTATATCGTTCGGTTGCGTATCGCGGGTTTGATGCTCATGGGGGGTGTCATGATCTGGCTGATTGCAATGCCGTTATATT
>ENA-ORDP01001598-ORDP01001598.1-marine-sediment-metagenome-genome-assembly--contig:-NODE-1598-length-12190-cov-4.376761_pt1 | contig 12190 bp, 11 predicted proteins | sample MGYA00248627_ERZ508539 | MGnify/ENA primary metagenome ERZ508539 (study PRJEB26208, sample SAMN05571518) | marine sediment metagenome | biome: deep sea; feature: Hydrothermal vent; material...
AGTAGGGACGGGCTCAGACCGCGATTAAATAAGTCATCAGGGGCCTTATCGCGGTCTGAGCCCGCTCCTACAAAAATTCATAAGGCATTAAGTGGATACCTTTTCGGAAGCATTATTTAATATGCGTTCCGAGATGGTGACCACAATGATGTATTGATGTCAAAAGCCTGATCACATATTATTTCATTAGGGTATATCGTAAACAACTGGGCCAGATGCTTAGCCCCATAGCTGGCACACCTTAATTCTTCAAATCTATAAATTATTACCTGATGTCCGTCAATAAGAGATATCATGGGTTAACTTTATGGCCTCAATAATTTCAGAACATATTCCACCCCAACTTAATCCAGGTCATAACTGGGCCTATTTAGTCCTGTTATTGTTACTCAGCTCTCTGGTGCTGTGGGATTATGCTAGCTCTAATCCACTTGAAAATTTATATGATCCTGTCTCCGCCGTTGCTGACTCTCTTGGCCCAGAACTGGAATACTTTGATGGCCTGGAGGACTTGCCAGGATGGCAAAAGAGCCTGTTAAATTTTCCTGGAATGTCTCGTGACGATTTTATCACTGATGCGCTAAAAACATGGCGAGATGTATTAATAACCATTCAGCAAGATCCTGACTATTTTAATGATCAGGAATTGCAGGTCGCTCAGGCTCAGTTATTTATTCTGCTTACTGAGGAACACGACTATCAAGCCGCCGTTGATGAATCTAACACCTGGCAGTCTACAGATTCACCGCTTCTACAATATGTATCTTCAATCTACGCCAAGCAACTTGATGTAGAACGGCCTGAACACGATTTTTTTGACACCTACCCCGATAACTGGGCCACTCTACGTCTATTACGAAAAGAGGCCGAAGTCAGAAAAGATCAACAGGATCTGGTAAACATTAATTCACTCATTAAAAACCGGACTGACACTCAAATTATTCGCTCAATCTTTTATACCATTGTCTGGTGGATAATTATTATAACCGGTTTACTATTATTTTTATTTTACGCCAGAACTATTTTATCTAAATCGAACCGTTACCAGATTGCATGGCCTGTCGGTGATGCAATAGGCGTATATATACGTGCGGAGCTGGTTATCATCCTGATCATACTTTCACAAAGTATCTGGTACACATTCTCTGCTTACGTTAGCGAAATTAATTCCCTGATAGATACCTTTTACTCCTGGTCATCATTACTTTCTGGTTTAATCACAATTTTATTTATATATTTATTTCTGACCAAACCAAGACAAACTACCTTTCGCGAGGTTTTTGGGCTTTCCTTATCACGCATGAATGGTGTTACACCATTGTTATTGTGGATTGTGGTCTTAATGAGTCTTGATAATATTGGCATCATCCTGATTAATCAGGTTGCCTCTGGCCTGGGAGTTAATGCCCCCTGGGCTGAAGGTATTTCCGAGACCATGCTATGGGGCAGCCCATTTGAAGTCACGATGGAAGCGATTGATACTGTTATATGGGCACCTATATATGAAGAATTGATCTTCCGTGGCGTTTTGTACCTGGGCCTTCGAAAAATATATTCACCCATCGTCGCGGCAATACTGAGCGCCAGTATTTTTTCTTTTTTACATTTTTACACGATCACAGGATTTTTCGAAATATTATGGGGTGGCATGCTATATGCCCTGGCCTTCGAGTACAGTCGCAGTCTACTCCCGGCGATTGGAGCACATATGTTATTTAATCTGAACTGGTTGCTCTACTCACTTATTTTTTATCGGTGGTAGCCTTCTCTTTTATCTATATACTCGTGATAGAAATAGCTTTATCTCCAAGAATACAGGCCTCTCGACACATCCCGCAGCCCACACACAGATCTGGTATTATATAGGGCTTTTCGGAATTTAAAATCAATGCTCCGGGGACAGGGCAGTCTGGTACACAGGCACCACACTCAGGCCCGGAAAAGGGCAGACAGGTTTGTTCATTCAATGTGGCTTTAGCTAATTTAGGTAATGGTATTGATATTTTATCTTTTTCGTTTTCTAACGTTTCGTTCTCATCAGCTTCAGATTTAGGAAAAGCCAAGGCCCCTGATGTACAGGCGCTGACGCAAGGCCAGTCTTCACATAGATGGCAACCCCTGTTTAACAAATCCAGCGCCGGGGTTGCAACCACATCGGCACCTAAAGACGCTGATAATTTGAAAATCACATTATGCGGGCAAGCGCTGACACAATCATCACACCGAGTACAGGCTAATAAAAATTCTACTTCGGAAATCGCATACGGTGGACGGATATAACGTTTGGCTTTTTTCTTTACACGCGCATCGACTTCGTTCACTACTGTTTTAGTCACTTTTTTAAGCCCGACGCGAAAAAAATCTCTGCGATCCATTACCAACCATCTCCTTGTTGCATGCCCTTGTGGCAATCACCGCAATTTCGTTTTTCTTTTTTAAACATTTTATGTATATCCCCGTTCGAATCATAATTTTTGGCAAGTTTATGTGCGATTCCCATATGGCAATCGATACAGGTACGTTTTTCCACAACGGCACGTTCATGCGCTTTTTGCGAGGTTTTTTTCTGCATATTCAGCTCCATTGAATTAAACGAATGGCAATTACGACATTCATGCGAATCGTTTTCCTTCATTGTTTGCCAGACATAATTAGCCAGGACAAGACGTTTGGCTTCAAATTTTTCGGGTGTATCTACACTCCCCATTATTTTATGAAATAGCTCATTAGAGGCTTCTATCTTACGCTTCACCATGTAACCCCATTCTTTTGGCACGTGGCAATCCGGGCAAGTGGCACGCACCCCCGTCCGATTAGAATAATGGATTGTCTGTTTGTATTCCTGGTAAACATTTTGCTCCATCTCATGACAGGATATACAAAAATCTTCTGAATTGGTCATATCCATACCCCAGTTGACACCTCCCCAGAATATCAATCCTGTCAGTAAAAATATTGATACTGTTAATGCAGGGTGCATGACGCAATAGCGAAACAGTCTGCCCCACTGTTTTCGACCGCGCCGCTCACCACCATCATATTCCATTACGACTCCTTAATTTAAATATAAATTAACGTTAACACACCGGCTACCAGCCTTCCCCTAGCTGCATTCCCTTATGGCAATCTCCGCAATTTCGTTTTTCTTTTTTAAACATTTTATGCATCTCACCGTTCGAATCAAAATTTTTGGCAATCTTGTGAGCAATTCCCATATGACAGTCTATGCAAGTACGTTTTTCTTCCAACGCGCGTTTGTGGGCTGTTTGGGATGTTTTTTGTTGCGCAGCAAGTGACATAGAATTGAAGGCATGACAATTTCTGCATTCGCGTGAATCAGTCTCTTTCATAGTATCCCAGACGTGCTCAGCTAATTCCAGACGCTTGGCCTCAAACTTTTCAGGAGTGTCCACGCTGCCCATTATTTTATGGAATAATTCGTTGGTTGCGCTGACTTTACGCACCACCTTATGCCACCATTCTTTGGGGACATGACAATCCGGACAAGTGGCACGAACTCCAGTTCGATTTTCATAATGCACCGTTTTTTTGTACTCTTTATAAACATTATGTTCCATTTCATGACAGGAAATACAAAACGTCTCCGTATTCGTTACCTCCATCGAGGTATTAAAGGCACCCCAAAATAAAATACCCAGCGTGAACACACTAAAAAATACACCTATCGGACAGCGCGCACTTAAACTGCAGTATGATTGAAGGTAATTTTTAAATTTCTTGAACATAATGACTATTTACATCCTCATAATCATTGGCTGCATCAGTAACCAAAGGTTAACCAGACTAAAACCGGTAATTAAAATTAAGATGGGGGTAAATGATAGGGCCGTTACCGCTTTAGAACTTCCCGATGCGACAACACTGGTCAATCGCTGTCGGGCAATACGCAAAGCCAACCAGAATCCGAACAGAGCCAGCGTCGCCTGCAAGGCAAACACGATCTCATTATTAATCAGAGGATTCATATGTCGCATGTGTATCTCACCCACACTCAGTGGTACGGTATCAACCCCAAGAGGATTAAACAGTACCGTCCAGAAACCCTGACTTTCGCGCACTAAATGACTCAGGTTATGCGCAATGTGATAAGTGAATGCAAGTGGTAATAAACTAAAGGCAAGTGCATTGAATACTCGCTGAAAATGATGTGGACTCTGACCAAAATAATGAACCAGACGAACAACCAGTAAATAGAGCGATATGGGTACGAACATCGCCACGGTCATTCCAATGGTAAAACTGAGCAGGATTTGCCCCGAGTCACCAATTTGATACGCAAGTTGACGCATCCAATCTTCCCAGTAAGGCATCATGGTAAAGCCATGGAACAAGGTTAACGCCACCAGACCAAGGATAAACCAGGCTTCGTCAGTATGAGGACGAGAAGCGTAAGTGATCTCTTCACCAATACCTCGCAAACGCCAGCCGACATTTTGCGTTGGACAACTTTGCGTACACGCACCACAGGAGGTGCAATAGGTATTTTGCGTGATGGTTCCCATTAGCAGATGAGTTGGGCAGGGCTCCACGTCATTTGTACCGTGGTAACACTCCAGTGTTTTACAGTCGACACACACCTGATTATCGATGGGACGTAATGCAATCGGCGCCATCGCAGCATACGCCCCGAGGGTTCGACCAATCGGACAAAAATAACGACAAAACGCCTTACGTTCATACAGTGCTAACGAAACGGTGGCTAATACCACCATCAGCAAGGCCAGTAGCGCGGTGGCATACGGACTGGTTGTCACCCCGGCGCCTAACTCTAACCAGGTTAAAACTGTAAACAGGAAAAGTGCCGGCCATATTGTACGAAGATATTTCGGCACCCGGATATTTAAACTGCTTGCTGCATCACCACGTCGCCATAATTTACGCCGCACCAACCAGCTTGCGATGGCATCCCACGGACAAATGGCACACCAGGCCGAACCCACGAAGAAAACACTGATCACCACAGCCGACCACCAGACTGTCCAGGTTAATACCGTGGCAATGTTACGCTCTGGAACCGGGGTACCAAATAAACCGGCATAGATAACTAATAAAAAAATCAGCGCAGCAATAACTCGCAACGAGAGCAAGATCCAGGGCTTTACCACCAGGGCAGAGAAAAAACCACCCACCATCGGAAGTCTGGATAAATTAAGATTACCTGCAGTGGCGGTCGATATGGAATTACCTGTTAGCATCGAGCGCATAACCATAACGACCATGACGACGATGATTGCTAACACCCAGTTCACAGACAAACCCGGATGCACCATACCTTCACTCGGTACGTAAATTAAGCGGTTAATAAATTCGATGATACTTTCGTACATCTAAAGCTCATCGTCTGACGCGTCACGATTATCCCGATGATGCTGGCTGGCCTTGACACGTTGCATGCGTTTACGCTGAGTAACATTCACCCCGACTAATACAATAAGTATAATCAACACGGCAATACCAATTGGACCAAGCGGAGTGGGCTCGCCTATACGTAAAGGAAAATCGATGATATAAGGCTCTCCACCGGATTCAAATTCGGCGGTGATGATAAAATCTCCGGCTTCTTTAAAAATAAATCCCTGTCGATAAACACCATCGTCGATCGCCTGTGTTCCGATCACTTCTTGTTCATCGCTAAACCAACTGTCATCACGCACCTTGAAAGTGACCTCACCATGATAAGTTGCACCATTATCAATACGTGACGCATAGAGATTTACTCTGCCCTGTTCATTGGGTTTCGGGAAGGCCGGAAAGGCCATATACGTTACGTAATACTCACCTATCTGGGTTTCAACTTGCATACTTGGAGGCGTATTTGAATCGGCACTCAAACTATACGATGGTCGGCCTAGTACGTGATGTGCATAAACTATTTGTATGTTCGATAAAATAACCGCTATTGAAAATATACAACAGATTATGATTCTGTTCACAATATTTACGCGCTTATTACTTCTGCATACGTCATTCCCGCGGAGGCGGGAATCCATTTTTGTACTTAAAGAACTGGATTCCCGCCTGCGCAGGAATGACGTCGGGATAAGCGGAATTAACGAGTGCATAGATCGGAATGACCGGGGTTTCTGCGTACATGATATAGGCAAGATCAAGAATGACAGAGAAACAGATACGCTTGACTGAGATATAGACACAAATGACAAACCTTTAAAGTTAAAACATCTTATTTTATTCATATTTAAAACCCACGGTTACCTTGTGCATTAAACAGCGTCGTTTGACCCGATTTCTCTTTTGTATTCATGTCCTAAATGCCCCGGCCCCTGAAACTTTACGTCTTTAATATTTAAGGTAAACGACAGCGCATCGGTTGGGCATACGGCAATACACGCCGTACAGTTATTACACTCCTGACTAAAATTATCACGAAGCGGATCCAGCCCAAACTGGCAAACAACATTACACTTGGCACAATCATTACAGGTAGTGACATCACGTTTAATTCTTAACAGTCGAAACCGACCCAATAAAGAATACAATGCACCACCCGGGCAAACGTAACGACAGAAACCTCGGCGGCTCACCATCAAATCAAATAGCAGAGTAAACAGAAAAAATACCATTCCGGTGCTAAATCCAGTCAGGGCAATACTGTAATAGATCTCGCGCCCTATAATCGCCGGGGGATATATCGCCGCAAAAGCGATCATACCGAACGTTGCCGAGATCACAATGCCTGCCGCCAAAACATAATATTTCATACGTTTATCAAGCTTGTATTTACTGACCGGTAATCCAATCTTTCGTAGCCACGCCGCTAAATTATCATTTAACTCGTAAATAAACGTCGCCGGACAAATCCAGCCACAGAAGAAGCGCCCGAATACTATCGTTAGTAATAGCGGTATCAATGCGGTTAACAAAAAAGGCCAGTAGATCATCCTGCCTGCCGAGATCTGTCCTACCACAGCCAGCGGGTCACTTAACTTGAGCCCAAACAAGGTACCCGACCAGGTCGTGCCTTTTAAATTATCAAGATCATGCTCGGGGTCTTTGACAAACGGTTTGCTTAACCACTCCATGCTATCGTAGATAACTTTTTCATTTGGAGCTAGTAGATCATAGGCATGAGCGGCCTCATAAGACTGATATAAATGTAAGTAGGGCAACAGGATGAGCATGCCAACGATAAACATTAATACCCCCCATCGAACCTTGTTCAAATGTCTAACAATATATTTCATCACTAACCTTAAAACTAATTACCCTTTAAGTTGCTTGCGGGTGTGGTCAGGAATAATTCTGATCGCCTGTGGAATTTGAATACAGGAACGCTCACATAACCCACAGCCCACACACCCATCGAGGACATGGGGTTGTTCCAGCATTCCGGTGCGAATTGCCACATCCGCTAATGGACAGGCGCGATAACATACGCCGCAGGTTTTTCCCTGGTATGATAAACACAGGTTAACGTCAACTCGGGCCTTGCCCATTTTAACGTTATCAAGAATACTATGCATTTCACGTTCAATGGTTTTAATCGCTCCGGTCGGGCAAACCTCACCGCATTTCATACAAAGAATACAGGCCTGCTCTCGAGGAATAATAAATGGCGTATCCAACGAAGCGACACCATTTTCAAAACTGAAAAATTTTATGCAACGATTCGGACAGATCTCTCCGCATTGACCACAGCGTATACAACGAGAAATAAAATCATCTTCACTTAGTGAGCCCGGGGGGCGCACAAATCGCAGTGACGGATTGTTTTTCGCTGCCAGCACATTATCGGCCAATAGAGAAGCAACACCCGTGGCGGCAATCGCTTTTACAAAATTACGTCGTTTCATTAGTTAGTCGTCTCATCTACAAAATATTTAATCAGAGTTTTCCGTAACTAAAAAGGGTGGGCCCCAGCATAACCGGCGCCCACCCTTTTTTGCCTCTCGGTTGACGAAGTTAAGCTTTCTCGACGCGAACGGCCAGTTTCTTGAAGTCCACCTGGCCGGAGACAAGATCCCAGACCCGGCTGGAGGTACTGTTTACCAACCACTTGTTCTTCTTCGGATCCGCACTGTCAGCCACTGATAAATTCCAGGGACTAAACATATAGCCTCGTGGCACGCTGTTGCGTGCTGGTTTCACCAACGAATTGGATCCAACCTGCGCCTTAGCCTGATACTTTCCACGCCGAGTGATTAAATTAACTTTATCACCATCTTTGATTCCAAGATCTTTGGCATCATCGGGATGCATTTCAACATACATCTCGGGTACCAGCCGACGTGTAGTGGGGCTGCGATTCGATTTAGCCGTATGGAAATGTTCATACACCACACCCAGACCTAACCAGTACGGGTATTTATCTTTGGCCACTTTATCCCAACTTTTACCGCGTTCGTTTTCATCCGGCAGATCCGGCGTTAATCCCATATCACGTGCCTGTTTCAGTAGCGCGATATTATCAATGGTATAAACCCCCTCCTTGTGGCCAAACTCCATCAATTTTTTGGTGATCTCTTCACGTTGACTGTAGTCCTGTTTAACATACTTAAAGTGCACCTTGCCATCTTTGGTACGGAAGTAACCGTAAGGTTTATTTTTCCAGACCCCTTCCTGAGCCATAAAGCGACGCTTGGTGCCACCGTTTTTGGCATTCTCGTAAGTGGGTGCGGGCCACTGAATACCGCGCAGGTCACGTAACTGTTGATACAAACCCTTGCCATCGATTTTTTCCACTTCCAGCATACCGGTTAAGTCGGTATCGGTACCTTCTGAAGCGATCACGACATCACGGAATATATCTTCTGAATCATAAAAACCGTCTTTGCCCTTTTTCCAGGGAAAGATCTTGTCACCGTCCAGGCCCATCAAGTCGGCAATCATTCGACCCTTGTCGATCACCATGTCCATGTCGGGTATACAACCGGGAGGCGGCTCGGCGGCTTTTTCAGTTCGGTTAATACGACGCTCCGAACTAATATAGACACCATCCACTTCACCCCAGGTGGCGGCGGGGAAGATCACATCGGCAAACAGGTTATTCGGCGCATGGCGATAAATTTCCTGAACCACATTAAAGGTTTTCGTCAATGCCGGTCTGACCAGATGATCCTGATCCGGTAAATCAATATGGGTGGCATACACCAGGAACATCGCCTTCACTTCATCTTTTAAGGCCCGTTCCATCATGCCCACGGCATATCCTGGATTCTTGGAATTCATCGCCGTAATCAGATTTTTCTCAGGCACGCGCCATTGTTTGGCCATCCATTTACGATGTGAAGTATTCGTTAAGGGTTGATTAAAGGGTAGGCGATCGGTTAATCCACCGGTGAAACGTTCGCCCATCGCATTCGGTTGTCCCGTCATCGAGAATGGTCCGCAACCCGGCTTGGCCAGATTTCCGGTCATGGTTAACAGGTTAATAACGGCGATAACATTATGCTGACCGTGAATGTGCTGGTTATATCCAATACCCCACATGATGATCACGCCACCATAACCCTGGCCTTCCTGTTTTCCCTTACTTCGTACCAGACGTTTACGGGTTGCATCGGCAAACAGTCCGGCCACTTCGCGAATAAGTTTTGGTGAAACATCGTGGTTCGGGCCGCCCATGCGATCCTGCACCTGCTCGGGACTGTACTCTTTCAAAACACCCTCGGTGTATTCTTTCCAGCCGGTGGTATGAGCCTTCATAAATTTCCAGTCGACCACATCGTTATGATCTTTTAATAAAACATGGGCAAGCGCATTGAGGAAACTAATATCACCATTCAGGATCGGAACATGCACTGAATTTTTTGGATTAATATCCTGATACCCTTTTGCGGTACCGGTATAACGCGGATCAACCACCACCGTCGGGATGTCGGCCTTGCGTTTGTAGTCCGCCGCACGCCAGAAAATAATCGGATGCGATTCACGCGCATTATGACCAAAGTGCATGATCATGTCACACAGCTCAATGTCGTCATAGGCCAGCGGCGGAGTATCCGAACCTAAGGTAGCAAAGTAGCCGGTCACCGCCGAAGTCATGCACATACGCGCATTCGCTTCAATGGTGTTCGATCCCAATACGCCCTTCATGAACAGGTTTTCCAGGTACTGGCCTTCCATGGTAAGCTGACCTGAACCATATAAACTAATTGAATTACCACCGTGTTTTTTAGCAAAGTAAGCAATCTTGTGTGCGGTCATCTCTTCCGCATCGTGATAGGGAACACGAACAAAATGTTCTTCATCAAATGAGTTTTTGGTTTTACTCACATAACTCAAATCACCATGATTCGGTTTCTGCCATTCTTCCCACACATCTTTACGCACATACGGGTCACCTTCCATGCGATCGACATAAATAGGTTCGGCGGCGGTCAGACCTTTAATGCATTGCAGACCATAGTTTGTTGGATGGTCTTTATCCGGACGCATTGAAACAATTTTGCCGTTCTCGGTTTGAATGATCGTACCGCAACCCACACCACAATAAGGACACTGAGCAATCGCGGTCTTGCGTTCAACCTTACCGGCCGCTTTTGCCGGTGCCGCCTCCAGTTCCGGGTTATGACCCACCATTAAACTGGTTCCTGCCGCCGCACCGGTAATAAAGCTACTGCTCTTGAGAAAATCCCGTCGTGACATTTTAAAACGTTTCATATTGATTCTTCCTTTCTAACTCTTGTCAGTGTTAAAGTTTTCTATACCCGAAACCTGATACTTATTGACTCGGCACGGTGCGCAGATAAGCAATGATGTCATCGACATCCCCATCGGATAAATCGGCCATCGCCGCAGGACCGGAGTAACCAATCATGCGGGTATTGGTGCGACCCTCTTTAATTGTCGTGCGGATAAAACCATCCGTAACTTTGTCGAGAAAAGAAGCTTTACCGATTGCCGTACCCGTTCCACCCGCGGCATAACCGTCGCCATTGGGTCCGTGACAGGTTGCACAGATCGAGTCAAACCAGAACTGCCCCAGGCGCTCATCACCATGACTTGCCGGTTGCGCATCGATTTCGGCAGATCGGTTTGCAACCTTTGCGTGCGCACGTAAAAACGCAACGATCGCCTCAACCTGTTTGCGTCCCAGGTGTGAAAAAGGCGGCATGCCGGTACCGGCACGACCATCACGAATGGTACCCATTAAAAATTGATCGGAGGTTGCGCTTAGAAATTCCTGGTTGGTTAAGGAGGGTGCGAAACCGGGTTTACCGATGGCATCGGCCTGATGGCAAAAAGCACAATTCTGGTTGTAAATTGCTTCGCCCTCTGACGCCAGGGCCGGATCAATCTTAACCGGCGGGCCTGATGTCTTTGTCATTACTGTTTGTGATGCATCGTTACCCGCTTCGGCGTCATCATCCTGTTTTGAACAGGAAGAAACAAACAAACTGGTAGAGAGTAGCAAGATGAAACTGATGAGTGTGCGGTTCATAGTCGTTCCTTATCTTTTTTGTTCTGGGTAAGTATAGTAATTATTTTCAATATGACATTACCCACACCTTCGGTGAGTGACATTGACCTATATCAACTAAAAATCGTTTATTAGCTAATAATCACCTTCTGATACAGCTAGTCGGGTTGAAAATTTGTTGCGGCGAGACCATTTTGATGTGGAAATACACATATTCTGTAACCATCTGTTTTAATTATGATTTTTACATTATTTCCGAGCCAGATAAATTTAAAAATGACTCCACATCCGCGCTATTACCTGATAAAATTACTCGGATATTTAACGCTAATATTGAGGTATTTTGTAATGGAAGCAGTGGTAAATGGCCAGACTATTCAACTAAGCGAAGCAGGCTGGTTGGAAGATCTTAGTGAATGGAGCAAAGAGCTCGCGGTCGAAATCGCAAAAAGCGAGAAAATTGATGAGCTGACCGAAGAACATTGGGACATCATCAACACAGCACGCGAATTTTTTAATGACCAGGGCGTCGTACTGGAGCCGCGTAAATTTTCCAAGCTGATGAAAGAACGATTTGGTGCGGATCGCAGTAGCCAACAGTATATTTATTCTTTGTTCCCTACCGGGCTGATCAAATGCGCAAACAAAGTGGCCGGGTTGCCTCGTCCAAAAGGTTGTAGTTAACCTGAACTCGGAATAAAAATATACAAGCCACGAATTCTAAAGACCCCTGCTACTGTCATCCTGAGCGAAGCGAAGGATCTTATGCTATGAAGAGTATACCAAGAT
>ENA-ORDP01001599-ORDP01001599.1-marine-sediment-metagenome-genome-assembly--contig:-NODE-1599-length-12185-cov-2.657955_pt1 | contig 12185 bp, 12 predicted proteins | sample MGYA00248627_ERZ508539 | MGnify/ENA primary metagenome ERZ508539 (study PRJEB26208, sample SAMN05571518) | marine sediment metagenome | biome: deep sea; feature: Hydrothermal vent; material...
GCTACCCTGGCCACCGAGCACACCTTCCGGGCCATCCCGGAGACCGACTACGTTATCACCGGCGAGGGCGAAGAAGCGCTCTGCCGGCTGGTTCTTGACGAGGACAGCCACGCCACCATCCCCGGGGTCTACCACCGGGGCGGGGATAGCCGCATCCTGGGCACCCCGAAGCAAACCCCGGACATCCACGCCCTGCCCCATCCCGCAGTCGCCCTGTTCGACCACGGCAACCTGGAGGAACGCAACCCGTTACGCCCCATCCTGACCTCGCGGGGCTGTCCCTGGGGGTGCTACAACTGCCAGCCCAACCTGGACATCATGCAGCCCTATCGGCTGCGCCGGGTGAACAGCGTCATCGACGAAATCAAGCATCGCCAACGGGCCTACGGGCAGACCTATTTCGGCTTCATCGACGCCGAACTGCCGGTCAAGAAGTCCTGGTTCGAGGACTTTTACAGTGAGATCCAGGGGCGCAAGATTGACTTCGCCTTCCATTGCAACGGCCGTTCCGACCTTCTCGACGGAGACCTGCTGAAGATGATCAAGGACATGAACGTCAGTCGTCTGGCCATCGGCGTCGAATCGGGGGTGCAGCGGGTGATCGACGATGTTCTGCTCAAGGGGATCGACCTGGAACAGACCTATGAGATTTTCAAGGAGGCCACCGGAATCGGCATCCGCACCCATGGCCACTTCATGATCGGGATACCGGGGGAGACCCTGGACGATATGCGCGCCACCCTGGAGTTCGCTAAGAACCTTCCCTCGACCAGCATCGAGTTCAACATGCTCACACCCTGGCCGGGTACGGACTTCTATGAAATCTGCGAGAAAAACAACTTTATCGCGGTCCAAGACTTGTCCGAATTCAATGAAAAGAAAATGGCCACCATCAGCACCTGCGATTTCACCAACGAGCAGGTGCACGGCTTCTACGGCGAGATCAGGGAGACGTTAACGTCGGTAGGATGGCGGAACTCCGATGACGGCTCCGTGTACTACCGACCCGAATACCGGGGGGTGATTTTCTAGAGCGCTTTTCGGCCAAAACCGGTCGAATGTCTCATCCCAGGCTCTAGCGGAAGCGCATGGAATCACCGATGGGCTCTCCGGTAATGGGATGCAGTTCGCCGGTTCCGATGAGATCAGCGTAGGAGCGGTGCAGTCCGTCACAAATGCGGTCTAGGGAACACTGCTTGCATCCGGGCGATTTAACATACTCGCCACGCTTGATGTAGTTCTCGACCACATGGGCGGCGAGGGCGTTGTCTGGGGTCAGGGCCTCGAAGGGCGCCGCGCCGCTCAGCCGCGCCAGAGCGGACCGTTCCTCGGCATGCAGGCCGGCGTCCATGGCGTCTCGCCCACTTTTCCAGGCGTCGTTAAGGGTTTTCTTGTAGTCCTCCAGGCGTTTCGGGTCGTCGATGTCCGTCACCAGACGCTTGATCGAGTCCAGCCACTCGTCGCCGTCGAAGGTGTTCTGGAGAAGCCCGCAGACATGGGGCTCGTATCCTTCCAGAAGACAGAAGGGAATGTAGCGGACCGTAACCTTGGGCGAGGTCTTCTTGAGGATGTTTATGGCCTCCTTCAGCAGCGGCGAGGCTTCCGAGAAGCGGACCGCCATATCACGGGTCGACGGCGAGGCGTTGATCCAGTCGTTAAAACAGATGAAATTCACCGCCACCGGCTTGTAGGCGGCGATCATGCGGGCGATTCGGGGAAGCAATTTCATGTTGGCCGAATTGACCACCGTGTTGGTGCGTAGCCGAAGTCCCAGGTCCAAAACGTTGTCCAAGGCTTCCGTCAACTTGGCAAGCATGCCCGGATGGCCTGAAAGCCGGGAGGCCGTCTCGTCGTCACCGCCGTGTACGGACATCAGCACCTCATTAAGGCCCGCCTTGTGGAATTGTTCGAGGAGTTGACGGCTGGAAATGCGCACGCCATTGGTGATGACGCAGATTTTCTTGAATCCCTTGGTTTGGGCGTAGGCGAGAAGATCCGTGAAATCCTTGCGGATGGTTGGCTCGCCACCGGAGAAATCGATTTCACGGACGCCGAAGTCCCAGGCCAGGTCCATCATGCGCAACACCCGGTCGTGGGCGTACTCCTGGGTGTTAAGTTCGTCGCCGTAATAACAAAAAGGGCAGCGGATGTTGCATTTCAGGCCCGTGGCGATACGAACCCGCGTGGTAACGGTTTGCATTCTCAGAAGTAATCCGAAAGCCGATCGAAATCCGCCATTCGTATGACCGGCTTTTCCAGGTTCATCTCGCACAGCTCCTTCTCGAATTCATCGTTCAGCGAGATCGACAATGAACCGATGACGACGCAATCGTAGGAAAGGGAGTTGAAGGCGTCCCGCCCATGTACGTCCAGGCCCTCGAAAGTGTCCTTTTGCATGTACGCGTTGTCGTCGATGATGCCGGCAATTTTGAGCCCTATTTCACGCAGGGTCCTAATGATCAGGTGCATGACTTTGCCGATGTTGAACAGCAACACAGACGCCCCGGGCATGTCACTGGCCAGTTGATCGATCCTGTCAACGATGTTCAGGTAGCCGAGCATTTTTAGGGCTGCATCTTCCCTCATCAGGTGGGGGTTCTTACCGTCCATGTATTCCCGAGTCACCTCGTCGCCTTCCTTGAGGCCACTTTCGAAGCCGTCCATGGCGCCTTCCTTGAGGGCGATGTTGCGGTAGCGCCAGACCTCGGTTTTCACCTGATCATCGGCGATTTCCTTGGGCAGGTACTTGCGCCATAGCAGGATATTGTTCCGCACCAGGCGGTTCATGATATTGTTGAAGTTCCGGTTCAGGCTTGCCTTGAAGTGGAAGCATTCCAGCTCGCGGAAATTGACCACCCGTTGACCGTTGGCCCAGATACGGCAACTGATATCGTATTCCTCGGTATAGTAGAGGTAGTTGTCGGGATAGGCGCCGATCTCGTCGAATAGTCTCTTGCGGAACATGGCGCCGCACCCGGTGAAGGCTGGGAAAAGGCCGTTGGTCCAATAAGTTCCGTCGGCCTGGAGGATGTTGAAGGCGATGCTTCCCACATCCTTTCCCGCCTCGGATTCGAGAACCTTGATTCCGCCCTCGATGGTGCCGGGAAGGGGGTAGGAGTCATCATCCAGCATGACGATCATGTCGCCCTTGGCTTCGTCGATGCCGATGTTGCGGGACTTGGCTCCGAAATTATTTTCGAGAGGGAACAGCTTGGCGTCCGGGAAGTCCCGGCGGATCATCTCCACTGAATCGTCGGATGAGGCATTGTCGATAACGATAATCTCGTAGGGAAAATCGTAGTTGAGCTTTTCTATTTCTTGCAAACCGATTTTTAGATGTTTGCTGCGGTTGTAACTGGGGATAACAAAACTGACTAACGTCATGATGCGTGACTCTGGCGGTGATGGAGCGTTCCGTTCGTGGAGAAAGCCACGGCTTCGCTCCGTACTGCCGGGCGGCGTCGAAAGTCAAAATAAAGCTGGGTCAATCCAATGACGATGATCTGCGCGGGCGCGTCAGATAAGTATGTCATGATAGGCCGTCCGCCATCATTGATAATAACATATGCCGTAGGCCAATGTTTTTTATGGGCTCTTCAGCGAATCGCGTAAAGATACCATTGCTGGCAGTATGGGTAAATGAAGAAAAAAATACCTGTAATAAAACACCGTTAAGGTTGCGAAGCTGGTTCAGACGGTTTCTTTCGTTTTTTTGGGGAACTCCTTCATCAAAGGAAGGAGTTCGGGAATATCGCAGGCATCGCATAAGTTGAGTTCGTCGCGCCGCCTGTCCTGATGGATGCCCAGAATTCGCTGCCGTTCCGGGCTGTTCCAGATTTCCAGCAGCGGCGCCTCCATGACGTTGCCGAAAGCGTAGCGGGCGTTGAAATCGGAGCAGCACAGGGTTACCGCGCCGCTGGAGATGATTATGCACTGGTCCCACAGGCGCACGCACGGCGAGGTTCCGAATCCACCCTCATCGTCACCGCGTCCCCAGTTGTTGCAGGGCTGTTTCTGGACCTCGTCGCCAACTTCTTCCGACAAACGGCTGCTCCAGTAGGCGAGAAAATCGTCGAAATGATCCCGGTTGATGTCCTGCTCGATGAACCGTACGTTAACCTTGGAGCGGGACCCCAGGCGGTTGCGGTTTTCAATGTGGCGGTTGATGTTCTCCATGACGCGGTCCAACTTCATGCGCCCTCGGATCGCCTCGTAAGTCTCCGCGTCCATGGTGTCGATGGAAATGCTCTAGCTTGCAAAAGACGGGTGCTCCATGCCTCGTCGAGGAAGAAGCCGTTGGTGGAGAAACCGACGTTGGGTAGGCCCGCCTCCTTGCATTGGGCGACTCTGAGGTCGATTTTCTTGTCCATCAGCGGCTCACCGACAGAGTAGAGGGAAACCACGATCAGGTTGTCCTTGAACTGGACCGTCTCGGCGAGAATACGCTCGAAGACGTCTTGGTCCATCGGTCCGGGAGGACGTTCCCATTCGTCCGTTGGACAGATGGCGCATCGCGCATTGCAGCCATGATAAGTTTCAATATAGATTCGCTTCGGATGAACTAGAGTCATGGGCAAAGCCTGTTTCATTCGATTCTAGTGGATAGAATCTAACATATGGCGTCCATACGACGGCTTCCCAAGTTCGCCCGGTTAGGCGCTCGATGTTAGATTCTTTCCACTAAATTAAAGAGACTAATAATATCTTTACATGTGATATGCTATTACTTACGGGTTGTTAATGCGGTTTTCCTTTTTCCTCGTCATTATGAGTTGATGCATGCAGGAAGTGCGGCGTTACATCGATTTTTATGAAGGCAACAAAATCATTCCGGTCCGCCAGGACCTGAGTGATCTACGCCGCCATTTTCGCCGCCGCGACGCCCTTTACCGGCAGCTTGGCTTGGTTCCTGGCTGGTTCGGCGGACAGAAGGTTATCGAGTTCGGTCCCGGCACCGGCGACAACGCCATACACATCGCTTCTAAGAAGCCGGCTCTTTACGTCCTGGTGGACGCAAATCCCTACAGCATCAGCAGCATCAAGGAACGAATCTCCGATGGGCGCATCGACCTGCCTTCCGTCGAGGTCGTCCATGAGGATGTCCTCGCTTACTCTGACGAGCGCCGCTACGACTTGGTCCTGTGTGAAGGCATGCTGGATGGACAGGAGGACTCCGCACGCTATCTCACCCACTTAGCCTCATTCTCTTCCGAGAATGGCGTGGTGGTCACGACGACAAGCGATCACGTGTCCCTTTACGCCGATGTCTGCCGGCGTATGGTCAAGCCAATCTTCGAAGAACGTTACCCGGAATCGGACAAGCAACTCGCCAAACTTATCGAGTTCTTCACTCCCGATTTCGCCGCCACCCCGCATATGAGCAAGTTGCCAGAGGACTGGGTCCTGGACGGCGTCCTTCATCCATGGACTCATGATCACTGTTTTCCGTTCGAGTTGGCGGTGGCGGCGCTGGACGGGAAGTTCGATGTCCATGGCGCGTCCCCTAACTTTCTCACCGATTGGCGGTGGTACAGACGATCACCGATGACGATCCGGGCTTTAACGGACGGGCTCTCGAGGAATATGCGAAAAAGCGCGTCGCAATGCTGGACTACCGCGCCGACCCCTCGGATATGGGCTCGTGCGACGATGCGGCGGTGGCCGAACTGTGCACGGAGGCGTTCCACCTGCACGTTGACATCTGGAATGGCGGCGATAGCGGCCGCATTCCGGAGTTCTTGGACTTGGCCGAAAGAATCGCCACGCTTGTGGAAACCGCCCTGCCGGGCACGGCCAAGGCGCTACGGGATTATTCGGCGGGCATGCGCACTCTCATCAAAGGCTCCGAGACGGGAGACCTGGGGGATTTCCTGGGCATGTTTGGGCGCGCTCAGCAGTATGTGTGCTTCATAAGGCGGTGGGACTAATGCCAAATTGCGCTAATAATAACCCATAGAGACGGTTTCCCATCAGAGAGATTCCTTGTTTTTCCTCGGAAACTCCTTCATCAGGGGAAAGAGCTCGGGAATGTCGCATTTTTCGCACGGTTTTAGTTCGGCGCGCCGCCCTTGCCGGTGAGTTTCCTGCACCCTCCTGCGCTCAACGCTGTTCCATATTGCCAGCAACGGAGTCTCCATGACGTTGCCGAAAGCGTGTTCGGCGTTGAAGTCCGAACAGCACAACACAATCGCGCCATCTGAATTGACTAGGCACTGGTCGAAAAGCCGGTGGCAGGGGGAATCGCCGAAACCATCTTCCTTGGCCTCCAGGCTCAAGTCCCAGTTGTTGCGCGGTTGCCTTTGCACCTCGTCACCGGCTTCCTCTGACAACCGGGCGCTCCAGTAGCCGAGGAAGTCCTTGAACTGGTTGGCGTTGGCGTCCTGTTCGATGAAACGGATGTTCACTTTAGAAGGTGAACCCAACCGGTTGCGGATATGGATGTGGCGGTTGACGTTCTTCATGACCTTGGTGAAGTCGAGGCGTTGGCGGATTTCATGAAAGGTCTCCCTGTTCGGGGTGTCCAGGGATATGGTGATCCAGTCCACCTCCGCGTCAAAAAGACGGCGGCTCATTTTTTCCGTGAGAAAATGGGCGTTGGTGGAAAAGCCGACATTGGGAAATCCGGCGCGCTTGGCGTGCGCCACTCGTTCTACAATGTCCTTGTCCATCAGCGGCTCGCCGGATGAATACAACGACACTACAACCAGACCGTCCTTGAACGGCGCCGCCTCTTTCATGACACGCTCGAAGACCTCCTGCTTCATCTGCCCGGCAGGGCGCCGCCAGATTCCGATCGAGCACATGGCGCACCGCGCGTTGCAGCCGTGGAAGGTCTCGATGTAAAGCCGCTTTGGATGGTGAAGGATTTCCGGCGTATCCAAATTATTCATCGCTCTCGTCAATATAGTTCCCCGTCACATCCTCGATGGTGGTGCGCACCAGCATCCGACGGTTGCCCTTGACTATATGAAAACCGTTGCCCTTGCAGGCGGTGGCCCGGCACAGGTCAAACAGTCTGTCGACGGTGACGGTGTCGCCGCAATGCAGTGTGGACGCCTCGGTGATCTCCTTCTTGAAGTGATGGGAGCCCTCGCCCTGAGGGCGGCGCGGGGCCGTTGCGTCGAGGATGCGGGGGATGTTTTTCTTCCATAGTTCGCAGCACAGGGCCTCCGCCTTTTCCATGACGTTGGCGGCGGTCATGAAGCCGTCATCCTCGAACACTTCCTGGTCGATGATGTCTCCACAGTCGATGTCCTCGTTCATCCAGTGGATAGTCGCCCCGTGCATGGTCTTGTCCATGATGCCCCAGAAGGCGAAATGGCTGCCCCGGTTCAGGGGAAGCGCCGTCGGGTGGGCGTTGACGGCCCCCGCCTTGAGTCGGCGCAGAAACTCCTTGTCGATGATGTAGTCGAAGCCGGCGTTGAAGGCAAAGTCCACGCCCTGGTCGAGAAGGTTTTGTACGTTTCTGTCCTGTCCGGGCTTGCGGGCGTATATGATTTCCGTATTCCCTCCGAAGATGCCGCGGATGTTCTCGGCGAGGATTGGATCGCAACGGGGGCTAGCGACGACGGCCACCATCTCAACCGGATTGACGGCGATGATGTTGGCGAAGCGCACCGAGAGTTCCGGGTTGGGTCCGCCGGTGAGTACGATGGCCTTGGGGAGGGTTCGAGTCATATTTTGAAGCTCTGCTCAAGGGGCTTGAATTTCCCGGCGATCGAGCGGACCGCCTCGATCGCCTTTTCGATGTTCTCGAGCGGTTGGTCCGGGCCACACGGAAGAACCACGTTGTGAACGGCGTAGGGCCTGGAGCGAGGATAGTCATCCGGATTGGCGTCGATAAAGGGGTAGTCGGCAACGTTAGGAGCCTGCTCGAGGGTCTGAACGCCGGCCGCCTCCATCTCTGTGCGGAACGCCGATGGCTCGGAACAAAAGGTCAGCGCCTTGTTGGGGACCTCTCCGGCGTCGGCGTTGATGGGAAATAGTTTCAGGAACGGCGTATCTTGAAGGCCTTCCTCGTAGAGTTGGTGAATGGCCCTCATGTGCTGCTGGCGTTCCTCGACCCGCTCCAACTGAGCCAGGCCGATGGCGGCCTGGATGTCGGTGTACTTGAAGCCGCCACTGAAATGCTCCCAGGGGGTTTCCATGCCGGCTCCCGGGTTTCCCTGGTAGCGTAGGCTTCTCAGCAGGTCCGCGTCACCAGAGTCGTGGCAAACGATAAATCCTCCGGCGCCGGTGGTAATCAGCTTGGTCATGCCCAGCGAGAAGCAGCCGAAGCGCGAGCGGGTTCCCTGGTAGGTTCCGCCGTGCGCCGAGAACAGTGCTTGGCAGGCGTCTTCGACCACAGTCAGTCCATGGCGTTCGGCGATTTCGTTGATGTGGGCATTGTCCACCGACGCGCCGTTCAGGGAAACCGGAGCGATGGCCTTGGTGGCGGGCGTGATCGCCGCCTCGATCAGGCTTTCATCGATGAGCATGGATCCGGGCCGCGAGTCCACCACCCGGATCACGGCGCCAAGCAGCAGGGCGGCGTTGGCGGTGGCGATCCAGGTGCGGTTGGGGACGATCACCTCGGCGCCGGGGCCTACGCCAGTCGCCAGGAAGGCCATGGTCAAGGCTGTCGTTCCGCTGCTGGTGCAGATGACATGAGGAACTTTAAGGCGTTCGGCCAGCGCTTCCTCGAATTTTGCGGTCAGACGGCCTTGGCTGACGCAACGCTTGCTAAGGGCGTCGGTGGCGCGGGCAATCTCGGACTCGCCCAGTTCCGTGTTCCACCAGGGGATCATGTCCCGCTCACCGCTTCGTCAAGTAGTGGTCGATAAAGATGTTGTCGCTGGCGACTTGGCAGAACAGGCTGCATTCGGAAATATCTTCACCCGGCTCGACGCGGGTGAATACGTCCTTGCGTCGTTGCGAGTTCCAAATCTCCGCAAACCCCTGCTCCAGGATGTTGCCGTAAGTGGTGTCTGTGAGCAGGTGCTTGGAGCAGGTCAGCAGGTTGCCTTGCGAATCCAGGTTGATGCGGAAGTTTATGCCATGGCAGTGCGACCAGGGCGGCCAGTCCTCGGGCGTGGAAAAAGTCTCCCAGCGCACGGTCACATCCCGGCCGTTCTCAACCCCTTGCAGGATTTCCTGTATTTCGGGCCAGGCTTGCGGCAATGAGTGGTCCCGGTTGCCTGCGTTGCGGAAGACGATCTGATCGATGCCGGCGGCGCGATGGATCTCCACCGCCTTTTCGATGGAGCGGAAGTTGGAGTCGAGGGTGATGAACTGGACGATCAGCCGGGTGTCAAGCCCCATACGGTCGCGGACTGCCGAAGCCTTTTCCAGGTTTCGTCTCAGTTTCTGGAATTCATCGGCGGGGCATTGGTGGACCCTGGCGTAAGAATCGGCGTCACCGCCATTGACGCTGAAACGTATCCACGCCAACTGGGGAAGGATTTTCCTTGCATTGGCCTCGGTCAGAGCGGAGCCGTTGGAACTCATCACATTGACTAGCCCCAATTGACTCCCCTCTTCCAGGAAGGCGTCGATGCGGGGATGGAGCAAGGGCTCTCCCCATCCGGCATAGAAAACCTCGATGCCGCCCATGTCCGTGAAATCAGAGAGGAATCGCATAAAAGCCTCTCTATCTATGAAGTTCTTAGCGTCGGGATAGGGTTTGAACTGCTGGGAGCCGCAATGAGTGCAACCATGATTGCAGCCTCCAGTGACGGTGACTTCGACCACCAGGGGGTTGATAACGTTCCCGGCGGCCCAGGAATCCAGAATCTGTTGATTGCCCTGAAGCTTGCCGCCTCCGATGCGTTTCATTTTTGGCGCCTTTACAGCAGTCATTTGACTTCAATCAAGCTGTGATAATTGGCTTGCGCTGACTTGTTCGATGGACTCGCTCAGAGTCGTCTGGCAACGCGAGATAAGGTCCGGGTCGTCGATCAGCTTGGCGATGGAAAGCAAATTGACCATCCCCAGAACCGTCTTGTGGATGATCTTTCCCTCCCAGCCATGGTTTTTCACGACAAAATCCAGCTCTTTCCTGGCCACTATATCAAAATTAGTGACGATTTTCTTCATTTCCGGGTTCTGGGGAATAAAGAAATCGGCAATTTCCGCTTCCTCACCGTTTACAGGATGCGACCATTTGCGCAAGGTGAAATCGTACTTCCTGGATTCCATGGCCGGCGCCCCGTGCGAGGCGCGCATGACTCCGTTGACGGAAACGTCACAGCCCTTCTTGAGGTATTCGAGGACGACCTCGACGGTATCCGTCAATTCCTCAACCGTGTTTTCGGGAATGCCCAGAATGATGTTGGTCATCGGCACCATTCCCAAACCAAGAATGGCGTCAATGACCATCAAGCAGTCATCCCTGGAAACCCCAATTTTGTTGACGGACGGCGCCTTCAACAGGCGTTCGGAATAGGTCTCAACGCCAAGGCCGATGCTTTTGAAGCCGGCCTTCTGCATGAGGGACAGCAATTCCAAGTTGGCCTTGGCGCCATCCCTCCCTGACTTTTTCATAAGGCCTCTTACCCGCGACTGGCAGAAAAAAAGAGTTTCCGCTGGTATCAGGCTGGTCTTTTTGAGCTCGATGATGCGGTTGCAAAGTTTTTCAACCCTCTCCAGCCCCAGCTTGCTGCCGATAACGAAGTCGTCGTCGCTGAACAGGAAACTGCGGGCGCCGAATCTTTCGATATACATGAAGAGCAGCTGTTCAACCTCCTCGGCCGTCAGCATGATGATGGGGCTTTCTTTGCCTTGGGAAAAAGGGATGAAGGACTGGGCGTTGCAGAACCCGCATTTCCTGGGGCAGTGGCTTGAGGTGTAGACCCGCGCGTTCTCAATGACAAAATCCGCCCGGCCGTGGTCAAAGTCGGCGATTATTTCGTTGACCTTCTTCCAGTAAGCTTGGTAGGGGATGTCGATGGTCAGGATGCGTTCGAAAAACAATTCTCTGAAAACATCATAATTGATAATGGGCGAGGGATTGTAGATGGCGGTTCCATCTTGTTTGCAGTAGGCGTAACCGTTAACGCCCTCTGTCAAACTCTCGAAGTCAAACGGCTCCCCCTTCTCGAGCGGAGCGCCAAGGACGTTCCGGCAGAACTGATACAGGCTCTTCTCGGCGAACCCCGTGAGGATTATGTCGGAACCCAGTTCCAGCCATTGCTTATAATTCATCGTCGCCTCGGCGCCGCCGGTGACGATGATGCAGCTTTGCGGGCTATTCTTGACGGCGAAGCGGAAGCGCCAGATCAGGTCCAGATCATCTTCCATGTTCTGGCTGGAGACGCTGAAGCCGATCACCGCGTAAGCGCCTTCCCGGGTTTTCCCGATGAAGGATTCGGGCTCGGCGATGTCGCGGTCGAAAATTTCGCAGTCGATGCCGTGATCGGTCAAATAGTGGCGCAACTGGTAAACGGCGACCTGGGGCGCGATATTGAACCCCACCCCGTTTTTCATTGTGACAAGGAGGACTTTCGCCTGGCCGCTCATCTCTTGCCCTCGTGATTCCAGTTTCCTGTCAAATTAAAATCTCCGTAGCGGGTGAGCATGTCAACACCTCATACTTTAGAGCATAAGGACCCTGTTAAGAGACGCCAGCAAACAACGGGAATAATAATTATTGTGTGTCCTTAATATAGGAGTTCATGGTTTTTTATGAACAGTTGTCCCGGGCGTCCGTGGGAGTGAAGGTCGCGATAGGATGACGCCTCGTAATACCGTTTGACCAGGTCGTTCTCCTCTTGCGCATAGGGCCTGCCGTCGAGGCGGTCCATCATCTCCTGAACGACGGCGGTGATCTCCTCGGGGGTGTTTGGCTTCAATTCGACGCCCAGACCATCCAGGGCCTTGGCGTTGTGGTTGTTGATGTAGGGCGGAGAAAACATCTCGCGAATGGATAGCGGTGCGCCGTCCTCCTTGCGGCGGATGATGCGGTGGATGAATAGGTCGTCATCCAGGGTGGTGAAGAAGGACACTGGAAGCATGTTGGTCTGGATGGTGGGGACGCCGAAACTCAAGGGAACCATGCCGAGCCCCGAGTTGGTGCCGATGAAAAAGCGGCAGGCGGCGCACAAAAAGACGTCCATCCACTCGGACTTGGCGGGGCCGGTGGCGTAGTCAATGACATTTTCCATCGGCTCAAGGGGGGTCATGGATGGATCGCCCATGCGGATCACCCA